>Ga0268264_10000159_pt1 | contig 152716 bp, 132 predicted proteins | sample KBSSwiS32_FD_190357 | JGI IMG/M metagenome (GOLD analysis project Ga0268264, IMG submission 190357) | Switchgrass rhizosphere microbial communities from Kellogg Biological Station, Michigan, USA - KBS Switchgrass S3-2 (SPAdes) (version 2) | ecosystem: Host-associated > Plants > Roots >... | reverse complement strand
CAGAACGGAGCTGTTCCAGTGTCTTTTTCTTGAGCGCTTCGTAGTCGAATCTGTCTTTTTTTTCCATAAAAAACTGTATTAAAGGTCTTAATTTTTTAACCTTTGACACAGTTTAATTTACAGTCTCGGAAATTTTTGAGAGTGCAGAATCTAATGCCGAATCTCCTTTTCTTTCACATGAAAAAATAACATCTGAAATCGCTATTTTATTTTTTTGTAAGCTTCCGAGAATTGTTTCTTTCTTAGAAAGGTCAATTTTTGCATCTAGGTACTGGCGATACCAATGCCAGAATTGGTTTCTGTTACTCCCATAAAAAAAATCAAGATTTGATTCTCCATTTCTAAAGCTCCTAACGCCATCAAAATGTCTTGTTAAGTTTGTCACTGAAAAAGATCCTAAGATGGCCTTTGTAGCAGTAATACGTTCTCCTTCATCTAAAAACCTATGAAATTCTCTGATTTTCGGCGCCATATTTCTCCTCGCGTATTTCTTGTCCCAATAAACTTTTCCATGGAAACGACCTTTCTAATTCCCCGGCTTTCCCAGCTTATCCTCATCCACCGGTTTATTCACCTCTATCTTTTCCACACTCGACTTAGCTCCAAACCCTCCTGCCACGACAGAATATGGAAAGATATACCCCTCCGGCGTCTTCTGGTAGTCACTGAAGTCGATGTTGAACTCCGCATTGGGGTCCCGCCGGCCGCCGCCACCGCCTCCCCCCATCATGCCCCCACCCTTACGCGCTTGCCGGAGAATGTAAAAGGTCTGTGCATCGATGTAATAGGTCGCATAATTACCGGCTGTGAAGGTCAGTTTCAGTTTATAACAGGTCTTACCGCCCACCGTATCATTACCCAATAGCTCAACTTTAGTTCCCTTGGCAGCATAGTCCACAAACGGCCCCGCCGGGTCCAGTTGTGCCTGCATGGTCTTTACCATTTCATCCGGGATAGGGGCAAAAGCGCCGCCATTCCGGGGGTCGGAACGCCATCCCTTGCCAGGCGTGACGATGACTATTACGTTGCCCATGCCAAATGATATTTCCTGGCGATACAACTTATCCTTCATTTGCCAGGTCTTGGAGGTGATCTCCGTCCCATTGCCCATGACGGCTACCCCTTCGATATAGAGGGATTTGATGGATTGCAGCTTGTCCTTGCCGCCCATAGCTTCGATATGTTTGGCGATGATCTCTTCGGCCGTCTGGGCCTTGGCGCGCGGCGCTGCCACTATAAATAAGCAGAAAACCAGCAGAACAGAAGTCTTTAGTGCATTCATACAACAAGATTTACAGCTACTAAGGTATAATTTCTTTAATTTTCCACTCAGAAAGCTACATATATATAAATAACTTACATGATCAGGATCACAGGCCAGTTAGTAGACATTTTTGCAGAGAAAATATACCCCGCGGAAGTTACCCTTGATGACGGCATCGTAAGATCCATCACCCGCCTGGAACGCGGCGACGCCAGGTTTGCCCAGCAATCCCCCTATATCCTTCCCGGCTTCATTGACGCCCATGTCCATATTGAAAGCTCGCTCCTGATACCCTCCGAGTTTGCCCGCCTGGCTACTGTCCACGGCACCATTGCCACGGTGAGCGACCCCCATGAGATAGCCAATGTCTGCGGCCTTCCCGGCGTGGAATTCATGATCAACAACGGCAAGACCGTCCCTTTTTACTTCAATTTCGGCGCCCCCAGCTGTGTGCCCGCCACGACTTTCGAAACGTCCGGCGCTACCCTATCCGTCGCGAAAGTGAAGGAGTTATTACAGAAGGAGGAGATAAAATACCTCAGCGAGATGATGAACTTCCCCGGTGTCCTGCACCGCGACATAGACGTAATGTCCAAGATCGCCGCCGCCCATCACGTGAGCAAGCCAGTTGACGGTCATGCCCCCGGCCTTCGCGGCGCGCAGGCCAAACAATACATCGACGCCGGCATCAGCACCGACCATGAGTGCTTCACCGCCGAAGAAGCCCTGGAGAAGCTGAAATACGGCATGAAGATCCTCATCCGGGAAGGCAGCGCCGCCCGCAACTTCGATGCCCTGGTCCCATTGCTGAACGAATATTCCAAGCAGATGATGTTCTGCAGCGATGACAAACACCCCGATAGTCTCCTGGTAGGGCATATCAACCAGCTCTGCGCCCGGGCCGTCGCCAAGGGTATTCCCCTGTTCAAAGTACTTAAAGCCGCCTGTCTCAACCCGGTCCTGCACTATCACCTGAATTCGGGGCTGCTCCAGGTGGGCGACCCCGCCGATTGCATCGTGGTAGAAGATTTGAAAGACTTCAAAGTGCTGAAAACCTATATCAAAGGCCAGCTGGTGGCGGAGAATGGCAATCCCAGGATCGCTTCCACCCACCTTGTTTCCTCACCGCCTCCCACCAGCGGCGCCTCCATGCTGGAAGCCGATCCCATCAATAATTTTAATGCTACTCCCCGCACCCCCGCCGACTTCGCGTATCCCCTGGACAAATGGGGCGAGCAGGAGAATGTGGAACAGGTATACGTCATCGAAGCCCTGGACGGCCAGCTGATCACCAACAAGCTCATTGCCCCTGTGATCGACGTCAATCCCAACGACGGGCTGCTGGAAAGCAATGTTGAAAAGGATATTCTAAAAATAGTGGTGGTCAATCGCTACGGTCCCGCCCCAGTTGCCAAATCCTTCATCAAAAATTTCGGCCTGAAACGGGGCGCCATCGCCTCCTCCGTGGCCCATGACAGTCATAATATTGTCGCTGTCGGCGTGGATGAAGAAAGCATCTGCAAGGCTGTCAATCTGATCATTGCTGAGAAGGGTGGCCTGGCATGTGTGGACTCCGAAGGTGGCGAGCTCATTTTGCCGCTGCCGGTTGCTGGTCTTATGAGTTTACAGGATGGATTTGCCGTGGCAGAGGCTTATACGGCGCTGGATCATATGGCAAAAGGGCTGGGGTCTTCTTTAAGAGCGCCATTTATGACCTTGTCGTTTATGGCGCTGCTGGTGATCCCGCATCTGAAGTTGGGGGATCTGGGGTTGTTTGATGGGGATGGGTTTAGGTTGGTGTGAAACAATAGTCTCAATGACATTGCACGCAAGGCTTTCATTATTAACGAATTTGGAGTTTGAATCCAATCCGGGAGGCTGACTATTTAGTTTCCTGATATATGGGAAATTTGGTATCTTATTCCTCAATTACTGGCACTTGTGAATTTACCATTGGCATTAAGTGCTTTGTGTAGTCGGTATTCTGGCTAAACATCTATAAACATTCTTTTACTAATCACTTATGATAAAAACGGTTTCTTGCAGTATTGCTTTCCTGTGTTTATTTACAAGCCGCTCTTTTGCCGGACAACTGCCAGATACAGTGAAAAGGGAGGTCAGTGCTTCAATGGACATTTCTGAATTTATCGACCAACCTAATGATCTAGAGACCTTCATTGATTCCAATTTTGTTAGAGTTGAATACGATGGTTTTAAAAATCCACTGTTTCCTTTTAAGGTAAATTTCGTAAATAGAACGGATTCACTGAAATTTTGCGCGATGAACGTCCAGCAATGTTGGGTGCAAAAGATCGACACTTTTTATTCATTTTTTATGATCATAAAAAGAACTGCTGATATAAAGAAGCGTATTACTTCCGTATTTGGAAATTGCAGTATTTCAGCTTCGATAACCGCTGAAGGGATACACATTGACGACAGTCTATTCACGTGGAGTCTCGGACATATAAACATCGACCAAAACAAATATTATAACATATCTCTTAATCCAAAGTTTGAAGAGTGTGAGTTGATTATCTTTGGAAATATGAGGTTCAAGCAACTATTGTTGGAAGAGCTTAAATAATAATTGTTCGCGTAGAACTAAGGAATAGCGTGACGGATTGGGAGGTTGCGCCCAAACCCCGAATATTCAAACCCTGAATCTCGTTGAGAATATTGTTTAACTAACTGATTTTTAAGGTATGAAAAAATATACATCTGAGATAACGGGAAACTTAGACATTTTTATTGTTCAAAATGAAAATGATTGGGATGGTAAAATAATGAAATCGCCGGAGATTTTAATTCATGGAGACGCGGAAGGCTTGAAATCATTTGCATCGCTTTTAATAAAATTGGCAGACGCAAATCAGAACGATATTATTGGCCTCCCGATAGGAGCAAGAGAACATGTACATCTTCGACCAGAATATGATTTAAGTAATAGTTCAGAAAAAGTAATAGTCGGACGATTAGATGCAAAAGGGACAGGAGCTTTTTATGATAGATATATCCCCAGGAAAAAATAAATCAAAGTGAGACACGACCCCCTTTCTCGAGATTATTATCCTTAAATATCTACAAATAGCCTCAAATCTTCCCAAATCCGGTTCTGCCCATTTTTATTTTCGCCCAAACCCTTGTTCAGCAAGTATATCAGCCGGGCGGTTTGAAAAGTACTTCCGTCAAAAACGAGCTCTTCAGGAAATATCGAACCGATGATCAGCCGCTTGCTTTCGGCGGAGGCTTCTTGCCAGAGTTGGTCCAGGTGGGCAAGGTTCTCAAACGCTTTTTTCAGGAGGCAGATCAGCGCACCGCAGTTATGTTCGACAGGGTGTTGGGGTTGCCGGTGAAAACCATTGAGCAATTCGATGAAACGTCTCTTCTCAAACTGCTTATGCCTGCGACGCAGGATGATTCGCCGCATTCGATGAAGAGATGATTGAATATTTCAAGGAAGAGCTTTTGAAGAAGGAAAAGAAAATCATGGAATTGGAGTGTGAGCTGAATGGGCGCAGAATCACAGAGAGTTAAATCCCGCCTAATAATTCCAGGCACTTATACCAATAATAAAAGGCTGCCTGATCCGGGAGCCGTTTTAATTTGTTGAGCACATTCCATTGTGGGTTTTTAATCGACAGCTCCGATATAACCTGCTGATCATAACGCTCCAATGGACTATAATCTTTTGCCAATAATTTGACACACAAGTACGCGACCTTAGCGGCAGCAGTGATAGCCTCATCAATCCGAAAACTTCCTAATACCGGAAATTCGCTGAAACTTGCAATCCCTCGCTGAAGCTCAGCAAACCGTGATCTATCGGGTTCTGTATTGCTGCGATTCCGGAAACCAATGACCCGGCAGGTATCCAGGCTGTCCCGCAGAATATCGGCATCCTCAATATTAAGGCCTCTGTAGGCGATTTCTTGGGTGGCAAAAGCGGAGAAACTATTGGCTACCTCCTGTAGCGACTGGATATGATTAAAAAGGTTCCCCAGGTCATAAAGCTGTTTGATAATTTCCAGCTCCTTACCCTTTCCGTAAAGGATACCGGTCGTGGTAGGAGCAAAAGCCGTCAATTTATCTCCTGCGATGCCTTCGACAGTCGGAACGTTTACCGGGATCAATGTGGCAGTCTCGATGAAAAGACTTTGTACAGGCCGTTGCTGTAAGGTCGGGTAATGGGTTTTTTCAAAGAGAACATCCAGTAGGATATAGTTCGAATTCTTATTAACCTGTGAATCATATTCCAGTTCATAGTGGGCTTTGGGGATTCCAGGCTTATAACTTCTTTTTCCATCCAACCTCCAGCTTACAAAATGGGAAGCTCCCACTATCTTATCCAATACTTCCTCAATTATTTCTTTTCCTCCCACTGTTATAATGTCGATATCAACTGAGAACCTGGTAGCCTTATCCAATAAAAGCATAAGGCTGGTCCCTCCTTTGAAAGTAAAATGAAGGCCTTGGGTCTGCAGGTGTTGGAGTAAAGAAAGGGCATGGATCATCTTCTCCAGCAATGGCGGATTTATTTTCTCATAACCTTTTTGCCTGCGAATGCCGTCGATCCATTCTTTTTCAAAGCAATGCGATCCGATCATTAATCATAATTTTTTGCCGTGTCGTGGACATGCTTCGAAAGGAATGCGCGTAGCTCCATCTCTTTTCCCCTACGTCTCGCATAGTTGAGCACCTTAGAATAATTGATGGCATAACGTTCAATGGCATGCTTAAAGATCCTTTCTATCTCTGCTCCTTGAATAAAGCGAAATGCGCTACTACCTTCGTAGATGTCTACCAATATTTTTTCAAGTGTTGGAATAACAACGGATTGGCTATCGTCTGTTGTGATGCCTTGTACAGGCGCCCTGGAGATTAAAGGTAGTAAGAGTATGGGTATTTCTTTAAAGTTATTTCGTGGCGGCTGCCCCTTTAAAGACCAAATGACATTATGGTAGCCGTTATCGCCTAAGATATTGGCCAGCGATTCGTGGAGATCCTTTTCTGTTTCCAAGATAATACGTTCACTGCTGAATTGATGTACCGTAAATTCGTTGAGCCAACTGATGTTCCATGCGCAGTATGGTACATTGCGAAAGTTCTTTGTAAAAAGATTTGCCAGCTCCTGTATGATAGGCTCTATAGTGGGGCGATAAAAGGGGCGTACTCCCAAAGTGTACCATCCTCGTTGAATCTCCTGTAGGATCTTCTTTTGTTTGAGATCATAGATGCGCCATCCAAGGGTGCCCTCGTTTATTTCCCCTTCTGTGGTAAGAAAATAGTCATACAGCTCCTCCCGGGAAAACTGAGGTCTCCCTTTAAAGAATTGAATGAATTGAGATTGAGCTTTTTTCTTCATTATTCAAAAAATAGCCAATATTTAATATAATTGGCATTTATTTGATTTCAAAGATAAGCCAAAATAATAACATCATTGGCTAATATTTGATTTTTATTTCATAAATAGCTTATTCTCATGTATTTTAATTAGTTGCAAATCAATTATTTAAAGTTTTGTAGTTGGCTCAAATCCTCCCTAACCTGGTTTGAAAACATTCCACCCTGGGTCACTTTTAGAAGATTATTTTTTCGGTTCTATAATGAAGGTTGAGCCAAAATTTACCTGTTCTAGGCGTTTCTTTGGCATTTTTTAGGGGATCCAAAAGGGGGGTAGGTAAAATTTAATACATTTTTTTTGTCTGTCAGAGTTGCAATAAAAACTATACTCTAAGCAACGGAAAAGAAGTCCTTGAAGGCCATCCACAAGTCTTCATTTAGCACATTCACGCCCAGTAAACCTTTTTTTACCTCAATTACCCGGAATGGTGTTCTCATCATTCCATAGACAATCCCGGGAAACCCTCTTCGCGGAATTCCCGCATCAGGGCCAGCGCCCTTTCTCCAAAGTCACTGCCTTTGCTGCATAGCTCCAGTGTACGGTAATCTTCATAGCCACCCAGGTCGAATACCATATGCTGCGTTAATTTGTTGGCAATCTCTTCCCGCGTGGCCGGTCGGCCCGTCTGCATATTGGTGATCCCGCCCATGCTTTCCAGCAGGCGGACGAATTCGACAAAATCATCAGGGCTGCCAGTAAAGGTGTATTTACGCCTGATACCGTTGTTGTCTTGCTTTTCCATGGTGGTTGGTTTGATAAAGCGAATAGCCGCAATAATAATACAAAATGAAATTACGGTAAGCTGCTGTAAAAAAAGATACGATTTCGTATCTATTCGCTTTAGGATTAGCAGCAGGATCATTTTATTTTTTTCGAATAATTCAATTTACTTAATTTTGCTATTCACCTCCTTGCTACTTCCAAAAGTTATTAGTTCCGCAGTACGCCTTCTTCTTTAACGGATACTAAAAAGCAGAAATTCTCATCACAAAACGAGCTATCAGGGAGCTTGTTCTTCATCACAATGATGCAATAATTGATTGCAACATGCGACTCCGCAGCATGCGGGAATTTTATTGATCCATAAAAAGCTCCCGTAAAACAAAAAGTATGAGAAAACTAGCAAGTATTCAATTGATCAGATCATTGGAGGCGATCGATGGCGCCGATGCCATCGAAAAGGCGACGGTGCTGGGCTGGCAGTTGGTTGTAAAGAAGGGTGAATTCCAGGTCGGGGATTTATGCGTTTACTGTGAGATCGACAGTTTGATGCCCGAAAGACCCGAATTTGAATTTCTTAAACCCCGTGGAATGAGAATCAAAACAATAAGATTGCGTGGACAGGTGTCTCAGGGGATTTGCTTCCCGCTTTCCATCTTGCCTGACGGCGCCGCTTTGGAGGAAGACACCGATTGTACAGATATCCTGGGCATTACAAAATATGAGCCACCGATCCCTGCTTGTTTAAGCGGTGTTGCAAAGGGGAAGTTCCCCTCCTTTATTCCCAAAACCGACGAAACAAGAGTTCAGGTGCTGCAGCAGCTGTTGAGCAAATACAAAGGAGAGAAATGTTATATCTCTGAGAAATTAGATGGAAGTTCTGCGACCTTCTATATCAACAACAACGAATTTGGAGTTTGCAGCCGGAATCTGGAATTGTTGGAAGATGATGCAAACAGCTTTTGGAAAGTGGCCAGACAGATGGATATAGAAAATAAGCTGCGAGCACTGAATGGAAATTATGCTATTCAAGGCGAGCTTGTCGGGGAAGGTATCCAGGGGAATAAGTTGCGGTTAAAGGGACAAACGGCTCATTTTTTCAATGTATTTGACATCGATCGTTTCGAATATCTTTCACTGGATCGATTTATCCATCTATGCATGCAGTTGCAGTTACCTACGGTACCCATTATAAAAACGGATTACGAGCTCGATGATAATATTGATGCAATTGTGCATATGGCGACAATCCGCAGCGCTCTCCGGCCGGATACCTGGGCCGAAGGTATTGTGATCCGCCCATTGACCGAGAAGATAGATATTCTGTTATCCAGGGAGAACTTCAACAATGGCCGGGTGACATTCAAGGCAATCAATCCGGAATTCCTTTTGAAATACGGTGAATAGAATCAAAGCATTTTCCCTGACTTGTTATATTTTTAATTAAAAACATAACATTACTGATCTTTTTCGTAATTTTGTTATGTTTATTTGTAAAAACATAACAGTTATGGAAGACGGAAAAAAGGAATCAATTGGCAATCAAATACTTGAGTCGATCCAACATGGTAGGCAAGGTCAGGTATTGTTCGTCAGCGATTATGTACACATGGCGAATGCAGAGGCTGTGAACATGGCTTTTTCACGCTTGGCAAAGATGGGCCAATTGATACGGCTAGGCAAGGGCATCTATATATACCCTCAACTTGATCCGGAACTGGGAGTGCTATATCCTTCACTGGAAAAAATTGCTGAAGCCATTGCCAATAAGGAAAGAGTGCGTATAAAACCTACCGGCGCATATGCGCTCAATAGATTGGGGATTTCTACACAGGTCCCGATGAAGGTTACTTATCTCACGGACGGCAATTCCCGTAATATTAAAGTGGGTAAGGGAACACTGGCATTCAAACATACGACTCCTAAGAAGCTGGCTGCTGAAGGGCAAGTAACTTTTTTGGCCATACAGGCCCTGTTGGAATTGGGCAAGGAGTCCATCGATGAAAAAGTTATAAACCGATTAACCGAAGTATTACAAAAAGAGGGGCCGGAGATAGTGATCAAAGATGCGAAACTGGCTCCGGGCTGGGTAGCCAGCATCCTCTATTCAATAGCAAATAAAATGAAAACTAATGATTCAATTCCTTCAACTTCCTGAGCAGCGACGGATGGAAATAATTGAACAGGTGAGTGCTAAGATAGGATTGCGTACAAATGCCATCGAAAAGGATTGGTGGGTAACCCTTGCGCTTAAGGCTGCGTTTTCAACACCCTATACAAACCAGTTGTTGTTTAAAGGCGGTACTTCACTCAGTAAATCCTGGGGATTGATTGAGCGATTCTCCGAAGACATCGATCTTGTTTTAAACAGAGAGGTGTTGGGGTTTTCGGGTGACTTGAGCAGATCGCAGGTTGCCAAATTAAGAAAAGCCTCCAGCCTCTTTATTAGTACTGTCTTTAGGGAAAGCTTTAGTCAAACTTTACTTGAAATGGGCGTAGCGCCTGATCTATTCACGTTGACAGTTCAGCCAACAGAGGTTACAGATAGGGATCCACAAGTATTAGAGCTTCATTATAAATCATTGCAAGCTGCAGACGGCTACCTGGCAGACAAGGTATTAATAGAAATTGGTATGAGGTCTCTATTGGAACCGGCTGATACGAGAGCGGTACATTCCATTATTGGACAGACTATCCTGGAGCAACCCTTCTCCGGTGAGCCCTTTAGTATTTTGACGGTAAACCCTCAACGAACGTTTCTGGAAAAAATATTTCTAATGCATGAGGAATTCTGTAAACCTATTGAGAAGATCCGGCATCGTCGAATGTCCAGACATCTCTATGATCTTGAGCATTTGATGGATTCGGAATTCGGCAAGGCCGCCTTAGAGAATGTGGAATTATATCAGTTAATTGTAAGACACAGGGAGAAATATACGCCAATTCGCAGCCTGGATTATTCCAACCTTTTGCCACAAGCAATTAACTTCATTCCTTCGCAGGAAGTGAGCGAACTTTGGGAAAGGGATTATAAAGGCATGCAGGCGAGTATGATTTATGGCAAGTCTCCTGATTATGCTACATTAATAGAGCGGCTGCATGAATTGAGAGATAGGGTTAGACGGATAAAACTATAAAGTTAGTTGCTTACACTAACAATCCTAAAACACCCCCAACCCCTCCCCCGGAAACCTCAACCTATACTTCTCCCGCTTCTCCTTCAGCTCAGCCTTCCCCACCCTATATCCGCTGGACGTATCCAGCCAGTGCTTTACCACATCCGGGTCCGTAAAGTTCACCATCTTCGCGCTGTTATCGAATACACCCAATATATTATCCCGCACCCAATACAACCTGGACCCATCCCGGCTGAAGCCATACCGGTCGTTGGCCGTCAGTCCGAAAGAGGCGCGGATCTGCAGCTGCTTATTCAAAAGATACAGGTACTGGGCAGTGGATCCCGCAGCGTTCTTCGCCAGCACCAGCGTGCATTCACTGGGTGCATTATAAACGGCGCTTTCGATCCCCTCCGGGCAAATGAAGGAGCCGAGCACCGCTCCGGAAAAATCCCTTGACCATAGAGTGTCGGGATGGCTGACAGTATCCGGGCCATGGGTAACGGATCGCATAACAAGGGACCTGGTCGAAAAATTGCGGCCAACCAGCTTCCCGGGAGATGACCATTTGCGGCCATTGGAGAGATCGATGATATAGGTCGTATCCTTTGCGCCTACGCCTATTGCATAGGTCTCGTCGCCATTGGCATAAGCATAGTTAATAAGGGGGCCTGCAGGAAACGAATCTTGCCGGAAGGGATGGTCCCTCCTCCGGTGCAGGTACCCATTGTCAAAATAGATCAGCGATCCTTTCTCCGTAAAGTCGGTGAAGTTTCCCTGGCCCGGCAGATCATATTTCAGCAGCCCACGCTCGTCGAAGATGTGCACAACAGGCATAGGTCCCTGGTATTCCAGGGTCATGAATTCCGTTCCCTGCTTTGAAATGCCCACGGTGCTGGCAGAGGGATGGTCCGCTAATATTTTCGATGAAGGCGAGACCACCTGTACGTGGGATGCCAATCTCATGTTCGTCTTGCTGTTCCAGTGCGGTACGAGCAGGTTGCCGCCGGCGGTATATTGCACACGGTAGTTTGCCAGGGGATTATACATGACAGTAGGGAAGATATCCTGTGCCTCGAAGAGGAACTCACCCGGATCAAAGGTCTTTGCGAACAGGATAGTGTCCCGCCGGCAATCGTATAAGGTAAATTCATCCGGGTAGGCGCTCACCGGGTACGGACTCGCCGCGTTGCCCGAAGTTCCCTGCTGACCGGAATTTTTCGCCAGTAATAATGTATCGGAATTATTCAGGAAATAAGCATAGATGCACCTCCCCATGCTTTTGGGCTTCTTTCCCTGCTGCAGCAGCTTAACTTCGCCATCCTTGACCATGATATATTGGCCGTCGCGGGAAATATCCACGTCGCCCGGCAAGAACCACTTCTTGGTCAATACGCTGGAAAATACGCTCTGGAAAGGCTGCGCCAGGACGAGATCTTTGATCTTGCTGTTTATCTGCTCACGGGCGCCGGCATTCCTGACATGATCGTAGATGTATTTGGCCAGGATCAGCGCATCCGTCTTGTCGGGGATGGTCTCGATGGTATACGCCATGTACAGCTGTGCATAGCTGGTATTTGTCTGACGGACAAAAAAGAATCCAATCGCCACAACGATGAACAGCATGAGAAAGACCAGTACATTCAGCGCCTTCAGCCGGCGGTACCAGCGGCTATTGACGAGCCGCTTATGTTCCTCCCGCTCCCGGTAGGCCTTGCTTTCCCGGAAGAACCGCACCAGCTCCTGGCTGAGATCCAGCTGGGGTACAAATTCTTCGTATGCCTTCACTTCCCTGAAGGTTAGATACTCCTTCGTCAATCCGAAACCCTTATTCGCCGCCTCCAGCTGCTGGCGAAAATCATTCAGCCGCCGCTGATGCGCATTCCGCTGCTTATCCACCAGCCTGGCCAGCGTGTCATGCGCCAGCTCGAAACAGCTGCCGTCATTGCGCAGGATGCGGTTGTCATCCAACTTGTCCAGCACATACTTTAAGATCTCCGGATGCAATTGCCGCAGGTACTCGGGCGCCTTTTTGCGAATCCGGTAATGTCCTTCGCCCTTCGTATAAGGTACAGGTAGTTTCGTACCGTCATAAGTAACAAAACAATCCAACAGATCGGAGACGCAATTTTCCGGCGCCTGTGGGAACGCTGTCTTCAGCTGGACCTGGATCTCATCCTTTTGTTCCTGTAAAAATCGATCCAGGACTTGCTTGATCTTCCCGAACGACCTGATCTCATCCGTGGTGAATTCCAATGGCGCGATGCCCTCCCCGGTATACCCATCGGGCCAGGTTCGCTGGTAATCCATCCGCCATAGCTGGTCCAGGTACACCTGCAGGTAAGGCAAGGAGATCTCTCTTTTCCCCGCGATGGCGTCGATGATCTGCTCTGCATTCCCGTCCGGTTCTTCCAGCGTGATCCGGAAATGAGTACAGGACTTTTTTACGATGTCCTTGGCCTCCTCCAGCCGGATAGGTTCCACCCGCATCCGTATATCGGAGATGCCGGGCACGTCCTTCTCGAAAGTATCCAGCCGGGCAAAATATTCTTCCCGCATCAGCAGGATGATATTACAGGACAGGTCCGAATAGTGGTCCAGCAGCGCCTTTAAGATGGTCTTGAATTTTTCCTGCTCCTGCTCGCTGCCCAGGATCAGCAGCTCCTCGAACTGATCGAAAATAAGATAGATGGGACGCAGGTCGTCCTTGCGGATCTCGCGCAGCTGCCGCACGACCAGCTGCGACAGGGTTATGACCTCCTGCTCGTCCAGCGGCTGGGTCGGCACGATCCCCAGCTCCGTCACCAGGGCGACATTGATATCATCGCCCCTGCGGATGAACTTCGGCATCCACTCGGATCTTTCAAACTGCCTGGCCAGGCCGCATTGCACCAGGCTTGTCTTGCCGCTGCCCGAAGGTCCATAGGCCAGCACGAGCCTGTTCTTTTTGATGAGATGGTACAGCTGCTCCTCCTCCTGCTCCCGCCCGAAGAAGATGGCAGTGTCGTCCTCGCCGTAAGGATCCAAAAATTTAAAGGGACTCGTTTCGCCGCTCATGGCAACTGTTTAGGAGTGGAGCTCCCCGAGAACTTCTTCCCGGAATGCTTTGAATTGCAGCCGTATGGATTCCAGCTCGTAACGCTTCTTCACCGCGGGGCCGCTCTTATTCACCCGGAAGATATCGTTGTTCTTATAGGGACACGAGGCGTCGTTGAACTCGTACATATCCTTTTCCCCATAATACTGGTTGAAGAACAGCAGGCTCGAAATATCGCTGCTGTCCTCGTAGACGAGCCTGTCGATGATGAAGGGACTGAGGTTCAGGAAATCCATTTTCTCCAGGTCTACCTCCATGGCCAGCGGATCCCGGATCGTCTCCTCCCCTTTGCTCTTGATCAGCACCACGCCCCAGTTATCCAGGTAAGTGGGCATGAAATATTGAAAAAAGGTGGTCTCCTCCTTCGACTTCATAGGACGCATCAGCTTGATGATCCTGTGCTTGAACCTTGTCTTTTGTTTCTCTTCATGCCTGTACTTCATGATATCTATCTGCGTAATGCTGGTGAGATGATATTTATACAGGAATCCCAGCTCGGCAAAGAAATCACAGAGCCGCTCCTCCGCGTTGATGCATTTCTTTACGATGTTCCTCCATTTCTTCTGCGCCCTCGCCTCCTTGTGCAATTGCAGCAGGTACTGGCAGGCACTGGCAAAAGTATTTCCCTCCAGTAAGATATCCCGGAGGATCACCTGTTCGTCGATAAAGAGCTTAACGTCGGGCAGCGCCGCGGAGACTGTTTGTATAAAAGCCCGTATCAGTTGGATAAGGGGCAGGTAATCATACACCTTCCTGTCCTCCGCGTTGAGGTAGAAGTAAGCGTTCAGCGTATCCCGCAGCTCCCCGGGAATAGGCAGGCTGTGGAACTTTAATTTGATCTCCCACAGCTGCGCGATCATGATAAAGCCCATGAATTCCGAGGCCGTATGATACAGCTGTCCCACCTGCATCAGGTACCTTCTTTTGTGTTCGTCCTTGTCCTTATAGTCTTTCTCGCTTGCCTGGATATTGACCAGGTTGGATAAATTGGCCGCAATGGGAAAGGGGATACTGTAGAGGATGACATCCCGCTTCTTAAACGGCTCCACGATCTCCTTTTGCATACGCTCCGAAAGACTGACCACATCCGGGTTACCCGCCTCGCGGAAGACTTCGAACAGCCGCTCGAACAGCCGCACATTGGGGACGAAGGTTTCCGCTTCCGGCGCGGTATAGGCAAAGGGATTGATGTCCAGGTTCGCATCATCGCCATAGATGCCCCAGACAGGCTGGTCCCCGGCGTCCACTTGCCCCTCCGGCTGGCCCGCGGATGCCAGCTCAAAGGCACTACCCATCTGCCCTGCCGGCAATGCCTCGGTATAGGCCGTGCGGATACTGGCTTCCTTTTCAAAAAGATGGTAATAAAATCTCCTGGCGAACTCTTCCGCGCTATGATCATTGATGGGCGCGCTGGTGGCGATCACCGCAGGAACGCCTGCCTTCAGGAGCCGCTGCACCTGTCCTGCAGTGGAACATCCGTTGAGCACCACCAGCTTCAGGGCGCCTGACCGCGCGCTCTTTTCCAGCTGATCGATGATGCTGTTGGCGTGAACCAGGCGGTCGCCCAGCAGCACATGCTCGTCGCCCGCATGCCCGCTGTAATTGAACAGGGCGATGTCGCCGGAGAATGCTTCCAGGTAGTCGTTCACTGTCCGCACTGTACAGTAACGATCGGGATGGATCTGGTAGCTGGCCTGCACATCATTGTGGATGAGGGTACCGTACACGGCGTTGAATTCGTCCTCCAGTTGTGGCAAACGGTTTTGCTCGCTATTCGCATAAGCTAAAAAGATGACCTCCATAACACAGCAGTTTATAGCCTGTAAGGCATGGTAAATGGGTCTTGTGCCATCAGATCAGAGTCTGAAATGTTTGATAGGGGTAAGAAAAGTCGGGAGACTGGTGGTAAGGGTTGTATGCAAAAATAATAATTTTTCTTAATCTCTCCTATACCCTTTATAGGGGTATTTATAATGGCAACAGTAAATGGGTGTTTTTCACGTATGTGTGACAAGGAAAAGACTGTAACTTGAATGCATACATATGAAACCGAGCATGAACTGCGAGGTTCCATCCGACCATTAAAAAACATTTTGAACGGATGAAAAAGGAAAACCCATCACCAGGCATCGGCGTCATCCTGCCGGACGACTTCGAAATTGCCACCCAGCTTGGAACCCACACGCGGGGCTTCCGGCCAACCTTAAAGGTTCAGGCTGTTCCAATGCCCGCTGCTGCTGCAGGTCCTTCCCTGGACGATTGGGTCAGATCTTCGCTGGCGAATGCAGGCCTCTCCATTTCCGGAGAAGTCGATGTACTTCCCGGCGCCGCTGCTGCAGGCAGTCCAAAGAGGGCTTTGCCGGAAAATAATAAGGTATCCTTCCAGGTGGACCTGAAAGAGGATGAGAAGGCAGTCGTCCTTTTCGAGCAAAATGGTATGTATGTGTGGCAGCACGTGCCTAAGCAGCAAACCACCGGCAGCGCTGAGGACAGGGCGCTCCGGGGTGGCGTGGGACAACAGACGGCTGTTTTTGAGATCAGCTTTTCGGATGCGGCAATATCCCCGGAGAGTGCACAGCAACGGGGCGTGATAGCCGATGCGCTGAAAGAATTCGTATTCGATAAGGTCAAAGCCTTCGTGCTGAAGTTTGTCGTCGGCAAGACGGTGGAGATAGTGGGTCGTCGGTTGGAAAACAACGTAAAGCCAGGCATCATCTCCATCACATCCGAAGACCCCGCAAGCTGGCAGTTGGTGGCGGGAGTGGACCAGCTCCATTTGCCAAAGAACCGGGCGCCGAAAATACTCTTCCTGCTGCACGGCACCTTCAGCAGCACGGCAGCCGCTTTCGGTGACCTGGGAGCCACGCCCTGGGGAACGAGCTTCCTGCGGGCCAGCCTGCAATACTACGATGCCGTCATCGGCTTCGATCACGTCACGCTGGGAAAAGATCCCCGCTACAATGCCCAACAATTGCTGGATGCTTTCACTGCAGCCGATTGGCCCCATACGCCTGTTTTCGACATCGTCACGCACAGCCGCGGAGCGCTTGTCGTCCGCTCGTTCATCGAGCTGCTGCTGCCGGGCCAGCCCTGGCAGCCTGTCTTCAACAGGGTCGTGTTCGTAGGCAGCACCAACGAAGGGACGCTGCTGGCGGAGCCGCACAACTGGGAGCATCTCATCGATCTTTATACCAATCTTACTGCAGGGACCTGCCGCGCCTTGTCGGTCATCGCTCCGCATACAGCTGTCCCTGCGATGATCTTCTCCGCCATCGTGGGGAACATCGGCAGCTTTGTTAAATACCTGGCAGAGGCAGCTGTCACGGAGCTGCCAGGGCTGCAAGCCATGCAGCCCGGCGGGGAATTTATCAGCCTGATCAATCAGACCCAGCAGGGACAGCCTACGATCAGCAACAGCTACTACTGCGTCATCACATCCGAATTCAAGGCGGTGCTCTCCGGCGATCACGAACCAAAGGAACTTCCCAAAAGGTTCCTGCAATTGCTCGCCGGCGGATTCATCGGGCAGCTGATGCGCACGGCCAACGATCTTGTGGTGAATACATCCTCCATGGATGGCATCGACAGGACTGCGGGCAACTTCATCAAAGAGCGATTTGATTTTGGGCCAAACCCGCAGGTGTACCATACCAATTATTTTACGAGGCCGGAAGTAGCCAATGCCATCGTCAGATGGTTGGGCCTGCCGGCTGCGGCTCCGGGCATTGTCTCGCCCATCGGACAAACCCCGCCCGGCGGGCAAACCAGAAGTTCCCCTATTCCCGCCGTTCCTTCCGCTGGCCTCTACAAGGGGACGATCCCTTCGACGGCTATCCACCCGCAAATTGATACGGACATTATCACAGTGCCGGCTGACCAGCCCGGCTATATGCTGGAAAGACTGCTGAAGAACAGTTCCCCCAGCTTTGTGGTCGTACAAAGACAGCATGGCAGCCGGCTGCTGCACTATGCTTTCAGAGGAGAAGAAGCCTGGCGAAAATTACAGGGCAAGTCTGATCTATCCATTTTGGATGCGTTCGACCTGCACGAAACGGATGCTTCTGACTCCCAGCAATTTTCTGAAGACATGCAGCCTGTCATCAACGAAGCATCGGCATCCTCCGGCGCCGGCGCTGTCACCACTTTTCGACATGTTGTCATCGGTGAACAGGGTCCCATGGGCGTCATCCCGGAAAACACCGGGGCGCCGGATGTCATAGCCCTGGCGAAGGCGGCCCGCGTGGTCAACGCTCCCCAGGGACCGGAAGAGAGGATGTTCACCCGCCGGACAATGCCCTCCTTTGCCGGGGGAGGCGAACCATTCGAGGAAAGACGAAAACGTGCATCCGGATCGCCAGTGATGAGTCCGCCAACAATGAGCCCGCCCAAGCCCCCGACGATGAGCCCTCCACCGCCGAGCCCGGCACACGCGGGCGCAGGCGACCGCTCCCTCCCCACTCCACCGCCGCCTGCGGAAGAAAAAAAAGTGCTCTGCCATTTCTACGCAGAAATGGATGAAGAAGTGCTGGTCGGTCACACCACTACGATGCTGGTGACCGTCTCCCGTGAAGCGCTGCAGCGGGCCGTACACAATGCCGCTCAACAGGGGGGCCACGACGTGCTGGAAAACAAAAAGCTCCTGATCAAGATCATTGCCAGGCCCGGCTTTATCATCGTAGGCGACAATGATGGAAGGCTCGAGATCGATGTCCCCCAACCGGGACTGCCAAGAGATCTCCTATTCGATTGCCAGGCGACGCAGGAAGGAGCAGGAGAGATTTGGGTCATGGTAAGCCAGGGCGGCGTGGTGTTCCTTAAGCTGGTGCTCCGGCCACGGGCAGTGACCAGCCGCCCGAATATTCCTGCACGCATCAGCGACGAGGCGGATGCCAACCCGCCCCAGGCTTTACAGTCGCCGCTGAATCAGCTGCGGATAGAAGAGTTCATCAGCGCCGAAGGCATCTATTATAAGATCGATATCTACTCGGAGGGACTAAAGCTCAACGGACGCTATAAGTCCAACCCCATTCCCATCCAGGGCGGCGACAGGGTGAAATACGTGGCAGGGCTGTACGAGCGGATCGAACGTCGCTGGCTCAGCACCAACAAGGACGTGGAAAAATTTGCGGACGAGCTGCGGGCCGAAGGGGCCGACCTCTTCGACGAGCTGATCCCGAAGGAGCTGAAAAAAATACTATGGGACCACCGGCATGCATTCAACAGCATACAGGTGATCTCCAGCGAACCTTTCATCCCCTGGGAACTGGTGCACCTGCGTGAGCCCGATACGACGGGCATGCCTGAAGAAACGCTGTTCCTGGGACAAATGGGGTTGATCCGCTGGCTGGAAGGAGCCGGCAGGAACGGCTGGCCGCCGGAGCGGCTAAAAGTGCGGAACGACGCCATCCGCTACGTCATACCGCATTACCCGCACCCGGATTACCAGCTGCCCGAAGCGTTGACAGAAGAAGCATTTTTAGTTGCCGGCCTCGGCGCCAAACCCATCCATCCCGATGCGGGAGAGGTGAAGCAAGCCCTCAGCCGTCCGGGAAATTTTGACATCCTTCATTTTGCCTGCCATGGAAGGGCGGCCATCAACGACATTGCCGATGCAAATCTCTTGATGGAAGGAAGGGTGGAGAATGGCAACTATATCCTCGACAGCCTGGGGGCCATCACCGTCTCGAAATTCAGCAGACTGGCGCAGCAGGACCAGGGGCCGCTCATCATCCTCAATGCCTGCCAGGCCGGATTGCAGGGATACAAGCTGACAGGCATCGGCGGGTTCGCCAACGCTTTTCTGATGGCCGGAGCAGGCGCCTTTGTAGGCGCTCTGTGGTCGATAGGAGATCATCCGGCCTTCACTTTTACGGAGACGTTTTACAAGGCGCTGAAGCAGGGCAAAAATCTTTCGGAGGCTACAAGGATGGGCCGTGATGCGGCCAGGGCGGCCGGCGACGCCACCTGGCTGGCGTATGTTGTATACGGGCACCCGCACCTGGCCGTGAAGTTTGAAAATAACTAACGGCGTACCACCACCGCCCCTCATCCAAACACCAGGTCAATCCCTCCCTCCTTCAATTCCGCCCTTGGCTTCCCCGCTATATCCGGCTTCGGCCTGGTTAGCCAATCCGGCTCCGCCGGCGCTGCTCTTGCAATCTTCGGCGACACCACCCGCACCATCGGCGCGTCAGGATAGTTTTTGACGGTCTGCACATTATAGGACTCCAGCACGACAAAGGCCCACAACAATTCGATGACATCTTCACGCTCGATATCCAGGTCGGGGAATCCTTCAAAGGAGGACCTGTACCTGAACGACCGGTCCACTTGCCCCGTGCGTTCTATTTTGGTCGTCAATCGCTGACCCGGTACCACCGGCAGCGCCCCGGAACAAAATGTATGGTCTTTCGTTCCGTCAGTGTACCAGTTTGCAATGCTCCAGAAGGCGCCCCCGCCTGCAAAAGAAGGTCCCCATTGCAGTACGGGCTGGAGGATAAAGCGTGTGTTCTGGAGTCCGGTGAACAGGAATATCGTTTGTCCGGCTTTATCCGCCGGCTCCGGCGGAACTATCCAGTCGGCCGTAAACAGCTGGATGGAATCCGTCTTATCATTCATCCATTCGGTATAAGCCACCCAACCTTGACCGGGTCGCGCGGCCGGGTGTGGATCTTCATGGGGCGGCGCAGCGGGCGGGGGTTGATGCATGATCAATTCGGCCGGCGTATCTTTCCCCAGCCGCGTTACTTTTGAACAGTGCCTGTAGCCGCCGGGCGTCAGCACCATGTCTTGTCCGATAGAACCAGGATCTCTACTCATAAAAATAATTTTCAGGTGTGAAAAAATGGGATCAGGCAGGTGCGATACCCTGTCTGGCAGCGAAAAGGACCAGGCCGACGCGGGTCGAAACATGCAGCTTCCGGAAGAGCGCATCGCGATAGCCGTCGATGGTCCGGACACTGAGCGACATCTCCCTGGCGATCTCGTAATAATTCATCTCGCTGCAGGTGAGCTTTAAAAAGGCCAGCTCCTTTTCCGTCAGGGTATCCAGCAGGGCGGAAGTCTCATAGACGGCGTGCGGATGGACAGGCCGGAAGATCTTCCGGGCCACCGCTTCATTGTAGTAATATCCATAGGTAAGGACGGCTTCGAAAGCCTGCTTGAGCTCTGCCGGCTCGGCATCCTTATGGAGGTAACCACGGGCGCCGGCACGGATCATCCGGATAATGGACAGCTCGGTGTCCATGGTGCTGAGGGCCAGGATCCTGATGGAAGGATAATGTTTACAGACCCAGACAGACAAGGCGTAACCATCCATCTCAGGCATCACAATGTCCAGGAGCAGGATATCCGGCAGATGCAAAGGATCCAGCAGGGAGATGAATTCCTTTCCATTGGCGGCATCGAATATCACCGAATAATCGGGGAAAAGACCGATCAATACACACAGCCCTTCCCTGAACTTCGTATGATCATCGACAATGGCAATATGCTTAGGTTGACTCATGTAGGGAAAATAGGATAAGGTCACCGTGCTCGTCTATACAATAGCTTGCGGGCTGGCAACTGCGGGCTTTTCGAAAAAGGCAAACACCTCCGTTGTCTTGCTGGTCAGGTTGAGCACACGCCCCGTAGTTTTGGGAGGCGGCGGAGGCCAGGTCTCTTCGGCCTTCAGCAAAGGTTCGGCGCCATTTGCGCCGGGGAAATGGACACCCATGACGTTGCCTTCTTTATCCAGTCCGACAAAGCAGCAGGTCAGCCTGCCGAAGCCCGGAGCTTTCAGGTCCTCCAGCGGCTTCTTCGAGACAGGATCTTCCACCCCGAAGAATACCCCGAACTGGGTAAACTCATCCTGCGCCGCTATGGCCGCCAGCCTGGCTAACGCCGCCCGGTCGACATAGAATTGCGTAAAGAAATTTTCCGGGTCCTGGATCTGCATAAATGCTTCAGCACCCTGCAAAGCGCCGTTGATCTCCTTCATCTTGAACTGGAAGTCGGCCACTTTAAGCTGTATCACCGACATATTGGTGGGGGCCGGCAACAGGCCGTTGAAGGGACGCACTTCGCGTAACTCGCTTATACGCTCCTTGCGCATCTCAAGATAATGCTCATGGTCCTGGGTGAAATTGTCCATAACAGGTAGATTGAAAGTTAAAAAATGGTGTTTGATAAATGATCCGTTCATGAATGGCAGGTCAAATCTACCATCTCCCCGAAGCACCTCCTACGGGAAAAACACCCTTTTCGTGCACTGTTCTGAGGTTTTCGCCACATTGATTAGCAATTCTTAAAACCATTTTGTAATTTTTGGGCCTGATCCCCCCTGCCAGGCCGTTAAACCATTCCGTTGATGAAATACATCTACTACGTATTGCTGCTCTCGGGTCTTTGCATCCTGCTGATCAGGCGGGATAAGGTGGACAGGCGTCTGCTGTTGTTCGCCCCTCTCCTGTTCTTCGCCATTATTACGGAGATCTCCGTCGACACGTGGCAATCAGTTTTTGTCTACCATATTTACCAGGGCATCGAATGCACACTACTTTGTGCGTATTACTACCTGCTCATACGGCGGGGTCCCTTCAAACGGTGGATCCTGCTGGCATGGCTGGCCTATCTCTGTTACTTCACCGCCTTTTTCATCCGCTTCCCCCACCGCTTTTACCATTATGATCCCATCGACTTTGTCGTGGAAGACGTATTCGTTACCATCTTTTCCCTCTACTACCTGGTGGACCTGTACCGCAGCGACGAGGAGGTCCGGATCTCCAATCACCCTCATTTCTGGATCGCATCGGGCAACCTCCTGTTCTATGCAGGGTCCTCGCTCTTCATGGGCCTTGCTTTTACGCTGATGACCCAAAACAAAACCTGGTATAACGAGCTCGGTAATATTGTTAAGTTCCTGAACCTGGTATTATATTTCATTTACATCAAAGCATTCTTATGTCGTTCGCCGGAGAAGGCCCTGGCCTAAGTATCTTGCTAGGCATGATGCTGCTGATCTGTTTCGGTATTGCCATCATCACCCTGTTCAGCATCTTCAATAAAAGGAAACAGCTGAACGAAAAAGAAAAGGAGGTCATGCGGGCCTCCTACGATAAGATCATCCTCCAAAGCCAGCTGGAGATCCAGGAACAGACGTTTAACGTCATCAGCAGCGAGCTGCATGACAATGTCGGCCAGATCCTGAGCCTGGCCACCGTGCAGATCAATATCATAAAGGAGCGGCACGAGCTCAGCACCGATCTGCTCGACCAGGTAAAGGATAACATCGGCAAGGCCATGATGGACCTGCGCGACATCGCCCACGGGCTCAGCAGCGACCGCATCCGCATGATGAGCATCTGCGACACCGTGGAAGAAGAGCTGGAGCGGATCAACAAAACGGGTATCATCCGCGCCGCCATTTCGAAGAACGGGCAGGAATGCCAGCTGGACGAGCAGAAGAAGCTGATCTTGTTCCGCATCATCCAGGAGAGTATCCAGAACTGTATCAAACATGCTTCCGCGACGGAGCTGGCCGTCGGGTTCTTATTCGACAAGTCCCAGGTGAAAGTGCAGATAAAGGACAATGGCAAGGGTTTCGACGAACAGGAAGCGCAACGGCGCAACGGCGGATTAGGACTCATGAATATCAAAAGGAGGGCCTGGCTGGCCGGAGGAGAGGCCCGGGTGGAAAGCGCCCTGCACGCAGGCACTTCCATCGATATCAATATACCGTATGAATGACACCAAATATATCGCCATCGTAGACGACCATACCATGGTACGTAAAGGCCTCAGGGCCCTGATCGGTCTTTTCCCGGGATATGAAGTGGTGCTCGATGTCCCCAACGGCCTGGAGCTCACCAGGCAGCTGGACCCGGGCAGGCTGCCGCACATTATACTGCTGGACATCGCCATGCCTGAAATGGACGGTTATGAGACGGCCGCCTGGGTCACCCGGCATCACCCGGACATAAAAATACTGGCCCTGAGCACGATGGAGAACGAAGCGGCCATTCTTCGTATGATCCGCGCCGGCGCCAGAGGCTATCTGCACAAGGACGCCGAACCCGGAGAGATGAAACAAGCTTTCAGCGACGTGCTTGGCATCGGCTATTATTACAACGAATACGTATCCCGGCAGACCGTCAGGGCCATCAGCCTGCTCAACGAAAACGACAAAGAGCTCAGCACCCTTGCCCGGTTGACGGACAGGGAAAGGGCCTTCCTCAGTCTCGCATGCAGTGAAAAGACCTACCATGAAATTGCCGGGGAGATGTTCGTCAGCGATCGCACCGTGGACGGCTACCGGGATTCCCTGTTCAAAAAGCTGCAGGTCACTACGAGGGTAGGGCTTGCGTTATACGCCATCAGGAATGGGCTGGTGAAGGCCTGATCACTGCCCCTTCGAACAATTCTCACCTCACCACCACCACCGTACCCTTCATCGTAAAGACACCCCCCGCCGGGCATCGCATCTCTATGAAATAAGTATACACTCCGGTGGGGCATGGCTGACCTTGTATCGTGCCATCCCAGCAGTTGGAAGGATCTGATGCAATGAAATGCGATCGTTCGAAAACCTTTTGTCCCCAGCGGCCATAGATCACGAGATGGTCCACTTCCGCGATACCCTGGATCACCCATCGGTCGTTATGTCCGTCCCCATTAGGCGTAAAGCCGCTGGGAACGCCCACACGCGCCGCATCGCACGCCAATTTGACGACCACCGTATCGCTGGCGCTGCATCCTTCGGCATTCTTTCCCGTAGCGATATATTGCATCGACTGTTTGGGAGTGCAGACAGGCGCTGCGCAATCCGTGCAGCTGAGATATTGGGCGGGGCTCCAGGTCCAGATGACATCACTGCCGGCGTTTGCATCCAGCGTAACGGAAGCACCGGAAAGCACTTCGACATCCGCGCCGGCACTGACAGACGGCACAGGCAAGATAGTAATATCAACTTCAGCGGTATCACTAAAGCAGGAATGTGCGTCGGTACCCGTGACAGTATAAATGCCGGAGCCGGCAGGCTTTGCCACCGCATCGGCAGACTGCGTATTGCTGAGGCCGCTGGTATTGTCGATCCACGAGTAGCTGCTGGCGCCGGCGGCATGTAAGGACACGCTTTCCCCGGGGCATAGCGACGCGGTCACGGGAGTAACGGTAAGGCTCAATGGCTGAATGACCTCGACAGCAATATTTCCGGTGTTCTGGCAGCCGATCTCATCCGTAACCGTGACCTGGTAATTGGTATTGACGGCAGGTGAAGCCACGGGAGAAGGTATGTCAGTGCGGTCCAGTCCGCCGGTGGGCAGCCACGAATAGGTCTTCCCGCCTGCTGCGGACAGCGTCACCGAGCTGTTAAGACAGACAAAAGGAGCTGCCGCCGTCACCGTCACCACTGGGGGAGGATGGACCTGCATACTGATGCCCGCATCCGCGGCCGCGGTACAGCCGTCGACATCGGTGACTAGTAATTTCAATTGGTAGTCGCCTCCGTTCGTGTATACGTGCGTGATGGAAGCATCGGCGCCGCCGCCCACACTACCGTCCCCGAAATCCCAGGTATATGCAACAGCGCCGGCTGCCGTCGCCTTCAATTGCGCCTGCTGGCCGGCACAGATAGCCGGGGCGCCGGCCGACAAAGAGGCAGTGGGCCGGTCGACGATCACCTGTTGGGTATACTGCGCCGATAATCCATTGGCGCCGCTGACAGTCAGCGTGACAGTATACTGACCGGCCTTTTCATACACATGGCTGGGCGTGTTCAGCTCATCGGCGGTAGTCCCATCTCCAAAGTCCCAATGAATGCCGGTGTAGTTAACAGAATTATTGGTGAACTGCACCAGCATAGGCGGACAATGGCCTTGGGCAACATAGGAGGCGGATGCGCTGAAGCTGGCGCCGAAAGGGTCTACCACGATAGTCGCCGTAGCCGTCGAGCTGCAGCCTGTTACAGGGTCCTTTGCCGTCAGCGTCACCGTGTAATTACCAGCCACCGCATAGTTGTGCGAGACAGACCCACCCTGTGTGGATGTCTCACCGTCTCCAAAATCCCATGTTCAGTCAGGGTTACTGCCGAAGCTATTGGTCGTATTCGAAAACACCACGGTCGTATTCAGTGGCACATTCGTTCCCGACGGCGAGAAGGCAGCCTTGGGCCCGTTGACAGTCACTTGCGCCACCGCAGGAGCCGTCGAAGCGCGGCAGCCGGAACCGTCCTCCACCGTCAGCTTCACCGTATAGTTCCCCGGCTCCGCATAGTTGTGCGAGACCGTCCCGCCCTGCGCAGAAGTCTGGCCGTCGCCAAAATCCCAAAGCCAGGACTTTATGGAATTGCCTGCACTCACCTTCGATGTGTCCTTCATCACCACAGGTGATTGAAAGCATGCATCATCGTCGATGATCACATATCCTGCAGCAGCACCCATGATGGTCAGCGGGACAATATTGGTCGTATCGGCACATCCGAAATGGACGGAAGTAGTGATGAGCCGCAGGCCGCTCTCTCCCCCCTGAAAATTGCTGAGCTTCCCGGTATAGGTATTGCCCCAATAGAAATAGTCCGGGATTGCAGTACCCTGGAAATCCGTGCTGTCGCCATATTGGAACTGCACCGTGTAGTTGCTGGAGGAAATACCAGTCCAGGGGTTGATGTCATATTTTGACACGCTGACGGCCAGCGTACCATCCGGACAAACGGAGGTAAGATCTGCGGAAAGCACGGGATGCTGTTTCTTAAAGATATCTACCTGGTCGGCGCCCGAAATATTGCAGGCGGCATTTCCTCCCGTGACGCTCATGAAATAAACGCCGTTATCGGCATAGGTATGTGTCACCTGTGAGATCGTACCATCCGTCCTGGCAGTATTCCCGTCGCCAAAATCCCACAACAGGCTGGTGCTGGCATCCCCCGGCGTGAAATGGAAGGTCACGACATCGCGTTCCCCGTCGCAGGTATTGCTGAACCCTGTATACGCGCCCACCGGCGGCAGCACCGTGATATAGCCGGTCTTTACAACGGTGGTCTGACAGGCGGCATTCTCTGCATGCAGCGTTACGGTATAAACGCCCGGGGTCGTGTACACATGCTGTGGGTAAAAAGAAGAAATGCTGCCATCGCCGAATTCCCAGCTGGACCAAATGTAGTCGGATGCATATAGTGACGGCGACTCAAAAAGTAAATTCGTGTTGGCGCACACCGTGGTGGATGGAATAGTGAAATCCAGGTTCAGGGGACGCGCCACAATGGTGTAAAGGGCATTGGAAACACCGGTGCATCCATCCTTGTTGACGTACTTCAATACGATGCTGTATTGCCCGATGGCGCTAAAAGTATGCGTGGGGGACAGCGCGGTAGAGGTCGTTCCATCTCCAAAGTCCCAGGTCCATGACTGTAGCAGCTCCGGATGCTGGATCTCATATGTTTTCGTGATCGGGGCATTGCAGGAAGATTCAGCGACGCCATTAGGTTCATCGATATAGACGACAGGTGGCTTGACAGACACGGGCTTGGTCATGCTGGCGCTGCAGCCGTTGGCGCCGGTGACAGTGAGCTGGACGGTATAAACCCGGTAGTCCGTATAAAATTGATTGCTGACGGACGGTCCCTGGTGAACGATAGTGGGAAAATGGTCGGAAGGGTCATAGTTGAAGTTCCAGTCCCAGGCGGTGGCTCCGGGGGTATGATCTGTAAAATTCACTGTGGCAGGGGCCCCGCATTTGCCCTGCACATCGACATCGAAGTCAGTCAGCGCAGGTGCGACCCCAATGGTTATTTGTTTGGACAAGGTCTGCGTGCAGGCGCCGAACGCATCCGTCAGCTTGACCGTATAGACACCCGGATTCGGAAAATTGGCATCGAAAGCAGGGGCAGTGCCCGTAGTCCCACCTACCAGTTCCCAGACCCGGCTGTCCGGACCGGGCGTGCTCTTGTCGGAAAGGGCCAGGGATGCACCCTGGCAGCCTGTAGCCGGCAGATCGAAATCCGTTTTATAATTGGCTACGTTGAGATAATCTGCCTGGGTGACAGTGGCGGCGCAGCCGTCCGGGCTGGTGGCCGTTAGTTTGACGCTATACGTGCCTTTTTGCGAAAATGAATAAGAGGGATCAGCCAGTGTGGAGGTATGGCCATCTCCGAAATCCCAGAGATAGCTCAAGGCACCGGTCCCTGTGCTGGTATTGGTAAACTGCACAGGATCGGATACGTTACAAAGCACCTTTTTGTCCGTGGTAAACGCAGCCGTCACCTGTGGCAGGATCTTCACCAGGCCCGGCTTTGTCAGGATATTGCTGCAGCCATTGCTATTGGTGACGGTAAGACTTACCGTTGCATCACCCGCATGCTGGTAGATATGCGATTGGTGCTCATTCCCCTGCTGGACGACCCCGTCCCCAAAATCCCAGAGATAAATGCTGATGGAGCCGCTCCCTGCTGTCGAGAAGCTGCTGAAATTTAGGGGGGAAGAGAGACAGACGGAGCCGGGGCTGGCGGAAAAATCGACCGTAGGTGGCTGATAAACAGTGACGGTATGCGTGGCCGTAGCCGAATTGGCCCCGTCCTTTACCGTGAGCGTAACGGTATAACTCCCTTCATCGACATACACCGCTTCGGGTGATGCGAGGCTGGCGGTGTTTCCGTTACCAAAATCCCACTGATACACGGCATTGGCGGATGCCCCCGTCGTTTGATTGGAGAAATGGACGATCAATGGCCGGCAGCCACCGCTCTTATCGGACGAAAAGTCCACATGCAGCTGCCCCACCGCCGGAATACAGTAAAACAAAACGGAGAAAATACAGAATACAACGTGATACGGTCTGGTCATACAGGGAGGTCGTCCGCCAATATAGAAAATAGTCGGCATGATCACAAATAATCCATATATGATCTCACGGCCGTGCAGGAATTAGCCATAAGTGTGTCAATTATGGACTCCAACGGCATTCCCACTTGTTAATTACAAAAGTATTTCGTTATTTCATGCCTTCGTCATTCGTCCCTCATTGATAACCTTCTTCACTAGTTAATTCTTTCTCCTCTGCTGTTACCGTCATCGATGGCATGGTATCTAAAAACGGCTGGCAAAATCATCATACGGCAGATCTGATCGTTGGTGGTATTCAAACTAAATCTATTTGATAAATAAAGACAATGTATAATTTTATTTTCTGGTTCTTCTACAAATTTTTTGAGTGGCGAGACAAATATAAATCCCCATTTCTATCATCAGCAATGGTAGGCTTGGTAATTGTGATCCATTTGTCTGTGATCTATTCAGTCATTCGGTATTTATCTGGGTATACGGTAGGAATGCCTTCAGACAAATATGCATATAACAAGTTGATACTTCTTCCATTTGTGATTCTTTTATTTTTTTTCATATATAAATTCTATTATAAAAAAAGAGAGCAAGAAATATTGACGAGATTTGGCGATCGGAATGCCTTTTCAGTAAGAAATATTCTTATCGTGGTGTTTGTAATAGTGGTTCCCCTAATGATAGCGATCAGGCTAACAAACCTTTCTGTAAGTCACGCTCTTTCAAAATAGCTTCATAGGTTGTGATCCGGGCAGACTCGTCAAAACCTTCGTTTCTGATGACCTTGAACGACACATCACCAGGGAGCTAAATCCTCGATCAAATTACTGGAAAATTATTTAGCATATTGAGGGTATGGACGCCGGGATGAAGATTCACCACCTGTTCACTTTATTGGAATAAGAATATTTCAAACTTATCAAGATGTTTAAAATGCCACCTGGCTGGCCTATGTTGTATACGGGCACCCGCACCTGGCCGTGAAGTTTGAAAAAAACTGACGGCGGCTACCCGGGACTCCCTGATCACTGCCCCTTCGAAAACAACACATTGATGATCCGCGTATCCACCAGCAATCCCAGATAGAACCCCGCCTTATACACCTGGTCCAGCTTGATATCCGCATCCGTCCCCGAAAACTGCGTATCTCCTAATTTGAACCGCTTGTCCACCAGCCGGCCGATCCTTCCGTAATGCACCCCCGCGGTAAAACTCCCGCCCCGGGCGAATTCATAGACAGCCCCGGCAAAAAAGTTCTCCTTGAATTTACTATCCAGCGAGACGCCGACGGTCGGAAAAACCCTGGAGAGGGAGAACGTCGGCTCATCTTTCATCACATCCCGGCCGTTAGGAATGACGCTGCCTTTCGGTCTTTGGTGAAATATGGTCCAGTACCAGACGGCATTGATGCTGAAAAGCGTCCTCCTGCCTCCATTGACAGCCACAATGGTCGTATCTCCCGGCGCCTTGGCGAATGTTCTGAAATCGGGATTTTGGAGGCTGCTGGAAAGAATGGAAACGCCTACACCTACATGGAATAATTTGTTGATCCTCGTCTTATACTCAGGACCGTTGCGGAGCTTGTTCTGCGCGCTGTCATAGGCGATCTGGAACTTGAAGAGATCGCTGGTGTAAGGTCCCGACTGGAGCTGGATAGCAACATACTCTTTGGGAATATCCTTCGCCTCTTCTTCCGTCAGGGCCTGTCCTTCCGGGGTCTTTATTTTTTCAAAAGGCCTGATCGCAAGGTCCACCGGTGAAAAATCCCCTTCCGTGACATTGACGAAATATTTCTCTTCATCGCCTTTGAGACAGACGATGTTCATATAAAAAACATCATTCTGGTCCATGTTCACAGGCAGGTGGTTCAGGAGCCGCCCGTTCTCATCAAAATAAAGATCGATCCGGTTCAGTTTATTATTGTAAGGGTCGGCAAAAGAAGGTCTTCGCTTCCATTGCGCGATGATCTTTTGCCTGCTTTCTTCCGCCGCCTTCGCCAGCTGCTGGCCAGGCGCATTGGCCGCATTGGATGACGCCGGCTTCCAGGTGATTTGCAAGGACCCGCATTCCCTGCCGGGTGATGCATTCGCCGCATCTATCTCTCTAAAGACAAATGAACGCTTATCCTTTTTTGTCGTTATAGCATTGCGGATATCGTCCGTGATGTCAAACGAGTTATCGGCCTCCATGGCTGCCCCGTTCAATGTATAGCGCTTGCCGGCGGGAATAGCGCCCAGCGTCACCAGGATCTTATCGGTGCCCGCCTTTGCAAATCGATCCCTGTCTTCGTCCTTCAAAGGATCTGTCGGGATCACAGGCCGGGTCGTCACATTGAATGCTGCAGCATCTACCTGGGCCACTTTCAGGTCCTGGGCGCCGGCGGAGCAATACATGGCAAGCAATACTGCCGCGGCAAATAAATTTCTTTTCATATTACTAGGTTTTTAAAACAAAATTGTTGCTGATCAAAAAATCCTGCACCGGCAGCACATAGGAAGCATCCGGACTTCCTGCCACGACCAACCCGATGACCTTATTTTTTTCGTTCACCACCACCCCGCCGGAATCTCCTCCCAGGCTGAATGGCTCGACTTCGATCAGGCCGGTGAAAAAGTTGGTGACAACACCCTGGAAATAACTGATCGTCTGGGCCGCCGAATGGCTTTTTATCTTTCCGCTATTGACGCCTGAGCTTCTCCCGCACATGGTGACGGTATCGCCCACATTTTCAGGAAAGACAAATCCAAAGGACGAAGGCACATGGTTTAATGTGGCCTGACCGTTGTCTACGGCAATACCCCGAGCCAGTTTCGCGACGGCAAAGTCATTCCGGCCATCCATAACGCCTTTAACCACCACGCCAACCATATTGGTCCCATCATCACCCGATGAGGCACACGACAATTCAGCGGATGCGTCCCCCTTGTCAAAGCTCTTATTGTTCTTCATCAGCTCCGGAGAGCAAAAGACATGGTAACAGCTGACGATGAAATCACCGGTGCTATCGCCGCTTTGCTGCACGACGAGCCCGATGGATCCTGTTAGTCCATTCCTCCGGGAAATACTGTTGCCGAGGGGGAATGGCGCTTTATTTTCTTTGATGGGTACAGAGACAGCTGCTTTCGCCTGCGGCAGATCTTCCCTCACCACGTCCGTCAGTAGCCGGTAGCGCTCCCCCGATTGCGAAATATAGTTGAGATAATGCGGGATCATTCCGTATTCACCGGGATCGGTCTTATGGGTCACCTTAAAAACGAGTGCAACGGCGCCCACATCTTTTCCGCCAGCCGTCTTATTTTTGACACTGATGCCAGTTACAAAAGGAAATGACTCCACCCATTCCTTCCCCTTTGCCCGGATCGCCTCCGCCGCGACATCGGACCCAGCTACAGGCAGCGGGCTGTTGCCTGCGGAACTGGCCGGCTTAGCTATGCGCTGTGAAAGTTTGTCGTATCCCTGCAGCAGGGAAGGGAAAGCGAAGACCATTCCCAGCATGACGATGAAGAAAGATACAGGCATCGTAGCCCCCGACGTCAGATGAGGGAACAACATAGCAAGAATGCCCGTGGCGATCAGCAGAATGCCGAACCATGCTTTCGTATCCATATGGCAACATTTAATTTTGTTCCCAACGAAAGTATGATTGGCTATAGGCGGAAACAATACCAGATATATGGTATTTTAATTGCCTGGCCATTATTGGTAAGATCCCTGAACTCAAATGATATTCGCGCTTGTTAGTTACTAAATTATTTCATTACTTTATGTCGTATTATTCGTCCCTGGTTGACAACCTTCTTCAATATTTAATTCTTCCTCCACTGTTAACCTGCCAATTTAAACGAGAGACCGAATATTACTGCGGGAAAACTAAATTCTGCTAAAAGTGAACCTATATCTGCATTTTAAAAGACAAATATGAAATATTCATTGATCATAATCGGCGTACTCGCCCTAATTTTTACGCTAAGATGTAATCCAGGGGAAAAATATGTAAAAAGGACCGTTTCGCTAAATGCATATGAAAGTTTTAAAAATGATACAACCAGAAAATACTTAGAATTAACAGTGTTGAAGGTTTATCCCGCAAAAGTGAAATGTGTTGGCTCTGAAAAATATGCAAATTTGTACATTACCAAATTGTTGAATGATCAGAATCTTTATGTTTTTGAATATTGCCAGAAAGTAAGTGTGTATGTCTACGATACGACCGGAAGATATGTTCCACTAATCGATACAAGCAATATATTGAGGGATAGACAAGACTCGGTGATTATTTTTGCTCCTAAAGATTTCAGCATTCCAACGGGAGCTAAATATCTGTTTGCTGATCTAAGTGTCCTTAGCGAGTCATAATGCTCAGAGCCATGAGGGCATCCATTTAATAGCTGAAAACGCCGGCGGCGTTGATGGGGTAGATTTTGGAGAATAATTTATGAAGATGTGCCAATTATTTGGTTTTTTGCACAAAAAACGTATCTCACACCGCTTTTCTTTCCAGCCAATCCATAAAATCAATTTCCTCCCTTGGCATAAAGAAACCTTGAATGCAGTTGGGATTACGAATACAGATTTGAATATGACTTTTTTCAAACAACCCCGCATAGAACAGCGCCTAAAACTGCAGGCTCAGCTATGCCACCTCTTGATTTCTTTTCGGTAGCCATTCTAAAGCCCGCTCATAATTGTTTTCCCAAAAGTAGTTGATCACGTACACTACGTTCACAGCCATGGAATCCAATGATTAAATTGGGCTTTACATCATACATTTCATTCCTCTTATTTTCGAGCAGGAATAGCTAGATCTGCATAAGGAGCGGTTAATTTACCGGCTTCATCTAAAATACCGGCGCGCACTAGTGAGCGAAGGGCCTCCTCCCTGGAAACCTTCTCATGGAATTGCTTCTGAGCAAGTTCCAAAAGTTTATTAAAGTCTTTATCGCTCATTTAAGAAGTTATCTAACAAAGATAATAATTCCATGATTATGCTTACCTACGCCATCAAAACCTTCCTCGCCGCCCTCACCCTAACATGCCTTTCCACTCTCCTCGACCACGCCCTCCCTTCCTTCACCAGCACACAGATCTCCTCCTCCATGCTCCTGCCGGAGATGATCAGCTGATCATCATCCTTCCACGCCAGCTGCAGCGGATCCTCCACAAATTGCACCACGCTGGCGCTTCGGCTGTAGATCCAAAGCTTGAACCTGACCCTTCCCCCTTCCCCAGCCATCACATAATAATCAAGCCCGGTCACGTCCGCATGCACGACGAGCGTAGCCTGTACACGCCCCCGCATTTCCCGCTGACAAACAAATTCGAAGGAAAGATCATTTTTGAGGATGCGCCTTCTGATCCCTTCCAGCAGGTCGGCATCCAGCTTATGTTCAAAGGCCGCTACGCGCAATAAAGCAGCGTGGATCGCGTCCAGCCGGACCCGTTTCCTTCCGTCAACGCCTTTCAAGGCAAGATCTTCAGGTACAGGGTAACGGAGCCCGACAGCTATTTTTTTCCCCGGATATTTTGTCACAACTTCCTCCTCACCGGCTCCCACCAGCGTAATGGAGATATGCCTGTAGTGATCGATCCCGTATTCATGCAGTAAGAGCATATAGATCAGGCAGAGGGTCTCTGCTTCAGGGCCGGCGATGTCGGGGCCCATCTTTGAAGTTAAGTGTAGTAGTGTTCTCATATATGTGACAGTTAGCTAGTATTCTACCAGTCGCCACTCGCCCGCCTGCCAGTCCACGCTCCCGTTGTTGGCCGACACATACCACTTATATCGCGTATAAGCCGTCGTATTCGTCGTCCTGAAAAGCCTGGTCTGGTTCCTGCCCGTGAAAATTTCGTTACTCCGCGCATCCAGTACATACCACGTCGTTCCATTATTGCTTCCCAGCAGCTGCCAGCTCTTCGGATCGCGATCAGGCAGGTCGTTGCCCGAAGTGATCGTATAGCTTCCCATGATATGGCCCGTGGGAAAGGTCAGCTGCATTTCAAAACCCGCGGGGAATCCCCCCACAAAGAACTTCGTGCCATAGTTGTTATCCACCAGCTTCGATGACCCTTCCGCCGCGCCTGCACCACCGCTGTTCTCCTTGGTGACACTTAAAGCGCCGAGCGCAGTAAAATCCGTATACTTGATCGCAGGGAAGCTGGTCTTCGCCTGCGTCAGCTGCACAGTCCAGTCATTGCCGCTCTCATCCAGGTTACCAAACGCAGTCAGCGCCAGCTGTTTCAGGTCCGCCCCCGCGGCGCCGCTCCAGAAATGGACGAACTCACCGAAATTCATCCCCCGCGTATATTCCGGAAAGCTGAAAGTGCCATTGGACACCGTGTGCTTGGGAAAATACTGCACCAGCAGGGTAAAGAACTTGTTCAGCGTGGTCTTCCCGCCGTAGCCATTGTAAATGGGATAGAACCAGTCCCTGAACCAATGGGTGCCGCTGCGCGGGTAAGCCTCCGAACCGGGGTTCACCAGGTTATACCACCGGGTGGCATCCGCCGTCCGGCCCAGCCCCAGGTAAACGTCATATTGATAGATCTCCATCCACTTACTGTCATGCCAGATGCCAAAAGCAGGAGAGTTATGGACTCCCTTGCTGGCGCCTTCCACGATATGCCCTATCTCATGCGTGGTAAGATCGATGTCATTGCCTGTCCCGCTGATCCAGGCATTGGGATCCGACGAGCCCACATCGATCACATTCCGCAGGTCATGACTCACATCGAAATAAGTGGACGGATGCCCGCCACTGTACTTCCCCGCATGAAAAATGGGCCACAGCCGCGAATCGCTGCCGAAAGCGCCATAGGTCGCCTTCGTATAGTTCCAGGCCTGGGCCAGGTACGTATTGGGCCAGGTGATGGACGTATTGACATCATTGTCAAAGTACACGGCCACGCTGGTGTCGGCATACTTCAGCTGCAGCAGCTGGATATGCTCGAACCAATGCTCCTGCCAGGTGCCCGGAGCTGGTGTCAGCGTCCGGGCGGCAGTCTCCATAGATAATTTGCTTTCTTTTTGATGGATGTTTTTGGCACAACCCGCTGCAAATGAAATACATACGGGTAATAAATAGAGGTAAGCCCTGTTCATGGGATCAAAAGGTTTAATGATCTATGAATTTACTCCGGAAGGGCCCTCCAGACTGTCAACAGAAATCAAATGGATTGTTAACGGAATTTAAATGGCTGGCGCCTGCATCCGTCCTTTGGAAAGCGGAATTCATCCTTTATTGCTATATGTAACAAAATTTTTACTAATATTATAGTACGAAAACTACAACTCCTAAATATGGCAAACGGCCTCCAACCGCCCAAGCCGACGTCTAAAAGTCTCCTGTACTGGCTGCTCACCATCCTGGACATAGCACTGCCGGGCTTTCTCGTTTTAATCTTTTACGCGCTGTATGCGGACGACTCCCCCAATCTCGCAAAGATCCTGCTGACAAACCTCTCCATGCTGATCGTCATTTTTTCGCTCACGCCCACTATCAATCGGCTGGAAAGGTTAAAGAGGACCTGCGCAAAGCTGCTATTCCTGGTCATGCTGTTCGTCATCTACTGGATCCTCATGGCCTAGGTGCTTCGCAGGGATCACTTTGCTCACCCTGGCTTCCAGCCGCCGGATGGACTCCATCCTCCCCATGATCGTATAACCCTTCCGTTCACCCGACTGCAGTTTATACATTGCATCCCTGTAGGCCGCACCCGCGCCATTCAATGCCTCTTCGATCCTGTCCATGTCCCCGATGAAATCCACGAACTTATCATACAGGGCCCCGCATTGTTTAAAGATCTCCTCCACATTCTTAACCTGGTTCTCTTTTTGCCACAACAAACGCACCACCTTCAGGGTCGCCACCAGGGTCGTGGGCGTGATCAGTACGATCTTCCGGTTCAGGGCCTGCGTAAAAAGGTCCCCGTTCTGGTTCATCGCCAGGGTCAGCGCCGACTCGATGGGCATGAACATAAAGATATAGTCCGGCGTATTCAGCCCGGCCAGCGATTGATAATTTTTATCCGCCAGGGAATGGATATGATCCGTCACGCTTTTTACATGCTGCTTTAAGAATCCCGCCTTCTGCTCCGGGCTTTCCGCATTGAAGTAATTGCTGTACGCCGTGAGCGACACTTTGCTGTCGATGATGATATGCTTCCCGTTCGGGAGCCGCAGGATATAGTCCGGCCGGCGCACCCGGTCCTTGTCTTCGTCGACATACTGTTCCTCGCGGGTATAGTCGATGTATTTCTGCAATCCTTCCGATTCCAGGATCATGTTCAGCCTGTCTTCTCCCCAGTTACCCTGCATTTTGACCTCCGACTTCAGCGCCATGGCCAGGTTGCGGGCATCTTCGCTCAGCCGGGCATTCAGCTTTTCCAGCGACTCGATCTCCTTCTTCAGCGAGGTGAGATCGGCAATATCTTCCTTGCGGGTGTCTTCCACTTTTTTGCGGAATTCAGACAACCCGTCGCGAAAGGGAGTGAGGATGTCGCTCAGCTCCTTCTTATTCGTCGCTACGAAGGCCGTCTGCCTGTCCTCGAGGATCTTCGCGGCAATGTTTTTAAACTGCTCGTGGGAGAGCTCATGCATCCGCTGCAGCTCGTCTTTGAATCCCGTGATCTTTTCCCGCAGATGGCTCTCATTTTGTTCCAGCACGGTCAGCTGGTTGGTCAGGGCCGAGATCTCCTGTTCCTGGCTGCTCAGTTTCCTTTCCGCCTCGGTCAGTTGATCCTGCACAAGCTTAAAAGACCCCAATGCGACATAGCCTGCCGTCACTTCTTCCCGGGTGAGGCGGCTGTTGACCTCGGCCGTTAGCTGCAGGATGCTGGCCTGTATAGCCAGCCGCGCCAGCATATAGCCCAGGGCGCCACCGGCGATCAGGCCTATGAACAGATAGATGATGTATTGCATAATGCTTTTGTGCAGCCAATATACGACGTTAGAAATAATAAGCAAATGGACTTATCAAACTATAAGTAATTGTACTTAAGAATAATTTCTGCCCGTCCTTCCTTTCTCCCTTAAGCATCCTTTTTTGCTACCTCTGCATTTTAAATCTCCAAAAATCAAAACTTATGAAGCTGTTTGCCATTTTACTAGTCATCGCCGCGTCCTTTTGCTTCTCCGGCTGTGGCGATTCCGCTGCCAGGTCCGATGCTCAATCTTCTGCTGAAAGCGCTGGCGGGCAAGCTATCCAGGTGACTTCTGCAGAATATGATAAGAAATACCATGACAATGAAGTAGCCGCCGATAATGTCTACAAAGATAAAAAGGTCGCCATCACAGGTACGGTCGAAAGTATTAATAAAGACCTGCTCGACGATGTATATATTCAGCTAAAAGGAGATGGAGAGGTTACCATGGGGGTACAGTGTCATTTGACCGATGCACAAAAGGCCGCCGCCGTTAAGAAGGGTTCTGAAGTTACGATTGTCGGCACGGGTGGCGGCATGATGGCGACGATCCCGCAGTTGAAGGATGGGGTGATCCAGTAATTATCAGGCTTGTTCTATTTCAAATAAATTTACGCCATCGATGTAATGCGCGTTTGTTGCACACCTTTAAACCCCTCACACCATGGAACAAGGGACTCTTTTCTTTTTGACAGCGGCAGCAATTGCCAATCTGTTGATTCTATATTTAATCATCAATGCCGCTACCAAGGCAACCCTCCGGGCAAAATATGACCGGGCCCAGATGGAATTGCTAGCCAAGATTGCCAGAGCGCAAGGTGTGCCTATGGATGAAGTCCAGGAGACGCTGGATAAAATCAAATGACCTCTCTTTTTCATCTGATCAATGGAAGGGATTAAAGGTCATTTTCCTAGGATCATCCCGCGTTCTCTTGCAACAAGGGCATGCCTCCGGAGTCGGCGAACCAGATTTGACCGGAGACAAAACAGGGTATTTGGCGCAGGAAATGTATCCTTCGCCGGGTCAAGGAAAAAGCTTTCTCTAAGGGATTGCCCATCTATTTTAGCAAAGACGGCAAAGTAATGGCAGAATACGCTGATGGACGTATCGAAGTGGTTAAAAAGAACTGATGGTACCTCCTGTTTTATTCGTCATTGCCGGTCCCAATGGAATTGGAAAAACCTCTTCGGATTATGACTTTGTGCCTAACAATGTCCCTGTTATCAACTCCGACGAAATAGCTGCCGAATTAAATGGTCCCGCATAATTCTTTTGAAGCAGCCAGGGTTGCCTGCCCCTGGAGCGTCCGATAGTAGATGGCCCAAAAGATATGAAAACCAACCCATCGCATCCCTTAATGGAGTTATATCCCGTTGACGTATTATCATCGGAAAATAGGAATCTGACAACATGGTTATCAAGTACCATTTGCTCTCCTGTGAAACGATCGGTCGTGTGTTTAAATAGTGACTGACCGTGGGATAAGGTGGGGGAGATCTAAATAGGGAAACGATCATCGGCTGCCGTATGCCCCAAACCGAATAGCCTGAAAAAAGATCCCTTATAGTTCTTGCCGATGGAAATTTCATGTTTCGCTACCATCACTTGCTCTTTATTAAACGATTGAATGGCATCAACGTTTACGACCATGGAACGATTGATACGAAGCAGTTTTGAATAGTGGATCTTCTCCATTGCCTGGGTGAGGGATAGCCTGACAGTAAATTTTTCATTGCCGGCAACAATATGTACATAATTGCCGTCCGCCTCCATATAAAGTATTTCATCAAGCCTGATTTTTACAAACCGGAAATTTCGTTTGACATAAATGCAATCGGCCTGCCGAAGTATGGATTCCTGGTCAATCATATGATTATTCTTTTTCTTTTTGCCTAACGGGTAGCTTGCTAGTAATTCAATATACAACCAATTGGTAGTCAATTGTTCTGGAAATAGCGTCCTGCCAAAACTGTGAATAAACGGGCAGCCTCCACCTAGTATTAGTTGGAGTTTTTGGAGTAGTATGGGACAGAGAGCCGCCCAATGTCCTGCAAATAATGCTAATATTGTATAGGCCGGATAGGAGGCCGCGACGCTGCCTATGTTGATACATCTGTTAAGGCTTTTATCACTTGCTTTTTTTTACCTGTTGGCATATATGCCGGCCACCGCACAAACCGGCACGCTTGCTATCGATACATCCGCCGGCAAGGCAATAAAATAACCATTGTCTTAAAAAGAGAGGAATAAAATATGAAAAGGGTTTTATTGGCGGATGACCATCGCATCATAATTGCCGGACTCGATAACATTATCAGGAATGAATTCCTGCTGGTGGAGATACAGGAATGCCGGAACGGGGGCTGCGTTTGGAAAAAAGTACAGAAAACGGCGTACGACCTGGTTATATTGGATATCATGATGCCGGGAACAGACGCTTTCCACCTGCTGAAAAATATATTTTCGTGGCGGCCGGGCCAGAAAGTTGTCATCTTCACCATGAACAGCGCGGACATCTACGCGCAGAAATACCTGGCTCTGGGCGTAAAGGCGTTTATCAATAAAGAGGCGTCCCCGGCCGAAGTGGGAAAAGCCATTTCGGCTGTTATGTACGACCGGAAATATGCCGGGGCCGACCCGTCAATTATACAGGCCGGGGGCCGTATTAAACATCAGCCGGCCACTCCTTTTGGTAGCCTGACGGGGCGCGAGCTTGAAATCATGAACCACCTGATAGACGGGAAAATCATATCGGAGATTGCCGGGACCTTATGTCTGCACATCTCCACAGTTAGTACGCATAAGTCAAACATCATGCAAAAGCTGGGCGTATCCAGCGTGGTTGAATTGTGCAATATGGTCCGGTTGTTCATGTAACGCTGCGCAGGTTCATCACCAACTTTTCTCTTTCTGCATACAACAAACACTATGTTGATATACAAAGCCTGGATGGGGAAGGTGGAATATGATATTTTGCCCGATAATATCAATATCCAAATCCAATGAAAACTCTCCGGTTCCGTTGTACCGTACTGGACTTACTGCAGATAACCTGGACTGTAGGAGCGCAGTCGCAGCAATTCCTGAAATCGGCTATGAAAAAGATTTTCTGCCTGATGGTAGTATTCCTGCAATGTAGGGGAAGGGCGGTTTTTTGTCAGAGTCCTGGCGGGGTAGCTTCAAACCTGGTTTTATGGATGAAGGCCGGTAGTGGAGCTTCCCCATCTTCGGGGGGCACCCTTACAGGATGGACGGACATGACGGGCAACAACAGCTTTTCCCTGACGTCCACGGGCACGGGGTTAACGGCGCCCGTAGTCGTTCTCAACGGACTTAATTTCAATCCGGTGGTTCGTTTCACCGGATCAGGAACCAACGGTTATCGCCTGCTGGGAAATACGTCGATCACGATGTCGGAGGTCTCGGCAGCCGGTAGTTGGACCGGGCCCGTGACGAATGAGCGGGGTACCTTCTTTGCCCCTATCAATAATAGCGGAGGGGGGGTTAGTGCCCGGTATTTTTTCAGGTCGGCCTCCGGTGGCCAGTTGTATACCGGTTTCGGGACGGACGTTGCCGGCACCTTCGCGGGTTATGAATCGGCAAACCCGCCGGCCTCAACCGTTCCTGTCGTCCTGACGGCCAGCGGCACCGGCAACGTGTTAAACATGAATGGACTGGATGCCCGTACAGGCAATATCAGAGGGGGGTATCTTGCCACCACAATGACCGATATTCCCCAGATTGCCGACCGATCCTCCTCGGACTCCAAGATGAATGGCGACATCGCCGAGATCGTCGTCTATAGTGCGGGCAATTCGACTTCGCTTCGAAATAAAGTAGAATCCTACTTAGCCCTTAAGTATGGCATTACGCTTGGAACCGCGACCACTCCCGTCAGCTATACCTCCTCGGCGGGCACCGTTTTCTGGACAGGCCTGGCTGCATACCAGCATAACATTTTCGGCATCGGAACAGATAATGGATCAGGACTGGTGCAAACCAATTCCAATAGCGCCAATTCGGGCAGCGGCGACGGGACAGGACAAAGCGGGTTGGGCAACCTTGTACTGAAGACTTCGTCCGCATTGACAAATGGTCAATTCCTGATGGTCGGTACGGACTCCGCGGCGCTGACGGAGGAAACGATCACGGCAGGCATAGGCCCGGCGGCGGCCATCGGCTCCAAACGATTGGTGCGCACCTGGAAAGCGCAGACCACCGGAGCTGTTTCTCCCGTCAATCTCAGCTTTGACATGACTGGGCTGACGCTGTCCGGCGCCTCGGTGGCGACAAATTATTACCTCCTTATCGACAACGATGGGGATGGAAATTTTACGACAGGCGCCCAAACCTATGTGCGGGCGTCCGGTATCAGCGGCAGCCTCATCTCTTTCTCCGGCACCAGTGCACTGGCCAACGGAGTGGTTTTTACCCTGATTACCGTTCCCTCGACGAGGTTTGTTCTTGCCGACTGGTGGCAGGGGTTCACGGCTTCGGCGGCGGGCAGCAGTGTAACCCTTCATTGGAATATGGCAGCTGATCTTCCCATCGATTATTTCAATGTGTATCATTCCACCGATGGCAAGACTTTTATCCCGATCGCGCAGCTACCCCTTACAACCGTAATGCCGCTGGCAGGGATGTCGTATGTGGTGTCCGAGCCTGGCGGGGGCACTTATTCCTATCGGTTACGGGCAGTGCTAAAAGACGGGGCGGAAATCTACAGTATGATCCGGTCGGTCAAGATATCGGCTTCACAGGGGCTGAAGATACTGTCCAATCCTGTGGTCGGCGGAGAATTGAGACTGCAATTCCATGCGTCGGCAAGTGAGTCGGTGATCGTCTCTCTATTCAGCGCCTCCGGCAGCAGGCAACTCACACGAATCTGGTCGGTGGCGCCGGGAGAGAACTTGTTGACAATGGATATACATCGGTTAGGGGAAGGTCTCTATTTCCTACGACTTGATGGCGGTCGTGGCTCCGAAACATTAGCCTTCGTAAAATCCACTGGAATGAAATAGGAGTAAGGACGAACCCGTCCGCCCTGTGCCGAGGAGTTGGAGAACCTTAAAAAAGAAGAATGCCCCGAAAAATCGGGGCATTCTCATGTCGTGCCCCACCTTAGAGAATTTTCGAACCGGGATATTGAGGATTGGAGCATTGAGTTTAGGCTTCTTTCAATTCCTTTATTGATGCCTTGATGAAACCCTCTTTATCTGTTTTTGCTCCTTTGATTCTTGCTTTCATATCGGCAGGGATTGTAAAATATTTTTCAGCCCATAAATGAACCTCAACCAGTATCGGGACTAGTTCAATTCCCTTCGTTGTTAGTTTATAATAAACCCTAGTCTTTGTTCCGGGGTTGTCCACTTTTTCAATCATTCCATTTTCTTCAAGTGATGCAAGTCGTGCTGACAAAATATTTGTTGCAATACCTTCTCCTGCATTCAAAAAGTCTTTATAAGTGCAGGTCTTGTTAAACATCAAGTCTCTGATTATCAGCAACGACCACTTATCCCCCCATATATCAAGAGAGTTACTTATTGGGCAATCTGACCTTTTTTTATTCTTGTTCATAAGATCCATTTTTATTTTGCACTTGCATTTTGCAAGTATTGTTGTATGTTTGCACTTGCAAATTGCAATCAAAGATACAATCAATAATTAAAAATCAAAAAAAATGAAAAAAGACAAAATAATTTACTGGGCAACAACAGGTTTATTTAGTGCAGCCATGTTTATGAATGCATACCTGTATTTTACTGACCCTAAAATGGTAGAAGGATTTAAACACTTAGGTTTTACTGACTTTTTCAGAAAGGAGCTTGCAATTGCTAAAATAATTGGGGCTATTGTTTTACTTGTCCCTGCTTTTTCAAGTAAAATAAAGGAATGGGCTTATGCAGGTTTTGGCATTACTTTTATTGCCGCTTCACTTGCACATTATTCAGCATACGACCCTACTACAAACATAGTAATGCCACTTTTTTTCCTGGTATCTCTTATCATTTCAAACTTTTATTTTTCTAAAACAAAATATAGTAACAATTAAAATTTTAATAAAATGACAAACAATGCAGTAACAACAGCAACCCAATATGCAAGTATTGATAACAAGCAAATTGCCTACCGTAAGATTGGGAATGGCACCCCCATTATTTCAACATCAAATGCACAAAGCAGCAATTCAAAGAATGTGACATACACATACGCAACCGTTCCTACTCAGTTTGCAGAAGTCAACGGTATAAAATTTGCTTATCGGTCTTATGGCAAAGAAGACGGTATTCCAGTGATATACGTAAACCATTTAGCAGCAACAATGGATAACTGCGACCCACGAATAATGGATGGTATAGCCGCAGCACACCAAATAATATGCTTTGATAATAAAGGTGTTGGTGCTACGAAAGGTAAAACCCAAAATACAATTCAAGAGATGGCTACTGATGCAAGGGCTTTTATTCATGCCCTAGGGTACGATAGAGTGATTCTGTTCGGGTTTTCAATGGGAGGTATGATTGCCCAGGAAATTTTAGAACAAGAACCTGCTCTTGTGCATAAATTAATTTTAACAGGTACTGGACCAAGGGCTTCTGTGGGTTTAGATAAAATAAAGAGCGTAACATTCGGAGATGTGTTGAGAGGTTTGCTCTCCTTCCGTGACCCCAAATTTTACTTGTTTTTCACCACCACAAAAAATGGCAAAGCATCAGCTAAAGCTTTTTTAAACCGTATTAAAGAAAGAACGGAAAACAGAGATGCAAAGATTAAAAATAGCAGTTTCCTCACTCAATTAAATGCCATCAAAGCCTGGGCATTGGACACTCCTGCTGATTTATCCAAATACAAACTACCTGTTTTTGTAGCCAATGGCGATAATGATAGAATGGTACCTACGCCAAACTCTTACGATTTGGCAAAGCGATTTCAAAATTCCGAAATTGTAATTTATCCTGATGCTGGTCACGGTGGAATATTTCAAAATCACGAAGCGTTTGTAAAACAGGCATTAGCCTTTTTAGCAAAATAAAAAGCATGTGAAATGACAGCATTCATAGAAATGAAGAATTCAAACTCATACTTCCTTACAAAGCACCGTTCAGGAGGCACCCGAAAAACTGACCCTATAAACAAAGTAATTCGGCCTTTAAAACAAAGTTGACCGACAAAATGCTTTCTAGTTTTACCCTAATAAATTTTTTAGAAATGGGACAAAATAATTACACCGGAGCATTACAAAAACCGATAGGTTCTGGCTTCAACGCAACATCAACAACTACAGACGTAATCCAGGGAATTGACCTTACAGGCAAAACCGCAATCGTTACAGGCGGTGACGGAGGTCTTGGTTTAGAGATCACCAAAGCATTAACTTCGGCAGGAGCAACAGTTATCGTTCCAGCTAGAGATGTGGAAAAAGCTAAGGAAAATCTAAAAGGAATTACCAATGTAGAAGTAGAAACATTAAACTTGACAGAACCTGATTCCATTGACTCATTTGCTGAGAAGTTTTTGGATTCGGGCAGACCGTTGTATATGCTTATTAACAATGCAGGTATTATGTGGACGCCTCTATACCGTGACGTACGTGGATATGAAGGGCAATTTTCTACCAATCATTTAGGGCATTTTCAACTTACTGCAAAACTTTGGGATGCATTGAAAAAAGCAAATGGAGCAAGAGTGGTGAATGTTTCGTCTTCAGCACACCATTACTCGCCTGTTATATTTGACGACATAAACTATAACACAAGGGAGTATAACAAATTTGAAGCTTATGGACAATCTAAAACAGCAAATGTACTTTTTACAGTAGAATTGGATAAAAGGGCACAGCAATTTGGCGTTCGGGCTTATGCCTTGCATCCTGGTTTGAGTTTGGAAACCAATTTGGGCAGGCATTTAACGTTTGAAGATTTTGTCGTCTTAGGTATCTTAAATTCTGACGGAACACCTAACCCTGAAGCTGAAGCCGCAATGAAAAAAATACAAAAAAGTAAGGAACAAGGAGCAGCAACCTCAGTGTGGGCTGCAACGAGTCCCCAACTTCAAAACATTGGAGGTGTGTATTTAGAAGATGTTGAAATTGCAAAATTCGATAAAACTAATTATGATAGTGACCCAGCCTATAAAAGCCCTGGCGGATTTGCTGGTGTTGCATCTTTTGCATTGGATATGGCAGCAGCACAAAATCTTTGGACACTAAGTGAAGAATTGACTCAGGCAAAATTTGATATACAATAATCGAAACTAATGAGGCTCACATGGTTGGGCCTCTTCTTTTTTTTAACTTTGCACTATGCCAAAACAAATAAATAATAACGCTGAAATTGTTTTCACCTGTAGTGAATCCATACTCTACAATACCGAAATGATTGCGGAGGAACATTCTGTTGTTCGTGTATTGGCAGGCGAATTAAAAGTTATACAATCAAATAAAACCTATGTTTTTGGAGCAGGCGAAACGCATTTATTTCCGAGAAATCGGCTGGCTACATTAATAAAATCAGCAAAAGACGGACTGCCTTACAAAGCCATTGTAGTAAAACTTACTCAAGACGTTTTGAGAGCTTTTTACGAGCAAAAAGAATTGCAAACTGCTATGGTTTCTAAAACCGATTATATCATTCCACTGCCCAAAAGTCCTTTGCTGGACAGCTTTTTCGGTTCGATGCTGCCGTATTTCGACCTGGACTACAAATTGCCACAAGAACTATCCCAATTGAAAATTCAGGAAGCGATTACCGTTTTGCGATCCATAAACAGAGACATCGACAACATTTTATCCGACTTTTCAGAACCGCATAAAATCAACCTTGTCGAATTTATGGAACGCAATTATATGTTCAATATGCCAATAGAAAAATTTGGCTACTTAACAGGGCGTAGTTTAACTACTTTCAAGCGGGACTTTAAAAAGGCATTTAGTACGACACCTCAAAAATGGCTGACAGAAAAGCGTTTAGAGCTTGCCTATTATCAACTGACAAAAAAAGGCAGAAAACCTATTGACGTTTTCTACGAAGTTGGCTTTGAAAACTTATCACATTTTTCTTACGCTTTCAAAAAACAATTTGGACAGTCGCCAGCAGAACTTGCCGCAACAAAAAGTAATACCAGCCGCTAACAAAGCATTGGGAAAAGAACGGCTGACGGAAGTACCCGATTTATTGTACATTTACGCCCATAAACAAACCTATCTGATGAAGATCGCACCAGCCAAAACTATCGTCCTCACCCTTATTATCACCCTGACCCTCACCTCCTGCGCCGTCCTCACCGACAGCCAGGTGAAGAACATCAACGCCTTCGCCGCCACCGCAAAAAGCTACAGCGCCTTTCCCGGCACAGTCGTACGCCAGCGCGCCGAGCTCCACCTGCACAGCGAAATGGTGGTGGCCAGTCAAAGCCAGTTCGCAGATGCCGACCAGATCGCCCGCCGGATGGAGTCGGCCCGGAAAAGCTATAACAATGCCGTACAGATCTCCTCGAAATTCGATCTGTCGCTGCAGCTCCTCCAGCAATATGCAGGTCTGCTAACCAAGCTCAGCAGCGACCACTACATCACGGACCTGAGCGCCCCAACCACTTCCCTGGGCGAGAACCTGGGCAACCTTGTATCAACCTACAACAGCAAGGCCAAAGACTCCCTGCCGGCCGACCTGGGCAATACCATCTCCAAGGTCATCCTCCTGATCGGCAAGCAGCTGACCAAACACAAACAGACAGCCGCCCTCAAGGAATTCGTCCTGGCAGCCGACACCCTGGTCCAGGTGACGACACGCAATCTCGTGACGGCATTGGACGGAGAAACTTTTACGGACGCAGCCGGCAATTCCTTCCCCTCATTGAGATCCCTGCTGGCAGTGGAAAAGGATTTCTTTATCCAGAGCTGCAAGCGGTCAATCCTCAGCGATAGTACCCGGAACAACTATTGGGCCATCAAATTCTATTATGATGAGCTGACGGCGCATGACAATACGGAGCTGCTTCGCCAGGGCGTGGTCCAGGCGGCGAAAAGCCTTGCCAGGGCCCATGCCGAGCTGGCCAGGAATGTAAAGGAGAAAAAGAGCCTGAAAGAGATCATCCAGGAGACGCAGCAATTGATCACCGATGTGCAGGCTGCCGGCACCGCTTTCTCCTCCTTGTCCGGCATGATCAAATTACCATTCTAACGAATATCCAACGGCCATAAACTTTATCGTACATGAATACCGAAACACTCAACGCCTTAAGACAAGTCAATACCGTTATCGGTCAATTACAGGACGCCTTAAAAGACCCTGCCCTCACGCCCCAGGAAAAAACGCTGATCCGGCAGGCCATCAATGACCAGATGGACCTCCAGGACACCCTCATCCAGGATTCGATGCAGGCCATGGTAGATAAGATCAATGCCGCCAATACGGACCTGGAGACCCTTACAGCCAAAATGGAAAAGACCAGCGAAAAGCTGGGCAAGCTGGCGGCCTCCATCAAAAAAGTGTCCGATGTAGTAGGCACCCTGGCAGAGCTCACTGCAAAAGCCATGTCGGCGGGGCTGTTGGGTGGGGTATAAAAAAAGTTCTTCCGGCAAGGTGACCTTTACCCCATTCCTGCCATATATTAGTAAAATCCCTTGCCCCATGCCCGATCAACAGCTGATCCACCGTATCCGGTCCGGCCAAAGCGACAAAGCGCTGGCTACCCTCTATCATCACTTCCCCATGGTCCGGAAAATGATCCGGACGAATGGAGGCAATGCCGCCGACGCCGAAGACATCTTCCAGGAAGCGCTGATCCTCCTGGTACGTAATATCCGTCAGCGCGACTTTACCCTGACCTCGAAGTTAAGCACCTACCTGTTCGGCATCTGCCGCCTCCTCTGGAAAGACGAGCTCCGAAGGCGCAGCCGTCCCATCCCGCACGAGCTGGCCCAGGACTCCGCCGGCACTGAAGCACCACCCCCGCACGAAGAAAAAGAACAACAGGCCCGGCTGGCGGAAAAAGCCCTCGACGAGCTGGGCGAACGCTGCCGGGAGCTGCTCCTCCTCTTCTACCACGCCGGCATGAAACTGAAGGACATCGCGGCGCGAATGGGCTACAGCGCGGAGAACACCGCGAAGAACCAGAAGTACAAGTGCCTGGAAGCCGCTAAGATCCGTCTCAAACAACTCCAACAGATCCACCAAACCCTTTAAAACCCTCCACCATGCGCAAAGAACTGGAGCTCATCGAAAAGATCGAAGCCTACCTCCAAGGCCGGCTCAGTCCCGCCGAAACACAAGCGTTCGAAGAACAAATGGCCGGCGATCCTGCATTACAGGACGAGGTGGAACTGCAGCGGCAATTGATGACGGGCATCGATCGTGCAGGCCTCAGGGAAGAAGTAGCAAAAGCGAGAAAAAGATATACGCTACAGCAACGTTTAGTTAAATGGGGACTAGGCGGCCTGGCCGCTGCCGCCGTGACCGTTGGTCTGCTGTATTACCTTTCCCATGCGGACAAACTACACAGTCAGCACACCTACCAAGACGCGACGCTGCCTGATTATAACGAAGCCGGAAAAAAAAAATGGGCCGATGCTGACAAATATCTGCCCGCGCAATCTTATCTCATTGATCCCGATCGTGACACGGTGATCGAAACGGAAAAAGGGATTGTATTAGCCATACCGGCCAAAGCCTTCCTGGACGAGGGCGATCGTCCCACCAAAGGACAGATCCAGGTGGTGTTGAAAGAAGCGCTCGACCCTGCGACCATTATGACCGCAGGCCTCTCCACCCGTAGCGATACACAAATGCTTTCCACCGGGGGCATGTTCTTCCTGGACGCCCGGCAAGGCAGCCAGATCCTCCATATCGATACCACAAGGCCCGTAACAGCGCAAATTCCTGCTGCCGGGGACCCGTCCAATATGCAATTGTATAAAGGCAAACGTATGGAGAATGGTACCATCAACTGGGTAGATCCTCGCCCGCTCGAACATTCATTGACCGCCGTAGACATCATGACCCTGGACTTCTATCCTCCCAACTATCTCGATTCACTCCGTACCTGGGGTTACGACAGCAAGGACCGCCGTTTTACAGACAGTCTTTATTTTTCGTTTGCCGGATTCTACCAGCGGGCAGTTCCACAGGGAGAAGAATTACCCCAAGGATTTTATTATGCAAAAACCGATAGCTCCTATATTACAGGATCTTGCGGCATCGATCCTGCCAAGATAAGAACCATCTGGTCATCGAAATTTCAAAATACCTTGCTTGCCACCCGCGAGTTTGAACAGAGGCTGCATTGGCTGTATATCTCGGGCCGTAATGACCTTTTAGATCTCTACATCGATCACCTGGACCGGAACCTCTCCGACATCGATTCCATGGTGGCCAGGAAATTTGATATGGACAACGGCATCTTCCAGGCTTTCGCTCGCCGCCATGACGGAAAGGTGAACAACACCTCCCCTCAGATCCGGCAGCTGGCCGCCTATTATAAAATGAAAACGCAGGTATATACAGCGGCCATGACAAAAGCAAAAAATGAATACCGCTCCCGACAGGCTGCATTGGAAAGTCTTTCCAATGCTAGGGCAGAACAGCATATGGTCGACTCATTCGCACGCGTCCAGCAAAATTACAGGCAGGAGTTCAAGGTTAATTTCCAGGCAGCCTGCCGTCAGTTGGGATACGATACGGCTATCAAACCCACGCCACCTGCAACAGTTGTATATACGGCAACCATTACCACCACAGGCTGGTGTAACATCGACAGGGCCGTCACGGCAGCCACGCTGAACCGCACTACCGTCGAATATACAGACAGCACGACAAATAAGAAGGCCGTCATCCGGTATCTTCCTATGACCGTCCACATCACTGACTGGAAAAGCTACGACAGGCTATACGTCTATTTGTTACCGGATCAGCTCAGCAGCTTTATGCGGGCATCCGGCGCCGAAGGCGCCTATGCTGAAAACTTAAATGAGCTCCTGAGATACAGACTCGTATGTATAGGGTATAAAGGCGAACAGGCCTGGTATTATCAACAGGATAAGCTGGCGCCTGTGACATATCCGGATATCCGGCTCAGCAGCATCAGCACCGAAGAATTGACCACACGGCTAGCCCTGGCAGGCAGCATGACACAGACAATGGAGCTGCAAAAAGAAAATACTTTCTTACAGCTGGACTGGCAGGATCAGAAAAGAATCAGGCGTAACCAGCAACTGGATTCGTTGGAGTTTAATACAGGATCAATGCTTTTTCATTGCTGGATACACTTTGGTCGGCCAGTATCCGACACCACTTCTACTGAAAACTAATCTTCCGCACCCTGTGATCCGCATAATCCGCCACATACACATTATCCTGCGCATCGATGCCCAAACCACCGGGGCCCCTGAATTTTGCCTGGGGCCCTTCCCCATCGGCATAACCTTCCGTACTGCCCGCCACAGTCGACACCACCCCTTGCGGCGTCACCCTGCGGATCCGCGCACCATCGATGACATAGATATTCCCCCGGCTGTCCGCCACCAGGTCACCCGGCTGACGGAATGCAGCGACGTCGGGACCACCATCGACAATGGTATTGACACCCGTTCCGGCTAAGGTGGACACTTCCCCATTGGCAGCAATCTTGCGGATGCAGAAATTCCCCTGGTCCGATACATAGGTATTGCCTTGCCTGTCGCAGGTGACGGCCCCGGGAAATCTAAACTCCGCCGTAGCGCCGTCGCCGTTCCTCAGACCTCCCATGCCATCGCCAGCCACCGTATTCACCTGCCCAATAACGCTGACCTTCCGGATACGAAAGTTATGAGTATCCCCCTCATAAATATTCCCTGCCTCATCGCAAGCAAGGCCATTGGCGTCTGTACGAAATTGGGCAGTTAATGCGTCCCCATCAAGAAATCCCGTTGCTTCGGCGCCGGCATACGTGCTCACATTCCCGCCCGGCGTTATTTTACGGATCCGCGCATCCACCTGGTCTAATAAATAACAATTGCCGGCCTGATCCACCACTAGCCGATAGGGATCATAAAACTTTGCCATGGGACCATCTCCGTTGGCGAATCCGAAAGTACCGTCTCCTGCCAGGGTCGTCACCTGTCCATTGGCCAGCTTCCGCACCCGGTGATCGATGTAATCCGCCACATACATGGTTCCATCCGGCGCCACCGCCACGTCGACTGGATAATGGAATTTAGCGGACAAAGCAGGTCCGTTTGCAAAGTCATCGGTGCCGTCGCCCGCAATAGTCGTTACGATGGCTTTTTTCTCCGGCTGGTCGGGCCCGCCATCGTGCCGGCTCTTTTTACATCCGGCGCATACCGTTGCGAGCATAGCTCCCGTCACCACGATCAGGGCGCAGTGTTGTTGCATTCTCATCATAAAGGTTATTGAAAAGTGATCTTCCGGATCCGGTTGTTATTGGCATCCGCCACAAATAAATTTCCTGCTGCGTCTATTCCTAAACCGAAAGGGGCCCTGAACTTTGCGTCAGCCCCTTCCCCATCTTCATAGCCTTCCACGCTGCCCGCCACCGTAGTCACCTTCCCTTTCGGCGTCACTTTGCGGATCCGTTGACTATCGATGATGTAGATATTCCCCCGGGCGTCGGCCACCAGGTCCAGCGGCTGATCGAATTGGGCTGTCAAGGCATCCCCATCCGCCGTACCCCGCTTGCCACTCCCGGCAAACGTGGAGACAACACCTCCTGGTGTGATCTTCCGGATCACCAGGTTACCCTGGTCCACTACATAGATATTATTTTGCTTATCGCAGGTGACGGCGCTGGGATACCGGAACTCCGCAGCGCCTTTGTTCCCGTTCCTGAGACCTTCGGTTCCGTCACCGGCCGCGGTGGAGACTTCAGCGGCCCGGGAGACCGCTCTTACCCGTTGATTGAAAGTATCTCCCAAATAGATATTGCCCGCCTCATCGGAAGCCAGGCCTTCTGCATTGATAAGGAACTGGGCTGATGCTGCCGGGCCATCTGCAAAGCCCGGTGCGTTCATGCCTGCATACGTGGTGACATCACCATTGGGTGTCACCTTACGGATCCGGGGGTCCACTTGATCGATCACATAGCAATTACCCGCCGGGTCTACGGCAATGCGATAAGGATCCCTAAAACGGGCCGCCGCGCCATTGCCATTTATTATACCAGTGGAATCGCTGCCGGCCAAAGTAGTTACCTGCCCGCCGGCTATCTTCCGGACACGGTGACCATTGTAATCTACCACATACACCGTTCCATCCGGGGCCACCGCCACGTCGGCGGGTGTATGGAACTTAGCGGACAAAGCTGGACCATCCTCTTCATCGTCGGTGCCATCACCTGCAAGAGTTGTAACGATGGCTTTTTTGTCCGGCTCATCGGGGCCGTCTCCGTGATGACCTTTTTTGCATCCTATGTTGATGGTGGTTGCTATTACGGCTAATACCGCGACGAGAGCGTATTGTCTCTGAACAGGTGTCATACGAAAGGTTTTGATCTTTGACACCACATCAATGGACGGCGTTGTACCTGCCCGGGTCTAATTACCCATCGGTGGGGTATGGCGTATAAACGGTAAAGTCGTTAAAACAATTGCTACTGTTTTGTATCTTTAATAGCAACCTATCCCTTACAAATGAAGAAAATTAATAAATTCCACGTTCTCACCCTCTATATTGTTTTTTCGATAGCGCTATTTTGGGCACTATGGTGGATGATGGGCTATATCATCGAGGTTAATAGTTCAGATCCCCTGGATGCATTTTCTAAAGCATTGGAATTCCTTCCACTATTTTTGGCATCGTACACAGGTGCATTATGTATCCTGTCTTTAACAGGAACATTCGTATACAAGCGCAATAACAAGCTCGAAGTTTACAGGGGATTTATGTATTCACACGTATATAGCCTTTTTCTCCTGGTCGTTGTCACGGGATTCATCTTGTATTGGTACTAAACCTGATCGCTACTTCAACTCAAAAACCGCCAGATTCACCTCTATCGGCCTTAAATTCACAAAATCAATCCTGTCACCCGGCTCAACAAAAACATAATCGCCCTTCCTTACCAATAGCTTCAGGCCCACTAATGCCCCTCCGTCATCATTCAGCTTGATAATGACCAACGGCGCCTTACGGGCATCTACCTCATGTACTGCATTCCCAGCCAACGTCATCCGGTACCCCCTTACAGGCCGCTCATCAAACAGCAGATGGAAAGCGCTGTCCGCAAACGGAGCGCCAATCTCCTGGTACGGCTTATGCGGCAGCTCCATATCGATGACATGGAACTCATGATCGTCCTCATTCCATACCCGGTGGATCCGCGGCGTGTCATAAAATCCTTCGAACCATATACGACCGTCCGTAAAGGAGGGTCTGCCCTTTGGCTCGACCTTCACCTCCGATCCCGTTTTTGTAGCGCTAAGAATAAGGAACACAGAGGGCGTCGAATGCTTATGCCAGCGCGAAGTATCCCCCGCAGGGACATGAACATCCAGGACCCGCACCCATCCGTTGTCAAACACCTTGTGATGCATCGGCTCTTCGCTCACCTGTACCTGGGCAAACACTGCCTGTCCCATCATCATTGCCAGCACGATGAAAATATTATTTCTACGCATAGTTTTTCTTTCTTCCCACAAATCTAATCACAGAACCCTTTCCAAGATGATATTTCCCTTCATTTAATAGAATTTCCGCTTCCTCCAACACAAGTACCTCATAATTCTCAAAGCCGGCCATTATTTCCGCCGTAGAATACAGCATATCGAACTCCGTCAGCCCTCCCACCTTCGGATCAAGCTTGATAAACTCTCTATGCCGCTTGCTGAAAGCCTCGAAAATAATGATGCATATTGCTCGCCTTGCGTAATAGCTGACGGGATATCTTGTCACCCGGATCATAGAAACCGATTTTGAATGCCAGCAGGTATCCCATACTGCCAGCTTTCAGCGTGAGCTGATGCACCTGGCCGGGACGTATGAAGAAAACGGCCTTGTCACTGACGTCGTACGATGTAAAGTCGATCGCATGGCTGCCCTTTCCTTTTTTCAATGCCAGCACATAAAAGAAATCATGCCGGTGAAGTTCCTGCACCATGTCTTTGCCGGCAAGCAGTTCCCGGACATCCCGGATGCTAAAGCTTTCAGCAAACACCGGCTCTTTCTGAGCCGCCCTGATCTTCCTTATTGGAATGCTTTTCATTATAAATAATACCTTTGATCTCCCATGACACTTCGTGAAGCCACCGCCCTTATTGACGCCGCCACTCCGCTCCTGCAGCATGCACACCCCCAACACTGGGCCGACCTTGGCTGCGGCGCAGGCCTGTTCACGGAAGCCCTCACGCACCTCCTACCTTCCCGAAGCACCGTCTACGGCATCGACACCAAACCTACCCTTCGCCAAACCAGCCACATTATACCCATAAAAGCTGATTTCATCAAAGATGACCTCTCCCTCCGTGATCTCGACGGCATCCTCATGGCCAATTCCTTACACTATGTAAAAGACAAACCCGCCCTGCTCGACAAGCTCAGCACTTACATGCGTCCGGATAGCCCCATGATCATTGTCGAATACGACACGGACCAGCCCGTCTCCACCTGGGTGCCCTACCCTTTGAGCTATACCTCCCTCACAAAGCTCTTCACGGCCGCAGGCTATCCCCGCATGCAAAAACTGGGACAACGACCCTCCGCCTACGGCAGAGCCAATATCTATGCAGCGATTGCGGCTCACTGAATTTTATTTTCGGGTAGCCGAAATGGAATATCGTTAAATACCAGATAAATTTGACTACTCTTTCCTGACTACGCACTGTCATCTACATTCTCACAAGACATTCCCGTCGGAACCATATCTATTCATAAAAAACAATGTTATGAACACGCATCATCATGCCCGCCACTGGACCATCGTAGCGTTCACCCTCCTTATCTTTACCGCCTGCCGGAAAGACATCAACACACCCGTTACACCACCACCCGTCAGCAATGAAGAGTTGGTGCTCACACCCGCCGGCTATATGGAAAAGTCCCGGGTGCATTTCATTGGTGAAGGACATCAGCTCACCGTCTACAAAGGCCGGCTGCTAAAGATCGAGAGCCGCACCGGCAAAACCCTGGAAGATTTCGGAGAAGTAAAAAGGACTGCGCCCATCGTGCCTGCCCCGGCCTCGGGATGGATCGCTTATGCTTACTGGACCAACACCGGAACGGCCATCACCAATTTCACCACCAATTGGGTCGTGCCATCAGCGCCTGCTTCGAAAGCCAGTCAGACCCTGTTTCTTTTCAATGGAATGCAGGACGGCACCACCTCCACTTCGTATATCATCCAGCCCGTATTGCAATGGGGGCCTTCGGCGGCAGGAGGGGGAAAATACTGGGCCATCACCAACTGGTATGTGTCCAGCAGCCAGGCTTTCTTTGGCAGCCTCGTCACCGTCAATCCGGGCACGACACTACAGGGAGTCATGAAGCAGACAGCCGTCTCCGGTAGTAACTACAGCTACAATTCTTCTTTTACAGGCTATTCCGCCGGCTCTGCCCTCCAGGTCAACAATGTCCCGCAGGCCTTCTGGGCAGCCGAGACCCTGGAAGCGTATGGCATCACCAATGTCAGCACACAGTATCCTCCCAACAGCAGTGTAGCCATGTCCTCCATCCAGATCCTGAAAGGCAGCACCAATGCCAGCATCAGCTGGACAACGGCACATGCCAGCGGCGCTCCGCAACGGGCCGTCGTCGTCAGCAACAGCTCTCCGGGCGGGGAAGTGGATATTACGTTCCATTGATGATCTCAATGCATCGTTACAGCATTTGAATAAGAGCTTACCGGTAGGCATCCGATTAATAAATAGTTGAAATTAATAATTTAAAAATCTTGTATATATATTAAGGTTCTAAACCTTATCCCATGCGCGTTGCCTGCCTGTTGCTGCTGGGCTTCATGCCCCTATTCATGTATTGCCAAACAACTTTCCCGACGGATCATCGCGAAGGCCATTTCTACGACACACTGGAAAAGTACACATATGTGATCGTTAGCCTGGAGGCCGATAGCAGCCACAAGGGATTCAAAGAGGTTGCTAATTCATCAGGCTTTTTCATCAGGGACGCGAACAACAGGCTCTTCCTCGTCAGCGCCTATCATGTGTTCACCGGCTGCCCGATGTACCCTGGAGAAACCCCATTACACCCTGAACGTTTAAAAATTTGGTATCCGGACAACCACAACAAATATAGATCCGTGCTGGTACCTTTGACGGCTTATATCGATAAGCCGTGCAAGATGGCTAAGGATACGGCGGATGTGGATACAATGGATGTAACAACCTATTTTAAGGATAGAAAGGTCTTCTCCATTGAGCACATGGTTCCCCTTTCCCAGCAGAAGCCACAGGACATTCCTGAAAGAGATGCCGTCGTTTGTTATGCACTCTTTAGCGATAGCACCGGAAAGTCTCTTCCGAAAGAAGGCCGGCGCAGGCAGCCCCTCACCGGCTATACCAGCTTCTTTATAACTATTCCTGCGGACAGCTTCGACACGCCCGGTAAATATTATCTGACGGTCCGTCCTGCCTTTAAAAGCGGGTATTCCGGGGCCCCCGTATTCAGGATCCGGTCCGACAGCCTGCATACAAAGGCGATTGAATTCGCAGGCATTCAGGTCAGCAACAGTAAAGACACCAGTGAAAAAAGAAGTCACAGTTTGGTAGTAAAACCTACCGGGCTATTGCAGCGCCTAACCATGCATACACCACCTTATTGAACTCCTCCGGCCGCTCCATATTCAACATATGCGCCACACCTGTAAAATTCACCAGCTTCGCCGCAGGCAGCTCATGTTGATACCATGCCGCCACCTGTAGGATGAAAGGGATATCCTTATCCGCCTGGATGATGAGGACAGGACATCTGATCTCCTTCAGCCGCGTGGCCGCGACCTTCGGACTAAAAACAGGAAAAGCGGCGCCGTCCATCTTGTTTTGCAGCGTGGTCCGGTAAATATATCCGCGAACCGCCGTATCTACTTCCGCAGGCTTGCGGTAGGGTCCGTCACACCACACGGCTGTAAAATATTCCGCCATCAGGCGGTGATCGCCGGTGGCACGAACACTATCCATCACCAGAAAGATCCGCCTCGACGCCGTATCCATCGTCATCACTGCCGGCCAACCGCTGAGGCCCGGAGCGACCACGATCAGCCTGCTCACGCGCTGGGGATAAGCCAGGGTAAAGTCCGTCGCACAGGCGCCCCCCATGGATACCCCCGCCACAACAGCCCGCTGCAGATGCAGGCTATCCATCACGATCCGGATGACATCGGCCACCAGCAGGCTGGTATCGATCCCCGTCGTGCCGCCATGCCCCGGCAAGTCGATCCGCACCACTTTGTAGTGTTTTTTAAAAAATACTTCCTGCCTATCCCACATGTGCAGGTCCTGGTATCCGGCGTGTAGCAATACTAAGGCCGGTCCGGCGCCGCTGACAGCACAATGCACCCGCAGATGGCCCGCATCGATGAAAAGTTCGGCAGCCCGCCCCCACAAACCCATCGCTGCCAACAAAAGAGAAAAAATTATTTTTTGCATAACCATAGGATTTATTCCGTCCGTTAGCCCTCCCCGCAAAACATCTAATTAGGGGCTCAATTCATGCTTGATATACAACGCAATAAGCAGGCAGCTCGTCAATCCCACCGTCAATCCAAACACATTTATAACGAAGGATGCCCAGTTTTTACGAAAGTTCCGTAGCGCCGTCATAATTAAATTTTTCCACATATTGTCGTTTTTTAACGATAATCAAGTAATGAAAAGTAGGTATTAACCCCTATGACTAGATGTTACTCCTCTAAATAGTATGTATTACAAAAAAATCAGCGTTTCTATGCAGTAGAATTTATTCTAACGCTTCAGACACTTATCCCGGTCCTGATTACAGCAACTGACCTCTTATCTCAGACCCGATTCGCATGAGCATTTCCTGACCTGATTCACACGAGTATTTTTCATGTTATCATTTTGAAAACGTGATCCTGGGGACCCGTGTCCTTAAGGTACCATTTAATCTTAAACCGATGAAAACTAAATCTGTGACCGTTCCGGTCCTGGTACTGGCAATGTTTTGCTGCTGTAATTCCACTGCGAATGCACAAGGCTGCGCCTCTTCCGCAGGCGCCAACAATGCCGCCGGTTTTTCAACTACTACGTATGCCGGCAGCAGTTTTTCCTGGAACAATCCGGTCAATGCGCAGGTGTCTGACGGGAGCTATGCAAGCGGTACCCAGGCTTTGGGGATCTTGTCCTCGGCGTATGCAGACTACCTGGTCATACAAGATTTCGGATTTTCGATACCTTCTACCGCCACCATTTGCGAGATCCGGGTGGAGGTAGAGCGAAGCGCAACGGGGCTAGGCATTGGCGGTAGTAAGGTCACCGACCAGTCCATACGGCTCGTGCAAAACGGATCACTGTATGGGGGAGACCTGGCCTCGGCAGCTACCTGGCCCTCTTCCGATGCCGTCGTTACCTATGGCATAGGGACATTGGCTACCACCTGGGGCGGCAGCTGGCTCCCTTCGGATGTCAACAACGTCAATTTTGGCGTGGCCATCTCCGCTAAATTAACGACGGGTCTCGTAGCCTTAGGCATGAGCGCGAAGATCGACCGGGTAAGGATCATGGTGATCTATGATCCCAACACCATCCTGGCCATGGGCCTGGAAAGCTTCACGGCCACCCGGTCACCTGACGGTGATGGACACCGCCTGACCTGGACAACGGCCACGGACGCAGCAGGCAGCAGGTTCGTCATTCAACGTTCCGGCAATGGGCATGAATGGCAGGACATCGCAGCCATCGCTTCATCCGCCGCTTCAGATCCTACCCATCCGTATTCCTATACCGATCACGCGCCCCTCAGCGGCGCCAATTTCTACCGCATCCGGATGGAAGATGCAAACAAAAGGTCCGTGTACTCCACGGTCAGCGAGGTAAGGGATGACCGTACCACCATCCGCTGCTGGCCCAATCCGTTCACCGGCCTGATCCGGATCTCAGGGCCGCCTGCCATGAAGACCGTGCTGCTGAAAGATCTGCAGGGCCGTATCCTCTATATGAAGGAAGCGGCTGCTCCCACCGGCGAGTGGCAGATCCCCGCAGGTCACCTGCGTCCCGGGTTGTACATCGTGCAGGTGGGGGATGAGACTTTTAAAATATTGAAACAATAGCGGACCGCAGGTTCGTCAAACATATGGACAGCTCGCCTTGCGAGCTGAAACCAGGGCCTCTCAAATCACGGGTCCGGCGCTCGGACGGCGTCGGGCCTGCTTTTTTTAAACCCGCTCCGGAGGGAGTTTTAATTTTCTCCTTCCTGCTCACTCCTGTGGTCTTCAGGGTTAGGAAGCTTAAAATAGAAATACGTGTAAATGATAGTAAATGAAATGCTTGGAATTAAAAAACTAAATTCATGGTCCCAACTTTTAATAATAAATACAATAAATATTAAAGTCGCAAGTGCCGGTCCCATATAATAGTAAAATAGTCTTTTGTTCTTCCGGGTATAATATTTAGGATTTGCCAAATTAAAGGCAGGTAGGGTAAATACTGTCAAGACAATATTCTGAAAAATATCAGCAATAAAAAACATAATGGTCATAGCTTGTCCTTCTTCAAATCCTCTTGGCTTAGCACTATACCAAATTGCGAACATAAGGCCAGTTAGGAAAAGCGATAATATGAACGTCAGCATTATGTTCTTAAATAATATTCTTGTCATAATAAAAGGTGATGCGGCCTTAAATATAGTGAGATCTAAGCTATTTCGCCCGGACCTCTTTGGCTAGATTCATGACAAACGTGACGGAAAGCCCAAACACTGAGGCAATCTCCTTCACGGAGAGCCCGGTATTGGCCAGCATTGCTCTTACACCCTTTTTCAGCCCTTCTTCGAGGCCTTCCTGTCGCGCCTCTTGCTTTCCCTCCCGCCACTTCATCTCCGCCACTTGCTCAAAAATATCCATGGTATTCTTTTACAGGTTACAGTATCATTTTCGTTTCGAACATACGCTCGTCGAGCAATTTCCGGAAATAATGGACAAACCAGGGCAATGAAAGCTTCCATTAGAAAGCGCATTAAACTAGTTTAATCATTAAAATATTTATCAATCAGCTTGTATTATAAAAGCAAAAACCGCCGATCAGTAAGACGGCGGCCTGAAATATAATGAGGTTAAAGCTATTTCGCCCGGACCTCTTTGGCTAGTTTCATGACAAACGTGACAGGAACCTCAGCAAGCGAGGCAATCTTCTCCACGGAGTACTCGGTATTGCCCAGCAATTCCAATACCCTTACAGACCTTTCCAGACCTTCTTCAAGTCCTTCCTCTCGTCCCTCCTGCCGCTTCATCTCCGCCACTTGTTCAAAAATATCCATGGTATTTATTTTACCTGTTATCTTATCAATTTCGTTTCTAAAGATACGATTAGTTTCCGTTTTCTCAAACCTCACATAGTTGTCTAAAAACGTCAAAATCGCCTGCATTTTCCTTTTTCCAAATAGCCCGCCTTCATACAATTTCCTGAAAATAAACAACTTTCCGGCCAATAATTTATTGTCCAGGTCCTTCCCCTTTAGCAAAGCCTTTTTAGCCGCCAGGACTACCCAGGCAAACGGATTATCGCTTCGCCCCAGTTCTTCGTCCGGATAATCGAGGATACACAGCGTGTTATATTGGTACTTTAGATTTGTTTGCATGAACTGGTATTCGTAGCAATCCGGCAACCGCCCGCCGTCAGGCCCGGTGTAGATCGCAATGGCTGCCACGGGCTTACGGTAGCGATCGAAACACCGATAAAAATACCGGAACATACGCTCTGGAAAATGCGGCCGGTCCCTGGCTTTTGTTCTATCCTGGATCTCGATATGGACTAACAGCCATTCCTCTTCCCCATCCAAACACTATTTCCAACAAAAAGTTAGACAATGCAATAACTCGAAAAAAATAATATTCTAACGGGCAGGTGTAATTAATCCCCCTTCTCCGTCTGCGACCGATAAGTACTCTCGAAGATCTTATCCGCATTCTTTGCCTCGAATCCTTCCCTCCGGTGCTGACGTCCCAGCGAAGCAGCAGGCAGCGAAGCAAACTCCGGCAAGACCTTTCTTTCCGCAAACTCCACATAGCTCCCCGCAATAGGCTTCTTTTCACCACCCGCAAAAGCGGCTTCGATCTTTCCCGCCACCGTGGCGCTCTGCAGCAGCAATCCATCCGGGCTTTGCTTGATCTTCCCTCCCGCGCTGTTCAGCGTGAATCCATGCCGCTCCAGGAAATCATTGAAAGCCGCCACCGTATTATATCCTTCAGGAAGATTGTGCACGCTGATGGTAAAGTGATTGAGGTAATACCTGTTATAGATCACCCATGCCGCATACTCGCTCTCCGCGGCCAGCGCTTCATAATCCGCCAGGCCCGGTAAAGGCCACAGGCTGCTGTGCAAAAAAGCATCCATCGCCGCGCCGTCAGAAAGATTTAGCGCATCGACAGGATCGGAATGGATCTCACCCGTATACTTACCGATGATCTCCTGCGCCCCGGCCGACAGGTCCTGCACCCGCAGCTGGCTGAGGAAGATCCTGGGATACTGCTCCGCGGGAGGCGCATACCAGTAGGCATCCAGTTTCTTTTCAGAGAAATAGTAATAGTCTCTTTTTATATAGCCAAGGGCGAGGAAGACCTTTTCCAGTGAGGCGATGCCCAGGTGCGGGATACCCAGGCTGCGGAAAGCAATATGATCGTTCTCGACGTCGCCGGGAGACCGGATGATCCCTTCGGACACCATGACGTCCAGCACTCTTTGTACATCGGGCACTCTTTCTGTATAGCGGCGCATCAGTCCGTCGAGGACAAGATCCAGCGCGTGATGTGTAGGCATGCCGCAAGATAATATATTTCGTTAAACCGGCGATTTCGTCCGAACAGAGGTAAAAATAGCCTCCCGACAGCCCCCCAGGACATTCCCGGACCCCGCCCGGGTTCGTAGATCTACGATGTTTCCTTCGGGGAACACGTAGTACTAGGGGTTTGCTTCTAATGGTCTGTAAGTTTAGTAATAAATCATTTGAACGCATGACGCAAATCCTTGGCAGGCGCGGATTTCCGGCGCATCTTTGTACTGTTGAAAGCAACAAGCCAAAACATCCAATATCCTAAGAGCACCGATCCGATATCCTAAGAAAAGATCCAATATCCGAAGAACATCCAATATCCGAGAACCGTAACCGTATCCTAAGAACCGATCCAATATCCAAAGAACCGTAACCCTGACCGTATCCTATCCAATATCCAAAGAACCGACCGAATCCGTATCCTGAAAGCCAATCCAATATCCGTAAAAAAGGTCCGTAACCCTGCATCAATCCCGGACCTTAATCTTGAAAATCCACACCCGTTGAAAGCAGATTCACAAGGCTGTAAACAAATTAATGGTTCAAACTAAGTACCACTGTAACTACAAAAAAAGAGAACCTCTAAAGTGAATTGCATTACCCGCCGGCTAACCCTGGCGGGTTTTTGTTTTTGGGGGTGGCTTCAGCCTCATATGCGCTGATCGCAGCCTTTAGTACGGCCAGCTCCTGTTTGTATGCTTTCTCCCGCCGGTAGAGGACCTCCGTACCCGGCAATCTTTGCCCCGCCGTCCCCTCCACCGACAAAATCCCTCCTTTCGCCGCCGATTTCCCGGAATACTGCCTAATGCCCCTTGCGGAGATACCGCTAACCCCCTAGTTTTGAGTAAAATTCAACAAGATGACAGACGATAAGGATAAATATGTCAGCAGGCGGTCCGGACGGGTCGGAGCAGGGCTATTCCTCCTGCTTATCGGGGGGGTGTTACTGGTGGACCAGATGGGCGTACCCTTACCCGATTGGCTTTTCAGCTGGCATGTACTCCTGATCGCCGTCGGCATTTTCATCGGGCTGCGGCATAATTTCCGGGGCGGCCCCTGGGCCATCCTGATACTGGTAGGCGGCTTTTTCCTGGTACAGGACACTTTCCCCAATATACCCCTTCGCCGCTTTGCCTGGCCGGCTGCGCTCATCTTCATAGGGCTGATGATCATCCTCTCGCCCCGCCGCCATAGCCGCCGCTGGCGGCGCCAATGGAGGGACGAATGGGGTGAAAGGGCCGAAAGGGGCTACGGCACCCAGAGCTTCGCCTCTTCCAGGGAAGGCTATTCCTCCGAAGACTTTGTGGATTCCACTGCCATTTTCGGCGGCGTACATAAAAAGATCGTCTCGAAGAACTTCAAAGGCGGCGACGTCACCAGCATTATGGGCGGCACCGAGCTCGACCTTACCCAGGCTGACTTCACCGGCGTCATTCGCCTGGATGTCACGCAGGTGATGGGCGGCACCAAGATCATCGTACCCGCCCATTGGGAGGTCCGCACCGAAGTGAACGCCCTGTTCGCGGGATTCGAAGACAAAAGACAGCAGCCTGCCGTCACCAATCCCGACAAGGTGCTGATCCTGGATGGCACATCCATCTTCGGAGGCATAGAATTGAAGAATTTTTAACCCAAAAGCAACAGTCATGAACTGGTATCTTTCAAAGATCATTTTCCGGATCATCTGCGGGGATGGCGACCATACCCCCCAGTTTGACGAACAGCTTCGTCTGATCATTGCCAATGACGAAGAGGAAGCATTCAGCAAAGCCATGCTCATTGGGGAAAAAGAGCAGGATGGTTTCTTCAATCACGAACAAAAGGTCGTGCAATGGAAGTTCATCAATGTAGCCGAGCTATATAAGATCAGCGGGCTCATGGACGGCGCAGAAGTATATTCCCGCATCCACGAGACGGATGATCCCGATCATTATATTGAGTTCACGAATAGGAAGGCCGCCCACCTAAGGGCAAGTGACATCCCTAAGCTATTGCAAATAATTTAGCAGGCTAAGGATGTCACTGCCCGTGCGCCCGAAGGGCGCCATCATTAAAGTCTAATAAAACTCAGTCCCGGCCGTTAGGCCAACAACAAATAAATAAACCATTCTAATTGGCAAGATCACCGCTCTCCATCGGAAAGTTCCTCATCATCTTCGTCTCCTGGTGGCTCATATGGGCCCTCCTGCAGACCGTGCTGCTGATGGGATTTGGATTGCGGCTGGGCATCGCCCTCACCGACAGCGCGGTAGCCAATGCCCTCGTAGCCTTGTCGTGTGGTTTCGTCAGCAACAACCTCCAGTATTACCTCCCTAAAAAAGAACGTTACTGGTATATCCTTTTCCTCAGCCTGGGCCTCAGCATCCTCATCACCATCGCATGCAAAGGTATCCTCATACCCCTGCTCAGCAGCCAGCATGGCGACCCCGGGTACGCCATTTTCTTTTCGAAGTCATGGCCCGTACGCTTTGATATCATCTTCCTGCAGATGGCCTGTATGACCATCCTCAGCGTGCTTTGGTATTCATCCGAAGAGGAGGCACAGCAGATCCAGCGCAAGACGGACGCCGAACGCCTGTCCAAAGAGGCCGAGCTATTCAAGCTGCGCCAACAGCTGGCCCCCCATTTCTTATTCAACAGTCTCAACAGCATCAGCGCGCTCACCGGCAGCCAGCCGGAGCTGGCCCGCAAGATGATCCAGCAGCTCTCCGATTTTCTGCGGAGCAACCTGAAGGAAGAGGAGCAGCAGTCCGTCCTGCTCGCCGAAGAGCTGCAATACCTGGAGCTTTATCTCGACATCGAAAAGGTCCGTTTCGGCCACCGCCTCAGCACCGTCATCCACCGGGACGAGGAAAGCCTCGTCATGACGCTGCCTCCCATGCTGCTGCAGCCCATCGTGGAGAATGCGATCAAATTCGGATTATATGACACCACCGGGACCGTGACCATCACCATCCGGGCAAGGGCCGAGAACAACCACCTGGTGATCTCCGTGCAGAACCCCTTCGATCCGGAGACTTCCCGGCCCAAGCAGGGCGCAGGCTTCGGGCTCAGCAGCATACAGAGAAGACTATATCTGTTGTTTGCCCGCGGCGACCTGCTGGAGACACGCATCGAAGGCGATCTGTTCACCGCCATTGTAAAAATTCCTCAACAACTTATAACACCAACGACATGATACTGTATGACAACAATTATAAGATAAAGGCAATCATCATCGATGATGAACCCCTGGCGAGAATGATCGTGCAGGAATACCTGCAGTCGTATCCCCAGATCGAAGTGATGCAGGAATGCGGCGATGGCTTCGAAGGGATCAAAGCTATCCAGCAGCACCATCCCGATCTCATCTTCCTGGACATCCAGATGCCCAAGATCAATGGATTTGAAATGCTGGAGCTGGTGGAAGATCCACCGGCCGTCATCTTCACTACGGCCTTCGATGAATATGCCATCCGCGCTTTCGAGAATCACGCCGTGGACTATCTCCTGAAACCGTTCACCAAGCAGCGCTTCGACAAGGCCGTCAGCAAATGGCTGGACCAGTATACCCTGCACGCTTCCGCGAGATCCGGCGCCGAAGCGCCGCCAGCCGACGCATCCTCCTCCCCGGACGAAGGTGCACCAGGCGCTTCCGTCTCCCCGGGCAACAAGACCCGCGAGCTGCTGGACACCGCGGCGCATTCACCTTCGCAGCAGCAGCGCGTAGTGGTGAAGACAGGCGGCAAGATCAAGATCATTCCCGTGGAAGATATCCATTACCTGGAAGCGTCTGACGACTATGTGAAGATCCATACGCACAACGGCGCTTTCCTGAAGAACAAAACGATGAATTATTTCGAGCAGGTGCTGGACCCCAACCATTTCGTCCGGACCCACCGCAGCTATATCCTCAACGTGCAGCAGGTGACACGCATCGATCCTTATGAGAAGGACAGTCATCTTTGCGTGCTGCAATCCGGGGCGCAGGTGCCGGTGAGCAAAGCGGGGTATGTGAAGCTGAAGGCGGTGCTGGGACTATAAGGCAGGCTCATACGACATCTTCGGGATGCCTGACCTTAACATCCGGAAATTAATTACCTTCGCCGCCTGAAATAAAAACCATGGCGCTGGAACAAATACTGCTTAAGAGAAGTGAGCACAAATGCGAATTATGCGGGTCCGGAGAAACCCTGAAGCTATACGAACTGCCCCCTCAGTCCTATAGCAATGAAGACAATTGTATCATGACCTGCCATAAATGCCTGGCCCAGATCGAAAAAAAAGAGGAGCTTGACAGCAAGCACTGGAATTGCCTCACAACGAGCATGTGGAGCGAGATACCCGGCGTGCAGGTCGTTACCTGGCGTTTGCTCAATCGACTGCGGCATGAGAGCTGGGCCGTCGACAATCTCGATATGATGTATCTCGACGAAGAAAGGCTTGCCTGGGCCAGGGCTACGGGCGACCATGAGAACGATGCCACCGTCGATCTTCATAAAGATTGTAATGGCCAGGTGCTCCAATCCGGCGACGCCGTGGTCCTCATAAAATCCCTGGATGTAAAAGGTTCTACCTTGAATGCTAAAATGGGCACGGTGGTAAAAAATATTCGTTTGGTGGAGGATAATACGGAGCAGATTGAAGGTAAGATCGAAGGGCAGGTGATTGTGATCCTTACTAAATATGTAAGGAAGCAGGGGTAGAAAAAACACCTACATGTCCCCGATCAGGGACGTCTTCTTTCCAACAGTAAATTTTTTCGGGCATCATAAAATTCGTACTGATAGTCCTCCCCTAGTGTGTCCAGCAAACGATCGAGGATCGCAATATTATCGGGATGAAAAGCCACCGAGCCGTTTAATAACAGGCCCAGGCTGGATGACTCTACGTGCAATTCCGACCAGGTATTGGTCAACTCCCATTCCTCCCAGCCTGCTTTGCGAATGGCCCAGCCATTCCTTTCGAACATTTTTACTACAACGAATGGGTCAATATTTGAAAAGCTGGCGCTAAAATTATTCCCTTCGGGTATCTTGGCATCTTGCTGAAGTAAGGTTCCTTTGTCCATGGTATCGTAAATATACGACTTCCCCCTTCGGACAGTACTCGACAGTAAAGGTTTGCCCGTATGGGACGGTAAGTTTATCAAGCAATGGAAGAAATCCAACCCTCCTATCTTTGGCCATCGCACAACGATCCCGCATCTTTGTTCTGTCAAAAGCAAAACACCGTACCCTGATCCAAGATCCAATATCCGAAGAGCCAACGTCCGAAGCAGACACGTCCAAACTGCTGTAACCCCGGCCCATTTGCCGCCCTACGAAAACGCAGATCCAATCTTCTCTGAAGAACCTCCGACTAGCCTTGGAGGTTTTTTCGTTTTAATACCCTTCGCATCAAGGGACGCAAATTCACCTCTACAAACATCTTACCCATAAACAAACCCCGTTTCAGCAAATTGCCGCCAAACATCCCCACCATATGCTGAAGCGCCTTAGGCTCATGCATCCATTCCGTATTGAACAAGGTACCCCTTCCGACCTTAGCAAACCTTTTACACATCCGCTGCTCATAGCAGGCAATGGCAGCCCTTGCATCTGCAAATGCAGGATCGGTCAGCGCTTCGCTCAATTCCAGTGCGTCCAGCATGGCCATGTTCACCCCTTCCCCCGCATACGGCGGCATCCAATGGGCCGCATCGCCTATCAGCGTTATGTTTGATTGGGGTTCCCATTGCTGGTCCAATGGCATACAGTATTGCGGCCGTGGAATAAAAATTGTTCTTTCATCTTCAAACAGCTCATGCCAGACAGGAGCCCAATCCGAAAAGGTTGTTTTGAACCAGGCCAGGACAGCTTTGTTGTCGGTAAAGTCTATACCGCTGTCCCGGAACCAATATTCATCCGTCTTGCAGCCCGTGGCAAATCCAAAGCTGCCATCCCCTTTCGAACTTACGATCAAGGTTTTTTCTCCACCGAATGCGAATATTTTACCGCCCTTTAGAAGCTTATGGATCACTGGAGCCGTCTTCTCCGCATCGTGTATCGAGCCTTCCAGCATGGTGATACCCGTCCAAAAAGGCTTGATATCCGTAACGAAAGGTCTTATTTTGCTGTTCGCTCCATCCGCCCCGATCACCATATCGGCTGTAACGCTATTACCATTTTGAAAGGCCAGCTTCCACTGCTCTTGTATGCGTTCAATGGATACAATATGGCTGTCCCAAACAACAGTACCCGGCTGTAATGAGTTCAATAAAATATCCCTTAAAGGCCCACGGTCGATCTCAGGCCGGTGATCCTTGTCGCCGAATTGCTCAGCGGTTTCCTCCTTGTGCTGATCCACATAGATCTTTGCATCCTTATCCACCACACGTATTTTTCCCGCACCTGGCCTGTAATGGGTCCTGAATTCGTTCATCAATCCTGCTTTTGACAAGGCAGCTAAACCAGATTCCGTATGCAGGTCGAGCGCGCCGCCCTGCACCCTTACATTCCTATTGATGTCCCTTTCATACACTTTGACATCCGCTCCTTTCAGCTGTAAAAGCCTTGCCAGCGTTAAGCCGCCCGGGCCGCCGCCAACAATGGCGATTTTTTTGTTTGGTAGCATGATACAAAGCTACCTAGTCATATAAAGATAAAATAGCTACTTTTGATCAATAAATAGTCCTAAAAGATCACGCCTATGCTGGAGATCACTTTAAAGGAATCAACGGGTTTCCTCAAGCTGTTTGCCGACCTGATAGGCAGCAAGGTGGAAAAAGGGGTAGTAAAAATTCCTGCAGGCCAGGGAAAGGGCTACATACAGGGCTTTTTGCTGAGTCCTTCGCTCAGCATGATGATCCGCAATTATGAGTTCAACCACGACTTGCTTTCAAGACGATTGGCTAACCCCGGCTCGAACGAAAGGATCATCCTGTCTTTCAATAATGTTTTCAAGAACAAGCATGATATTGCCGAACCCTCCTCCATTAAAGAGCTGCCCTCCGTGCAAATGAGCAGAGGGAATATCGATCTGGAGAGGGTGTACCCCGGTAAAACAAAATTCCGGTCCATTCTCATAGCCATTGACGCCCTTTACTTAAAAACTTTGCTGGGACCCGGTGAAGAGAATGCCATTTTGAAGAACCTCACCATGAGCAGCCAGCCTTTGTTATTTGAAGAATTAATCTCGCCCCGGATACAAAATGTCGCTGCAGAAATAATAGAGGGGGCCGTGCCTGAAGTCTTGCAGAACTTTTATTGCAGGATCAAAGCCGAAGAAATGATCTGCCTGTTATTCGCAGAACTTTATAAAAGGGAGAATGCTCCTGTGCATTCCCTCAATGAGAACGATGTTCGGAAGATCTACCAGATCAGGGATAAAATACTTGCACAACTCGAAACGCCTCCTGTATTAAACGATCTGGCTGCTGCTGCCGGCATGAGTGCGTCCAAATTAAAAAGGCTGTTCAAACAAATATTCGGCAGCAGCTTTTTTAATTATTATCAAAGTTTCAGGATGAAAGAAGCTGCCCGCTTGCTGAAAGAGAACAAGCTCACCGTTTCCCAGGTGGGTTACCAGCTTGGTTTTTCAAACCTCAGCCACTTCAGCCGCATTTTTGAAGAACACATCGGGATGAAGCCGAAGAAGTATTCGGTTAGTCCATCCTGATGATCACCGGATCAATTCAACGGTCCCCTTCTTCATGACCATTTGCCTGATCAGGGGATTATAATATTCGATCATCCAGACATAAGTGCCTGCAGGCTGCAGCGTCCCGCCCCTGGTTCCATCCCATCCGGCGTTGCTATTCACAGCTTCAAACACCCGTCCGCCCCATCGATCATATACGGCATACCGGAAGATGGTCACCGGGATACCTGGCGGAATGCGGAACCGGTCATTTCGTCCATCCCCATTCGGTGTGAAGGCGCTGGGCATAGCCAGATCATAAAAGACATTGACAATCTCTTTGGCACTGGCGATGCACCCATTCACGCTCGTCACTTTCAAACTATAAGTGGTCGTGGTCACCGGACGGGCGATCGGGTCGGCTATGAGCGGGTTGTCCAGGCGCTCCGTCGGGGTCCATTGATACCATGCGATAGCACCGCCGATCTGCGGGTCCAGCTGCATACTGGTGCCTCCTTTGATGACAGTATCCGGCGTCAGGCGAATGGTTGGCAGGGGATACACCGTCATGTTGATGCTGTTGGCCGTCGCGGGCAGGGAACAGGGCAGGCTACCGGTGAGGTCAACGCTGACCACGTCACCGTTGTTCCAATGGTTGGATGAAAATTGGAGCGTCTTCGCCCCCGCCGGCTCCCCGTTCACCGTCCACTGGTAATCGGGATGAGGGCCGGCATCGGTAAGCGTCGCTTTAAACACGACCAGGCTGTCGGCACAGATGCCATTGCCGGAAGCGGCGATCATCACCGATGGAGTGACATTCGGCAATACATTCATGGTAAGCTTATTGGACAGGGCGGCGGCGGTATTCAGACAGGCAGCATCGCTGGTCAGCAGACAGCTCACCTCGTCGCCGGCGCTCAGGACATTGCTGCTAAATTGCGGTCCGCTGCCAGCTGCCGGTGAGCCGTTCACCATCCACTGGTACAGGGGGCCGGGACCGCCGTCGACAACAGTCGCGGAGAAGCTCACCGGCGCCCCGTCGCAGATCGTCAGGGTGTCGGTGCGGATAGTGATGGCAGGGTAAGCGACCGGCAGTATCCGCACAGTATCAGATGCCGACACTACCTGGCAGGTGCTGATGCCAATATTTCCTGCTTCAGCCGCCGCGAGCCGGTAGAGGACGTCACCGGCGTTGGTCGTGCCGGCGGAACAGGTAGTGCTCACGGCGCCCGGGATATTGTTCCAGCTTTGGCCATTGTCACTGCTTTGCTGCCATTGATAGACAGTGTTTGCGTAACAGCTTCCCACCGTGCCCTGGAGCTGCAGGGAGTTGGCGGGGTCCGCGCAGAGGGTTACAGCATCACCCGGATAGCCATTGATGCTGATATTGACGGAAGGACCGGCCGTCCGGAAGGTAATATCATCGATGGCCAGGTCATTGCCATATCCACCCGCCGCATTGTTCCTCATACGCAGCACCACCGAGGATACGCCCGGCGGTGTAGTAAAATAGAAGGCATATTGGTTCCAGTTCACCGGGTTGGTCACCGGTACATCGCCGGTCGTCAGGCTCTGCAGCACGGTGCCGTCGGTCTTTTCAATGTTGAAGGTAATATTGGGGAGGATCTCGCCGGAATGGGAGGCCATGTTCAGGATCCAGGCGGCGAACTGGTAGTGGGTCGAAGGGCAAAGGCCCGTCACCGTCTGTACATAAAAATCGCTGGCCTGGTGCGAGGCGCCGATCAGCATAAAATATCCATTCGGATCGCCTGTATGATCAGCGGTCACCGTCAGCCAGTCACCAGAATAGCAATTACTCATACTGTTGACGATCTCATAGGCATCATCAAGTACACAGCCCTGTGCCTGGTATTGCATATTGGTGATGCCGGCCGCCAGCGGAGGACCAAAATTAGCCCCTGCGCCAAAGGTGAGATTGACGATGGGGTCGCCTAACCCACTGTTACAGGTCTGGGCGCGGACAAAGGTGGCTAATAGCAGGAATAAGGCAGTTAGGGGCTTTCTCATCGGTCAATAATCAGCGGAAAAGATAATATTTCTTTTCATTATGACAGATTAAACTTCTCACCGTCCCCAATGCTAAAGGTTTGTTACTACAGGACGGTAAAATAATCAATCAAAGACCAGGATCCGGCGCTTCTTTCCTTGGCCGGCGCGTTATTACCCCGCATCTTTGTTCTGTCAAAAGCAACTAACCGTACCCTGATCCATGATCCAATATCCGAAAATCCAACATCCGAAGCAGACACGTCCAAATGCTTTAATCCCGGCCCGTTTACCGGCCCTCTGAAAACGCAGGATCCAATAATCTCTGAAAAACCTCCGACTAGCCTTGGAGGTTTTTTCATTTATCAAAACTCATCAACAATCTCAACAATATCCTGCGCAAACCTGCTTTCGTCGATCTTCATCTGCAGTACCCTTCTGAAGTTGTTGAGCTCTCTCTGTTCGATCACTTTTTGGATCTCCGTCCTCCCCTTATACCCCTTTTCCAGGATCATCTCAATCGCATCATCGATACCGCTCAGCGTCGTGGGCATATCGTACATGATCGCTTTGGGTGCATTTTTGGGGTCGAGAAAGAACCAGGCCGGGTGTCTTCGGTAACTTGTGGTTATTGCATTTTCAACAAACCCATGTTTTTTATAAAAATAAGCAGCTTTCTCACGGATCTTGCCCTTCAGATCCAAAGGCAATACGACTTTCAATTTAAAGTCACTGTAATCAACATTATTAAAATTCAGCGTGTTCGCCACCTGTATGCTCTCCACCAGTCCCGCAACAAAATTATTGTAGTAGCCGAGCGCCAATGCGGTGGTAGGATACAGGCTCAGATGGCCAAGGCTAAAATGTTCCTCGATCTTATCTGCAAATTCAACACAAGCCTGCTGGATGGTCTCATCTTTTCCTGACTCAAACCGGGGCATGTAGATCCCCTCGAAATCCGACGGAAGCTTAATTCCCTTTTCGACAAGCAGGAACGACTTGTGGCGGCCCAATGCTCCCAGGAACAGCGCCATTTCCAAAATAACATTATCCCTGGGTTCGATCACCAATTTATCATTCGTCAGGGTCAGATCATCGGAAGTGGCCACGAATACGCCGAAATCAAAATAATTTGCCATCCGGAGAAGATTATCGAAAGTGCTTTTCCCGATCTCCCATATACCGGTATCCTTCCATAGGAAACAATCCGCTGTAGTTGATAAACAGGTCTTCACTTTCTCCGCGATGGGATACCCTGCGGTGGAAGACCCAATGAAGATCTTAGGTTTGTGTGATGTCATATGGCTAAAGTTTAATCGTTTAGAAAAAATCTACATGCGCGGGAACCTTCACAATATTAATTTATTTTGTTATCTTAATCGGATGGTTATAGCGCGCTTTCTCTTCTCCGCAGTGTTGCTGATGTTATGCATGTTCAATGTGTATGGACAGTCAAAGGTCATCGCCAATGAAGGAAGGATCGAGGCCCGGATCAAGGCGCTTGGTCTCATCGGCGATACGGCAGCCGGTATTTTGAAAAGGGTGGCCTTTTCTTCCGGGGATATTGCAGCCAGAAATTATATCATTTCCCTTATGCGAACCGCCGGGCTTTCCATAAGGATCGACCAGGCCGGAAATATTATAGGTACCCGGAAAGGGAAGGATCCTTCCCTTCCGCCGATCTTATTGGGGTCTCACACCGATGCGGTTCCGAATGGAGGCATTTACGATGGCGATGTCGGGGTCATCGGCGCCATCGAGTGCATCGAGCTTTTAAACGAAAATCACCTGGTCACAGATCACCCGTTGGAAGTGATCGATTTCGTAGATGAAGAAGGGGGACTTACGGGAAGCAATGCGATGATCGGCGAGTTGTCATCCGCCAGGCTCGATGCCCTGACCAGCAGCGGGAAAACGATCCGCCAGGGAATAAAAGATCTTGGCGGAGATGTCGATCATCTGGATAAAGCCATCCTTAAAAAAGGAGATATCCGGGCGTACCTGGAATTGCATATTGAGCAAGGAGGCAACCTGGAAAGAGCGCATCGGGACATCGGGGTAGTTGAGGGTATTGTAGGCAAGGCGGATTGGAGCATTGTCGTCACCGGAAGTACGAACCATGCCGGCACCACCCCTATGCCCCTGCGAAAAGACGCCCTGGTAACGGCCGCCAGGCTGGTCATCCTCATCAATGAAACTGCGTTACGCATTCCCGGCAGGCAGGTGGCCACGGTAGGACAGATCAGCGCCTTTCCCGGAGCTACGAACGTGATACCCGGCAAAGTGATCATGAGCCTGGACCTGCGGGACCTCTCCCGGCAAAAGTCGGACTCCGTTCTTGCCCTTATCCGGCAGCAGGCCGACAGCCTTGCAGGTGTCACCGGTACCACTATCCAGTTCGTAGCGAAAAATGCGGCCATGCCCGCCATGACGGATCGACGGATCCAGGAAATGATCGCCTCTGCTGCCAGGGGATTGGGATTCTCCACGTTATACCTGCCAAGCGGCGCCGGTCACGATGCCCAGGATATGGCCCGCATCGCACCGATGGGAATGATCTTCGTGCCCAGCAAAAACGGGATCAGCCATTCGCCGGAAGAATATACGGCTCCGGGAGATATGGCCAACGGCGCCAGTGTATTGTTCCACGTCCTGATGATGGTAGACAGACCCACCCCTTAAGCCTCCTGCCCGATCCACACCGCCCCGCCAATACTATCCCGCGAAGCCCCCGTCACCGAGGCAAAGATGTTATTCTCTTCCCGCCAGCGCAGCACCCCTATCAGGGCCATCACCAGCGCCTCTTTATAATCTACCAATTGCCCGTCCGGCACGACGACCTCGACGCCCAGTGGCGCCAGCAGTTCCCGGAGCCTGCCCATTAAGAACGTATTATGCGCCCCGCCGCCTGTCACCAGCATCTTTTTTCCGCCAACGCCTGCCGGAACCTCACCCCCGGCCCGCACCTCACCACTCCCCGCTCGCAGCTCGCCACTCGTAGCTCTCAGCTCCCCACTCACCGCCCTGCGAACCTGCAACCCCACATGCTCCACATAGGTCCTTAGCGCATCCTCGATGGAGACACCTCCCTCCGCGCCCTGGTCGACACCTTCGCCCTCCATTCCTTCCACCGCCTCGCGCATCAGGGGCAGCACCGTCTCCGTCCCGAATTCATTGGGGAGCGATTTCGGATACGGCTTGTCATAGTATGCCAGTTCATTCAGCTGCCGTAGCAACCCCTCCAGCACCTGCCCCTTCGACGCCATCTCCCCGCCTGCATCATACTCCTTCCCTGCCAGCAGCGCCAGCTCATTCAATACCCTGTTGGCCGGGCACACATCAAAAGCTATGAAGCCCCCTGTCCTTCCATGTCCTTCAGCTCGTAGCTCACTGCTCGCAGCTCCCAGCTCAAAATGCACCGAAATATTAGCGATCCCTCCCAAATTCAAAAAGTACGAATAGTCCTGCAGCAGCAGCCGTTCCCCCACCGGCACGATGGGCGCCCCTTGTCCGCCCAGGGCCAGGTCCATGGCCCGCAGGTCGCTCACCACATTGATCTTCGTTTCGGCCGCCAATGCCGCCCCATCCCCCAGCTGCGCCGTCATCCTGTGCTCCGGCGCGTGAAAGGTCGTATGCCCATGGCTGGCGATCAGCTGCACCTGGTAATGCAAATGATGCTCTTCAATAAAGCGGAGCACCTGCTCACCCAGGTAATGTCCATAACGTGTATGCAGTAATTGATATTCCAATGCAGAGAGGTCCCGTGCCGAAGCCAGCGCCTGCCGCCACTCCGGCGGGTAAGGATAGCAGGCAGCCTGCAGGATGGTGAACTCCCATTGCCTGGGACTATCTTTTTTTGTAGAAGTACGCTCCTGCAGGTGCACATAGGCGATGTCCAATCCGTCCAGGGAGCTGCCGCTCATGAGGCCGATGACTTTATAAACCATAGGGCTGTAAAGATAAAAGATTTATTATCTTCATTCATAAATCGTACCGCATGGCAAAGTACTGTTTAAGTTATGAAGCTAAGAATGCACTTATCTGGGAAGAAAATGAATTGAAATTAAAAATAGCGGAAATACTTTTAAAGAACGACGCCTACGATCTGCAGCATCCCATTGCCGGCACCCTGCTTTTTGAGGACGGAGCCGTGAAGTCAATGATCCAGCACTGGAACAGCGCGCTGATGGGGCTGAAAGAGGACATCTACTATTACCTGTGCCAGGTGGCAAAAGCCAGGGAAGATGATTACATGGATCGTAATGAAGGGGATCCCAATCTGAACGACGATTTCCAGGAGCTGCTCGACGAACTCGAATAACCAGGATATCCCCCCACCTACCCTTATCCCCAAACGCCCGCAGCCCGTAATTCCCGATTTTGGCGTAGGTTTGTCCCGCCAAAGCTCGTGTACAGGACAAAACACAATTTCATATGGTCGTCAATTTAAGTGAGCAGTACTCCCTCTTAAGCAATTGGATCAGCGAGATCCGCGATGAGGAGATCCAGAAGGACAGGATGCGCTTTCGCCGTAATTTAGAGCGCATCGGCGAGGTAGCTGCTTTCGAGATCAGTAAGGGGCTTGCTTTCGAAGAGAATGAAGTGCAGACGCCACTGGGCACCGCCGTCTGCAAAATGCTGAAGGACCAGCCCGTGATAGCCACCATCCTCCGGGCAGGCCTCCCCCTGCACCAGGGCATCCTGAACTACTTCGACAAGGCCGACAACGCCTTTATCTCCGCCTACCGGAAGCACCAGCGCGACGGCAGCTTCGAGATCAGCCTGGACTATGTCTCCTGCCCCGAGCTGGAAGGACGGGTGGTCATCGTTTCCGACCCCATGCTCGCCACCGGCGCCTCCCTGGTAAAAACCATCCAATTCCTGCGGGAAGAGGGCCATCCTGCCCAGATCCACGTCGTCGTGGCCATCGCCTGCACTGTAGGGATCGAGTATGTCCTCCGCAGTGAGCCCAACTGCAAGATATGGTGTGGCGCAATAGATGACGAATTGACAGCCAAAGGGTATATCGTCCCCGGGCTTGGCGACGCCGGCGACCTGGCATTTGGCACGAAAGTGCAGATGTAACTTTGGTTTTGCCAAATATTTATATTATTTTTCGGCTCACCCCTTTGTCAAACCAACCCTTAGGAAGATTTAGCCGTCTATTAATAAGGCGCATGGAACCATGCCTGCCCAAATTGTTAACTGAGAGACCTTAACTGTTTTATGAAGACAACGTTGCCCAGGATCCACCAGACATTAAACCTTTGCACCACCCGTGCATGTCTTTTCCTACTCATCGGAATCATGACCTCCATCCAATCCCTGAAAGCCCAGGATCCCGGATTTTCCCAATTCTTCGCCTCCCCGCTGACGCTGAACCCCGCCCTCACCGGCAAGTTCAATGGCGTGGTACGGGTAGCCGGCAACTATCGCAACCAATGGCCTTCCATTAGCAATGCCTTCATCACATCCACCATATCCGTCGATGCCCCCATCCTCCGCAACCGCCTTCCGGACAACGACACCTGGGGGCTCGGTCTGATGGCCATGACAGACAAGACGGCCAACGGGATCCTCACCAGCAACTTCGTCTCTTTCTCCACCGCCTACCACAAAGCTCTGGACGAAGACGGCCTCCACCAGCTCGGCGTCGGCTTCCAGGGCACCTATGCCAACAGGAGCCTGGACGGCAACAAGCTCACTTTCGAGGACGGTCTGCAGCTGGACGGCAGCTGGCTGCGCAGCCCTACCGAGATCATCAACTACCAGTACATCAGCGTACATTATTTTGATATGAACCTGGGCGTGCTGTACAACGGCTCTACCAACGGCAATAACAATTACTATTTCGGCCTCTCCGCCTATCACCTCAACAAGCCAAAAGAATCCTTCCTGGGCGTGGATACCATCAATGTGCCCATCCGTTTCACGGCCCATGGCGGCGCTTATTTCCCCGTAGCGGGCAGTCCCAGCACATTGTACCTCAGCGGGTTGTACAACAGGCAGGCAGGGGCGCATGAAATTGTCTTCGGGGGCGCCTGGGCCGTCAGCGCCAGCCAGGACGAGCAGAACCCCGTCAACTTTTACGCGGGCGCCTGGGGCCGCTTCAGCAATGTCACGGACGCCATCATTCCTTATGTGGGATTGGACTATGGCAGCTTCAGCCTGGGGCTGACGTATGATGTGAATGTATCTTCGTTGAAGACGGCTTCGCAAAGCCGCGGTGGGATCGAATTATCGCTGATCTATATCAAGAAGCCTTCAGACGGACATCATGATATTCCGTGTCCGCGGTTTTAGGAGGCATTCTCCGGGGGATGGTATTAAAATTGAATAGATGCCGGCATGCCATCCAGCGTCGTCCATAGAATGCACTACGATCCTAAAAAACAGGTGCTGACCATCGTATATATTTCGGGTAATGTCTATGACTACAGGAATGTTCCCGAGGCCGTCTATCTCGACATGAAAGCTGCCCTTTCCAAAGGAGAGTTTCTAAATCATCATATCAAAGGGAAGTATCCGTTCGAAAAGGTCGGGTGACAATATCTCTTTTATAGACAGCCCCTTCAAAACAAATTTATCTGATCTTCCTGAATGTCAGACTGATCCTCCCCTGCTCCGTATCTGATCTCGGGATCGCATGCTGCCAATGCTCCTGCACCTCCTGCGTCATATAGATCAGGCTTCCAGCCCGAAGTGGATAATCAATAAGGTTCTCCGGCGCTGTTTTATTCCGAAACTGTAAGATCCTCATCTCCCCGATGGAAACAATGGCGACGCCCGTATCATCTTCTAAAATATCGGTCTGATCCGAATGCCAGCCCATTTTTGATCTGCCATCCAGGTAGTAATTGATCAGGCAATTATTGGGTTTGAATCCAATAGCATTCTGCAGCTGTATATTCACCGCCTCCAATTCCGGAAGGAATTCCTGGAACGGATACGCCATCTGCGAATAGTTGTACGCTTTCCCAAAGCTGGCCGTCTTGCGTGCAGCCATCCTTTCGTCCCATGCGACCCGGGTGGTCAGCACCTCAAACAACCTGTCCGGTTGCGCAATAAAATTCTCTATATATAATATTCCATCCATATCACTCCCCCCAGCACGTAACCACCATATCCCTTTCCCCTCCGTGATTCCTGTGCTCACATAAATAAACCCCCTGCCAGATCCCCAACGCCAGCTCCCCATCCGTAATGGGTATCAGCACGGAGCATCCCAGCATCGCCGCCTTCAGATGCGCCGGCATATCATCCGGCCCCTCATCATTATGCCGGTAATCCGGATCATTCTCAGGCACCGTCTTGTTGAAAAAGGTCTCGAAGTCCTGCCGCACCGTTGGATCAGCATTCTCATTGATGGTCAAAGAAGCCGAAGTATGCTGAATGAACACCTGGCACATGCCCGTCCGGATCTGAGCGATCTCCGGCATCGCCTCCAGCACCTCCCGGGTGATGAGATGGAAGCCTCTTCTTCTTTCCCTTAAGGTCACCGACCGCTGATAGATCTTCATAGCATGCAAAGATACAGCTCATCATGCAGTCGCAATCCCGGCCCAATATTTGGACCTGATACCCAAATCCTATTATATGAAAGCCCATACCAGTATTTTTCCCATCGTAATAATACTAGCCCTTTCATTCACCGGCAACAACAGATCATGAGCTATTATATCCGTGCATTTTGCAGATCAGAAAGATCGCCGGCCTTTAGCCAGCTGCAGCAATTCATGAGCGGCAGGAACCCTCGCTATCGCCTCGAAGGCGAAGTAGATGACAACAACAGCTTTTGGACAGATTTCATCTTCCATTATAAGGAAGGGCGGCTGCCCATCCTGGTGGAGATCAACTGGTGCGACGATGACAGCAGCATCGGGAAAGAAGAGCTGGATGCGTTCCTGCAGGACATTGGCCGGCCCGGCCTGTCACTGAAAAAACGAAAGGTCATCAAACACCTGAAGCGAACAAAATATATCATTTGCTGCCAGATACCTGTGTCGGACGTGGATGACGATGGATTTTCTGCCAATCAGCAGCTCATGGACTTCCTGATCCACCATTACCAGGCCCTTGTCCTGAAAGACCTGTAAACCACGGGACAACAACCTGCCCACGCTACTGCAGCTTCCGGATCCTGTTGTTCATCACATCCGCCACATAGATCACCCCTGCGGCATCCACGGCGATACCCGCAGGATTGTTAAACCTGGCGGCAGGCCCCTCACCATCCGCAAAGGCGCGCGCCCTGCTTTTACCTCCCGCGATCGTGCTGACGACGCCCGCAGGCGTGATCTTACGGATATTGCAATTAAATCTGTCCGCAGCATACACATTTCCCGCAGCGTCCGCAGCCAATGCAGGAACAAAGTCAAATCGCGCCTCAGCGCCCGCCCCGTCGGCCGTCCCAAACTGGCCATTGCCTGCCACCGTGCTGACAAGGCCTCCCGGGTCGATCTTACGGATCCGCTTGTTATTGATCTCTGTTGTATAGATATTGCCTGCAGCATCTACGGCCAGCCCGATAGGACCGCCGAATTCCGCATCGCTGCTGTAAGTATCCACATACCCACTGACATGGTTACCCGCAAAGGTAGCCGTCACACCCAGCGGATTGATCTTTCGGATGACATTGTTGCCGAGGTCCGCGGCATAGACATTCCCATACTTATCGATGGCAACCCCCAGCACGCCATTGAACAATGCTTCCGGTCCCCGGCCTTCCTTATAACCTCCATGCTGAACACCGGCCAGTATACTGATGACCCCGTCCGGCGCGACCTTGTCCACACCGTTGATGCCATCCCCCGACACATATAGATCACCGGTACCATCCAGCGCCAGGGCGACCGGCCCGTTCAGCAGCGTAGACCCATCTCCCGCCAGCGTGGACACCGTACCGTCAGGTGTGATCTTCCGGATACGGTTGTTCCCGTGATCCGCCACATATACATTCCCCGCAGCATCCGCCGCCACCCCAGCGGGTCCCGAGAACAGGGCATCCCCGCCTTTCCCGTCCACAAAGCCTGCCGCATCGCCGCCCGCCAGCGTGGACACCGTATATACATAGGTAAAATTCGTAAAGGAATGCACCGATGCAGCGCCTGCCTGGACCGTTATAGCGCCATCACCCGCCGTCATCGGCACTTTCACCGTCAGGCTCGTGGGCGTGGCAGCCAGGACGATGGCCGGCTTGCCATTAAAGCTCACCCTGTTCTCAGGCACGACACTGCTGAACCCCGATCCGGAGATCTGCACCACTGATCCTCCCACGCCGCTGTCCGGGCTGAACAATGTCACACGCAGCACTTTGCCCTCGGGCGGGTCCTCCGTTTTACGGCAGGAACATACGAAGCCCGGCAGGCCCGCCAGCAATATGATAAAGTAATTTTTCATCTTCTTCACCGGATCTTGCGGATACAGTTGTTAAGGTAGTCCGCCACATAGATCGTCCCATCACCATCCACCGTAATGCCGGAAGGATAATTAAATCTCGCCACGCCGCCGGCGCCATCCACAAATCCCGGCGTGCTGATACCCGCTATCGTGCTGACAACACCGTCCGGCGTTATCTTGCGGATCCTGTTATTGCTGTAATCGGCCAAAAAGACATTCCCCGTCTTATCCACCGTCAGCTGCCTGGGAAAATCGAACCTGGCCATATCGCCCTGCCCATCTGCAAAACCCTCCGCGCCCGTGCCCGCCAGCGTGCTGACGATCCCCGCGGCATTGATCTTCCGGATCCGGTGATTGTCCGCATCGGTCACATAAATATTGATATTGTCATCCACCGCAACGCCGGAAGGGTAGAAAAATTTAGCGCTGGCGGCAGGACCGTCCTTAAAGCCCGCAAGCTGCGTGATATCCCCCGCCACCACCGACACTACGCCATTCGGATCGATCTTCCGTATCACGCTGTTGTACTCGTCGGCTACATAGCGGTTGCCAAATTTGTCCAGCGCGACGCCCGTGGGATGATTGAATTGCGCATTGGTCCCCACCCCATTCTTCGTGCCGGGCGACCCATTGCCTGCCAGAACAAAATGGTTGCCATCCGGCGTGATCTGCTGGATCTGGTGATACCCCTCATCCGCCACATACACATTGCCCGCGGCATCCACGGCGATCTGCCCCGGATCATTGAAAATGGCCAACCCTTTGATGCCAACAAAAGAAGTCACCGTACCGTCCGGCGCCACCTTCCGGATGAAATCATTGCCCGCATCCGATACAAAAACATTCCCGGCGCCGTCCACCGCCACGCCCCTGGGACGGAAGAACCTGGCATCCGGGCCTTTCGCATCGATGTTGCCACCCACGCCGCTGCCGGCAAGGGTAGTCACCGTATATATGTAGCTGAAATCCGTGGCGGCGCTGACGGACTTCCCGCCCACCTTCACCGTAATCCTGCCGTCCCCGGCGCCTACCGGTACTTTCACCGACAGGCTGGTGACTGTGGCCGCAGTGACCACCGCGGGTTTGTCCCCAAACGTCACCGCATTATCCGGCAGGTTGCGGCTGAAACCTGTCCCCGTAATATTGATAATGGAATCACTTGCAGCACTGGAAGGAGTAAACGAAGTCACCTGCAGCGGACCGGCAGCTCCGCCGCCGGTGTCATTTTTCTTTTTGCAGGAGAAGAGCATGCCCACCCCTGTCATCATCAGCACGATCAAGGCAATATTTTTCTTCATAAGAACATAAATCTATGAAGTATGCCATCACCTGTGGCAGCCATCTGACCTATGGCCGTCCCCATGAGATAAATGGTATCCGTGAGTTTGCCAATGGTTCGCTCAACCTTTCTTCCCGCTGACATACGGATTGCCCTTCACAAAGAACCGGTACGGCAGCAGCGCATCCTGGCCCGCATAATCCACCCCGATCCTCGGCGTAGCCACGATCTCCGCGGGACGCACACGGTGACCATCATCCCCGATGTAGATCTCCCCTTCATACAAAGAATACCCCGTATGCAGCGTTGCCAGGCCCATCGCCCTGGAAAGGTTACCCGGTCCCCTCGTCAGCGAATGATCCGCCTTGACCTTACCCGTCCTTTTCAGCATCAGCGGAATACCTTCCAGGGGTTCCAGCGCCCGGACCAGCACCGCATGAGGGATGTCCTTTTTATTGGTCACTACGTTGAAGAGATGGTGGATACCATAGATCAGGTATACGTAAGCGGTGCCGCCTTCCCTGTACATCACCTCCGTCCGCCTTGTCCTCCGCCCGGACCAGGCATGAGAGGCCCGGTCCACCACGCCATTGTATGCTTCCACCTCCACGATACGACCCGAAGTACGACCGCCTTCGAGCTCCGTCACCAGGACCTTTCCCAGCAGCTGACGCGCTATTCGCACCACGTCCGGCCTGTCATAGAAAGAATTATCCAGCTTTTTTATGGTCCCCACCAAATAAATAATTTAAGTTTGAAGGTATTAAGCGTCACGACCAATGTCCAAACGAACAAAGTAACATAAAAGACCCTCATCTTGCTTAAGGAAATTATTATAGCCTTTCAGTCTTACGTCAAGGCCCATCATTTCATTACTAAGCACAAACTGTGGAAATGGATCCTGATCCCCGGCATCATCTATTGCCTCCTGTTCTGCGCGGGCATGTACTTTTTCCTGGTGTCCTCCAGCACCGCCGTCACCTGGATCAGCCAGCTTGCCGGCGTCGGAAGATGGCTCCACCACCAGCAGAGCGCCGCCCTGAGCTTCCTGTTCGTGATGGGAGAGATGATGGTACGGCTGGTGCTCCTCTTCTTTTATTTCTCCCTTTTCAAATACCTGTTCCTGATCCTCGGCTCTCCCGTCTTCGCTTATCTCAGCCAGCAGACCGAGGCGCTCATCAATGGCAAGGAATACAGCTTCCAGACAGACCAGGTGCTCCGCGACATGCGCCGGGGTATCCGCCTGGCCATCCGCAACAGCCTCTGGCAGACCGTGTACATCATCTCCCTCCTTATCCTTTCCTTTATCCCCCTGATCGGCTGGATCACGCCCGTCATCTGTATTTTCGTGGAGAGCTATTATTACGGGTTTTCGATGCTGGACTACAGCTGTCAGCGGCATAACCTTACCTCTCCCGCCAGCATCGCCTACATCGGTCAGCACAAGGGCCTGGCCATCGGCAACGGGATGGTATTTTACGGCATGCACTTTGTCCCCATCCTGGGCTGGGTGCTGGCGCCCGCTTATGCCGTCATCGCCGCCACCATCAGCCTTTATCATCAAAATTTGGAATAAGCATGGCCGCCGCCACCCTCTACCTGATCCCCGCTTACCTGGACGAGCATTCCCTGGCCCCCCTTCCCTCCTATCTATTGGATGCCGTAAAAACCTGCGAGGTTTTTTTCGTGGAGAACGAGCGCAGCGCCCGCCGCTACCTGAAAGCCCTGTGGAAAGAAATGGTCATCGACAACTACCAGTGGTACCCCATCCATAAGGCCGAAGAAGAGGTAAAAGCCGTATTCCGGCAGCAATTGAAGGAAGGCAGGACCATCGGCCTCATCAGCGAAGCCGGCTGTCCGGGAGTAGCCGATCCCGGGCAATTATTGACAGAGGCAGCCCACCAGGTCGGCGCCACCGTCCGGCCCCTCGTTGGCCCCAGCTCCATCCTGCTTGCCCTGATGGCCAGCGGCATGAATGGACAGCAGTTCCGCTTTGCAGGCTATCTGCCCGTGGACACTGCAGGCCGCGCAAAAGCCCTCCGCGACCTGGAAGCGGAATCCCAGCGACTGCATTGCACCCAGCTATTTATCGAGACGCCTTACCGGAATCAGCAGCTGATAGAGACCGTCCTCCAGACCTGCCGCCCCACTACCCAGCTTTGCATCGCAGCCAACCTCACCGGCCCCGGAGAGTTCATCCGCACCCGCACGATCGGGGAATGGAAGGAGCTGGCACAGGCGGCTGCCTCGGGTCCAACCGGCGACTTCCCCAACCTGCATAAGCAACCCGCGATCTTTTGTTTGATGGCCCGATAGCGCAAAACATCCCCCTACCTCGGCACGTCCGTGATCGACAAGATACTATCCACCACAAAATTGCTATATCCCCGCCACGGCAGTGTCCCCACGTATTCCTTATAATGCAGCTGCACCATCTTCCCGCTGTTGACCATCAATTTCTTCGCAATCTCCGGGTCCGCAATGGAGAACTCGAACTCATACGACTGCACCGAACCCGGCGTCTTGCTCCGGATCCCGCTCTGGATCAGCTTGCCCTCATAGGTCTTGAAGAGATACCCTTTCTCCACCACATAGTTCAGCTCGCCCGCTTTCACGCCTCTGCCGAAGACGAAGAAATAACGGAACAGGACGAAGACCACCAGCCCCACAACAACCACGGCCGTCGCTATTTTCAAAAATGTATTCATTGTCCTCCCTCCCATCCGTATTTATCCACCAGGTAGATCAGGGCGGCCATGTTGAAGGCCCCCAGCTCCATCTCCCGCTTGTTCACCACTTCCAGCACATCCTTGCGCGAATGATGGTAATCGAAATAGCGCTGTGAGTCCGGCCGCAGCTCAGCCACGGCCACGCCCAGCTTTTGCAGCGGATCCACATCCGCGCCGCCGCCGCCTTTCGCAAATTCATACACGCCATAGGGCCGTAATAATTTCAGCCAGGGCTGGATGGCCGCCAGCTGTGTATCCGATACCCCCATGCTGAAGCTCCGGGGCGTAAATCCCCCCGCGTCGCTTTCCAGGGCAAAAAGATGCTGCTCACCTTTGGCCTTTGCCTCTTCCATATATTTATCGCCGCCCCTGCCGCCATTCTCTTCATTGGCGAAGAGCACCGCACGGATCGTATGTTTCGGCGTATAGCCCATTGCCTTGAAAGCGCGCAGCACTTCGATGGACTGCACACAGCCCGTACCGTCATCCATGGCGCCTTCCGCAGGGTCCCAGGAGTCCAGATGACCGCCCACGGTGATATACTGCTCCGGGGTCAGGCTGCCCCTGATCTCACCGATGACATTATGCGCCGCTGTATCCGCCAGCATGCGCGCCGGTGTCCGCAGGTAAACCCGTACGGCCGCACCACCCCCGATGGCCTCCGCCAGCTTGTCCGCATCATGAAGGCCTACAGCCGCAGCAGGGATCTTGGGAAAACTATCATTATATACCAGGGCGCCCGTATGAGGGTTGTTATCCACCGAATGCGACATGGACCGCACCAGCACCGCCAGCGCCCCATATTTAGCAGCCTGCGAGGGCCCGAAGACACGGTAGCGTACCGCATCCCCATACGACCGGAAAGTCTCGACAAAGGTTGGATTGAACGGATAATTATAGAAGACGATCTTGCCCTTCACTTCGTCCTTATGCTGCTCCAGCTCCTCGAAAGAATGGATCAGCAGGACAGGGGCCGTGATACCTTTGGCTCCTGTGCCGACGGAATTGCCCAATGCCAGGATGTCCAGCCCTTTCCGTCCACCGCCGGCCACCGTATAGGACGCCGAGTCCCTGCCGCCCCGTACCCAATGGGGCACCATGCATTCCTGCAGCCATACCTTATCCGCATGCGCCGCCTGAAAGGCCTTCTGGCCCCAGGCCTCCGCCTTATAATATCCTGCGCTGCCCGAAAGCCTTGACCCCACGGTCTTGGTAAGCACCCGCAGATCTTCATAAGCCTTGCCATCTGTCAGTATTACGTCCGCCAGCCGCCGCAGGAAGGCTGAATCTTCCGGCGCCTGCGCCCGGGCTTGCTGTACTTTGCCTGTTACTAGGAATAAAATGAGTGCCGCTGCCAACAATTTATAGCTCATCCGTGTTAGTTTTACCGCTAAAGTTACATCAACCAAATTGATTTACCTTCGGCCCTTCGGTATAGATTAACCACCATAATCAGGCAAATATGCGGATTGGAATTGTTTGCTATCCCACTTTCGGCGGCAGCGGGGTTTTAGCGACGGAACTAGGCAAAGCGTTGGCCGACAAAGGCCACCAGGTACATTTTATAACTTACCAGCAACCGGTGCGGCTGATAGAATTCAACGCCAATATCTTCTACCACGAAGTGCGGGTGGCCACCTATCCTCTCTTCGACTACCCACCCTATGAGACAGCCCTGGCCAGCGCCATGGTGGACGTCATCATGAACCACCAGCTGGACCTGCTCCACGTACACTATGCCATCCCCCATGCCTCCGCCGCCTACATGGCCAAAAAGATCGTGGAGACCCAGGGACGGTATATACCGGTGATCACTACCCTCCACGGTACCGATATCACCCTCGTAGGCAGGGATAAGACTTTCGCGCCCGTGGTCACTTTTTCCATCAACCAGAGCGACGCCATCACTGCCGTCAGCCGCAACCTCCGGGACGAGACATACCGCAATTTCGCCATAGAAAAAGAGATTCGCGTCATCCATAATTTCGTGGACACCCGCCGCTTCCGCAAGAAGCCCCTGGACGCTTTCCGCAAGGTCATCGCCCCCAATGGCGAGAAGATCCTCCTGCATGCCTCCAACTTCCGCAAGGTGAAAAGGGTGCAGGACGTAGTACGTATATTCAGAGAGGTGAGGGAAAAGATCCCCAGCAAGCTGCTGTTCGTTGGCGACGGACCGGAGCGGCCCGGCGCAGAAGACCTCGGCCGGGAACTGGGCGTCTATGAAGACATCCGTTTTGTAGGCCGCCAGGAACAAATGGAAGATATCCTGGCCATCGCCGACCTGTTCCTCCTCACTTCCGAATACGAAAGCTTTGGCCTGGCCGCCCTGGAAGCCATGGCCGCCGGCGTACCCGTCATTTCCACCAATGCAGGCGGATTGCCCGAGATAGCCGTCGAAGGCGTCACAGGTTACCTGAGCAATGTAGGTGATATCCAGGGCATGAGCGAGCAGGCAATAAAGATCCTGCAGGACCCCGCCGTGCTGCAGCAGTTCAAGACCAACGCCGCCGAACATGCGCAGCGGTTCGACATCAACTCTATCGTCCCCGAATACGAGGCTTTGTATAATCGGTTCTTGCCCTGAACAGCCTCACCTTATCATTGATGTAAAGGAACATATCCTGGCTGGTGGCCCCCCTGCAGAACTGATAGGAAGGTCGGTAGTGGTACATGAACAGCCGGAGGCTGTCTCCCTGTAATCTCGTAAGCTGCGCCACACGTGCAATCGGGAACTTGGAATCGATGTAATAATCTTCTTCTTCCTGACGCAGTCTTTTTTTCAAACGTCGTTTTTCCCTTTCCCTTTTTGAGAAAAATCCGATAGGGCTAAAGCTGAATCCCGGACCGTCTGCAGCGCGCTTTTCATTCCAGAGCTTGACAGGATGCCGCTTGTCGAGGATAAAGCGGTAGTCCTCCCTTCGCTGCATGGAGTCCAGCTGGTAATTCCGCGATTCATCCACCGTCACCGTTTTGAGTGTTACGACATTCGGCCGCAGCGCCACCAGGTAATTCTCTTCCAGCATGTAGCCGGCCACCACCGCCGTATCCGGCTGGAAACCTGCAGAAGAAAAGATCACGGTATCTCCCAGCTGGACGGCGATCTTATAATTGCCGCCCATATCGGATACATTATGCTTGCCTTGTTTGATGTTGAGGATATTCGCACCAATGATGATCTCGGTGGTGCCCCTTTTTTCCACCTTGCCGGCGAGGAACTGTTGGGCATAGCCGCCGGACCCGAATGCCATTATGAGAAGGAAGACGCAGCCAGGTTTAATCATGGGAGTTAAGATAAGATCAATAACTCCCTGCTCCAAGACAGCAGCTGTGTGCAGGCTGTCTTTTATCTTTTTTTTAACCTACTTCACCAGCCATTTCTCCGGGTCGAGCCATACGTCGTGTTCGTTATAGATCCTGAAGTCCAGCTGCCCCGTGTCCCCTACCAGGCCCAGCACATCCCCTGCGCCTACCTGCTGGCCTTTCGTTACGATCACATCCGAGAGGTCGCTATAGATGGTAAAGTATTTTCCGTGCTGGACCAACACAGCCAGCCCGTCTCCCAGGTCCATCACTTCGTCGACCACGCCCTCATAAACGGCCTTCACGGGATCATCCTTTTCCGCCCCGATGCAGATGCACAGGTTATTGCACTTCAGGCCATTTTCGCCCGCCATATAGGTTTGCAAACCGAAATGCATGATGATCTTCCGCGACTCCACCGGCCAGGGCAAATGCCCCCGCTGCCGCCAGAATGCCAGGGATCCCGCGTCCGTGGGCGCCAGCAAGGACACATCCGTCCTTTTTGCTTTCACCCGGCCGGATCTGCTGCTCCGGTGCGCCGATCTTTTAGCCAGTGCAGACACGCGGTGGGACAGCTTACGGTCCTTCTTTTTACGGTCGTCCATACGCAGCATCATGGATTTCCCCTGAAGGACTGAAAGGCCCCCCTCATGTGCACTGGCGGTCAACGAAGACAAAAGCGTCGCCGTCACCAGCACAATCGCCGATGCGCGAAGGGCCGGGTATAGCCTACTCCAAAAATAAGCCCATACCCGGCCCACGTCTAATGACGGGCCTTCGGCCAGCGAACCTGTGGTCCGCTCTATAGAAAATTTTATCATACTAGGAAAAAGATCGCCCGTAACGCCCGGGGATCAACGAACCAACCATCTCTCCGGATCAAACATATGATCCTTCTCGTCGGAAAGCACAAACTCCAGCTGTCCGATCTCGCCTACACGGCCAATGATCTGGGCCGTTTTCACCTGGTCTCCTTTACTAACGCTTACAGTGGACAAATTACTATACGTGGTGAAATATTTTCCATGACGGATGATGACGGCGTTGACATCCCCGACGCTGAAAACGCTGGAGACAACCCCCTCGAATACTGCTTTTACAGCCGCGCCGGAATTTACATCGATCGTAACCCCCTGGTTATTATGAATGATCCCCTTGATATATTCGTGGGGGCCAAAGGCCATGGAGACCGTACCCGACACCGGCCAGGGCAGGTGGCCCTTGTTCTTCTCGAAATTGCCGGAGAGGTGCATGTCCTCGTCGCTGGAGAAGACAGTTTTTGAAGATGATTTGATCGTCGTCAGGGAAGGAGCCGAATTATCCCCTGATTCGGCCGGGCGGGAAGGTTTGGCAGCCGCCTTGTCCGCAGCTGCAGCCGCCGCATTCTTGGTCTTCGCTTCCTTGATCGCCAGGTCACGGGCGCGCTTGATCGCGGCCGCGATGGCGCCGGCCAGCTTCTGGTCCTGCTTCTGCTTGGCGGCCATCTCCTTTTTCAGTTCCTTTTCCTGCGATTTCAGCCGGTTGACCACGGCGTCCTTCTCTTTCTTCTCATCTTCCAGGATCGTGCGTTCCTTGTTCTGTTTCTTCATCGCCTCTTCCTTCTCGACCCGGGTGACCTTGAGACCGTCGATCTTGCTTTGCAGCAGGTTCTGCGTCCGGCTGATATTCTCGGCCCGCTCCTCCCGGTAGGCCCGGTAAGACTTCAGGTACTCGATACGCTTCATCGCGTCATTAAAGCTGGTGGAAGAAAAGATAAAGTTGAGAAAGTCGTAGCTGCTCCGGTTCTTATAGGCGAATACGATGCTTTCGGCATATTGGATCCTCAGGGTGTCCAGCTCCCGGCGCAGCTTCAGGATCTCCCGCCAGGACTCGTTCATATCCCCCTGGATCACATTTATCTGTTCGTTGATATTGCGGATAGCGGATTCCCGCAGCTTCAGCCGGCGTTGGAGCAGGGCCAGCTGCCCCAGGGTCTGCCGCTTGTTCTTATGCGTTTCGTCCAGGCTGCGCTTGACATCCTCGATCTCCTTCTGAATGGCAGCCCGTTCCTTTTCCAGGTCGCTGCGGCTCTGGGCAGGCGCCTGCGCATGGCTTAACGTAACCATCAACATTAGAAAAGACCCGGCCATTAATATTTTCCGCATACTACAATATAATCATTTTTAAGCTCTGAGCTACGAACCGTGCACTATACAACAACGTTTATCTCCTCCGATAATTTTTCGGGATGTTGAAAGAAAAGCTTAAAGCTTCGTTAAACTTCCACTGCTTGTACCCCAGCTCGATATCCACCTTCGTTTTCTCAGCCACCGAGATCTTGCGGTAAGTGGAAAAGTGCAGGGTGTCCCGCTGCTCATAGTCCCCATAGGTAAGATCGCATGTGCGGGCCCGGAAGGGGTCCACATCGTCCAGTTTGCAGTGCCGGAGCGTATTGTCACCATTGAGGGTCAGGTAGTTCTTGAAGAGGTCGCCCGCGCTGAGCAGGGAGATGGCCGAAGCATCTTTTTTATAAAAGAGGATATTCGTGGTGTCCAGGTAGATAGGGTTGCCCAGCAGCAGGTCCTGTATGGCCTTGAAATCCACAGGCAGGTGGATCTCCTCCTGCAGGAAGCTGACGCTCCGCAGCCGGGCTATCTTCTTCAGCTTATCCAGGATCTTTACACTGTCCGGGGTGATCAGCAGGCGGAAGGCCTCGATACCGAGGGCGGCATTGATGGACACCCAGATAAGGCTGTCCTTTTTTATGTGGATGAACGCATTGAATTCATAGTCCTTCCCATCGCCGCCTTCATAGTGGACCTTCATACGCGCCGAAAAGGTCTGGAAATCGATGCGGTTCCGGTTAAGCCCCTCCACCGTCTGGCGGATGACCTTCAGGCTGTCGGCATGGCGGTCTTCCGGCGTAACCGTGGGTGTGACGGTCACTGCCGAATCCTTCTTCGCACTTGGGGCAGCGATCACTTTCTGGATCTTCTTTGTCGAACGGCACCCGGCCACGATCCCGGCCATAGCTACTACCAGGGCGATCACCGCTAAAAGCTTCTGCATCATTATTTATAGGTTGTTTCTTTTGAATTGCATTCCATCGCCCGGCAGGCCTGCATGCCAGGTAGTCTTCGGGATCATTGCTCCGGCTTGGACCTGTCCGGGTCCTATTGCTCCGGCATGGCCCCGTCAGCGTCCTATTGCTTGCCCGTATGGCCAAAACCGCCGGCGCTGCGCACCGTCTCGTTGATGGTCTCCACCTGCTCCCACGCCACCTGTTCTACGGAGGCGATCACCATCTGGGCGATCCTGTCCCCGGGATGCAGGGTCTGCTCTTCACCGGAGAGGTTGATGAGGATCACCTTGATCTCACCGCGGTAGTCGGAATCGATGGTGCCGGGTGTGTTCAGGCAGGTGATGCCGTGCTTGATGGCCAGGCCGCTGCGGGGGCGGATCTGCGCTTCATAGCCCAGGGGCAGCTCGATGAACAGCCCCGTAGGGATCAATTGCCTTTCCAGGGACTTCAGTACCAGGGGTCCGGATAGATCAGCGCGTATGTCCATCCCGGCGGAACCTTCAGTGGCATAGGTGGGAAGGTCGTTGGAGGACTTGTTGATGATGCGAACGTTGACTTTTAGACTCATGCCGACAAAGGTAATGGATTGCAAGGTTTCATTTACTGCACTATAGCTGCAGTTTGACAAATTCAAAAAAAATACCTTTTGGCAACTTCCTACTTTTGCCGGCCAAAACCTTCGATCCTGTGGGGAAAGAAAGATCCGGCAACCGGCAGGTGCATCAATATGATAAGGTATTTCGAGAGAATCTCGAGGGGGCCCTCCCTGGCCTTATGAGGAATGTATTGGGTATCCATGCCATCAAAACTGAAGATCTGCCGGACGGTGTTCAACATACTAAAGAGCGGCATCCCGATGTACTAAAGAAGATCACAGATGAGGCAGGCGACACCTACGTGCTGCATATTGAGTTCCAAAGTAGGAGCGCCCCGGCAATGGTTTACCGCATGGCAGAATATTTTGTCATGCTATCCCGGCTATATAAGTTGGAAGTGCGGCAGTATGTAATCTACATCGGTCCGGGCAGACCTGATTTGTCAGTCCGGTGGTATTGCAGACAGATGCAGTTTCACTATGATCTGATCATCCTTTCCGAAATCGATTACCAGCTTCTTTTGTCTTCAAATGACCCAAGTGAAAAGATATTGGCGATCCTGGCGGATTTTAAAGGTAACACTCCCACTGCTATCATAGAGCAGATCATAACGCAAATTATTGACTCTGCCGAAGGTCAGCTTGACCCCGCCAGGCATATAAATCAGTTGCGCATATTATCCCAATTGCGTAACTTAGAGGAACAAATTTCGGAGACCATGGAAAGTATTGCAACATTTTTTTCAATAGAGCGTGATCCTTTCTATCAGAGAGGTGAGAGAAAAGGCGAAACCAAAAAAGCCGCTGAGATCGTCAAAAACCTCCTTCGCACCACCGACTTCTCTGTCACCCGCATCGCCGGCCTCGCCGAAGTCACGGAAGAATTTGTATTGGAAGTAAAAAGATCCCTCAACTCGTAGACAAACCACAAACCTCAAACCCATACCTCACACCTTCTCCAACAACACCGTCGCATAAGCCATCAACCCTTCCCCCCTCCCTACAAACCCCATCAGCTCCGTCGTCGTCGCCTTGATCGAAATATCATCCGCATCCACCTCCAGCACCGCCGCCATCGCCGCCCGCATAGCACCCGCATACTTCATGATCTTAGGCGCCTCCAGGCACACCGTGCTGTCAACATTCACCAGCCGGTAGCCCTTCGCCCGCACCAATGCATAGCTTTTCTGCAGCAGCACCTTGCTGTCAATATCCTTATAAGCAGCATCGGTATTGGGAAAATGCAGTCCGATGTCCCCCAGGTTCAGCGCACCCAGCAAAGCATCACAGATGGCATGCAGCAAAACATCCGCATCGCTATGCCCCAGCGATCCCTTTGAATGCGGGATCTGCACACCTCCCAGCCACAACTCCCGGCCCTCCGCCAATTGATGAAAATCCACTCCAAAACCGATGCGATATGACATACATTGAAATATTTAAAGGCCGTCCCAAGGTCCGAACAAAAAAAGCGCCCCATTTGGAGCGCCTCAAAAGTATTATAATTTCTTCGTAAAGATTACGGTGTCGTCGTTTCAGGCGTACTATCCCCATTGCTGTCCAGGTTGAAAGACAACCCAAAACGCAATGTATTGGACAAAGGATTACGCGTCGTCCCATTACCCGAAGGCACCAGGTAGGAGAAGTTCAATCCCATCACATTGTAATTCATACCCACCCCTACGCTGAAATATTTACGATCGCCCTGGTTCCTGTCCTCATAATAATAACCCGCCCGGAAGAAGAACTGGTCCTGGTACGAATACTCGGCGCCGATAGAAGCCTGCAGGGTCTTGAACTGGCTGGGACCGCTGAAGCTGCTGAACCAGCTGCTCACGAGGCTCTTGTTATGATAATTCGCCGTGGCCGCCGAGTCGTTGAAATCGGGCGGTCTCGGCACCAGCAGCTTATGGATATCGATCCCGAACATCACCTTGTTGTCTTCATTAAACACCGCCGTATAGGTCGTGCCCAGCCCCAGGTCGGCAGGGATATAATCTTTTTCCGTAGCGGAGTTGGTATACCCGATCTTTCCACCCAGGTTGGATAGTGCAAGACCGAAATTCCAGCCCCCGGCATCATCCGTCACGCCATGATAGAAAAAGGAGATATCCGCAGCAAACGTCTTTCCGGGTTGATAGGTCGGTCCTCCCGGAGCGGAATAACCACCCGCCAGGTTGGAATAAATGTACCGGGCAGCAAGGCCTACGGACAATTTATCGCCCAGCTTACGGGAATAGCCCAAATCGAGCCCCCACTCACGGGGACGGCCATTGCCGATGGAATTTCCGCTGTTATCGGTGAAATTGATATCCCCCAGACTGAAATAACGCACAGAGCCGGAGACGGCCTGCAGGTCATCCAGCTTCTTATAGCCCGATGCCGCCAGCAGGTAAACATCATTCAATCCCAGGTCCTTCAACCAGGGAGTATACGTCAGACCGATGCCGATGTCTTTCTTGGCAAAAGGTGTCTTGGAAAGATTATAGAAGCCCGAGCTGGCATCAGGCGTAGTCGCCACGCCCAGGTCACCCATCCCACCTCCCCTGGCGTCCGGTGAGATCCGCAGGAACGGCACTGCCGTTGTCGTTATCGGCAAGTTCGTCTGTGCCTGTGAAACTTGCGTTGCCCCAAAAAATAACACTGAAAAAGCAGCTAATCCCAGGTAAGATCGTTTCATGAGTTTGTTTAATTTTCTTTTGTAATCACCCGGACCCTCGCCGGTCCGGCCCTTCTTTTAAGAAAAGTAAATGTAGGTTATAGGCTGCTAAATTATTGGTTATTAATAGTTTTATATAGGGTTTACAGAATATATAGCTTCTGGAATACGTCCGCCATGGACCCATCTGCGCACCGTACTCTGAGACGGTAAATATAAACTCCTTTCCCGATCTTCGAGCCGTAGTCGTCACGGCCATCCCAATCAATCTCACTCGAACGGTTTCCGGGTGTATTTATTGTCCGCCGCATGGATTTTACAAGCTTGCCCGAAACTGTCAATATTTGTACCAAAACCGACAGGTCCTCCGCCGGCCGGTTGTGCTCGAACCAGAACGTCGTATGCGTGGTGAACGGGTTCGGATAGTTCAGCACATGCGTCAGCACCAGCCGCTGGGACGCCACGACCCGGAAACTGAGCGAGGTCTGCCCCGAATTATTGGCCACATTCCAGGCTTTGATGAGCACAACATGTTCCCCTTCGGTCATATGCGGCATCGGATAGCGCACCGTCCCTTTTTTATGCGTATTCAGGTCCGCCTCATAAAAACCATTCAGCACCAACGGGTTTTGCGTATTGTTGTCCAATATGGCCGTGATATCATGCCCGATACCAGTGCCCGTGATGTTGATGCCCAAAGAATCCTGCAGGTGCAGCAGGAGGATCGGGCTTGCGTTGGCAATACCACCATCCACAAACTTCTCGTCATTCAGGTACGCCTGTATGGCAGGGCCTCCCGTATAGCTCGTGCCGTTCCCCGATCCGCCTACCAGGACGTTGGTGAAAACCCCGTTGCCATCCGCCGGTCCGCCCGCATAGTAGCTGATCCTGCCTTTACCATACTGGTAATTGATGTCCTTCGGTACGACAAAAGTAAAGTTGAAGTTGCCCTGGCTGACAGGTACTTTTCCTTTATACAGGATATTGTCCTGTACGAGGAACTCCGTCCGGGAGCTGCCCGGGTTATTGCCCAGGGTGGCAGCCACCCGCGGTTTGTCATATACTGTCGTATATAGCACCCCGTTAAAACCAGAGAGCACGGCCCCGCCCGCATCCGTCACGGATCCGGACACAGACACCTGGTTCAGCGCTTTCAGCGTATCCGCCGCCGGGCCCCCACTCCCCACAGCCTTGCCATTGATCGCGGTCGTCCGTACTTTATATACGGGGAAGGCCAGGGTCAACGCTGGGTCGCCCAGCAAAGTAAATTTGCGGTTATTCACCGGGTCGTTCTGGGTCAGGTAGGTATAGTTCTTCGTCAGCCTTCCCGCCTCCCCCAATGAATAGTAAGTCCCGTCCGGCCTGGGCGTCAGCGCTATCTGCCAATAGTTGTTATTGAGCGATTTATTGCTAAAGGCAAACACCAGCCGGGTAGTCGTCATCAGCGCAATAGCGCCCGACCCCGGCCGCACCAGCAGACCGGCTCCAATGGACTGTATCAGGGGATTGTCATAAGGAGCAAAATCACAGGTAGCCGTGATAAACAGCGGCAGCTTATCGGCATTCGTGTAACCCGCCACCGTGGCCTGATCCATGACATCATCATTGGAAAGACGGGCATTGCTGCCATGGCCTGCATAGTTCCAGATCAAGGTGCCATTGTACAGCCCGCTGCTGATGGCCTGGTTCACGTCAGGATACCTTCCCCCCGCCGGCGTATGCTGCTGCTTATAAGCATCCAGGTAGATCTTTTCCGTACTAAAGACAGGCCCGCTCGCGGCAATGGCGCCCGCAAAAGCTTCGGCATCCTGCAAATGCAGGTTCTGGTCCCCATCATCCGCCACCAGCGTCAGCTCATTGCGCCAGGGTCCCTGCGTCTTCACATCCGCATAGTGAACGATCTTATCCACCACCGCCGAAGCCTCCGCCACGGTGCGGGCGGGGATCCTACCCACGCCTATGTCCAGCAAGACCTTGCGGCCGATGTCATTCACGTCGGCGGAATCCTGCAGCATGGCAAAAAAATCGTCCGAAGTATAGGTGTTCAACGGGTCCAGTGAAACGCCGCTCTCATAGGCCGGGACCTTGTTCATATTGCCGGTGATCCGGTCCTTATAATCGAAAGAGCCCGTTCCAAACAGCAGGAGGTAACGGGGCCGCTTAGTCGAATCGCCATTGCTGCGGTCATAGAACATCTTCGCAAAGTCCCGCAAGGACGCAGGATCGGGACAGCCGCCGGCAAATTCGTTGTACACCTGGTCGGATGTCACCGCCAGCACCTTCAGCCGGTCGTGCTGCACATGGAACAGGGCCAGCCGCTGCGCCTGGCCCAGCAGCGCCGGGTCCGAGATGATCAGCAGGTCCGCGTTCACAGGCTGGTGCAGGTTCTGATTGCCAACCTTACCTATCGCCAGCGGCGTAAACAAACCCGCGGCGCCCAGGTCCGCCCCATTGGGGTCGCCATTCGCCCCGCCGTAAGGATAGGCCGCAATGCCTTCCACACCCGTCTTTCCGGGCATCAGGGCCAAAGCCCGGGCCGAACCATTGAACGCGATGTATTCATGCAGGACGCTGCAATCCGCGGCAAAACCTAGGACACTGCCGGACAAAGTCCCCTGCACATTCACAGGGCTGGCGGGATCGGTGACATCCCAGACCCGGGTAGCCGCATCCGCTCCCTGCAGCGCAAACGTCCCCACCCGTCCGCTGCCGACACTGCTCCAATCCCTGAACTGCAGCTGGGCGATACCTTCCAGGGAAAGCGCGCTCCTGCCCGAAAGCTCCCACCAGTCCAGCCACCCTTGCGCATTATAGCCCCCGGGCGTGAAGGTATAACCCAGGGTCAGCGTTCCGCCCCCCGGATTGCCCCCGCCACCCGCGGGGACCGCCACCCGCAGCGCTCCCGTCCGGCCAAAGACATCATACCCTCCATCCGTCACTGCCGCGATGTCCATCGTCCCCGCCGCCCCTCCATTCACCGTCACCGTCATTTTGCTGGCGGCGCCCACACTCCGGGCTACACAGGTGGTCGACAGGAGCAGGGCGCCCCCACCATCGGGATGAGGGGGCGCCACTGTAAAGTTCCGCGCACCCACGCCCCCGGGTATATTCGAAAACTCTTCTCCATACCAGTCCTTGCCGCTGGAGAGGATATTCACCGTATCTTTTTCATGGAAAGCACGCCAGTCAAAGCCGGCCACCGTGACATTCGGGTTGGGCAGGCTGCCCCGGGTGCTGATGCGGCGCCCCGCCCCGCCCCCGATGCTGATATAATACCAGGCAAACTCGCTATATATATTCTTTATATGTGTAAATCGCCGGTTGACGGAATCTTTTGCCCAATGATGCGGCCCGGGGGCATAAAAAAGAAAATAGTCCCCCTCGCCAAAGACCCCGTCCCCCCCATCCTCCATGTCGATGGCATTTTCCACCAGATCATCCGTACGGAGACCCTTGCAGGCTTCAGGTAACAGGCCGCCGCCATTGCCATACAGCCGGATAGCGGCAGTCGAAAGCCCGGTGAGGCTGATCCCCAGCTGACGGAGGATGGCAGCATCCACTTTATAGACGCCGGGGGCGGATATGGCTATCCTGTACCAGCTGCCCGAGGCCATGGCGCTGGCGGAAGTATAGACCCGTTGGGCCATCGCGGGAAATAACAGGGAAGAGCAAATCGTCAAAATTAGCCAAATCCTTCTCATACAATCAGTTACTAAGGAAAATCCCCTAACTTTACCAGCGGGGCAACTGTGGATAACTAAGCCTCGTATTATTATACAATAATTGGTCGGAGACCACGTTTAATACTGTTACAAATTACGGCTAAAGCGCCAATAAATGCGTCAACTTATGAACTTGAAAAACCTAGCTATCCTGGCATCAGGCCTCATCCTGGTAGCCTCCTGTACAAGCAAAAAGAAGGAGCAATCCAGCGTTACAGGATGGGACTACAACAATTCGAAGATGGGCGGTTTCCAGGTTTCGAAAGAAAAAGAGCAACGTACCGGTCCCGGGCTGGTTTTCGTACAGGGTGGTACATTCACCATGGGCGCTACCCAGGAGGACGTAATGAGGGACTGGAACAACGTGCCCAGACGCGTGACGGTGAACTCTTTCTACATCGACCAGACCGAAGTGGCCAACATCCACTACCGTGAATACCTGTATTGGCTCAACGTCGTTTTCGACGCTGATGAGTACAGGGCAGTCCGCGAAGCGGCCCTGCCCGACACCCTCTGCTGGAGAAGCGAGCTGGCTTACAACGAGCCCATGGTGGAATACTATTTCCGTCACCCCTCTTACAATTACTACCCGGTCGTAGGCGTCACCTGGAAACAGGCGCATGACTTTTGTCTCTGGCGTACGGACCGTGTCAACGAATTGGCATTGTTGCAGAAGGGTTTCATCAACCCCAATTCCGTAAAGAACCTGCAGGGCCTTGGACAGGAGAACTTCAATACGAAGGCTTATCTTATGGGTGAATACCAGGCAACCCCCGGCCCGAAAGCCAAGTCAAAAAAGAATGACCTGAAAAATCCTAATGGTTCACCCCGTACAGTGGTGAACTTCGAGGATGGCATCCTGCTTCCCAGCTATCGTCTCCCGACAGAAGCCGAGTGGGAATACGCCGCACTGGGATATATCAATCAGAACCCTCTCCCCGGTAAGAACGACAAGAAGCGTGGGGAAGAGTTGATCGCCAATAAACAAGTTTATTCCTGGAGCAACAACGTCAATGGCCTGCGCGATACCCGCCATGGCAGCTGGCAGGGTACTTTCATGGCCAACTTCAAACGTGGTTCCGGTGACAACATGGGTGTAGCCGGCGGTCTGAATGACAACGCCGTATATACCGCTCCCGTTAATTCTTTCTTCCCCAACGGTTTTGGGATCTACAATATGTCCGGTAATGTCAGCGAGTGGGTAGGCGACGTTTATCGTCCGCTGAACACCCAGGACGTGGAAGACATCGCTCCTTATCGTGGTAATAAATTCGAGACCGTTGACATGGGCAAGGAAGGCAAGGGCGAAAGAGATTCCCTGGGCCGTATCAAGATGCGCCCCGTAACAGACTCCGAGAGCAAGGCCCGCCGCAACTACCAGAAAGGTGATGTCATCAACTTCCTGGACGGTGACTCCACTATCTCCGGCATCGCCTACGGCTACGGTAAGACAACCCTCATCAGCAATAAGTCCCGCGTTGTAAAAGGCGGCAGCTGGAATGACCGCGCTTACTGGCTGAGCCCCGGCGCCCGCCGCTTCCTGGAAGAAGACCAGTCCAACAGCACCATCGGTTTCCGTTGCGCTATGGACCGTGTAGGCAGCCCCGCAGGCAATGGACGACAGACGGGTATTAACTACAAACAAAGACGACAGAATACGCGAAAACAATAAACAAACTTTAAAAAGGCCCCGCTCACTCCGCGGGGCTTTTTTATTACATATATTATACTGTAAGATGGCAAATGTAGCACACCCTCCTACTGCGCCCGCAGATTCTTCACCGGATTCGCCATCGCCGCCCGCATCGCCTGGAAGCTGATGGTCAGCAAAGCGATCACCCCTACCAGTACCCCCGACACAAGGAAGATCCAGCCGCTGATATCTATCCGATAAACAAAATCCTGCAGCCACTTATGCATCCCCCACCAGGCGATGGGCGACGCAATGACAAAAGCGATGATCACCAGCTTTACAAAATTCATGGACAGCAGGCTCGCCATCTGCGCCACCGTAGCGCCCAGCACCTTACGGATCCCGATCTCCCGGCTCCGCTGCTCCGCCATAAAAGCCGACAAAGCAAACAGCCCCAGACAGGCAATGATCACGGCCAGCACGGAGAAGCTGGTGAACAGGAGCCCCGTACGCTGCACATCCGCATACATCCGGGCAAAACTTTCATCCATGAAGACATAGCGGAATTCCTGGTGCGGTGAATAGCTCTTCCACACCGCGCCGATGCGGCCCAGCACCGTCTTCATATCCGCCGCATTTATTTTTACGGAAACGGTATTGGCCCAGGTGCCGATCCTGAAACAAAGAGGACCGATGTCCTGCTTCATGGACTCGAAATTGAAATCCTTCATCACTCCAATGACCCGGTGCTGCCATGTCCCGCGACCGACGCGATGGCCCAGGGGGTCTTTGAATCCCATCTTCTTCGCCATCGACTCATTGATGATGATATTCAATGAATCCGACAACAGGTCCTTCGAGAAATTCCTTCCCGCCACCAGCTGTATACCCATGGCAGGGATATAGTTCTCATCCACATTCCACATCTGCGTACCGATACCTGCCTCTTCCTTATCCTTGCCTTCATTGTATATGGTATTCATGTTCCGTTTGCTGCCGCTGACGGGCAGAAAATCGCTCAGCGCCGCATTCCTGACTCCCGGCACCTTTTCCAGCTCCTCCCGGAAAGTATGCATCTGCTTGTCCAGCGAACCTACCCCCTGCACCTGTACCACCTGGTCCTTGTCGAAACCCAGCTTCCTGTTCAGCAGGAAACCCATCTGGCCGTGAATGACAAAAGTGGCGATGATCAATATGATGGAAGTAGCGAACTGGAAGACCACCAGTACACTGCGAAGCCTTCCGCCACGGGCGCCCGTGCTGACAACTCCTTTCAATACATTCACGGGCTTGAAGCCGGAGAGATAGACGGAAGGATAGATCCCCGCCAGGACACCGATCACAATGGCCGCGCCTGTCATCACAGGGAAGAGCCACCATTCCCTCCAGGGAAATGACAGCGAGGTAGCCGCCATCTTATTGAACAGCGGCAGCAGCAGCCAGGCCAGGACAATGGCCAGCAAGAAGGAAAAGAAACTCAGCACCAGCGATTCCAGCAGGAACTGCCGGATCAGCCCGCCCCGCCGGGACCCGATGACCTTCCGCAGTCCCACCTCCCTGGCCCTGCCCGCGCTGCGGGCCGTCGAAAGGTTGATAAAATTGATACAGGCCAGCAAAAGGATGAACCCGGCCACGGCGCCGAACAGCCGCACATACCGGATGTCCCCATGCGTATGCGCATCCCCGATCTCCGCATTCAGATGGACGTCCCCGATCGGCTGCAGCCTGAGAGTGATCTTATTCACCTGTTTCTGCGGGTCTTTCATCCCTGACCCGGTGTACAAGGGCAGCAGCTGCCCTCTGATCATGGTGGTGAGCTTCGTCTCCATCTGCCCGGCATTTGTCCCCGGCTGCAGCCTGACATATGTATCGTAATTCTGCGCCCACCAGGTGTCCTGCTCCTTGTCCCAAAGCTCATGACCCGTCAGCGACAATAAGAAATCATATTGCAGATGGGTAGTCGCCGGCATGTCTTCCATGACCCCGCCCACCTTCCAGGGTTTTTTCTTGTCATTGTTCAGGTAGAACAGGCGGCCGACCGGATTCTGATGGGGGAAATATTTTTCCGCTTTCCGCCGGGACAGCACCAGGGTATTGGGTTCCGCCAGGGCCCTGGCCCGGTCGCCATACACCATGGGCAAATGCAGCATATCCAGCAGGGACTGGTCCGCATACGTGAAGCCCTCTTCAAAGGTATTGTCCGTCTTGCCTTCCGGCATCACCTCATTGCTCCCCGCACCCCAGAACAAGGGGAAAGGCATCAGCCGGCCCGACAGCTCGACCTGGGGGAACTGCGCCTTGATCGTCTTTGCAAAGGGCGGCGCAAAAGCCGTCCCCTGGATGACCTTGCCGTTGTCGTCGTAGTTGGCGATGACCCGGTACAATCTGCCTGCATCCGGGTAGGATTTGTCATAGCTCAGCTCATGACGGATATACAGCGTAATGAGCAGGCAGGTGGCGATGCCCAGGGCAAAGCCGCCGATCTTGATGGCAGAATAGAATTTCTGCTTTCCCAGCTGCCGGAGGGCAATGGTGAGATAATTTTTAAACATAGAGATGGTTTTGGTGAGACGGCCATCCGGCCTACACCAAAGGACACAGGGGTTGCGGGAATGTTGCATGGCGTTCCGGACTATATCCAGCCCTTTGTTTTCCAATTTTGTATCACCTGTTCCGATTGGCCGCAGTCCACTACGGGCAAAAAAAATGTACTTTTGAAAGCAAAAAAACTTTCCGATAAAGATGTCCTGGCTTTTATTGCGTTTGAGAATGAATTGCGAAAGGCTCGTAATGCCGGCTGCACCACCCAGGATTATTATTCCGTCAGAAGCAAATACTGGTCCTGTCAGGTTCAGGATGGCAGTTGCAGTTGGGGTGGTTTCTATACATTAAAAGTATCCTTATTCGGTGAGTCTCTTCAAACAAGCCATTAAAATGAAAGGCTCATATCTTGCAATATTCCTTTTTGCCACTGTTCATCTCCGTGGCCAGGACCACCCTGTAAACACCTTGGCCAAACTAAAGGACTATGAACAACTGACCATTGACTATCGCATGTCAGGCTGCTATTATCAGACAAACGCTAAATTAACAGTGACACGGATAGGACAGAAATTGCAAGCGGAGGTGTATTCTCCGGTATATAGTTTCCCGCCCGAAGTTCAATTCTGCTATTTATCCGGCAATGACTATTTGCTCCTGAGAACAAAGATGCTCACGCCTTCCGATATTGGAAAATTCATCGTATTCGAGAACCAGCTTCGAAAATTTGCGAATAGCTTTATATCTTCCACAACCACCCATCGTTACCTTGTAAAAAGCAATTATTTCAACGCCAGCATCACAGATGGCGGAGGGCAGTGGGATGGGTTTACCTCCCTGCTGACCGCCTGGTTCGGTCCCTTTGCCAATTCCCCATTTTGAACTAGGTTTGTCAGATGACAATCGCTCAGCTTTATCAGCTCTACCTCCAGCACCCCTCCGTGCAGACCGATACCCGTAAGCTCCGGCAGGGCGACCTCTTTTTCGCCCTGAAAGGCCCCAGCTACAACGGCAACGCCTTTGCCGCCAAAGCCCTGGAACAAGGCGCCGCCTACGCCATCATCGACGAAGCGCCCGCCGCAGCCGATATGCCTCCTCCGTATCATTCCGACAGGCTGATCCTGGTGGAAGATGTGCTGACCACCCTGCAGCAGCTGGCCCTCCACCACCGGCAACAATTCAAGATCCCCTTCATCGCTATCACGGGCAGCAATGGCAAGACCACGACCAAAGAGCTCGTCTATACCGTCCTGGCGTCCACCTACACGACCTATACCACCCAGGGCAACCTGAACAACCACATCGGTATCCCGCTCACCATCCTCTCCGTGAAAAAGGACGCGCAGTTCGCCGTCATCGAGATGGGCGCCAATCACCAGAAAGAAATTGAAGGCTATTGTACATATACCCTGCCTACGCATGGCATCATCACGAATGCCGGTAAGGCCCACCTGGAAGGCTTCGGCGGACCCGAGGGCGTGAAGAAAGGAAAGGGCGAGCTGTATGATTTTTTGCGATCCGCCGGCGGCACCGCCTTCGTCATGTGGGACTACGACTACCTCCGCACCATGAGCCAGGGCATCCCTCATACTATAAAATATGGCACGCATGACGCCGATGTGACAGGCACTGTGGCACAGGGTGGTAAGTCTGATGCCGATGCAACGACCACCAGTTCCTTCCTCACTGTAGAACTAACGGGAGGCCCCACCATCCACACCCAGCTCGTAGGCGACTACAACCTCCCCAACGTCCTGGTAGCGGTCGCCGTTGGCCGCCACTTCAACGTGCCCGACGAGGCCATCAAGAAATCCATCGAATCCTACACACCCTCCAACAGCCGCAGCCAGCTGATCCGGAAAGACAGCAACCACATCATCCTGGACGCCTATAATGCCAATCCCTCCAGCATGCGGGCGGCCATCGAGAACTTCGCTCACCTCGTCCCGAGCGGCACCTCCGCCAGTCCGGAACCCACCAATAACAAGATCCTCATGCTGGGCGCCATGGCCGAGCTGGGACCAGAGAGCCTTGCAGAGCACCAGGGGATCGTGGACCTGATAGGGCAATATCCCTGGCAGGAAGTGGTGCTCGTGGGAGGCGACTTTCAAAAATTAAAACATCCCTACAAAAGATTCGACAATAGCAAAGAGGCCGCAGAGTGGATGCGGGCCGCAAACCCGAAAGACGCTTACATCCTGATCAAAGGATCAAGGAGCACAAAGATGGAGGAGGTAATTGCACAATGAAAAAAGCGCTCTCCTTTATTATCCTCTTTGTTTTCGCCGCCCTTTCCCTGACCGCGCAGCACACCATCATCCAATATCTTTCCGGTACGGATAAAGACCACACCGTACAATGGGACTTCAAGTGCAGCAGCGGGATGAACAGCGGTAAATGGTCGACCATCGCCGTACCTTCCTGCTGGGAAGAACAGGGTTTCGGCACTTTCAACTATTTCCAGGACAATGACAACCCCGACGAACAGGGCTGGTATAAGCGCCCCTTCAAAACAGATCCACTTTGGCGCGGTAAAAAAGTCTTCATCGTCTTCGACGGCTCCATGACGGACACCGAAGTGAAGATTGACGGCAGCCCCGCGGGCCCGATCCACCAGGGCGCCTTTTACCAGTTCCGCTATGACATCACCTCCTTGCTGAAGCCCGGCAACGATCATTTACTGGAAGTCACCGTCCATAAAAGATCGGCAGATAATTCTATCAATCGCGCTGAAAGACAGGCTGATTTCTGGCTCTTCGGCGGCATCTTCCGTCCTGTATTCCTGGAGGTCGTCCCGGAAACTTTCATCGAAAGAGTGGCCATCGATGCAAAAGCCAATGGCGTATTCGGCATACAGGTATTCACGAAGAATACGCACAGGAACCAAACGATCGACATACAACTGCAGGACCTCGATGGGCGGCCGGTGGGAAAGAACATTACAGCATCTGCTGCAGACAGCACATACCTGACAGGGGCTTACACAGGTATCCATCCCTGGAACCCTGAAGCGCCCAGGCTCTACCAGGCCGTCGTCTCTATTAAAGAAGGAAGCAAAACGATCCATGCCATCCGCCAGCGGTTTGGCTTTCGCACGGTGGAGTTCAGGGAACAGGAAGGGTTCTACGTAAATGGCGTAAAAATAACCATGAAAGGCGTATGCCGTCATAGCCAGTGGCCCGAGAGCGGAAGGACGCTCAGCCGCGCCGTACACCTGCTGGACATCGGCCTGATAAAAGACATGAACATGAATGCCGTCCGTATGTCCCACTATCCGCCGGACAGGGAATTTCTCGATCTCTGTGACAGCCTCGGCCTGTTCGTGCTGGATGAGCTCACAGGCTGGCAAAAATCCTATGACACGGCAATAGGCAGAAAGCTCGTAAAGGAAATGGTCCTGCGGGACGTGAACCATCCCTCCATCATCATCTGGGACAATGGCAACGAAGGCGGGTGGAACCGTGCGCTGGACGGCGATTTCAGCCTGTATGACCCTCAACGCCGCTTTGTCATGCATCCCTGGGAAAAATTCAACGGCACGGATGCAAAACACTATCCCGATTTTAATTATATCACCAATGCCGTGTTGTATGGCCGTGAGGTCTTCTACCCCACAGAATTCATGCACGGCCTGTTCGACGGGGGCCACGGCGCAGGGCTGGATGATTTTTGGAATGAGATGATGAAGCATCGCGGTTTCGCCGGTGGCTTCCTCTGGTCCTTCCATGACGAGGGCGCCGTCCGAAGGGACAAGGGCGACAGCATCGATGTGGCAGGCAACCAGGCGCCGGACGGCATCGTAGGTCCGCACCGCGAAAAGGAGGCCAGCTATTACACCATCAAAGAGATCTGGTCGCCCGTCTACATCGGCACGCGGTCGCTGCCGCAACCCTTCAATGGCAGGCTGGCGGTAGAGAACCGATACCTGTACACCAATCTCCGCCAATGCAGGTTCGAATGGCGATTGGTGCTCTTTCCAAAAGCCGGGGAAGCAGGCACGAAAGAAACCACGCTTCAAAAAGGCATCAGCCCCTCTCCTTCCATCGCGCCCGGGGACAAAGGCTGGCTGAACATCGACTACCCTGCCCATACCAACGCCGATGCCTTATACCTTACCGCCTACGGTCCGAAAGGAGATACTATTTTCACCTGGAGCTGGGCCCTCTGCCGGCCGGCAGCCATTACACAACCAATCACGGTCGTCGCCAAAAAAGCAGCCGTCACCGTGGACACCGCTGCCGGGGCCCTGACCATCAACTGCGATGGCATTGCCTATCGGTTCGACACCGCCACCGGCTTCCTGCAAAATGTATTCAACGGCAGGAAAGACATCCCGTTCAGCGGAGGCCCGGCCCTGGCCGGCATACCCCTGCAGCTGTCGCGATTGAGACACTATAGGCAAAAAGACGCGTACATCGTGGAGCCCTCCTATGGTGATGCAAGATTTTATGTAAAATGGATCTTTGAGAGCGGTGTGCTCCCCAGGCTGGAATACAGCTATGCACAAAAAGAAGCCGCTGATTTCATGGGCATCACCTTCCATTTCCCCGAAGAGCAGATCACGGGCATGAAGTGGCTGGGCCGTGGTCCTTACCGTGTCTGGAAGAACAGGCTTAAAGGCCAGCGGCTGGGCGTTTGGGAGAAAGCCTATAACAATACCATCACGGGTGAAAGCTGGGTATATCCCGAGTTCAAAGGATGGCATGCGGAAATGTATTGGGTAAAGGTGCAGAATAAGGCGTGCGACTTCACCGTGTACACAGATCACCAGGACATCTTCCTGGAGATGCTGCATCCGGAAAAACCCCGGGGCGCGAAGAATGACAACACCAGTCCGCCCTTTCCCGAAGGCAACATCGGCTTTATGCATGCGATCTCCGCCATCGGCACGAAATTCCAGGCGGCGGCCCTGATGGGGCCGCAGAGCCAGAAGAATATGCAGATGAATTACGCGCCGCTTACAGGGGCTTTGTATTTTGATTTCCGGTGAGCCCCTACGGATGGATCTCCGTGATGGCCTGTGCCGCATAAGAGAAATTTTCATTCAACCCGGAAATACTCCAGTTGTCATACGCATACCATCCATTATAGTCGGTACCCCCCATAAAGGCTTCATGCCATCCCCAATTCATATGGAAGTATAAGTAAGAGGCGCTGGTGCCGGTGGTGCAATCCGTGTAGGAGTTCTCCGTTATGCCATCGGCCAGCCAGGCATGGCCCTCACCAGTGGGCTGATTGACTCCCGTCAATATAACAGGCAGGTGATACATGTCGATATTATATCTCACATTCAAATAGGAGGATGAGCTGTAATTGGAGAAGTTGGCGGACGCATACCCAAATGTATTTTTCAACGCGGGAGCAATTGCGCTTGAATATGCGCCGGAGCTCCCGCAGCCATACATCATGTTCACGCTCACACCCGCATCCCGCATCAGCTGTTCCACCGCATTATTCCCAAAATTGCCGGGCATACCGGCATAATTATACGTAGCGGGGAATTGATGATACCGCATCAGTTGCGCCATAGCCGTAGCCACACATCCTGTCAAAGGCCTGTTCGTCCCGCAGGCAGGGCAGTTGAAGTTCTGATTCACCGCACACAGCTCATTGTAGGTACAGGACTGTCCCCAGGTCACAGGCAGCAAAGGCCCCACCACATAGGTAGAATATATCATAGTATTTATCTGCACCGGCCTCCCTATCGACACGGGATCGGTGCAGGGATCACTGTCCGACAACGTTTGCATGACCTTCTGTGGCGCCGCAATATCGTTATTGACGATATACCTGTTCCAGGCTATGACCCCGTCCTTCCCGTTGTCATAACGCCCGCTGCGTACGATCTCCACGTTCTCAAGGGTCTTATTGATCCACCTTTGCATGCCGCCAGGCATCCCTTCTTTTTTAAATACACCATTGTCGACATAGGCCATGATCGGGCGGAAATGAAGGTCAGCGGACACAAACACAAAACCCTTCGTAAGGTTGAATACATAGATGGCAGGCTCACCCGTCTTATCCGTAAGCGTCATATCCGATACAACTTTGTTCTCCACCGGTCCGCTGCTGTTGGAAGGACTCTTGTCCTTTGAAAAAAACAAAGGGTTGAATTTCTCAGCCACCTGTTTCGCCAGATCTTTGGCAATCGTGTTGGGGTTTAATGGCCTGTCGGCTTTGACAGTGCCCGCTTTCTTACAGCCGAAAAATAACAGCATGCATACGATGGCTGCCAGCGCAGCAATGGAGAGGTGCTTTTTCATGTTTTAAGGTTTTAATGGTGAATGGTCCTGTTAATTTCTGGTTCCTAAATATAGTGCAAGCCCGAAAACGCCAAGTACGCTAATAGCTCCATAAATAAAGAGGATAATGCTCATTTGCTTCCTGTACGAAGGTGTCTTATTTAACCATTCATGCTCTATCACGTCAATGGAATGATCCTCTTTGTATATGTACCTTATATAAGTATATATCTGAAAGACGAAAAACAAAACTACAACGACCCATTTCTCAATATTAATTTTATGTTTCTGGGTCAGCGAAAACAACATTATTACACCCATTACATTCAACAGTTGAAATCCGCCTACAATTCCGGCAGCAGTAGATGCCGCACCCTTTTCTTTAAAACCTGCATAAAATTTGAAGATCAGATAGTGCAAAAAATCAAAAAAAAACATAGAGATATAATTTAATAATAGTGCTATCTGGAAAGCCATCCTCTTGATAAGGCGGATTCTAAATTTGACAATCCCGACTTAAACGTACTCCACATCGATGAAAAGGTACTTATTGATTTATTTGTTGCTTCTCCTACATTCTCGCCTATGCTTTTTCCAGTATAGTGCTTAACGATCGGGTCTGCAATAAAGTATGCTGCTCCTAATATCCAACCGATCCCGGGAATAAAGGCTGTCCCTCCCATAACCGCATCGGTGCCATTCTTCCAGCCTAGTCCATTCTTGGCAATATCCGCCACCGAAACTGCTATTCCAACAATAGCAATTCTGCGTCCGAGCGCGTCAACAGTAAAACCTTTAATTAATGTATGCTCCCCTAAATTTATGATCTCATAGGATGTTCCGGAAAGCTGGTTAGCTAATTGTTGGAAAGCCACAGTACTATGAACGGTCATATCTGTTGCGGCACTCACACCACCCAGCGCTGTAGCGGTCGCATCAATGATCGTCTGATATTTTTCCTGCGTTTTTTCTTTATTTGATTTTTCTTTATTTGGTTTTTCTTTTTCCCCTTTCTTTGGGTTACCACCACCTCCCTCGCCATCAGTCTTATTAGGATCATCTTCATCAGCCTGGTATACTGTTGTACCCATCTTATTGATTTGAGCCATGGCACTTTCAGTAGTTACCACTTTACCCTCTTCGTTAAGATATTTACCCGTCTTCCAATCATACGTCAACATTCCATCCGGGTCGGTGAACCGCATTGGATTGTCAACTGTATAACTATAAGGTGTCCACCTTCTCAATGATTCACAAAATGGATCAATAACAGACCATCTTCCTATTTGAGGATCAAACATCCTCGCCCCGTAGTCATACGCTTCCAACCCGCCCCCATCATTGAACTCCTGGTTCTGCAGTTCCTTGCCATTGTACCTGTATTTATTCTGCGGGTATGGGGCCTTCAATGCCTTATCGCTGATGCCCGCCATCGTCAGCCCAAACGGATAGTAGTGGTTCTCCTCCACCATCGGGCCGGCGTAGTGCATGACACTTAGATTATCAAAGAACACATCCCAGGTAGGGCTGGCATTGCTGACATAAATATACAGATATCCACTGGTTTTCAAATTGATCGTGGTCCCCAACGGTGATTGCAATCCTCCGCCGCCCGTGGTGCCGGCAGTCGCCACCTGCATAGCTCCGCTCTGACCAGGCGTGCCGACATAGGCAAATTGATTGTCGAGCAGGACCCAGTTCAGGTAAGCGTTGGGCTTGCCGCTCGTCGTAGCGTTGTTGGTGGATATAAAGCTGGTAAGCGCGCCCGTCAGCGGGGTGGAAGAGCCCGTAAGATCGCTGAAAGCGCCGTGCGATCCGCCCGTCAGTGATACGATCCCGTTAGCCAGTGAATTGATCAGGTCCTGCGAAGCCAATTGCTGTCCGCCCGTGGTGCCCGCAGCATTGAAATAATAGTTGGCGGCTATCGTCACCTTATCCCCGCTCATCACTTTCAGGATAATGGCCGGACCGACCTTCTGGCCATTCGTGCCGAGTTTGACAACACTGTCGTTCGGGTTGGTCATGGCCAGGTCCACCGGGTAGCCGGCAGCAGCAGCCCGGGCAAAGGAGGTAGCCGGTATGTTGTAAAAGAGCTTGTTCTCCTTTGCACGGTAAGCACCTTCCATCGTAGCCACATATTGTGCCGTATCCCGCTGGTCCGTCAGTATCACCCGGGTATTGCCCAGGTGATCCTTTTCGAAATAGTCAAACCGCATCCGGAAGGAGCTGTCCCCATTCAGGTAATGCTGCCAGAAATAACGGGTCCTGCCCTCCTCATGGTTCACAAATTGGATGGTGTCATTCTGGTATTGGAATTCCTTGAGGTATAACGTGGTCGTGGTTCGTACAGGGTTAACCGTACTGTCCGTGACGATCTTTGCCCACTTGGTACCCATGGCATCGTACCTGTACACGATATTGCCTTTGGAGCTCCCATCCGCCTTGGTCAGGCTGATCCTGGAAGGCTGGTGCAGGAAATTGTACTGGATGTTTTTGATCCCTTTATTCTTGTCCGCCGTAAGGCTTCCATTGGCATCGTAGATATAGTCCGGCGTATTCACCGTGTCTTTGCCCCGGCCGGGTTATAGTGGAAGTCCCAGCAAAGAGTTGATGTCATTGGCGGTGTCATATACATATTTCAAACGGTTGGTATTGGTAAAATACCCATAGCTCATCCGGTCGATAGCCGACGATCCGCCCATTTTGAACCCATTTTGGATCATGGACAGCATATTCCCATTGGCATCGTACGTGATCCCGGGTACGCTGAAGTCAATGGTGGTCGAGGAGGCGAACGTGGTGCCGTTGTACTGGGTAAATGCTGCCGCCGTCAGCCTGTTTACATTGTCGTAGGCGAGATCATACTTCCGGCTCACGCCGTCCCCTGCACTTTTCCAAACCGTCCCGGCGATGTTGCCGTTGAACTGTGGCCGGGAATAGCTGGTAACTCCTGAAGGCGAATTATCATAACCCAGCTCCATGCCGAAGTAATTCGTGGCGGCGCCGGTCAAATACTTTTTATTGATCGCTGTCATCCACCCCCGGATGTTGTAATCATAGACCAGGCTGTCCAGGTTATTGGCGAAGTATTTTGCCCGCAACTGACCCAGCTCGTTATACATCATCGTGTCGATACGGGCTTCCGGGCCGTCCATTATTTTCCGTGTACCCGTCAGCCGGCCCACGGCGTCGTAGGTATATTTGGTGGTGATCAGATGCCCCTCGGGGTGAGCGCTGTTCTTTTTATGGAACATCAGTTTCCGCAGCGGCTTACCCGAAAAGTCGTATTGCGTCCATTCCTGGTCAAGCCCATTGGTATAGTTGGTGCTTTGCGTGCCGATGGTCCGTCCACGGTCGTCATAGAAGGGAACATAGTATAGGAATTGGGTAGTGTCGATTATTTTCGTCCGGTAGCCCGTCGACTGGCCCGTGGCAATGGGATATTGATTCATCGGCAAGGCGTAGTCGGGGGCAGCATTGTATGCAGTGAAAAAATAAGTCGTATTGTTGTTATAAGTGGTATTCATCGTGGCGGTGAGAACAGAACCCAAAGCCGTCACCCAGTCATAAGAATCATAATAGAATTGTGTCACTACCTCTGTCACATAGGTGGAAGTGACAGGATAGAAGGGAACGGTCATGGCCTGCGCTATATGCCATGCATGGTCATTGTAATGTGCATTGTCCGTTATCAACGCAACCGTATCCTGCCGGTTGAGCGCATCAAAACAGAATACCTGCCACTTTTTCTGGCTGCGCAGCACCGAGTCCTGGGACATCACCAGCCTGTCGCGCACATCATACACCATCCGGATCTCCGCGGCCCCGGGGACTTTCTTTATGATCATCCGGTTGCGCGCGTCATATTCATAGCGGAAGCAAAGCTCACCCGCGACCCCGGCGCCGCCGCCGGCCCCGAAATTCCAGCTATTGGCCGCCAGCCATTCCACGGCTTTGGGCTGCATGACAAAACGCAGGTTATCCAGGTCATCATATACATAGTACGTACACAGCCAGCCGCTGTGCCCCGCCGCCGGCGTGCCCCAGATCTGCGCCTTTTTTAAGACGACATGCCCGTTCTTATCCTTATATTCCACCACCTGGCGGCTTTGCTCATCCACCGTCACATTTTCATACAGCTGCCCGGCCGGGTAAGCGCCGGCACTCACCGGCAGACTGCCCTGCGCCTGCGCTATATTCCATATCTGCACACTGTCGGCGGCGGTATTGTTCAGATATTGCAAGCCTGTCCCCCGCGAGGCCCCGACCCAGCTGTTGCCTGCCGGAAGGGTGCTCAGTACCCGGCTTAATGGAGAAGCTTCATAGTTCGTTTGCCCGTAATAATAGGTCTGTCCCGGATATTGCCCCTGCGAAAACGCCACCTGCTGCTGAAAAGGGTCCAGCTTGAAATTGCCGTCATCAGGCACATCGCCGGCCGTGGCGGCATTGGACACAAAAGACAGGTACTTAAATTGTTCCCGGCCGAATGCATCATATACCACCGGTGTCACCATGTCCCTGCCGGCAGGACTGGTTTGCTTCGCCACTGTTTGCAGGGGACGGCCCAGCCCATCGAAATACCGCGTGGTCTGTGCGACGCCGGTGACAGGCAGCGCTGCCAGTGTGGCCGGATCCTGCGTGGGCGCCTTCGCACCCCATTCCCGGACATAGTTGATCTTTGCAGCATTGCTGTATGCTGCAGGAGCTGCTACTTGCGCCGATATAGATCCGGCCGGCGCCAGCGCCGCCATCAGCAATAATATTTTTACATCCCTTTTTCCGTACATGTTAGTCGTATTTATCGATGGAGGTAGAACTATAATAATTTTATCAACATTTGGTAGAGATCTTATCTATCTGAGTGGTGCCGTCGGGGAATGTCCATCCAAATACCGTTTGACAATGACCGTTAACAACGCCTTCCGATAAGATCCCATAGGTTCCGGCAGTGCAAACCCCATTGATGCATTTATAACCTTTGGTGTTGCAATTACTGGTATTGCAGTATGGGCACGCAGTTCCGTTCACCCCGATGACTACCCATTTCGTCTGGTTGTAAGTCGGACTGCAGGGATTTACATCCCGTTGCTCCTGTTCCTGGTACCCGGTGGTCTGGTATCCCGCCTGGCATCGCACAGGCGTAGCGGTATTTTGCCAGACGGCAAGCACCGTACAATTCCCCGGTATGCCATCATCTATCCAGCGTGTCGTATTATAAGTGGAGCTTGCAGGATTCACGTCCGTCTCCTGGTGTTGCTGCATATTGGTAATGTAAGCGGTGTTGGAAGGACAGGGCTTGCACCGTAATGCCCCGTTTGGCTGCCATACGCTATCCTTGGTGGGGAACACCTGGTATACATAGTCATATTGCTTCAAAATATACTTATCCATATCCCGTACCCGGAGCAGGCGGTTGAGGTCGTCATATTCGTAATAGGTGGCACGGTTGGCAACATCACATTGGGCTGTCATGCCTATAGGCGGCAAATAAGTATACGTTGTCATTTGCGCGCCGGCGGGGAATAACCTCAATTCGTCGAAAGTGACGTTGCTGCCCGTGATAGTCACCGATGTGGCGCCTGCCGGTAACCGATGTTCATAGTATGTCCATCCCAGGCGCACCGGCCCGGTTGCCGGCGATGTGCTATTGACCGAGAGAGCGCCGTTCCTGGACCAATAGCTTACCACATAGATGCGGGAACCATTTAATCCTGTTTTGGAGATAGAAGCTCCGTTGACAAGCATATAGGAATGGGTGCCGGTGAAGCCGTCGGTTGCTACACCTGATCCGCCTGTGATCGTCCAGTTACCGTTGTCGCCCGATTCAAAGCTGCAATAAGCGATATCTCCCTGGTCGGCATTTCTAACCTCCGCCGTTGGCAGCAGCTGCTGATAACCCCAGATATAGCTTGTATGCACATCGTTCGTTTTCGAGACGGTCAGCGGATTGCCTTTGGAGTCATGGTTGCTGAATTGCAGCCGGGTCTCCACGGGGTTGGTCCCCACCTGTACATCGACGCTTTGCGGAACATACACCCCCGCAAAGGGCTCATAGTAATTGGTCTTTGTATAATTAACCTGGCTGTTATTCACCAGCTTCCGCTGTATGATCACAGGCGCTATCATATTGCTGTCGGTCATCTTCCTGTACACCGCAAAGTCGGGGGCTGTCAGCAGATCATAAGGATATTGGTACGTGTATGTTTCCGGATTGCCCTTGCTATTGACGACGGAGTCCAGGCTTTTTTGGCGATAAGTAGTATTATACGTTATGTTTTTTAAGGTCACCAGCGGGTTAGCCCCGTTCTGGTCCCATAAGCTGTCCGTCTCCCGGATGAGATAACGGGGGAAAGTATATGCCAGGTAAGCCGTCGCTCTGCTGTCCATAGCATCCCCGAACGTGCGAAAGGTGAGATTGATCATTCTCACCGCTTCTGCATACCGGGCAGCCGATATATCATAATCATATTTTATCCTGTGCAGGAGCACATTGGAAGCGTTAAACTCGCTGCGCAGCAAAAGTTTACCGCGATCCAGAGACCTGCTGGTATTGGGGTCGAATTTCCATTGCAGCGGGGCCGAATACAGGCCGGCCACGGGCGCTTCATCGCGGTAGGTCTGTACATCATGGTTGGAATAATTATATATAGTATAGCTGCCGTCCTGTGATTTTTCCACCACCTCGCTATAGGTAATATGGTTGCCGTCGGTAAAGCTGAGTGGCGTGATGGATACATCATAGATGAACCAATAGGATATGGTCCCTCCGGGCAACACCCACTGGCCCTGGTCAAAATACTGCGGCACCCCGGCCAGGATCCCGCTGGAGGTTGTTCCGCCGGTGTTGTAGTTGCGGACATACAGGTATTGCTTCACGCCGGAGATATACCCATGCTCATCCTGGTTAGTGATCTTGCTGATCCGCAGCCCTCCTGCACTCCCCGTGCTATCCGCTACAACGAACGGAAATCTTTTGGCCACCTTTGAAAAATCATGGGGCTCATAGGTAAAGGTGGAGGTTCCTCCCGTAGGGTATTTTATTTTGAGGAGGGTTCCCGCCTGTACAAGGGACGTATTGGAATTCCGGCTGGTAAAATAGGGTGTAACATCCGCCAGGCCATATTGCGAAGGCGTTTTGGGGACGTCAGTGAAATAATTATGACCATTATAATACCCCCAATGATCAATTCGCCTGGAATTGTAGACAGGCAACGGGCTTTCGTCGTAGAAGAACTGATAGGGGGAGATACTGCTGCCTTTAGCCCCGATCTCCTTCAGGCTGTCCAGCGTCAGCCGCATCCCTGTATTGTTGCGATAGTAAAAAGCGAATTTTTTAAAGAATCCGGCGCTGTCGGAATAAAAAGAGATCGAATCCAGCTTTACCCATTTTATCTCTGCCAATACGTCGGAAAAACTGGGGTCTCCGCTCAGGTCCCGGTACATGGGGCTGACCGCTCCCGGTGTCGTATAGTTGAAAGCCAGCTCATTGCTCTGGGATCTTGCAAAATTAATCGTCTGGTTAGGCGCTTTAATGCTGGTGAGATACGAGGCGTTAATAACGCTAAGCGTCTTATTGGCAGTGTCCGAATAGTCCATGGAGCTGGCGCTGCCTTCCTTATATTGGTATCTTGAAACATTCACCGACTGATGCGCCTGGATACCGTCCCTGGCATAGGTAAGATCGATCCGCTGTCCTTTCCTGGATAGTACGCTTGTCAGGTACCAGGAAGTTGCGATCACCTGCGTGTTGTACGTATCATTGGGGTTTTGGGCAACTGAATTCCTGGTAAATTCGATCGACTCAGGCGTGCCGCCGAAAACATATTTGGTGCCATCAGGCGTGGTGAGGGTGAATTTATAGAATATGCGCTTGATCGTAAGCGTACCTATGCCATTGATCTGTGCAGGCAGGCCATAATTTGTGGCCAGCTGTTCTTCGACCTTTAAATTGACAGGGTCCGAAGATCGCACCTGCCATTTACCCTTTTGATTGTAGAAGAACGATCCGGAATAGGGACCGACGTTAAACATGAATTCATCAGGCGCAGGATATGCATGGGGAAGGGAAAACGGGTCCCTGTAATAGTTCAGGGTATCCGCAGAAGCCCAGGTGGGATAATCCGCACAGTAGTAATAGTAATAGTATCCGAAAAGTGTTTCGGGAGAGAACCCGGAAGTCAATATTTCATCCACGCCTCCATTTACTTTTCGGGTAATGATACCGCCCGCATTGACATCCCATCCCAATCCGGCCCAACCCGGGTGATGATCAAGCCGGACGCCCCCTCCGTGATAATTGAGGCTGACCGGTACTGATATATCTCCCGCCGTTACATTCCCCAGTGGAATAGATATCTGTGGCAACCCGCTAAAAAGGGATACGGGTATCTGACCATAGATCCCCAGGGATGCCGCATTCGGAGAAGGCGGGATCACCACAGGCAAATTCGTCTGCGCCCGGGCAAACGACGTACTTAAGAACAAGCATAATAAAATAAGCCATTTACTCTTACTGTTCGGAAAGTATATATTCATCTTCATAATTTTTGACAGTTCTTATTACAGCCCATAACCTATCCGGAAGATCACCGCCTGCGTCTTCGGCCGCTGCTGATAGCTGAGAAGATCCCATAGCAATTGCACCTTTGTCTTCCTGAACACCCGGCTCTTCAAAGACACGGTCTTGGTCACGCCGATCAGGCCACTCTTTGTCCAGTCGTTCCATCCGGGCAACTGGACCCCTGTGAAGGGCCTCGTATAATTATACTCCAGCCCTCCCGTCATTGAAAAACTCCCCTTCAGCCGCACATCCACGAACGACCGGAGTCCCGCCCCCTGGCTGGAAAAGACAATATGCCGGATGCCGTTGCCCCAGCCCACCTTGTAGCTGGCGCCCACACCGACGGTGCCGCGGTCGGATAGCTTATATCCCACCGATAGCCCGAAGTCCGAGACTGTAGGGAAATAGTAGTTGTTCCGGGTCGTCTGGAAATTCGTACCGTACTCCAGGCGCCGCCAGAAAGTCTTTGTCTTTTGTGCATTGGGTTTAAAGTCCGGCATATCGATGTCGCCACTGCCGGCGCCCAGCTTGCCCAGCTTATCCTTATAGCCATCCAGCTGCGACTGGGCCGACTGCAGGTTTGCCTGCAAAGCCGCCGCTCCACCCGCCCCACCTGCCGACACCTGCTGGTTGATCAACGCCGCCACCTGGTCGCGGGTCTGCAGGCCCGCCAGGCTGGCCGGATCTCCGTAGTTGCCAGGCAAATTGAACAACCCGGCCAGCTGAGAATGCTGCTTCATAAAGGCCTGGAAGGCGGGAAGCTTGTTGAGGAGCGTTAACGCTTGTTTCGTCAGCTTGTCAGGGTCGTTGAGCATTTCTTTATACTCCCGCACCTGCTGGGAATAGTAATAGAGGTCCTGGTTCATGGCCTGGTAGTCCTTGCCCAGCAGACCGCTGAGATCCGTATGCTGCTGAATATACTGCGAGATCTGCTGTTTCCGCTGCCGGATGTATTCCTTGATCTCATCCGCATCCTGCATCTTTGCCTGCAGGGACTGCAGCTGTCGCAGCGAGCCGGCAGCTGCGGGGTTGTTCCCCATGAATTTCAGCATGCCCTGTAAAGAATCCGTATAAGCCTGGTACTCACCGTTGACCTGCACGCTGCCGCCTCCCGTGTCACTCGCCAGTTGTTGAGATAGTGCGGCATATCGCGCTGCCGAGCCGGCAAATAAGCTTTTTGCCGCCGTGGGATCGACCCTATATAATTTCTTCTGCACCCGCTGCTCCCGCCGCGCCATTTTTTGCAGATATTTCTCCGTCTGACGGGTGAGCTGTTCGTCCAAGCTGGCTGTCTTATTTTGTATCCGGCTGAAGAATCGTGAAGGAAAATTAAGAATGCCCGTGACCTTGTCAGGCTGTTCCTGCGCATGGCAGCAATAGGACAGGAGAAGTAATGCCAATAGGCAGGCGCCCCGAAAACATCTCATCACAGGACAGTTTAAGGTTAATGATGAGACGAAATAAAGGAACTTCTGTCAATCACCTGATCAGACTTCACCAGCGTGTCGAATTGCCAATAGCCGTGTCGATTTCGCCCACCAGCGTGTAAAACAAAAAACCCGGCGGGATAAACCAACCGGGTCCATTAATCATCAGGATACCAAAAAAATCATTTCTCCGGAGGCACCACCTGCATCAACGCCGGGACCGAGCACGCATCATACGCCGAAACAGCCACACCCGCCGGCGGCGTCGTCTTATAATCCTTCCCCATCAGTCCCGTGGAGCTGCTCCGCTTGCCATATGCATAATTGATATTCTTCCGCAGCCACGTCAGATAATCGGACTTGCCGCCGTCCACGATCAGCCTGATCATATACTGCGCCAGGATCGCATTGTACACACCCTGCTCCTCTCCGCCTTCAAAAGGCAGGATCCCGTTGGCATCCGACATCTTGTTCTTCGTAAAGTCCGCCGCCAGCACCGCATCGTTCAGGTACTTCGTTTCACCGGCCTTCTTATACAGCATCACCGCCGCACCGATGCAGCTGGCCTGGTTATAGGTATGCACCGTCCAGTCCGCCGGATTGTTATCAACTCTATTATCAGCCACCGCACCCGTCGTCGTATTGAACAGATTCGTCCGGGCCCAGTTATAAACACCCACAGCCTTGGTGGCATAGTCCTCATCCTTCGTGATATTGTACAGGGTCATGGCGCCAATGACGGCAGGATAGTTGATACAGGCCGTCTTACCCCGCTGCTTCCACGCCCATTCCATGCCGCCCGTAGCCGGATCATAAGAGCCGGTCCGGCCGATGGAAGCATCCCCATTCCAGACGAAGTCAAAACCCGCCTTTGCATGGTCCAGGTACTTCTGGTCCCCCGTCACCTCGTATGCACGGGCCAGGGCAATGATCCACCACATCATGTCGTCCCAGATGAACCATTTGACATCGTTCCGCCAGTCATACCCGGCGTACTGCGCATAGTTACCCTGGTAAAGGTCCTCGATGAGCTGCTTGTACTGCGCATCCCCCGTCCGCTTGTACGCATTCATCGCCATGTCGAAATAGATCGCCTGTGTCCAAATGGCCGCAATGCCACTCTTGTCGGATGCACGGTAATACAATTTCGCATTTGTATTGTACAGGTACTTATTGAAATCGTTATACGCCGAAGTGGCATTGGCGGAAGTGAACGACACTTCCCTGGTGCCCGACGTATCCACGACGGGCGGCGCAGGGTTATTGCTTTTGCCGCAGGAGACAATGAAGGTCACCAGGATAAAAGTAAAGACACCTATTCTTAAAGACATATGTTTCATATTGAACGGTTTACAGCACGGCTATTTTCCGTATACGGTTGTTAGCCATATCCAGCACATAAAGGTTGTTGTTCTTATCCACCGCGATACCCGTGGGCCGATTGAACCGGGCGTTATTGCCCAGGTCGTCGATATAGCCCGTATTATCACCGACCCCAGCGAGCGTTGTGACTGACCAGTCACCCGGCGTGATCATGCGGACCGCATTGCTCTTGTCGCCGCCGCCCTGGCCGCTGACATAGAGGCTGCCTTTACTGTCGGCGGCTATACCCCAGGGACGGGCAAACGTAGCGGCAGTCCCTACCCCGTCAGCCATACCGGACACATGCGAAGTGCCCGCGATAGCAGTCCCGCCGTCAAACGTATCCGCCGTCGCATCATAAAGATATTTCCACACCTGCTGATCGTCATAATGCGTGGCAAAGATATTCCCTTGTCCGTCTATGGTGAAAGTACAGGGAAGAGAATGGTTGATGGCCCTTTCCAGGCTGCCGTTCTTCAGATGGTAAATGCCGTCACCATAGAAGTCCGACCAGTACACATCACCCGTTGTATTGTTGATGGCCACCGAGGTCAGTTCGTTAAATCCGTTGCCGCTGCCGTGCGCATAGGTAGAGACAATGCCGTCCGGCGTGATCTTCCGTATATTGTGGCCATTCCTTTCGGCAACATATACATTGCCATCCTTATCCACGGCCGTACCACATGGATTGTTGAATTGAGCCGCACCTGCCGCACCATCTGCATAGCCATTGATGCCGCTGCCCGCGATGGTCGAGACCGCACCGTCGGCAGTGATCTTTCTGATCCGTTGATTGCCGCCGTCGGCCACATAGACGTTCAGATCCTTGTCCACACTCAGCTGTCCGCGCACCCCGTTGAAGTTAAAGCTGGCGCCCGTACCATTGCCATCATTATACCCGGCCTGGCCCGAACCCGCCAGGGTGGACACAGTATACGTATATTGGTAATTAAAAGCATCAGCGCTCGTGGTCGAGCCGTTATCGATACTGACGACGATCGGACCGGACTCCGTCTTTGTCGTGACCACCGCCATGATCTCGTCTCCCTTCACGCCAACGACCAGTAAGGGAATGCCGTTGATAGACACTTTTACTTTCGAGGTGTCGGTGGTGAAGTTGCTGCCCTTGATAAGGATCACCGTTCCCCGGGGACCGGTGGCCGGAGAAAAACTGTTCACGGCAACGGGCTGGGAAGGGTTATGGGAAAATCCATCGTTTTTCTTACAGCTGATGAACGCTGCGCTCATGAACAAGGCAATGACTAATATCGAATTTTTTATTTCGGCAAACATATAATTAACCATTTTAAATTTACTTAATACCGCAGGCAGACGCACCTCACCAACCCGTGTTTTGCACCAGCTGTCTGTCATTGGTCACATCATTGGCAGGTATCGGGAACAGATAGTGCTGTTTTTTGAACACCCGGTTCTCGAAGACCACCACTTTGGTGAAATCCGGCAGATCGGAGTCGATGCTGAGGCCGTACATGGGCCCGTTGTCCGTCTGTTCGGCGATCTTCCACCGGCGAACATCGAAGAATCGGTTGTTCTCGAATGCCAGTTCCACCCGGCGCTCTTTACGCAGCGCCGTCCGCATTTCATCCTGTGAGGCAGGTGCAGCGATATCCGCAGAGCCATACAGGGGTATGCCGGCCCGTTCCCTGATAAGGTTGAGGTATTTTAAAATATCAGGGTTGCCGGGATCGGATTCATTCAGGCACTCGGCATAGTTCAGATATACCTCGGCCAGGCGCAGCAGCGGCAGCGTCCTGTTATTGAAATCCCATTTGCCGAAACCCATGGCCTTACGTGCCGTGTAGCCGGTCCTGGAATAGTCATTGGAGGTCTTGGAATGTCCCGAGTTGCCATTCTTCGTAAAATCGGTATAGATCTTACCGTTCTGTGTGTTCAGCCACAGGCTTTTACTATAGGTGATATTCACATAGAACCGGGGCTCCCTGTTTGTCCATGGATTATAGATCGACCTCGCCTGGTCGTCCAGGGGCGCCTGGAACACAGAATAGCCGGAGTTCTGGTAGCCGGACAGGGGATCGTCGATGCTCCTGCCGTTGGCGGTGAAGAAGGCATCCACCATATTCTGTGTCGGATCGATGGCCGTACCGCCCCTTGAATCATTCCCACCCGGCGCTCCCTCATGGAAGGGGGTCAGCGCGTATTGCCAGGGACCGATGGAATTCGACACACGGACAAAAATGGCTTCCTTGTTCCAGTCCTTGATGACGGCGTTCTTGCAGGACATGTAGGCGTCGATAACACCATTGGTCCTGTCGATATTGAGATCGTAGACCGAAGGAACGAATTGCGCGATAAAGTCACGGTAAGCGCCGGCGGCAGTCGCCCATTTGCCCGCATCATACGCCTGGCCGATCAGCTGCTTACCATCCTTGTTCTTCAATGCCGCATAATCCGTATTGCCGTTGAACAAGGGACTCGCGGCATACATCAGGGCCTGGGCCCTGATAGCCAGCGCCACGCCTTTTGTAAGACGCCCTCCGTCCTGGTTGACATCCGAATATTGCAGGGGCAGGTCCTGCGAAGCTTTCTGTAATTCGTCGGCGACATAGCTGGTGCATTCATCATAGGAGCTGCGCGGTACCTGTAAGCTGGTATCCACAGGCACGGGCCGCTCGCCCATCAATACCACGGGCCCGTAGATCCGCATGAGATGGAAATAAAAGATGGCCCTTAACGCCCTTGCTTCCGCCTTGTGCTGCCTGATCTGCTCCTGTGATATGCCGTTGATACCATCCGCCCTTTGCAGAAAGACGCTCGCAGCTCTGATGCCCTGGTAATAGCTGGACCAGTAGCTGCCTACAATGTCCGTCAATGCATCCCAGCTGCCATTATTCAGGTTATTGGTCCTTCTATTCTGCCAGGTAAGCTCCGCTTCATCCGACGCACAGGTCCACAAGCCGGCATTATGGTCGCCACCCGGGTCACGTTGACCATATTCGTCAGGAACACGGGTATACACATTCGCCAGGAACTGGTTGGCCGTCGGCCAGGTCTGGAACGTTTTGTCAAGCGTCAGGTTCTCTTCAGGCACCTGGCTCAGGTATTTCTTACAGGAAGCAATGGTCAGGGAAGATATGACCAGCAAAAAATATAATGTCTTGTTCATTTTTCGTTTTTGGGATTAGAACTTGAAGTTTACACCCATGGTTATGGTCCTTACATTGGGATAGGCTGTCCCGTTATTGTTATTGCCCCCGCTGACATTCAGCTCAGGGTCCCACAGCTTGAACTTGCTAAAGGTCAGCAGGTTCAACCCTTGTGCATAGATGGCCGCATTCTTCACCCCCCATTTGCTGAGGAAGGTAGTAGGCAGATTGTAGGACAGCTGTGCGGTCTTCAATCGGACAAATCCGATGTCCTTCACCCACCAGGAACTGGTCTGGTAATTGTTGAAATTGTCCGCATTGCCATAGGCCAGGCGGGGATAGAAGGCATGCTGGCTGGGGTTCTCCGGCGTCCACCGGTCATTCGCGATGGCAAACACATTGCTCTGTTCCGCAGTAAAAGGGTTAATGCCGTCTCCGTTAATATACCGGTCACAATTGGCAAGGCCCTGAAAGAAGACAGCCAGGTTGAAGCCCGCATATCCCAGGTTGAAGCCCAGTCCGTACACCGTCGAAGGCACATCCCCGCGACCGATATAGGCCATGTCATAGTTATCTATTTTATTGTCGCCATTGAGGTCCTTATACCTGATATCACCGGGCAATATTTTCGACTTATCGCCGCCCGGCACAGGATGATCGTCGATGTCCTTCTGGTCCACAAACAGCTCGTCGGCTATATATCCGTACCTGGCCAGGATATTGTGCCCCGTCCTGTTCATCCAGGGATAATCCTGGGGAGGCATATCATTTTGCAGCAGCACGTCCTTGTTGTACGTGATACTACCCCTGAGGCCGAGGGACACCCTGCCGATCTTCGTATTGTATTCCACCGTAGCATCGATGCCCTTATTATCAACTACGCCAAGATTGCCATATTGCTGTTCGGTCAGTCCCATAAAAGCAACGTTCGACGCCCTCGGCAAAAAGATCCCCTTACGATGCTCCTTGAAGAGATCCACGATCAGCGAAAGCTGGTTGTCCATGGTCTTTACTTCAAGTCCCAGGTCCTGTTTGTTGGAAGTCGCCCATTTCACGTTGGAGGAATACCGGGTAATAGAGACACCTGTTACACCGTTGAAATTACCGAATGCATAACCGGAAGCGCCGCTGTTCATTTTATCCAGGTAAAGGAACCTGAGATTAGCATCGTTTACGCTGCCCAGCCCCACCATACCATTGGAGTACCGCAGCTTCAGGAAGTTGACGGACCTCTTCAATCCGGCAAAGAAGTTCTCGTTCGAAATGACCCAGCCGATGCCTCCGGCAGGAAACACGCCGTATCGGTTACTGGGGCTGAACAGCTCGGACCCGTTGTAACCCAGGTTGAACTCGGCAAAATAACGGTCATCATAGGAGTACATCACCCTGCCGGCAAGCCCCACATACCGCTCAGGGATGCTGGTCATATAATCGCCAAAAGCGTCCTGCTTGCTGCTGGCATAGAATAGCGCCAGTCCTGTGACATGGTGCCTGTCAAAACCTCTGTCGTAATTGATGGCGCCTTCCGAATAGAACAGACGTTTGCCATTGTTATCCCTGGAGTAGCCCAGGTAGGGGTTGGGGGAAAAATAGCTTGGCTTCAGATTTATCGAACCATCGGGGTTATACGGATAATCCAAATTGATAAAATACGTGTTCTCTCTTTTACCCCTGTTCGTATTTTGCTCGTTGTGGTTATCGAAAGCCGCCATGGCCGTAAAGTTCAACCCTTTGGTGATGAACGGCAGGTCTTGCGTGATCCTGACATTCGAGTTGATCTCATTGATATTGCTGCCGCGGAATCCCCTCGTGGTGAGGTCGGCGTAAGGGTTCCTGAACCCTCCGTTGGGCGAGAGGCCCGGCACGAACCCGCCCGGATACATCACAGGGTAGATCACGGGGGCGGCATCCATGGCGCTCTGGAAAATATCCTGTGTGCTGAGCGCGGGGCCATTGAGATTGGAGAAATAACCTTTTAAATTTACATCCAGCCTGGTCGTGCTGGTCAGTTTCAGGTTGACATTGGTCGTAAAATTGTATCGCCTGTACTTTAAGGAGGAATTAAATTTCTGCAAATTATCGGTCTTCAGAAAGCTGCCTTCTTCATAATAGGACAGGGACACATAGTACTGCGCATTCTGGACGCCGCCGCTGGCATTGACATTCGCCCTGCGGATATGCCCCGTCTTGTTCAGCACTGCATCCAGCCAGTCCACATTCGGATATAACAGGGGATCCAGGCCGGATACGGTCTTATCAATATAATCCTGCGAATAGATGGGGTCCTGGTTACGGGTCGTCTTCGCCTCATTGGCCAGACGCATGTAGTTCACCCCATCCATCATTTCAGGGATCTTTGTAAAGGTGTTGACCCCCTCGTTGTAGTCAAGAAATATCGTTGGCTTGCCTATTTTTCCGCTCTTTGTCTTCACCAGCACCACGCCATTGGCGCCGCGTACCCCGTATACGGCCGTACCGGACGCGTCCTTCAGGATCGTGAACGATTCCACGTCTTCCGGGTCGATGTTATTGAAGTCCCTTTCGACGCCATCCACCAGGATCAGCGGGCTTGTGCTGTTGCCGGACCCGAATGTAGAAATACCCCTGATCCAGACATCCGCGCCGCTCTTGCCGGGCTCGCCGGAACGCTGTACGCCGATGACACCGGAGATACGGCCGGCCAGCATGGCGGACAGATTCGCCGACGGCTGCTTCAGCTCCGATACATTCAGGCTTGACTGCGCCCCCACCAGGCTGATCTTGCGCTGCTTGCCAAAGGCTACGACGGCTACCTCTTCCAGCTCCTTTCCAACACCGGGTCTCATACGGATATTGATCGTCACCTGATTGCCCACAGGCACTTCCTGCTGCGCATACCCGACATTGCTGAATATGAGCACCGCACTGTCGCTCTCCACGATGATCTTATATCGCCCATTGGCATCCGTGGACGTCATGGTAGGACTGCCGCTGACACCCACGCTCACGCCGCTCATGGGCTTGTTGTTGTCGTCGATCACCACACCCGAGATCACCGTATCCCTCCTGGCGGCATGAACACCGGCGTGCACGACCCGCGGCTGCGCCTTCTTCCGGATGACGATGACATTGTTGACCTCTTCATACCCCAATGACTTATCCTGCAATAATTTTTGAAGCACATTGTCCAGCGGCTCTTTGGAAAACACACAGCCTGCTATCCTGTAAGAGCTCAGCAGCTGCTTGTCATAAGCAAAAGTCACCTTGGTGATCTTATGGATCTCCCGGATGGCCGTCTCCAGGGTGCCTTCCCGGATTGTCGCCGTGACAGTGACACCCTTCAGGATCTGGCCGTCCCCGGCATACACAGGGAAGAGCATGGAGGTCGTCGTTAGTAGGAAGAAAAGAATGGCAAGCCTTGTTTGCATACTTTTTAAGCTTTAGTTGGGTTTTCAATCAGATACCAGGGGCTGTATCGATTTAGCATATGGCGCCTGGTCTGGTTTGTTTTACTTTTATTGAGCGGTTATTTAGATAGGTAGATCTTGTTGTTATTTTCCCTGACCTTCAGGTCGTGAATAGCGGCCAGTACCTGCATCGCCTGCAACGGCGACATAGATGATAATAGTTCCGTGGTATATCGTGTGTTCCTTATTGCTTCATCATTGGTGAGGACATCGATGCCATAATTCTTCTTCATGAGGACGGCCATCTCATTAAAGGAAAGATCGTTCAGCACCAGCCTTCCACGCTGCCAGGCCGTCAATGATTCGTCCAGCGGGATCTTTTTATAAGTCTTATTGGTCTTGGAAAACACCAGCTCTTCTTCTTTCAGCAGTACGCTGAGAGGGGCCGAGTCATGGACAACGCTTACCTTCCCGTCCACGACGCCGATGCTGAGGTTATTCAGCTCCTTATAGGCCGATATATTAAAGGAGGTCCCCAGCACCGTGGTGGTGAGGCTTCCGCTGGTGACCACAAACGGTCTTTGCGGATCCGTCTTTACATCGAAAAAAACTTCCCCGTCGACCAGCTCGATCTTCCGGTCCCTGGAAAAGTCATCTTGTATTCGGATGGTCGTTCCTGCATTCAGGACCAGTTGGGAACCGTCCTGTGTCGTGATCTTTTTCTTTTCTCCTACGCCCGTGCTGATGGTGGTAAATGCGATGGCATCCTGCTGACCATGCTTATTGTGTAATAAAAAGAAGGTAACGGCGGCGCCCGCAATGACAAGGATCATCGCCGCCACTTTGAGATAAGATGGCAATGTCCATACTTTCTTCTCTTCGGAAAGAGCGGGTTTCCCTTCCGAAAGAGCGGGAGCTACTTTATCCCAGATCTCCTGCCCGGTGGCAGCGGTCTCTTCTTCAGATAGTGACACAAGGTCCTCATTGTCAAATGAGTCGTACCAACTATCCACCGCGCCCGCATCGTCGCTACCCGCGTCCCCAAGCAGGTACCGCTTCAGGGTTCGTTTGATATTTTTTTCTTCCAAATCGGAGCCTTTTACCTTCTATCTTCAAAAATGCGTTTCAGTACTAGTCCGCATATGGCTTTTTTTAAAAAATCTTTTTAGGGTGAGCAATAACAGAATAGCAGGATGACGACGAAGGCCCAATCCCCATTGTCCCGGGATCTAAGGGAGGACCGCAGCCTTTTCAGGGCTTCCGTCAGCTGATTTTTGACGGTCTGTTCGGAGACATTCAGCTTGTGGGCGATATCTGCGATGGAGAGGTCCTCTTCCCGGCTCATCCGGAAGACCTGTTGCATTTTGGTGGGCAGCCGGCTGACTTCCCCTTCGATGAGCTCGTTCAGCTCTTTTACTTCCAATGTATTTGCCGGGACATGGTCCGTCAGCACTTCAAAGAATGTGCTGTTCCTGATCTCCGCGGCGCTAAAAGCATAGTGGCTGATGACCCGGTATTTCACGGCTGTAAAAAGGTAGCGCCCGATCTCACCGTCTTCGAAGGTGAAAAGATCTTTTCTTCTGCGCCATACAGTGGTCATGATCTCCTGGACGATGTCCTTCGCCTCATCCTTGTCCACCCGCTGGCAGGCTTTCAGGTACATGCGTTCCCAATACCTGTCATACAACAACTTGAATGCGGCAGCATCCCCTTCTTTTATAGCATGTAATAGCCCCGCATCGCTTAACTGTTCTTGCATGTTCAAAAGTGGAAACCCTTCTGGCAGAATTTGCGGGCTAAGGTAATATTATCTTTTAATTTAACCTGCAGACTATCGCCAGGCTCTGTGAACCAACTGTTTAACGTTCTCCCTCCCGCCGGACCAACAGGTGGCCTTCCAACCTTTCGATATGTTTGGTCTTATTCCTTTTCGTGCCGCTGAACGATGTGACGATCAACTTTCCTGACCAAAGGGAAGTTTTGAAAGGCAAGGTGCTTTTTTCCGGGGATAGCTTCATGCTGTAATCAAGCTCCATCGTGGTATCCTCCAGCAGCTTGTCCAACCCCACGACAAAGGCGCTGTCCTTCGACCCCATGCCCGGCAGGAAATGCAGCTGATTGGTCGCCGAGTCCAGGAAAATGATCAACGAATCCCTACCCAGCTTATAACGACTGGCGAACGCATCCCCATCGCTTATTTCCGCCTGGTCCAGATCCGGGATCATATAGGTATACCCTTCGGTAGTAAACACCGTATCTGCCGGCTCCATCCGGCAGCTGAATTGCCGAATATCATCATCCTGGTCCCACCGGCTCGTATAAGGCACGTGCATCAGCTGCATGATAGCTTCCGACTGTTCACGCACGTTGGATTTCCCCATTAGCAGATCTTTCCGCATCATAGAGTCCAGGTTTTGCCGAAACAAGGGCTGCAGCGGCCCGTAACCATGCATTTCCACAATATAATCCGTGATGGAGCTGATATCTTTCCGGTCCTTGACCGGCACAGCCACCTGTGCCCCCGTCACCTGCCCGTCCTTCAAAAGACCATATTTCTCCAGGCGGCCTTTCAGCCTCGCCTGCTGGCTATACTTCGAAACATTGGAAGCGCCCCAGGGGCCAAATGAGGAAAGAAGAGCCAGCACACACAGCGACAAGGGGATATGCCGGATATTCTTGTTCCTGCTCCACAGAAAATACACCGCGATAGAAAACAGCCAGGCGGCCAGCAGCAGCACAAAATAGCGCAGCTCCGTGATCCCATAGGTCGACACACGCTTCCAGATGGCAAAACCCAACAGCACCAGCAGGGGGAAAAGGGCGAAGTAAAAGAAGCGGGAATAGCCATTGATCCATTTATTCCCTTCATCATTGCGCAGCGGATAGATCAGCAGCAGCGCCAGGATGCCAGCTACGGAGAAGCCCAGCACCAGGTAGGCCACCCAGCCCGAAGGCCAGTGCGCCGTCAAGACGATCTTGAAAAGATAGACATACAGGATCACCATATACACCGTGAGGATCGGCAGCAGCACATATTGCGTAAAGATCTTCAGACCTTTAGGATAATCGTCAATGACAGGCACATCCGCATAGTCCGCCGGAAAGCCCGAAAGAAAGAACCAGGTATTGAACGCGCCGATCAGCAGCAGCCAGGTGTCCGTATACCACTTGTAACTAAGGTTCACACTAAAAAGCTGGTCGATGGCCAGCAGGGCCAGGGCGAGCCCGGCATACAGGACCGTTGTATACAGCAGGCTGGTGAGGATCCGGAGAAAAAGCTTTTTATTATACTGCCAGAAACCATTGATATGCTCGCCGCCCAGAAATCCGATGACCGCGATCAGCAAATGCAGCCCCAGGGCGTACAGGAACCATCGGATCACCGTTTTTTTCTGAAAATCATCCGGCATCAGGAAATAGTAGGTCACCACCAGCGCCAGGATCACCACCTGCAGCACCAGTGACTTCCCACGCGTCCAATTCCTTCTCTCCGCCCACACCGTCAGGGCAATGGACAACAGCATGCCCAGATAGCAGCTGATGATGGCATTGGAGCATCGGATATACAGGACGTCCTCGGACGACCGGTCTATGTGTACGATCGTAATGGAAAGGGCCGTCGCAACCGCCGCCAGCAGAATGGCCAGGGGAAAACGCAATAAAGTGTGTCCCGCGCGCTGGAACAGGGAGGATAGGGAGGGGAATTTCATATACCAATCTAACGAAAAGGGCCGGGAAATGTTATTTCCCGGCCTTATTTCATGATCGCCGCTTATGCCGGCACCATCGCATTTTCTATTTTATGGATCGCCCGGATCGTCTTGATCACTGAATCCGGCGTCACCGAGATACTGTCGATCCCCTCTTCCACCAGGAATTGCGCAAAATCGGGGAAGTCCGAAGGTCCCTGCCCGCAGATACCCACTTTCACCCCGCACTCTTTTGCCGTACGGATCAGCATACGCAGCAGTTCCTTCACCGCCTCGTTGCGTTCGTCATAGATATGCGCCACCAGTGAAGAATCCCGGTCAAGCCCCAGCGTCAGCTGCGTAAGGTCGTTGCTCCCGATGGAGAACCCATCGATATGTTCCGCAAACTGCCGCGCCAGGATGATATTGGAAGGCAGCTCCGCCATCAGGAAGAGCTCCAAAGGCTTAATGGTCACTCCTCGTAGCTCGTCGCTCACAGCTCGCAGCTTGCCTTGTTCCAGTCCATATTCCTTCATCACCTGCTTCACCTTGTGCAGCTCCTCCACTGTCCGGCAGAACGGGATCATCACCACCACATTGTCCAGTCCCATTTCCTCCCGCACCCGGCGGATGGCCTTGCATTCCATACCAAACGCCTCCTTGTACTGCGGAGAGTAATACCGGGAGGCGCCTCGCCAGCCGATCATCGGGTTCTCCTCATGCGGCTCATAATATTTTCCGCCCAGTAAATTGAAATATTCGTTGCTCTTAAAATCGGAGAAACGCACGATCACTTTCTCCGGGTAGAAGGCCGCCGCAATACGGGCGACGCCATAGGATAATTTGCGGACAAAATAATCCTCCTCATCTGCAAACCCCTGGATCTTCCTGCGGATGTTCTCCGACAGCTCACTATCCTTCAATGTCCCGTGCGTCAGCAGTGCCACCGGGTGCACACCGATGTAATTATTGATGATGAACTCTTCCCTCGCCAGGCCCACGCCCCGGTGCGGCAGGTGAGAATAATGGAAGGCCATGGCCGGCGAACCCACGTTCAGCATCATCGGCGTACGGATCTCCGGCAGACCGTCCAGGTCCGTCTCGATCTTCTGGAAGTCCAGCGTCCCCTCATATACCATCCCCACATCCCCTTCCCCGCAGGAAGCCGTCACCACCTGCCCGTCGGACAATAGCTCAGTCGCATTACCGCAGCCCACGATGGCCGGTACGCCCATCTCACGGGCAACAATAGCTGCGTGGCAGGTACGACCGCCCTTGTTCGTAATGATGGCGGACGCCTTTTTCATGATCGGTTCCCAATCCGGGTCCGTCATATCCGTCACCAGCACGTCTCCCGCGGCAAATTCGTGACCGTCCGTCACCCGCTTGTCCAAAGAATGCATGATATTCACCTTGCCCGAAGCGATCTTGTCCCCCACCGCAATGCCTTTCAGGATGGGCTTGGCCTGGCGGCTCGCTTCCGACATCTTGTATTCCGTCAGCGTGTTGTGCTCCTTACGGGAATGGATCGTCTCCGGCCGCGCCTGCACGATGAATAATTCCCCGGAAAGGCCATCCACCGCCCATTCCACATCCATGGGACACCAGCGATGCTTCAGCTTGGAGTAATAATCTTCTATCAGGCAGACCCAGCGGGCCAGCTTCAGCACCATCGCCTCCTCCAGGCAGAATCGCTGTTGAAGGTTCCGGTCCGCCGGGATCACTTTCACCCGCTCATCGGGATCGTCGCCATACACCATCAGCTTGTCCTTCGAACCCAGCTTCTTTTCGATGATCGGGGCAAAACCCATTTTCAGCGTAGGCTTGAACACAATGAACTCGTCCGGCGAAATAGCGCCCTGAACGATCATCTCACCCAGCCCATAGGAGCCATTGATCACCACCGCATCCTTAAATCCCGATTCCGTGTCCAGGGAAAAAGCCACACCCGAGACACCCAGATCGCTGCGCACCATCTTCTGCACACAGACCGAAAGACCCACTTCGAAGTGGTCGAAGCGGAAGCTCTCGCGATAGCTGATAGCCCTGTCCGTGAATAAAGAGGCAAAACAGTTGCGCACCGAATCCATCAGCGCGGCCGGTCCCCGCACATTCAAATACGTCTCCTGCTGACCCGCAAAGGATGCATCCGGCAGATCCTCCGCCGTGGCGGAACTACGCACCGCCACATCCGTGTCCGTCTGTCCATACTGACCCGACAGCTCGTGATACGCTTCGATGATCGCAGCGCTCAGCGCCGGAGGGAATTTGCTGTTGCGGATCAGCTGCCGCACCTGCAGACCCGCCCTGCGCAAGGATTCCACGCTGTCATAGTCGATGGTCTTCACCAGGCGCCGGATCTCCTGATCCAGGCCGCTGGCTTCGATGAACTCACGGTAAGCATAAACCGTGATCACAAAACCATCGGGGATCTTGATCCCCAGGTCATCGAGATTATTGATCATCTCCCCGAGGGAGGCATTCTTTCCGCCGGCAATCCCTATATCGGATAGGCCGACCTGCCGCAAAGGCAGAATGTAGATAGGTTGGGTCATATCGCAAAAGCATTGGTGACGTAATAAAAGAGAGAGATTTTCAGGATAGCCGCAGGGTGTTGGTACCCTTCAATATTTATGCGGCAGCGATCAGGCAGGAAGAACTGGCCACCAGCGATTGCACAAGCAGGCAATAACCGGTGCGTTTATCAGCAAAAACCTTTGCAGGATAGTCAGGTCTCATAACGGTGTAAAGATACAAGGATCCTGAAATATATTATATTTATTTTACTTATGTAAAAAGAACACAATAAAACGTTTTAGCAATTTTAGTGGCTTGCAACTAGCAGCGAATACCCCCATTTGTTATATTTACGCCCCATATGCAAAAGCTAATTTACCTCCTCATCCTCGCCATCGCGGTACCTGCCTTTTCCTTTACCCCCCGTCCCCTCACCTGGGTCGCCATCGGGGACTCCATCACCTATCTCAACGACCATCCGGATGAGACGGGCGACCGGGTGACAAAAGGCTACCTGTCCCGTGTCACGGAAAGACTATCATATATACAATACATCAACCAGGGACATAATGGCTGGACCTCGAGAAAGATTGCCGATTCCATCGAACGCCTGGGCATACCGAGGGCCGATGTCTATTCCGTTCTTCTCGGCACCAATGACTGGTGGCAGGGGCATCACGTCGGCAAATGGGAAGACTACACCTCCGCAACAGGGGACACCACCATCTACGGCGCCTTCCGGATCATCATCGACAAGATACGGCAACTGAACCCGGATGCCTCCATTGTGCTTATCACGCCCCTGCAGCGGGGCGACTTTGTATATATCAACAATGCGAAGAACAACGCCTACGGCTCCTATAAGGACAAGGCCGGCCAGACATTGGAACAGGTGGTGGATGCTATTCGGGATATTGGGGTGCATGAGCATTTTACAGTCGTCGATCTCTATCATGACCGGCGCCTATCCGTCTCTCATACGGTGCGGTATAAGCGTCTCCGGGATTCGGCCACGGGAGCATACAGGAATTACAGCTATCCCGATTATACTACTATCCCGTTCCATCCGGGTGTGGACGAGTATCCTTATCCGCCGGATGCGGTAGATATGACGTATGATGGGTTGCATCCTTCGGATAAAGGGAATGCCCGCATTGCGAAGAGGTTGGTGAAAGTGTTGAAGAAATTGTAGGGCGTGTTCCGCCCGCCGGGCGGGTCGGGCAGAACTTCGTCAGAGAACTTCGTTTCACTCGATTACTTCACACAGCCCTTCTCGTTAGAGCTACGGTCTCAACACTGTTGAGACCCTAATTTTTGCAAAAAATGCAACTGTCGCCCGATCTTACAGGCATGCATATATGGACAAATAAAAAATTCGTAGATATACATCTCAAATCCTATTTTTGGCTGTGCGGGTGCCCTCTATGGTTACTACCAATGAATAAATAGAATACTCATGAACCTACGCCCTCTATTAGCTCTCACAATTCTGGCTGTATTAGCAGTAAGTTGCCGGAAAAAAGACCAATCTGGCAACTTATGTGACGGGGTGTTAAACGAATCACCGCCCACCACTATTTCACTGAAATTTATAGATAAGACTACAGGCGAGAACCTGTTGATTACAAAAGATATTAAGGACAACGATGTTTCAGTAACAGATAAGCTAAACAATCAGGAAATAAAAAACTGGCGGATCTTTAAATCAGATTCAACAACTTCTCCCCTGCACGGCACCTTGCAATTAAAAGTTTTTCAGGAAACGGAAGGACAATATCCTTACCTGATTCAACTGGGCAGTATTGGAAACGCTTCTCTGTCTTACACCATCAGTAAAAAAGAGACCGGCAATCCCTGCAAACAATTTTATTTTCCTATCAGCGATATTAAAATCACCGACCGGCCATTTACTTTAATGGAGCACCAGGGCAAAACTGTTCCCAATGCATTGGTGACGGAATTATAAATAATGGTGCTAAGCCAGTAAATTATGGATATCCAGCTGGACATGCCCCCCCTTCGATACAGCGGCCGACAAATATCTCTATCCGCAAGATCTATTAGAGTTGTACCCGATTCCGGGTTGATCAGTCTGCCGGGAAAATCGTATTTTGACATTCAAACAAGTCAAAGAATAATATACCATACTTCGTCAAAAGTAGAGGACTTTTTAAGTTGAAATAATATGAATGATTAACGCTAAAATACCAGGTATGGACAATTCAAACACACACAATCAGCGTTTCGCAAAAATGACCTTTGCCTCGGTCTATCCTTTGTATCTCGCAAAAGTGGAGAAGAAAGGCAGAACAAAAGAAGAATTACACCAGGTCATACAATGGTTAACAGGGTTCGATAACAAGCAACTGCAGGAACTTATAAAAGAAAAAGTAACTTTTGAAACGTTCTTCCAACGTGCTTCGCTACATCCCAATGCAACGCTCATCACCGGGGTCATCTGCGGGTATCGTGTAGAGGAGATCGAACATCCTTTGACGCAGCAGGTCCGGTATTTGGATAAGTTGGTGGATGAGCTGGCGAAGGGCAGGAAAATGGAGAAGATCTTACGCGGATCGTAGGGTGTAATATTGGGTTATTTTATACGACTTAATGCCAGTTCCAGATCTTTTTCCCACGACGTATTGTCCCTGGACATTTCTCCCGTACTGGTTATGACATCACCGTCATTAGAAAATGTCCAGGTGAATCGTTGTGAAAAACCAGGCGTATTTCTCCACCATTTCAATTGGTTGTCGCTAAATGAGACATCACATTTCCTTGAAACTTTTCGTTCGTCAAAGTAGAGCATAAAATATTCCCCGGTAGCATCGTCACTACCGAAAACTGCGATGCCGCTTGGAATGCCTTCTTCATCAATTTCCGAATGCATGATCAGGAAAGCACCTCCTTCCATCCACTTGAATGACGTATGACCGTGAAAGGTAGTGCCAGGGAAATATGGATGTGTCCCGATAGTTTTCCATTCCCCGATCAATTTTTCAAAAGGCTTGAGTGCAGGATTGGATATTACTGCTTCGTGTTTTGTGTTTTCCATTATATTTTTTTTAGCGTGTGACAGAAGGTTATTGTCGACACAAATTTACACGGAAGAGTTCCTTTTAAAGGAGTGGGAAAATGACATTTTAAGGGGCCTATCGCGACAATGTGTATGAGATTTCTATTGCGATGTGTTGATTATTTGCCTTTTTTCGCACGCCCCTTCTTGGGCAGTCCGTGCTTTTCAATGAAGGCACGCGCTTTTTCTGCCTTTTTGAGGATAAAAGGATCCTTACTATAATCCCGCATGTTCGGGTCAATAGTAATGGCAGTGGTTCCTTTTTTATTAACTGTCAAACCCATAACCAAATTTACAATTTTTCCTCGTAATCAAGTTTTTTAAAACTAATATATTTAGTATTTTTACAGCCTCATTATGTCTTCCTATGACTCATTTTCCTTATTCCTATAAACGTCTTTATTCGGAACGATATATTTTTACTAGTATTGGTAAAAAGAGAATAGAAAAAGTAATAGACTTTGTTCCTATTGGTATAAAAAATATAATGAACCTGGGTTTTGGAGATTTATTACCGGATGGTTCAGTGGATGATACCGCCAATTCCAACAACGGGGACATCGTAAAAGTATTATCGACCGTAATTGCAATTTTAAAAGATTTCACAACTGAATATCCCCAGGTTGAGATCTTTTTTGCGGGAAGTACGATTGAACGTACAAAACTATACTCTCGAATTCTTAGGACTTATTACTCAGCTTTTAGCAAGGAATTTACTATTTCCGGCATCGCCGGTTCTGAAAACAATAATAAGCGAATAGCCTTCGATCCAAGGGCCGACGTTGAATATTTAGCCTTTTTAATAAAAAGAATTAATTAACTTTGAAATATGCCATTGGCCAGGAAAAATACATCCAAAAGAAGTCTGAAAAAAAGGAACCCTTCTTCCACTGTAGTGGCAGTCAGGACGCGTATAGCTGCTAAGAATACTTTATTCCCGGAAAAAGTAGCAAGGGCAAAAAAGATCCTCAGCAATACGCAAGATTTGTAACCCTTGCGAAAAGGTATATTAAGCCGCAGGCAGCCGCACCGTCAGCACACACCCATCCCCCGGCTTCGACTGTATCTCCACCTTCCCCTTGAACAGCTCCGTCCGGCTGATGATATTCGTGATCCCCACGCCCTTGCGATGCCGTGATATATCAAAACCCACCCCATTGTCCACCAACGTCAGCACAATATCCGGTCCCTCCAGCGACAGCCTGATCAACACCTCCGTCGCCTTCGCATGTTTCATGATATTATTCAATTGCTCCTGGATGATCCGGAACAAGGTCAGCTTGCGCTGCTCATCCACCTCCGCCTCGACGATATTATGGATATCCAGCTGGACATGGATCCCCTTGGCCACCTTCATATCATCCGTGATGTCCTCGATGGACTCCAGCAGCCCGATCTCCCGCAAGCCCGGCGTGATCAGCGACTTGGAGATCTTCCTGATCTCGTTGATCGCCCTGCTGATCAGCTCAGTACTACGCTCCAGCAGCTCCTGTCGCATCTCATCATCCGACATGGCCGTATTGACATAGAGGTTGCTGGCGCCAAGGATCTGGTTGACATTATCATGCAGTTCCTTCCCTATCTCCGTCCGCTCCTTCTCCTGCGCAATGATCACCGCCTCCGTGATCTGCCGCTGGCGCATCATCTGTTGTTCCTTGAGCTCATTCTCCAGCAGGATCCGCTCAGTAACATCACCCGCCAGCACAAGGATGGCCCGGCTTCCCCTGTAATTGATATTATGCCAGGCCACTTCCACAAAAATGATGTCCCCATTCTTCCGGACATGTTGCATCAATCCCTTCTGCTCCACGACCCCGACTATCCCCAGGTCATCCACCTCCTTCCGCAATGCCACGGCATCTCCATGCAGCCGCAGATCCGCCAGCGACAGGTGGAGGAACTCTTCGTTGCTGTACCCATAATGCCGCACCGCCGCACAATTCGCTTCCAGGATAAGCAAGGTCTTCACATCGAAGACCCACATGGGCATCGGGTTGTTATTGAACAGCTCCCGGTAACGTTCCTCGCTTTCCTGCAGGCTTTCCAGGTTCCGTTTGCGTTCGAGGCTGTAGCGGATAGCGCGGGACAGCAATTTCTCATCGAAGTCCCCCTTGGTGAGATAGTCCTGCGCCCCCATCGCCAGCGCCTGCAGGGCCACGCTCGTATCGGAAAGTCCCGTCAGCAGGATGACAGGCAGCCGCTGTGCCGACACACCCAGGCCTGTATAGGACTCCAGCCCAAAGCTGTCCGGCAGCGAGAGATCCAGTAATACCAGGTCGATCTTCTCCTTCGCCAGGATCTTCCTTGCCTCCGCAAGCTGGCTCGCCTCGAAAAGCGTTTGAATGGAAATATCGGTGGCGCGGAGAAATTCCTTTAGCAGGAAAATATCTCCCGGATTATCCTCCACCATCAGGATGCTGAGTGATGCGTTGATACCGGACATTTATGCCGATTTAGGTAATTTTACAATGCTGATCCAGAAGTCCTCGATGGTCCTGACCACATCCATAAAGCGTTCCAGGTCCACCGGTTTAGTGATATAGCAGTTGGCATAATTGTTATAAGAGGTCATGATATCTTTTTCCGAGGAGGATGTGGTCAGCATGATCACCGGGATACGCTTCAGCACAGGGTCGTTCTTGATGATGCTGAGCACTTCCGTTCCATCCATCTTTGGCAGGTTGATATCCAGCAGGATGAGATCAGGCGTCTCCTCGTTCCGGAAAGGTGGTTCTTTTTTCAGGAAGCTCAACGCCTCCATTCCGTCGTAGGCCACCGAAATACGGTTGACGATCTTAGCTTCTTCCAGCGCTTCTTTGGTAAGGAGGACGTCGCCTTCATTGTCGTCCACAAGGAGAATATGGATCTCTTGCATAAGGTAAGTTTTATGATAGTTTTGCAATGGTAAAAAAGAATGAGCTCCCTTTCCCCGGTGACGACTCCACCCAGATCTTGCCGCCATGCCGCTCCACGATCTTCTTGCAGATGGCCAGGCCGATGCCGGTACCGGAAAAATCGCTCTTATTATGCAATCGTTGAAAAATAATGAAGATCTTCTCAAAGAACATCGGGTCGATGCCGATACCATTGTCATGCACGCCGTACTCCCATCCTCCCGGCACTTCCTTCCCTTCCACCCGGATGACAGGAGGGTCGCCGCTGTGATATTTCAGCGCATTGCCCACCAGGTTCTGCATCAATTGCACCAGCTGCACCTTGTCACCGTAAGCATCCGGCAGGCAGCCGATCTCCACTTTCGCCCGCACGGCCATGATCTTCTCACGGAAAGTTTCGCCTACCTCCTTTATCACCTCATCCATATTCACCGGCCCAAAAGATTCCTTGGCCGATCCCACGCGGGAGTACTCCAGCAGGTCGAGGATCAGCGTCTTCATCCGCTCAGCCCCGTCCACCGCATAGTGGATATATTGCGTGGCTTTATCGTCCAGCTGCCCCTTGTATTTCTTTTGCAGCAGCTGCAGGAAACTGCTCACCATCCGCAAAGGCTCCTGGAGGTCATGGGATGCAATGTAGGCAAATCGCTCCAGCTCCGCATTGGAAGCCGCCAGCTCCACCGCCCTGGCTTCCATGTCATGGTTCAGCTGCTGCATGATCATTTCCGCCTTTTTGCGCTCCGTAATATCGTTGATAATGACCATCCGCGCCCGCTTCCGCTCATATTCGATGGCATGGGCCGTGAGTTCCACATCGATGACCTCTCCTGTCTTTTTTAAATGTCTCCAGTTGCCGTCCTGGTAAGTGTCCCCGGAACCATTGAGGCTGGCGACGTTCGCAAGCAGGCGCGGAATGTCTTCCTGCGGGCGTATATCCCTGATCGTCATATTCCTGAACTCTTCCTGGCTATACCCGTAGTGACGGACGGCGGCCTCGTTGACCTCCAGGAACCGCAGGGTGTCCTGGTCATAGATCCATTTGGGCAGCGGGCTCTTATAGAAGAGTGTCTTATATTTTTCCTCCGATGCCTGCAGGTCTTTGGTCTGCGACTGCACGGTGTCTTCCAGTACCTTGTTGAATTGATTGAGCTGCTCCTTCACTTCACGTTCCCGGGCCAGATCGATGCGGATCTTCTTTATGACGACAAAGGCAAGGACAGCTACTGCGGCGATCAGGCCCCAGAGGACATACTGCAATTCCGATGCCCTGCGCTGATTGGCCTGGCGGCGCTCGTTCAGCAGGCGGCTTTCTTCGGTCTTCAGCCTTTCGGTCATCAGGCTGATCTGGTGGGAATACCCGAAAGATGCGCTGGTAGCGATGAGTTTGGCGGACCCGGCAGCGTCTTTGCCCCGGGTCATCCGGATGGCCTGGTCCAGCAGGTTCCTGTCCTTATCGATGTACCGGCTAAGCGCCTCCATGCGCTCCAGTTGGCCGGGGTTATCGCTGGTCAGCTGTTTCCCGTCCGCCAGCCGCAGCTGCAGACGGGCAGAGAGGACGTCCAGGGAGTCCAGGAATGTGCTGTCGCCTGTGAGGAGGAAATTCTTTACCCCCAGCTCATAACGGAGGCTCATATCCAGGATATTCTCCGTTGCGAAGAGTACCTGGTTGGTATGTTTTACGCGGGCCGTCGTATCCTGCAGACGCCGGGATTGCCAGATGGATATGATCAGGATGGCCAGTACGCAAACGATGGCAATAATGACGCCGGTAAGCAATGTCTTGTCGATGGTTCCTTTTCCTTTCATAGATGGCTTCTTCTCCCCGTAAGGGCCGGGAAATGAGGTATAGCTGCGGCAGGGTGGGGTAATTTACTAAAAAATCACCGATTGGCTATCCCCAGGGAAGCGATTGCCAAAGAAAAAGCCCTTTCATTCTCCGCCAGGAGCAACAATCTGTCATCGCCCCGCAATACGGTAGACCCTACCGGGGTGATGTAATCCTTACCACGGATCACCAGCAGGATCTTGGCCGTTTTGGGAAAATCGATCTCTACGATCCTTCTGCCGTTGACAATGGAATGATGCGGCAGGTGGATCTCTTCCCGCACGGACATGGTGGGATCGATGAATTCCAGGTCGCTGCCGCTCCGCCGTTTGGCCCTGCCTGGCACCGTCAGATGCAGCATTTTGGCCACCGCAGGCAAGGTAGTCCCCTGGATGATGACGGAAGTGATGGCAATAAAGAACACCAGGTTAAAGATCATATCGCTTTGGGCAAGACCCGCGATCTTGGGATAGGTGGCAAAGACAATGGGCACCGCCCCCCGCAGCCCCACCCAGGAAAGGAACAGCTTGCTCCGGCGGTTCGCTTTATTCAACAGCAGGCTGCCGAAGACCCCGATAGGCCTTGCGACCAAAATTAAAAAAGCGGAGATCAGCAGCCCATCCCCCGCAACGGCCCAGACCCTGGACGGAAAGACCAGCAGGCCCAGGGCCAGGAACAGGATGATCTGCATCAACCAGGCGATCCCGTCATAGAACTGGATAAGACTGCGCTTGTGGATAAAATTGGAAGACCCCAGGACCACCGCACAGATGTAGATGGCCAGGAAACCATTGCCTCCCAGGAATTCCGTGGCCGCATAGCTGAACATGGCCAGGCCCATCAGCAGAACGGGATACAGCCCCTGGTTGTTGAGATGAATGCGGTTGATCAGCCAGAAGCTGAACTTCCCTGTGCAATACCCCATGGCGCCCCCGATGAGGAACCCCTTGACAAAAAGGAGCACCAGCTCCCCGGCAGGGAAATGCCCTTCCTTTACTACCGCAGTGAGCGAGATGGTGAGAAAATAAGCCATGGGATCATTGCTGCCGCTCTCCAGCTCCAGCACGGGACGAAGCGCCCCCTTCAAACCGATGCCTTTCCCGCGCAGGATGGAAAATACCGCCGCCGCGTCGGTGGAAGAGACGATGGAGCCCAGCAGCAGCCCCTCCGGGAACGTAAACCCCAAGAGATAATGTACGAAGACACCTACGGAAACAGCCGTCAGCAGCACACCCAGCGTGGACAGCGCCAGGCCCGTACGCAATACGGGACGCATGGTCTGAAAATCCGTACTGAGGCCACCCGAAAAAAGAATGAAGTTGAGGGCCGTGATCCCGATGAATTGAGCCATGTGCATATCATCGAAAGGAATGCCGCCGATGCCCTCCGATCCCGCCAGAATACCCACCAGGAGGAAAAAGATCAGCGTGGGGACTCCCCAACGGCTCGTGGTCTTGCCGCCGATGATGCTCAGCAGTAAAAGAACGGATCCGACCAGTAAGGCATGCTCTGCGGTGATAGGCATGACCGCAATTTAACGAAACTTCGGATGAACATCGTCGCCTGTTGCACCCGGTCAATGGTCGATCACACCACGGGAATGCCAGAGAGGAAAGATCCATTTGTTCATTCCGTGCACTAACCGCCGGCGGCCGGCGCGGAGCGGCAAGCCCATGTAAGACATCGTATGACGGTGATCGATCACGGGACGCAGCTTCCACTGCAGGCCCTTCCCGCTGCGATCTATCAGGTCCCCATATTCGTCGATCCGGGGAGAGATGGAGATCTCGATATGCTTACCCATCGGGCGCCGCTTTGCAGGCAATTGGAGAAGATCGTCCGCGTCCCCCGAAAGATCCGGTCCCGAGACTCCCGTAAAATGCCGGATCAGGCGGTTGAACCACTGCCGGTAAATACCCCTCACCCCATGCATATGCGGCCCCAGGTTGCTGAAAAATCGCATCCGGGGAATGCCGTACTCGCGCCCAAGCTTCGCCATCAGGCAGGCGACCGGCCATTGCACATGCAGGGAATGATGCATATCCAGGTGGGTAGGACGTATCCCCGCCATCAGCGCCTTTTCCAACTGGGCCTTCATCTCCTCAAAGACCGCCCGTTCCTCACGCCTGCTCAGCAACAATAGCCGCCGCTCACCCTCCAGGACGAAGCGGCCCGAACCATCGCAAAAACGTGGACAGTCCCGGACAGCCGCCGTCAGGGAATAACCTTCTGAAAAATTAAGACGGACACCCGCAACGCCGGAAAGACAGGAATGCTCCTGCACAAGACCTACGGCATGGTCGAAGCCAGGCATATTTACCAGGAGGGAGGTGCTGGTCACCAGGAAACGTTGAAAGCTCCGGAGAACCGCCGAGTTAATGACTTCGCTATACCCGAAGTCATCGGCGTTGATGATAATCTTATTAGCAGTGCGCATACAGGTTACAGGTCAGAAAAAAGTTACCTGCGAAAAACGCACCATAAGGGGAATTATTTCGGTTGTGGATAAAAAATATAGGGGTAAATGCCTATTGATGCCACATCTTCGCTTTGAATTTTCCATCCTTGATGATCACCATTTTTAATGGATCATCATGACTATATACTGTGCCCTGGAAAGTCCCCTCGATAACGCTGTCGGCAACGGAAGTTACCGTCGCCGTAGCAAAGCTTCTCGAAGGGACATCACCATAGAGGGAGTAATTCGGGCGGGACGTGATGTTGATAAATGTTGCGTAATTAAGGTCCATCCAATAATGCATAGCTGTATCACTATATTCACCGGTGGAAATAGGCTTGCCATACTCATACCCGATCCACAGATACATATAGTCCGACAAGGTTTGTTGATAATTACCGGAATACATCGGCGTATCTATGTTTGGCACGCCCACAAAACCCGACACTATTACAACGTTTGAGACGGTATCTACATAGGCATCGGCAAGGCTATCGAATGCAACATGCACACCATTGATCGAAGCCGTGATATAATTCCCGGATCGATGGGGAGCCGAAGACCCATCCTTCTTGCAGGAATAACAGACAGCCGTCAACAGCAGCCCGAAGGCCATTAGCTTTTTCATACCCCTTCATTTTTAAGATTGATCATTGCTTTACCCAGATCTGCTTTACGACATAGGCGACGGAGCCCCACGTACCATACATATAGTTAAATGCCAACGAATCCTTCCCCAGGACCTGAACGTCGGCCACGCCCCCGTATACCCCCATGATCGTATCTCTCAAAGGATCGGCAGCAACTTTAAAGACTTTAAAAGTGATCGTATCAGAAGCAAAATCGACATCCCTTCCCGGAACAGCCCAGTTGGGGGCAGGGTCCCTTCCCGATTGTACGAATGAGATCACATTGATCGTATCCAGGAAGCTGCGTCCATCCGGCACTATCGGAGATCCCCGGTAACAATAATCCCGTATGATATGTCCCGTAAATTCGGATATGGTATGCGCACCTTCAGGGTAAAATACAGAGGCGTCCTCGGTAACATGATACGTTCCTACGTAAGTCCCGGCCAGATCATTGGCGGAGGGGGTGACTGGAGGAAGGTCGGTTGATTTCTTGCAGGAGGCCAACAGGAGCAGGACAAAAAATACCTTTTTTACATCAGTAGAATAAGGCAGAAAGGCATATTTCATTAAGTATGATTGATAGGATAGGCATAAAAATAATAAAAGAAATCTGTACGAACAAGATTCCTGCGCAATGGGCTATCTTCATAGCATTTACTCCATAATCATGACATCCCGCAATAAAAACCTCCTCCTTAATTGGGTCTTCCTGCCCTGCCTGCTCCTCCTCGCCCTGAACGACCATTTTTTAAAAGGCTGCTATCCCGGCTGGCTGACAGGCAAACTCTCGGACTTCGCCGGACTGCTGATCTTTCCCCTGTTCCTGGCCTACCTCTTTCCCGGCCAGTCCCGTGCCATGCCATGGCTGACAGGGCTGTTCTTCATCTTCTGGAAATCTCCCCTGTCGACCCCTTGGATCGACAGCTATAATACGGTCGCCCCCATCGGCATCACCCGGACCGTCGATCATTCCGACCTGCTGGCCCTGGCGGTCCTCCCCCTGTCCTACTATCTCATCCGGCATATCGACCGCTGCAGGATCCCCGGCAACATCTGCCCACGTCTGAAAAGCCAATACCTTATCCTGCCCTGCAGCCTTGTTTTTATGTCCACCTCACCCCCCTTGTCCTATAAGCTCGCACACAATCCACCCGAAGGCGACATCTATATCGGGGAATACTACACTGTGAAGCTAACCCCTGAACAGGTGCTGGAAGCCCTGCAGAAAGAAGGTTTCACGCCCGTACCGGATACTTCCGGCCATTATACGTCCAACAACTGTTACACCATCGGGAACGTCACTTTCCCCGGCATCCAGGATACCCTTCAATCCGTACGGTTTTGCCTGCATAAAGAGAACAATAACAAGACGACCATCTGGGTCGACAAGGTCACCAAAAAAGGAAATTTCCACCTTAGTGACTGGAGGTTGTTAAAGATCTATACCAAATATTATCGCCAGATGCTGCACCGCCACATGATCCGGGAGTTGCGATGAGCAACGCAGAACCTGCTCACTCCGTTCGCAGGCTCTTCACCGGATTGGCCATCGCCGACCTCAACGCCTGCACGCTGATGGTCCCCACCGCCGTCAGCAAAGCCGCACCCGTCGCCATCGCAAACACAGTCCAGTTGATGCTGGTCCGGTAAGCAAAATCCTGCAGCCAGGTATACATCGCCCACCAGGCCAGCGGTGACGCCACCAGGATGGCCAGCAGCACCAGCTTGAGAAAATCCCGCGTCAGCAAAGTGATGACACTGCCCACACTGGCGCCCAGTACCTTGCGGATCCCGATCTCCCGGGTCCGCTGCTCGGCCGTGAACATCGCCAAACCCAGCAAGCCCAGGCAAGCGATGAAAATGGCCAGCGAGGCAAACGCGATGAAGAGTCCCCCTGTCCGTTGCTCCGTCCTGTACGTATTATTAAAGTCCTCATCCATGAAAGTATAATTGAACGGTTGACCGGGCGCCATCGTCCTCCATTTCGCCTCGATCTGTGCGATCAGGCCGGGGATGTTCTTAGTGGCCGTCCTTACGGCAATACTACTGTTCTCCTTTCTCCACCGCATCGCCAGCGGCGTCACCTGCTCCCGCAGCGAATTGAAGTTGAAATCCTTCACTACGCCTACGACATGCAGGTGCGTCAGGTCGCGGGCAGGGAAATTGTCCAGGGAATACAGGTCCTTGTTCACGGCGTCCTTGAACCCAAGGAGCCGGGCCGCCGATTCATTCAAAATAATACCCGCCGAATCCGTCAGGAAATCACGGGAGAAATTCCGGCCCTGCACCATCTGCATACCCAGCGTGGGGATATAGTGCTCATCCACGCTCCAGATCTGCATGGACGCCGCCTTCGAAGCATCCATCCCCGGCTCGGGGAACAGGGGATAGTCGCTGCGCCAAGACGAAGTTGGCAGATAGCCCGTCATCGTAGCGCGCTCCGCCCCGTTCATTTTCAGGACCTCCTCTTTGAACGCCGCCGCCTGGCCTTTCAGCGCATTCGTATTCTGCAGGACGAGCACCTGGTCCCTGCTGTAGCCGATGTTCTTATTGCGTATATAGTTCAATTGCCTGTAGATGACGATCGTCCCCACCATCAGGACCACCGAGATGGCGAACTGGAAGACGACAAGGCTGCTGCGCAGCCACCCGCTCCTAAAGCCCGCCGCCAGCTTGCCTTTCAATACCTGTGCCGGACGGAAGGCGGAGAGGAAGAGCGCCGGGTAGCTGCCCGCCAGGAAGCCCACCACCACCGTCAGGAGCAGCAGGGAGGCCAGCAGCCAGGGGCGGCCGAACAGGTCCGGCGTCAGCGCTTTGGAGGCCAGCTGGTTGAACAAAGGCAGCAAAGAGATGGCAATGATCACGGCCAACGCCAGCGCAATGAAGCACACCAGCATCGACTCCATCAGGAACTGCCGGATCAGGCTTTGACGCGTGGAGCCCAGCACCTTCCGAACCCCTACTTCCTTGGCCCTGCCCGCGCTGCGTGCCGTCGACAGGTTCATAAAATTGATACAGGCGATCAGCAGGATGAACACTGCGATGGTGGAAAATATGTACACATACTGGATGCTCCCGTTGCTCCCCAGCTCGGAAGTCCTGTTGGAATGCAGGTGAATGGCCGTCAGCGGGGTCAGTGAATACCGGATATAATTGCCGCTCTTATTGAACTGGTCCATGTCCACCTGCATGAGCGCCTGCGCCCGCGGGCCCACGTACTTGTCCACTATCTGCGACATCCGGGCTTCCAGCCGCCGGGGATCGGCCCCGGGCTTCAACAGCAAATAAGTGTTGAAATTATTGCTCAGCCAGTCGCCCAGCTCCCATTTTTCAATGGCATTGTTGGCCGAAATAAAGAGATCAAAATTAAAATGGGACTGTTCCGGGATATTCCGGATCACGCCGGTCACTTTCAGATTGGAAGTGTCATTCACCGTGAGATATTTACCCACGACATCCGTGGAATTGAAATATTTCAGCGCCGTCTTTTCCGTGATCACCACCGACCGGGGCTCCACCAGCGCGTTGCGGGGATCGCCCTGTAGCATCGGTAAGGTAAACACGCTGAACACAGTGGAGTCCGCATAGATCACCTTGTCTTCGTGTATATTCTGCTGCCCCTTCTTCACCAACAGTCCCCCATACCTGCGGAAACGCACCGCCTGCTCCACTTCCGGATAATCCCGCTTCATCGCAGCGCTCATCGGCTCCGGCACCGTTGCAATGTGGAAATAATTGCCGCCGAAATGCAGGTCTCCATCTATCCGGTAAATGCTGTCCGCCTCCTTATTCCAGCGGTCATAGCTCAGCTCATCCGTCACGTACAGCATGATCAGCAGACAGGTGGCCAGGCCAATGGCCAGACCTGAAATATTGATAATGGAGAAGGCTTTATTGGCCTTCAGGTTCCTCCAGGCGATGAGAAAATAATTCTTTAACATGGCTAATCGGAATTGAAAGGTTCAATTATACCAATAAAAAGAATGCCGCTGTTTTTAAGAGCTAATAATCAGTAAATTGTAGACAGCAATCCCGGCGGCCATTGTCCGGTTCCGATACACATCCTGTCCCATTCCGGCGCGCCAAAAAAGCTTACAATCCGGGTAATCTTACTGACAATAGGCAGAGTAGGAAATATTTACTTTGTAAGCAAACCTTATTCAAACAACTTTCATATGAAAAATTTTACATTGCTTGCCTTGTTCCTGACAGGAACCCTGGCCACATTTGCGCAAACAACCGTCTCTACCCTATCTGCCTTGCAGACCGCCATCAACAACGCTTCACCCGGCGCCGTGATCATCCTTGCCAACGGCGCCTACACCGCCAGCACCGACATAACGATCAATAAGCAGGGTACGGCAGCACAGCCCATCACCATCAGGGCGCAGAGCAACGGCGGCGCCGAGATCGCAGGCGCCGCAGGGTTCAGCATAGTAAGCCCCGCCACCCACATCATCATCCAGGGGTTTAAGTTCACACACAGCGCCTCGCAAGCCACCATGGCTTCCGGCACCAGCTTCTGCCGGTGGACACGCTGTCTCTTTCAAACACCGGGGGAAGGAGAGGACCTGCTCATCAATGGCAACGACCATGAGGTGGACTACAATACCTTCCAGCATAAGAATGCCCTGGGCCGGTTTATCGCCGTCCGGGGTACAGGCAGCCAGATAGCGCAGCGTATCCATATCCACCACAATTATTTTCTCGACCAGCAGCCACAGACAGGCAATGGCGCCGAGACACTGCAATTCGGTCTCAGCGGCTACAGTCTCTCCAACAGCAACAGCATCGTAGAGTACAATCTGTTCGAGCAGTGCGAAGGAGAAAATGAATTGATCTCCGTAAAAGCATCCCAGCTGACCATCCGCTATAACACCATCCGGGATTGCCCCGCCCAATTCACCCTCCGCCACGGCAACCGCAGCACCATCTACGGCAACTATTTCATCAACACCCCCGGCCTGCGCATCTTCGGGGATGACCACACGATCTTCAGCAACCATTTCGAAAATTGTGATCCCGCCATCTTCGTTGGCAATGGCGACGGAGAAGTGGCGGACGGCGCTCCGCTGACATCACACGATCGTCCCGACCGTGCGCTGATCGCCTTCAATACACTGGTGAACAATACAACCAATATTATCCAGCCCGGGCGTACCAATGGGCTGGGCGCCACGGACATCACCATTGCGGGCAATATCATCCAGGGCGGAGGGCCCGCGGCTACCATCGCAGGGCCTTACACGGGCGGGGTATGGTCGGGCAATATACTCTTCAATACCAATGGCGCCGGCAGCATGCCTTCCAGCGGATATACCACCGTCAATCCTTTGCTTGCCCGCGATGCCACCGGCACTTTCCACCTGCAGTCAGGAAGTCCCGCCATCAACAGCGCCACGGGCAGCTACCCCTCCGTCACCACGGATATGGACGGCCAGCCCCGCACTTCTCCCCTGGATAAAGGCGCCGACGAAGTTTCATCCGCCCCGGTGATCGCACATATCCTTACACCTGCGGAGGTAGGCTACAATGGCAACGCAGCACCGGACTGCCAGCCCGTCACCGCCAGCGCCGACGATGGCAACGTGCCCGCCAACGTACTGGACGGCGACCTGGGCACACGCTGGTCAGCCAACGGGGACGGACAATGGATCCAATTTTGCCTCGGCACTACCAGCACCGTCACAGGCGTGCAGATCGCTTTCTATTCCGGCAATACCCGCACGTCCACTTTCGACGTGCTCACCGGCGCCAATGGCACGACCTGGACGACAGCCGCATCCGGACTGGTCAGCAGCGGCACCTCTCTCAACCTGCAAACATTCAGCTTCACCGCCCGCACAGCAAAATATGTGCGGATAGTCGGACATGGCAACAGTGTCAACGCCTGGAACAGCTACTCCGAAGTGAATATTCTCTCCAGTCAGGCCCTGGCCTCCGCCACCGAAAAATCCCCGGAGACGGGCGCCGTCCTCAATGCCTACCCGAATCCATCTCACGGCACCGCCACCATCGCCTACCACCTGGACAAGGCCGGCCCCACCAACCTGTCGGTATACGATGGAGCAGGCAAATTGTTAACCGTGCTGGTAAACGCAGATCTGGCAGCAGGAGACTACAACAGTGAATTCAAGCCCTCCGCCGCAACATCATCCTTCTACCTGCTGAAGCTGACCCATAACAGAAAGGTTATCACTAAAAAGCTGGTGAAAGAATAAGGCCCGCTTCGTATCTTCATCCCCAAAGCAGCATTCAAAAAGAAAAGGGATGGACTACAGCAAGCTCCTGGAACAGGATTGGAATATTTTCGAAAAAGGCAGGACCATCGGCAAAAAGGGTTCCGAGGATGGCACCATCCTCACCGACCTGGAGAACATCCATGGCGCCAGGATCACGGTGGAACAGATCGGCGACCCCAGCCCCCGCTTCGCCATCACCTTCGGCATCTACGGACTGCTGTTCCATACCCATTTCAAACAGCGCCAGGACGAAGTGGAACTGACCATCGCATGGTTGAAAAGCACGATCAATAAAGTTTTCGATATGTATGAGCAGGCCGAGAGCAGCCGCACGGACGACTGGTATCACGAACATGACAGGCTGGTGCATGAGCTGACCATCGACTGATCGACTGATCCGTCCCTCACCGCCACAGCCACGCCGCCAGCTTATAATTATCCGTAAAATAATCCAGCCCCGGCGCTCCTTTCGCATTGTAGACGAACACAGGCACCCTTGCCTCATAGGAAGAGCCATGACTACGGTAGGTCTCCTGATGGGTCTTTTGGGCATCAGCAGACTGCCAGCCGGCGACAGGCAGCAGGAATAGTAAAAAAGCAAGCCTCTTTCTCATGGCTCAAAATTGCGGCATTCATATTACCCGAATGTTAATTAAAAGAGGCCGTCTCATAAATAATTGAGACGGCCTTTTGATTTTACAGCGCCCCCTGTTGGCTGGTGTATATGATGGTTGGATAGCGTCTATTGGTAAAAAAGGTAAGATGTAAGCAGGCAAAGAGTAGTTTTCTACCGGCAATGTAGCCTTTTTTCAGGCTATTTTCTTTCTCAGGTTGTGGGCTAATGCTAATAACCCCGTTTCGACTCCTACCTTGTCAATACCCCTTAACATAAACCTTTTAAAGTGATGATTATGCTTGATATTGGCAAAGACAGGTTCGGTATCGAAGCATCGCTGCTTTCGTTTTTGGATGCCACGACTGGTTTTTAAGCGTTTCTCTGCTTTTTGCTTTAATCGATTCCAGTTAAGGTTGACTTCAATAGTGCGGTACTCATAATCCGGATTGCATTGCCCACGCAGCGGGCAGCCGGCACAGTTTTTAGACTGGTAGCGTGTGAGCGTTTGTTCATAGCCACTGTGGTTGGACTTGATTCGTTTTCCTATCTTTTTCATGCCTTTGCCTGCCGGGCAACTATATCGGTTGGTGGCCGGGTTATAGATAAATTTGTCGGCTGTATACGGCTTCTTATGGCGTTTCTTATGACTTTGGTTCCGGTCGAACTGATTGTGCTTTACATAGGCGGTAATCCGTTCGTTTTCCAGCCACTGATAGTTCTGTTCACTACCGTAGCCTGCGTCAGCAGTCACATTATTGGGTTTTTGCCGATAATTACGGATATGTTCCTGGAGGTGAGGAATCAATGTTTTGGTATCGGTCGGATTTTGGTGAAGGCTGTAAGAGGCGATAAATTGATTATTGGTGCTGATCTGAACATTGTAACCTGGCTTCAACTGCCCATTTCTCATGTGATCTTCTTTCATACGCATAAATGTCGCATCCGGATCAGTTTTGCTGTAGCTATTCCTTCGTTCTCCCAGGGCCTGTTCCTGCACCGCATATTTGTCCAGTGCTGCTGGCCAGTTCTTGCGCGCATAATTCAGCTTTTGGCGAACCTTACTATTTATTTTTTTGCCCTTTAAGGCAGTATTGATCTTCTCGATCGTAGCGCTAACCTTCTGCTTATCAATCTTGTCAAAGCCTGAGGGATCGGTGTCATCCAGTTCGGCAGCAGCCACCGATTGAGCGTACTTCCACAACTCGTCTAATTGCTGTCCGATCCGCTCCTTGCTGGTCTTGATCGCCTTGCCCCAGACAAAAGTATATCGGTTCGCATTGGCTTCTATCTTGGTCCCATCCGTATATAAATCCTTTAAACTCAATAATCCTTCTTCACATAGCAATAGCACTACCTGGGTAAAAATGGGTTGTAATGTCTTTTGCAACCGCTGTCCACGGAACCGGTTGATCGTATTGTGATCCGGCTTGCTCATTCCAGTCAGCCACATAAAGTAAATATCTCTCTGTAAGGCCTCCTCTATCTTCCGACTGCTGTAAATATTATTGATGTACGCGTAAACAAGTGCCTTGAGAAGCATACGCGGATGATAGCTGCTGGCCCCTCCCGGCTTGTACTGCTGCAATAAAGCCGTGATATCTATCTTCTCCAGCACTTCGTGGACCACCCGCACCGGGTGCGCCTCTGCAACCAGTTCATCCAAACTGGGCGGGAAGGCCATGATCTGATGTTGATGGTTGGCCTTGAACACCACCGACAGGGTTTTGCCTCTTGCCATACCCTTAAATTAACCCAAATCTCTCAACCTCTCTAACGATCGCCTCAACTACTTATCCCAACCCTGTGCATAAACTCGCGTAAAAACCGAAATTGAAAAAGGGTGCCTCAATTTACTTTTGAGACACCCTC
>Ga0268264_10000158_pt1 | contig 153433 bp, 128 predicted proteins | sample KBSSwiS32_FD_190357 | JGI IMG/M metagenome (GOLD analysis project Ga0268264, IMG submission 190357) | Switchgrass rhizosphere microbial communities from Kellogg Biological Station, Michigan, USA - KBS Switchgrass S3-2 (SPAdes) (version 2) | ecosystem: Host-associated > Plants > Roots >... | reverse complement strand
CGATCGACCTCGTACAGCGCGGCCGCATCGGCATAGGGATTCTGATTGGGCGCCTGCAAACCGCCGGCGTTGGGGAACGGGACGGCCGGAGCGGCAGTCGTCGGCTGCGCGCGGCGCGCCGCGCGGCGAAGCGCGGTGCGCGCTCTCAGCGCATCAGGCGACGGCTTCGATGCGGCAGGCTTCGCCCGCGTCGTGGGAACATCGACGTTGACTGGCGGCAACGGTGCCGACTGCTGCGCCTCAGCGCTGCTGAACGCGGTCGCGGCGATGAAACCGGCAAACACCGCCGTGTACTTGCCTGCGTCGTTGCCGACAGCCCAACTCTCCGCGCGCTCCTGCCGCAGTGAGTTAGGTATCTTGATACCTGCCATTTTGCCGTGCCCCCGTCTGGTGAATCGCGCCTCGCTTCATGCGGCGCTGGTTCCAGCTGTTACGGAGGTTCCGCGAATGGGGTCAATGCGACAAAATTAACCAACGTTAACCTTGGAGCGGGCAGCACCACTTTCAGTTCTTGGGCGTGGCAATTGTGCAACGAAAGTTGTAGAACCGTTCCAAACGATGGCATGAATTGTTGTATAAAATCAAATTGCTACCGATATTTTCGAGAGAACTCGACATGTTGGGCCCTACCCAAAGTTGTCCCAAAAGTGGCCTGATTCGGGCGGAACCAAGGATTGACCCTGGAATCGATACACAATCGCAAAGTAGGTCAAAATCGACCAATTCCGCCAACTCTGGCGGTCAGCGAAACTAAAAGTTGAATCGGAAATCGATACTCAATCGCAGCTAGGTGAATTCCGCCGAGCAAAATTCATCCACCAACTGCTGCGCGGACTGCCGGGCCCCGATGCAATTCTCGGCCTCCCGGCAATCCTGCCCCGCCCCGCGTCGGGTGAACGTCGGGGGCGCGCAGCGGTCCGCGCGAGTTCCTGCCTGCACAACAGCAATGGATCGGAACGCGATGCTCAGTCGGTGCTGGGCGGCTTCATCAGCGAGAACAATTCATCGACCGTGCGCTGCGCGGACTGCCGGACCCGATCGGGGTTTTCGCCCCCGGCAATCCTGATCTGCCCGACCACCGCTTTGATCTCGTCGCGAAAGTCAGTGAGAAAGCGCAACGGATCGGAAGAGTCATTTGCCACTCGCGCGATCAGTCCCGTGATCAGGATCTGACAGGCGAGCATTCGCCCGTTCAATTCCTCCATTGTGCCTCCATCTGAATATGCGTTGACCTTGCCAAGCGAGGCGCATGGACGACATGCGGGGCGATGTCAATCACCGGTCCGGGAACCTCATGCGATCGCCGCCACATCGAACGCCTCGTCATCAACCGGACGCTCGATCGGCAGATGCCAAGAAAGCACAACATGAAAGCACAAGGAGACGGGCAACCAGGGCCCCCGTGGGACAACATCCAACCGATGTTGCCGGGCATCCTGCGGCAACAAGCCCTTGCGCCGAAATTACCAGCGCATCGCGCGGTACCAGCCATACCCCACCGCGGTGCCGCAAAGGCTCGAGATGATGACATTGGCGCCATCATCGGATTCACCCCAACAGACCATCCAGGCGGTCCACAGGATTGCGAAGATCACGGCGCCACATTTCAGCATCAGACTTGGAGTCCTGGTCATCACAAACCTCCGCCGATCGAGCTGCGGGGCGATGGTATGCCAGGCCGGCGGCCGCCTCCGTGAGGGGCATCACGGAGATCATGCGCGAGGACTACCCGAACCTCAGCCGCGACCGCTCCTTGGCTTTCTCGGCTTCAGTCACACGGTCCCGAGCCGGTGCTTGCGTATTGAGCGACGTCAGAAGTCGCCGCGCGGCATCGGAGACCTCGGCGACAGCGCGGTCGAAAGCCGGCTGGTTGGCTTGCGACGGCTTGTTGAAACCGGACAGCTTGCGCACGAACTGCAGCGCCGAGGCGTGAATCTCCTCCTCGCTTGCCGGTGGTTCGAAGTTGAACAGCGTCTTGATGTTGCGGCACATGGCTCGTTCCTCTGCGCGGGGGCGCGTGCAAAATCCTGCCTCTCGACCTATCTTGTCACGACATGAGGGATTATCCATCCCTTGTATGGCATCAAGGCCGGGGGTCCCGATGAGTCACGTCACCTATCGCATTGTCCAGCACGATGGCGGCTGGGCCTATACCGTCAACGGCGTATTTTCGGAAAGCTTTCGGAGCCATGAAGCAGCGCTGGCCGCCGCCAAGCGTGCCGCGGTCGAGCAGCGCACGCCCGGCCGGACCGAGGTGATCGAATACGAGACCGCCGACGGCAAATGGCGCACCGAGACCGCTGCCGGCAGCGATCGCCCCGAAACTGATGTCGATGACGGTGCGTGACCTGGCAGGGTTGCTCGCCTGACGCTCAAAATGGAACCTGCGCGCCCAGCCGGGCAAAGAAGGCCCTTCCTTTCCGGGTCAATCGCAAGGCGCGCGGGATAGGCGAGCGGACGACGCAACGCTCTTCAAGCAGCCGTTTCAAAATCGCGCTCGGAAACGAGCCGGCGAAATGAGGAACGCGTTCCGTCCAGTCGTTGCAGAGCCGCACGTGCCGCCCGCCCGCCGGATTGAAATCGATCTGTTCGGCCCTGCACCAGGAGAGGCCTTTTTCCGTGACGCACCCTGTTCGATCGCTGATGGCCACCAGATTGCGACGGATCAGTGCGTCGCACAGGGCAACGCCGAGCTGTCCCGCAAGATGGCGGTAGCAGCTCCGCGACTGTCGTAGTGCGGCGGGAAGCCGCGCTCGCCTGCCATCGACCTCGTCGGCTTTCGCGGCAAGATCGACCAGGCTCTCGATCAACGAAGCGACATCGTCGTCCGCGATCCGGTAATATCTGAACCTGCCCTGCGACCAGACCGACAGCACCCTTGCGTCAACCAGCTTCTGCAGATGGGCGCTGGCGCTTTGTGGCGAGATTCCCGCCGCCACGGCGAGTTCCCCCGCGGGCATGGCCTTGCCGTCCGACAGCGCGCTGACGATCGCTTCCCGGGCAGGATCGCTCAACGCCTCGGTGATCCGCGAAAACCCCGACTGTGGCAGGTGCTGGTTCATGTGCTGGCTCATGCGAACTCCCAGCTCGAACGTACCGAACTTCGATTGGCGCTCATTTCAGATTTCGGTGAAACGTCAGCCCTCCCACTTCTGCAATTCTGCCTTGGCATTCATGCACGCCAAAGGAACCCGCCATGACCGGCCAAGCCGACCAACACGACGCCGAACGGATCTATCAGCTCTGGGACGATGCGCTGGGCAACAAAGACCTGGACGCATCTTTGTCGCTCTATGCGGACGATGCGACCATCGAGAGCCCTTTGGTCCAGCATCTCATGAAGACGCAAGAGGGGATCGTCCGGGGCAAGGACCAGTTGCGCCGGTTCATTACCCTGGTTTTTCAGAGCAATCCGCCGCAACGCAAGCGATTCAGGACCGGTTTTTTCAGCGATGGCCGCGTGATCATGTGGGAATATCCCCGCGCGACGCCAGCAGACGACCAGATGGAGCTCGTGGAAGTGATGGAGATCCAGAATGGATTGATCCAGCGCCACAGGGTCTACTGGGGCTGGTATGCGCTGAACGTCCTCAACGGACGCTGAACCCGGAGCTTGCCGTCGACCGGAGCTCTCGAACAGGCCCGCCCGGTATGCTAGACTCGCTTCAAAAGCAGCTTGAACAACGGCTGCGTCGAGGGGAGAAACAGCATGAAATGGTCCTGCGCGGCGCTGGCTGCCGCATCCGCGTTGATATCGGTGACGGCCGTGGCGGCTGACTATCCCGCGCCCAAGCAGGGTGACTGGACGCTCAGGGATTTCACGTTCCACACCGGCGAGACCCTGCCGGAACTGAAAATGCGCTACACCACCGTGGGCGAGCCCAGCGGCCAGCCGGTCCTGGTGCTGCACGGCACGGGCGGTTCGGCGGCGAGCATGCTGACGCCGGGTTTTGCCGGCGAGCTGTTCGGCGCGGGCCAGCCGCTCGATGCCTCGAAATACTACGTCATCATTCCCGACAATCTCGGCCATGGCCGATCGTCGAAACCCTCCGACGGCCTGAAGTTGGCATTTCCGAAATACGATTACGCAGACATGGTCGATGCGCAGTACCGGCTCGTCAAGGAAGGTCTCGGCATCAACCACCTGCGGCTCGTGATCGGCAATTCGATGGGCGGCATGCACACCTGGATCTGGGCCGTGCGCTATCCCGATTTCATGGATGCCGCGGTGCCGATGGCCTCGCAACCGACCGAGATGGCGGCACGCAACTGGATGCTGCGGCGGATGATGCTGGAAACCATTCGCAACGATCCGGATTACAACGGCGGCAACTACACCGCGCAACCGCGGATGATGAAATACGCGATCACGGCCTATGGCATCGCGAGTGCAGGCGGCACGCTCGGCTATCAGACGCTGGCCCCGACGGCGGCGAAGGCGGACAAGATGGTCGACGAGCGGCTGGCACCGCCGATCCCGGCCGACGCCAATGATTTCATCTATCAGTGGGAGTCCTCGCACGACTACAATCCGGCCGCCGGGCTGGAAAAGATCACCGCGACGCTGCTCGCCATCAATGCCGCCGACGACGAGCGCAACCCGCCGGAGACCGGCCTGACCGTCGAGGCGATCAAGCGGATCAGGAACGGGCGGCTCTATCTGATCCCGGCCAGCACCGAGACGCGCGGTCATTCAACCACCGGCAGCGCCAAATTCTATGTCGAGCAGCTCAGGGAATTGCTGCAGAACGCGCCGCAACGGGCGATGTAGTATCAGCACGCGGCGGGCCCCATGACGTCGAGCCGCTTCCGCAGCATCGCCCTCGGCCTGCCCGAGACGGTCGAGGGCTCACATCAAGGCACTACCGATTTTCGAGCCGGAAAGCGCATCTTTGCAACGCTCGGCTATCCCGACGATGCGTGGGGCATGGTGAAACTGACACCGGAGCAGCAGTCCATCCTGGTCGAATCGGAGCCCGAGATCTTCCGACCGGTCCCCGGCGGATGGGGCAAGCAGGGCAACACCAATGTTCGGCTGGCGAAGGCCGATCCGACCACGCTGCGTAGCGCGCTGACCATGGCGTGGAATAACGTCGCCGGGAAATCACCGAAGCCGCGCGCCAGGAAGAAGCCCTGATTTTGCATCGCGTCAGTCCATCGGGCCTGCGTGCGCTCAAACTTTGAGCGTGCATCGTCGTTCCGGCTCGGGCTTAATTGCAACCTCGCTGGAATCAATGTGCGTGGAGAATGAGCGCGCTCGCGGCGAGGAGCACGGCTCGAAAACGACCGTGCTCGACGGGATGGAATGCGTGGAGGATCGGATGCGATGGATCCTGCTGGTCACGTTGCTGACACTATCCGCGCAGGCGGGCGCGGCGTTCGCCTTCGACAACGGGCAATACGACAATGTTCCAGCTGACATCCGCGCCTGGTTCAAGAGCGTGGTGGCGCCGAATGGCGTGCCGTGCTGCGACATCTCCGACGGCCATCGCACCGAGTATGATGTTCGCCAGGGCGCCTACTGGGTTCCGATCGAGGGCGAATGGATGGCGGTCCCGGAGCGCGCCGTCATCCGCGACCGCGGCAATCCGGTCGGTCAGGCGGTGGTGTGGTATGTCCGTCACGGCGGCGCCATCATCATCTCCTGCTTCGTGCCGGCCGACGCGGTGTGACTTGGAGGAGGCTCCGTGCTTTAAATCCGCGCATGAGCCCAGAGGCAACGAACGAGCGAACGCGCGCCGTGATGCGCTGGATCATGGCCGCGTTCTACGCTGTGGCTGGCGTGGCCCATCTCGTGGCGCCGGACAAATTTCTGGCGATCACCCCACACTGGGTTCCGCTGGCGCCGCAGGTCATCCTGATAACGGGCGTGTGCGAACTCGCCGGCGCGGTCGGACTCATCACCAAACCCCTGCGCTGGTGGGCGGGTGTTGCGCTCGCAGCCTATGCGCTCTGCGTCTGGCCGGCGAACTTCAAGCATGCCATCGACGGCATCGACCTGCCCTACCTCAGCAGCAGCTGGCTCTATCACGGACCGCGACTTATGCTGCAGCCGGTCATCATCTGGTGGGCGCTCTATTGCGCCGATGTGATCGACTGGCCATGGCGCGATAAGGGTAGCTGACGAAACACAGCGATGTTAGCATCGGCCGAAGGTGATGATCCTTCAGGAGAAACATCCGTGACCGATCTTGTTGCGACAGACCTCGCCGCGATTTATCCGAAACCTTCGCCGCGCGTCATCGCCAAGGCGCTTCCGGCGATCGACGCGCACGCGAGAAACTTCATTGCGATGTCGCCGTTCTGCGTGATCGCCACCTCCGGCTCCGACGCCAGCGTCGATGCCTCGCCGCGCGGCGGCCATCCCGGTTTCGTGCGGGTCGAGGGGCCGAACCGGCTGCTGATGCCGGATCGCCCGGGCAACAACCGGCTCGACAGCTTCAGGAATATCGTCGATGGCTCGGGTTTCGTGCAGCTGATCTTCTTCGTGCCCGGCATCGACGAGACGCTGCGGGTCGGCGGCAAGGGCACGCTCTCGGCGGCGCCGGAGCTTCTCGCCGCGATGGAGGAGTTCGGCAAGCCGCCACGCGCCGTGCTCGATATCACCGTGCACGAGGCCTATTTCCACTGCGGCAAGGCCTTGATGCGGTCGCGCCTGTGGTCGCAGGACGCGCAGGTTGAGCGCTCGTGCTTTCCGAGCATCAGCCAGGTCATTCACGATCAGACCCGGCTCGGCGAGCCGGAAGGTCAGGCCGAGGTCGAGGCGAGCAACAGGACACAGCTTTAGGAAATATCCCCGGTTCGAGGAGACGAGCGCAGGGCGCAGCTCCAAGACCGGGCATACCGGGCCTCGCCCTTCGGCAATCCCGATGACAGGCCCCAGCGGGGTATCCAGTCCGCCGTGGCGGCGGGCTCTATCGCAAGCGCCCGGGAATACTGGATCGCCCGCTTTCGCGGGCGATGACAGCTTTGGATCGGGAGCGTGCGGATCGTTACGTCCTCAGCTCTCACTCTCCAGCCCGCCGACATGCTTCTGCGTATAGAGCTCAAGCCCGATGCGCTGGATCAAGTCGAGTTGGGTCTCGAGGAAATCGATGTGATGCTCCTCGTCCTTCATCAGGTCCTCGAACAAGTCGCGCGAGACGTAGTCCTTCACGCCCTGGCAATAAGTCGCCGCCTCCTGATAGAGGGTACGGGCACCGATCTCCGCGGCCAGATCGCACTCGATGATTTCCTTGACGTTCTGGCCGATCCGCAAGGGATCGAGCACCTGCATGTTGGGGAACCCGTCGAGAAACAGAATGCGATCGGTGAACCGGTCCGCGTGATGCATCTCCTCGATGGACTCCTTGCGCCAGACCTTCGCCATCTCCAGCAGGCCCCAATTGTGCAGCACGCGATAATGCAGCCAATACTGGTTGATGGCGGTCAATTCGCTGCGTAGCCCCTTGTTGAGATACTCGATGACTTTGGGGTCGCCCTGCATGATGCACTCCGAAGGGTTGACGGCCAGGCCGGCCGCTGTTTGAGGTATGAAGAAAGCACATTAGCCGGAATGCGCCCATCTCCCAAACGGGAGCATGGGCGAACATCCGGCAAATCTAGGGATTGTCAGGCTGCCGCGAGCGCAAACCGGTCCGGCGTCAGCTCATCCGGTGCAATCGAAGTCCGGTCATGTTCGCATCCGTCCCGGCATTGACGCGCGCAGGGGCCGAGCGCCTCGTCGACGATTGTCTTGATCGTGCGCGCGCAACGGCCGCATGCCGCACTGCAACCAAGGCAGCCATAAACGTCCTTCGCATTGCGAGGAAGTTCGTCCGCGGTGCTGACGGCGTGGCGGATATCTTGGTCGCTGATGACGTTACAGGAACAGACGATCATGGAACCCGGAGGATCTGGAGACAGGGGATCGATATTGGACTGGAGCGCCCGTGGCAAAAGGAAAAATGGCTTTTTGAAGCGATTCCAAATTGTCGCCTTAAAGCTAGAATCGATCGAGGCAAGTCGCGTTGCGGTAAATCAAGAAGGTCGACGACCGTTGGCGGCATCATGGCACCGCTCCATCGCGCTACCCCGCCAAATACTACCGCTACCGCTGTCAGTGCTGTCTCCATCGATCGGATTTCCTGGATGTCGGTCGCCGAATTGCCGATACAACCCGGGAAACTTCATCCGACTGGGATCTGACGAACTGCTTGCATTAATGATCGTATGATCCTTGAGCCACCATTCGGCCAACATCCTCGTCGACCTCGTCGTCTGATAGGAAGGTATCATGTCACCGAGGTGCGGCCGGCGATGAGCCAAATGGTATCCAGGGCTGGACGTGACCCGTTCGAACGTGATGAAAAAACCTCATCGTGCGTCGCAATAGGAGGGGCGCGCCATTTTATGCTGGCGAAGCGCCGCCCGGGCGTTCATTTATCGTTCACGCGCGTTGTGGAAAGTTCCCTGAAATGTCAGGTTTTCGCCACGTTGCTTCGGGAAACTTGGCGTCGAGAGAAAGGTAACGTCATGAAGAAGACCTTGATGGCTGTCGTTGCCGTCGCAGGATTGGCGGTCGCGACGGTCGCGGCACCTGGTCCTGCCCACGCGCAACCCGACGTGGCCGCTGGTGTTGCGGCCGGACTGATCGGCGGCGCCATCGTCGGCGGTGCGATCGCCTCGCAGAATCCCTATTACGGACCGGGCTATTATGGACCGGGTTATTATGGACGGCGCTCATATTACGGCGGCCCGGCCTACATCGCGGGTCCCGAGGATTATGGCTGTTACTGGCAGCGTCAGCGCTTCTGGGACGGATATGGATGGCGCATCCGTCGCATCAAGGTCTGTGGCTGATCCGATCCGTTCACCTTCATTAAATCTGCGTCCGGTTCCCCGGCAAACCTCTGTTTCCTGGGGATGGCGCGGGTAACGGCCTGAAAAAGACCGCTTTCTCTCGGCACAATGTTGCCGCGTTTACTTTGGATTGACCGTTTCGGCGTTTCCTGACGAAACGACAAGATTCCGGAACCCCAGTGCTCGGTCCCACGTGAAACCCGGCGCCTCCGTAGGAGGGCCTTCTGCAGGAGATACCAAAGATGAAGAAGACAATTGCCGCCTTGGTCGCTGTTGCGACGATCGCCGGATCGCTGGTGTCGGTTGCGCCGGCCGCTCGGGCCGACGGCGGCCGGATCGCCGCGGGAGTTGCGGGCGGCCTGATCGGCGGCGCCCTGCTCGGTGGAGCGATTGCGGCCAGCCGTCCTGCGCCGGTCTATGGCTACGGCGCGCCCGCCCCGGTCTATGTGGAAGAGCCGCCGCCGTGCCGTCTGGTTCGCGAGCGCTTCTGGGACGGCTACGGCTGGCGCGTCCGCCGCGTCGAGGTTTGCGACTAAGCCAAACGATCGGCGTATCAACGTTTGGAGAAGCCCGGCCGTAGGATCGGCCGGGCTTCTTCTTTAGGTATCCTGCCGGCAGCAAGCTGCCAAAAATCGCCCAAAGACGTTCCCGGGCGACTTGCCGCGCGAGCAGCAAAACTCTCGACCCGCATTGTTATCCGCGACACGATCGCGCGCGGATAAACCCCAGGGCGAACCCATCATCACCAACGAAGCCCCTTGCGATCCCGACTGGATTGCCATGCGCTGTCGACGGCGCTCGGAGACGTGACGACCAACGTTCGCGCCTCAGAAGTGATAGTTCACGCCGGCGGTAAATGCGTGCACAGTATCCTTCAAGCTGTTCAGGGTGACGGTCGCGTTGTTCGCGGTGTCGTTCAGCGTACCGCCGTGGGTGCCGAAGTCGTAGTAATTATATTCGAAGGCCACCGACCAGTGTGGCGCGAATGCCCAATCCACGCCGGTGCCAACCGTCCAACCGGTCCGATTCATGGTGGCGCTGGGATCGACTGCAATTCCCCTGGGGTTCGTGAAAGCATCGTCGATTTTTTCACGAGTCCAGGCGGCACCGCCCCTGACGAACACCAGCCAGCGGTCAGCGAAGCTGTAGCCGAGCCGCGCAGTGGCTGAGGCCAGGAAGTCGTTGCTGAGGGTGAATTGCGAGGGAACTGTTACTCCCGTAATCAGGTTTCTAACCGACGCGCGATGGGTGTTGGTCAGACTGCTCCAGGCCGCCCGACCTTCCAGTCCAGCGACCCAGCCAGATGCAAACTGGTAGTCGCAGCCGATCTGCCCGCCGCCCACGACGCCGGCCGAACTGAAGTCGATCGAGTTTCCAAGCGCGCTGGTCGTCCTATCGTCGCTGACGACGCCGCCGATATGACCGCCGAGGTAGCAGCCGGTCCACAAGAACTGGACGAGAGCCGCCGGCATCGCGCGGGGGGCCTTGACCGCCATGTCAGCGGCGAATGTCGCGGTCGTGGCTGCCAGAGCCACAATTGTGGCGATCGAGGCCATTCTAAACATCATAATACCATCAATCCGCTTCATTGTGTCGCAGTGGTACTACTATATGGCTGACGGTAAGCGCTGTACCTCGCGGGCCACACTCGGCGGTCAGTTGCGGCGCCCCAACAGATTTCACGGTGATCGGAGAAGGCCGCGGTCGAGATCGGCAAGGATATCGGCCGCCCCTACCGTGCCGCATTGATCGAGCGCAGGACGCCGTCGCTAGGCCAGCAGTCGACCTTCAAGCCGGCCTTTTTCTGGTAGGCGCCGAGCGCGGCGCGGGTCTGCATTCCGGCCTTGCCGTCGAGCTTGTCCTTGTAGAGGCCAAGCTGCGTCAGGCCCCGCTGCATCGCCTCGACGTCGGCCGTGCGCAGTTGCGTCGAGGCCGACCAGGGCGTGGCAAAGGGTTGCGGGCTGGTCATGCGATCGCTGAGATGACCGACGAACAGCACGTAGAGATCAGAAAAATTGTATTCCTTGATCACGAAGTAGTTCTTCGTGGTCAGGAATGATGGGCCATAGATCCCCTCGGGCTGCAGCAGCGACGCGGGTTCGGCCTGTTCGGCGGCGCTCAGTCTTTGTCCGCGCACGGGAACGAAGCCGGCGCGCAGCCACTCGCCGATCGGCTTTGTCACCTCCGGCACGCCCATGGTGCAATCGACGTTGCCGGGTGCACGTACCTCATAGGCCCAGCGCACGCCCTTCCCCCACCCCTTGTTGACGAGCTGCTGCGCAGCGGACGCCAGCGCATCCGGCACCGAATGCCAGATGTCGACACGACCGTCGCCGTCGAAGTCGACACTGTGCTTGTAGAATTCCGACGGCAGGAACTGCGTCAGCCCGGTGGCACCGGCCCAGGAGGAGCGCAGATCCGGCCGCTTCCCCACGCCGTCGCCGAGGATCTTCAGCGCCAGGATGAACTCGGTCCGATATTGATCCTTGCGGCGGCCGACATAGGCCTGGGTCGCCAGCACGCGGACGAGATCATAAGGCAATCTGTAGCGGCCATAATCGGTCTCGCGGCCCCAGATCGCGAGCACGACGGTGGCCGGCACGCCGAAGCGGGCTTCGATCGCGTTCAGCGTCGGCCGATATTGCGCCAGCAGCCGTTGCCCTTCCGCCGCCAGCCGCGCGATGCTGGCGTCCTTGATGTAATCGCCCGGCACCTGGACGAATTCGGCCTGCGACGGCGCGCCGGTGGCGGGCCGACCCGGCAGGATCAGATCGGGCAGCTTGTAGTCGGGCTCGAGCCCGCGCGTCTCGCCATCGAAGGTCGTGCGCGAGACGCCTTCCTTCTGTGCCTCAGGCCACAGCGAGGCGATGAACTGGCTGAAGGCGGCGTCAGTGGCACGGGCGGGAAGCGGCAGTAGCACGATAACGAAGAACGCCGAGATCAGGATGCGGCGAAGATGGAGCTCAATGGCGCGGAAGGCCGGGCGGAATCGCACCGACTTCGCAGGGAGCCTTGTCGCAGCCTCGATAGACGAAGAGAATCTTGATATCACTCGTGGGCACATATGGTGACGCCTCCGCGACGAAGGATTGCCCGCGTTTTTGCAGCTTCAAGCCAGGGATAGGGCACAACGACACCAAGTCCGCGCCGGCCTTGTCAATCTCCAGCCGGAACTGACCGATCGGGCCAGCCCAGTTGGCGCCGGTCTTGAGTACGTATTCGAGTTCGGCGTCTTGCAGAAGACGGTTATCATCCGCTGGTAGCCCTCTTATGGAACCTGCAAAAACCTTGTCCGGGCACCATGGCGCTAAATAATCGCGCGGATCGTCGACAGATATCTCATTGCTAATCTGCCGGCTTCCGACAACCGGCTTGTAGCTGTGGGAAATCAGAATCGTCCGACCGGCGGGAAAGACCTGCTGCCAGTGGAAGGTCGTCCTTACCGACCAGTTCGGATGGTGCTCATCATCGTCCATCAATATGTCAGCGGCAATGAGCGCCTTGATCGCATTGGCATCGAGAGCACTGTAGGCTTCTTCAGGATCGATCACCGGAACATGATATTTTTTCAACAGATCGGTCACGTCCTTTTCGGCGCCATCGGAGCCTTTCACGAAGGCATGGATATCGGCCTGCGGCTTGATCAATTGTCCGCCCACCTCGATGTGAAAGTCAAAAATATCGCCCTCGAGATATGATTTGTGAAACTCATGAGGCGCTTCGCTCATCGAACTGACATCAACTTCCGGCAGCGGGAAAGCGACCGTTCCGCTAACGTCATGGTTGGTCAAATTAGTAAAGATGTAAGAGACGCGAACCTCCTTCGGACTAAGATAGAGTTCCTCGCTCATCATGCGCAATTCGTCGGTCTTTTGAAACTGCAGACCGCCCGCACCGACGGTCGCCATCGAGTCGTTGGCCAGCAACACGGAAGAATGAACGACTAGTAGCCCGCATGCGAGCGTACTCATCAAGAGATTGCTTACGCACCGCACTCGACCCGCCTCGCCTGAGAAATTACCGCGTCAGCTTCTTGTACTTCATGCGATGCGGGATGATGGAATCCTGTCCCAGCCTGCGCATCTTGTCCTTTTCGTAATCCTGGAAATTGCCCTCGAACCATTCGACATGGCTGTCGTCCTCGAAGGCCAGGATGTGGGTGGCGATGCGGTCGAGGAACCAGCGGTCATGGCTGATGATCACGGCGCAGCCGGCGAAATCCTCCAGCGCCTCTTCCAGCGCGCGCAGGGTATCGACGTCGAGGTCGTTGGTCGGTTCGTCGAGCAGCAGGACGTTGGCGCCTGACTTCAGCATCTTGGCGAGATGCACGCGGTTGCGCTCGCCGCCTGACAGCGCACCGACCTTCTTCTGCTGGTCGGCGCCCTTGAAGTTGAACGACGAGCAGTAGCCGCGCGAATTGACCTCGCGCTTGCCGAGCAGGATCTGTTCGTTGCCGCCGGAAATCTCCTCCCACACGTTCTTTTTGCCGTCGAGGGAATCGCGGGACTGATCGACATAGCCGAGATGCACGCTCTCGCCGACGGTGATGGTTCCCTTGTCCGGTGTCTCCTGTCCGGTGATCATGCGGAACAGCGTGGTCTTGCCGGCGCCGTTCGGGCCGATCACGCCGACGATGCCGCCCGGCGGCAGCTTGAAGGTGAGATCGTCGATCAGGAGGCGATCGCCGAAGGCCTTGGTCAGGCCTTCGAAATCGATCACGTTCTGGCCGAGACGCTCGGCGACGGGAATGACGATCTGCGCGGTCTGGGTCTGCTTCTCGCTCGCCTTCTTCAGAAGGTCCTCATAGCGCTGGTAGCGCGCCTTGGACTTGGCCTGACGGGCCTTGGGCGAGGCCGCGATCCACTCCTGCTCGCGCGCCAGTGTCTTCTGGTGCGCGGCGTCCTCGCGACCCTCCTGTTCGAGGCGCTTCTGCTTCTGCACCAGCCAGGAGGAGTAGTTGCCCTCGTAGGGAATGCCCTTGGCGCGATCGAGTTCGAGAATCCAGCTCGTGACGTTGTCGAGGAAGTAGCGGTCGTGGGTGACGATCAGGATCGCGCCGGGATAGTTGCGCAGATGGCCTTCCAGCCAGGACACCGATTCGGCGTCGAGATGGTTGGTCGGTTCGTCCAGCAGCAGCAATTCGGGCTGGTCCAGCAGCAGCTTGCACAGCGCAACCCGGCGCCGCTCGCCGCCGGACAGCTTGGTCACGTCGGCATCGTCGGCCGGACAGCGCAGCGCGTCCATCGCCTGATCGACCTTGCTGTCGAGATCCCAGAGGCCATGGGCCTCGATCTCGTCCTGCAGCCTGGTCATCTCGTCGGCGGTTTCCTCGGAATAGTTCATCGCCAGTTCGTTGTAGCGGTCGAGGATCGCCTTCTGCTTGGCGACGCCCTCCATGACGTTCTCGCGCACGCTCTTGGTGGCGTCGAGATGCGGTTCCTGTTCGAGATAGCCGACCCTGGCGCCCTCGGCGACCCAGGCCTCGCCGGTATATTCCTTGTCGATACCCGCCATGATCCGCAGCAGCGTCGACTTACCCGAGCCGTTGACGCCGAGCACGCCGATCTTGGCGTCCGGGTAGAACGACAAGTGGACGTTATCGAGCACCTTGCGGGTTGGGTAGCTCTTGGTCAAACCCTGCATGAAATAGACGAATTGGCGCGCCATCGCGATCTCTCAAAAGCCGTGCGGATTTTCGGGAATTTGCTGCCGCTGATGTAGCGGCGGGGAGGCGAAAGGGCAATGTTTTATGTCCGTTCACTACGGTTGAATACGGTCCCGACACCAAGAAAGCCCCAATCGGGACAATTGAAACCTTCTTTTAATAAATCCGGCGAAAACTCGTTTTCGGCGCAGAAAAAAGCGCCGCCAAGCGGCAAAAGCCGCGTCGAATACAGCGAGTCTGCGTCATGGCAACCCTTGTATCAGCTTCTTTCTCGCCCCCCCTGGCCGGCAGAGACGACCGGTCCAGCCCGATGTCCGAGTTCAAGACGTTCTGGCGCCAGTTCGTCGCCCGGGCGTTCAACCCGTACCGGCCGGAGCTGCACTACATGCGCGGGCCCGGTCCGGCCTGGCGGGCCAAGCATGGCGCCGAGGCGTTGTTCCGCCTGAAAAAATCCAGCGACATCTGAGCGCGCGACACTCGGCAGGGTGAAATCGGAATTTCCGAGCCCGCAAGCCGCTTGCGCGTTGTCCCGTTGCGCGCGACCATGGCGCTTCCCGAACGACACGTTGCGGTCGTGACCCTCGCCATCAACGGACCTGCCCCATGACGCGGCTGCGCTGTGCAATCCTCGACGATTATTTCAACGTGGCCCTGACGCTGGCGGACTGGTCCGGGATCGGCGACCGGGTCGACGTCGCCGTATTCAACCACCCCTTTGCCTCGGAGCAGGCCGCGGCCAGCGCGCTTGGCGATTTCGAGATCGTCTGCGCGATGCGGGAACGCACCCCGTTTCCGCGCAGCCTGATCGAGGCGCTGCCCAAGCTCAAACTGCTGATCACGTCGGGCATGCGCAATGCCGCCATCGACATGGAGGCGGCGAAGAGCCGGCAGGTGGCGGTGTGCGGCACGCAATACGGCCGCGACCCCACCGCGTCCCTGACCATGGGCCTGATTCTCGAACTGACGCGGAACATCGGCCGCGAGAGCGCGCACATGCATGCCGGCGAACCCTGGCAGAAGCATATCGGCATCGAGATCGAGGGCAAGACGCTCGGCATCATCGGCCTCGGCAAGCTCGGCACCAAGATCGCGACCCTCGCGAAAGCGTTCGGCATGAACGCGATCGCCTGGAGCCCGAACCTGACGCCGGAGCGCTGCGAGGCCGCCGGCGTCGGCTACGCCACCCGGGAGCAGCTGTTCTCGACCGCCGACATCATCACCATCCATATGGTCTTGAGCCAGCGCTCGCGCGGCCTGGTCGGACGCGACGACCTCCAGCGCATGAAGCCGACTGCCTTTCTCGTCAACTCCGCGCGCGGACCGATCGTCGACGAGGCCGCGCTTCTGGACGCCTTACGCGAGCGGAAGATCGCGGGCGCGGCCATCGACGTGTTTTCGGTGGAACCGCTGCCTGCGGACCATCCATTCCGCAAACTCGACAACCTCGTGCTGACGCCGCATCTCGGCTACGTCACCGAGGAAAGCTTCCGCGCCCATTACAGCCAGATGGTCGAATGCATCGACGGCTGGCTCAAAGGCGAGCCGCCGCGACGCCTGATTTGAACTTCCCGCGTCAGGCGGCGGATCGCTGCTCCCGGGACTGCTGCGCGGTCGCGGCAAATCCGGTGCGCCATGACGGAAAGGATGGCCGCCAGTCGAGTTCCCGTTTGGCCTTGGCATTTGATCCTGCCCGCACCTCGGTCATCATCGACACCACGTGTTCGCCTGCCAGAAGCCGGCCGAGCCACGCCGGGATATGGAACGGCGGCTTGGCGCCCAGGATCTTGGCCAGCGTCGGAAGCCATTCCCTGACCTGTGCGGGTTCATCGTCGACAACGTTATAGGTGCCGCCCGCTGTACCGCGCTCGATCGCCTTGACGGTTGCGGACGCGGCGTCGTCGACATGGATGAATGACCACCATCCTCCGCCATCGCCGATCAACGGCACACGGCGATGGCGCAGCTGCTCCATCATTGCAGGTGCCAGCATTCCCGTACCGGGGCCGTAGAATGACCCATAGCGCAGAACGATGCCCTCAGGACTGGATGAGCTGGTGACGGCCTGTTCCAGATAGCGGATCGCCTGCAGCGTGGTGCTGAGTTGCTTGGGTGGATTTGGGTCAAGCTCATCGGTCTCGCTTTTGACCGAGTCACCGCTGCGCGCGAAAACCCAGCCGCAAAAACTCTGGGCAATGAAGCGTTGAACACCCGCCTCCCGCGCGGCCGCGAGGAGCAAATCGGTTCCACGCGTACGTAGCCGGTTGGTATTTGCGAAGGCGCGATCGAAATGCCTGAGATCCGTGACAGCGGCGAGATCGGTCATTTCGTCGATGACGACGTCAGGTCTGGTGGACACTACCGAATGGCGCACCGCCGCCTCGTCGAGACCGTCGGCGATGATCGGCTCCGCGCCCATCCGTCTGACCGTATCGGCTTTCACCGCGGTCCGCGTGAGCCCTACAACCGAGTGGCCAGCGGCAATCAATGCGGAAACCAGCGGACGACCCACGGCGCCAGCGGCGCCTGCAACGAAGATTCGCATGATGAGTTCCTTCTGTTGTCGTCGCGCGAGGCGTCGGCCGCGCGGCACAGCAGCAGACTTGAGCGCGCTCGACGGCGGACTGGCCTGCTGCGCAAGTCGGGCTCGGTGCGCCTTGCGTTACGGCGGGCGGCCTCGCAATATACCAAACGCAAAAACCCGACCGATGTTGCAGGTGCAATAAAAAAGGCGCGCATTACGCGCGCCCTTCAACTCCATCCGTCGCGGTTCCGCTTACCGCACCGTCACCGGCGGGGGCAGCGGCGGCGCAGCGGTCGGCTGCGTTCCCGGCATCGCGCCGCTGATGCGAGCCCCTGAGGTGGGCCCCGCTCCAGCTGCGCCAGGCCCGGGAGCGGCGGCGCCGGACACAGGAGCAGCCGAAGCCGTGGCGGAGGACGGCGCCGGGCCACCGGGCAGCACGACCACGCGGGTGCCGACCTTGACGTGCTCGAACAGATCCGAGACGTCGTCGTTCAGCATGCCGATACAGCCCGAGGAGACGAACTTGCCGATCGTCGAGGGCTGATTGGTGCCGTGGATGCGATAGACGGTGGAGCCGAGATACATCGCGCGGGCGCCGAGAGGGTTACCAGGGCCACCCGCCATGAAGCGCGGCAGATAGGGCTGTCGCTCGATCATTTCCGTCGGCGGGAACCAGTCCGGCCACTCCGCCTTCTTGGAAATCTTCTGCACACCGGTCCAGGTAAACCCGTCTCGGCCGACGCGGACGCCGTAGCGAATCGCGCGTCCGTTCCCCAGGATGTAATAGAGATAGGTGTTCGGCGTATCGACGACGATGGTACCCGCCGGTTCCTTGGTGACGAAGGTAACCTCTTGCCGCCGCAGGTTCGGCGGCAATTGCACGGGGGCCGCATCCGGCTGTTCCTCGGGCGGCAGCGCCGCGAGCGTGATCGGCTTACCATCCGCGCCGGCGGGAGGCTGAACCATGACGCCCTCCGGCGGGCGCGGGATACCATCATTGTTCGGCGCGCCGGTGCCCTGAGGCTGCCCTGGCCGATCGGCGTAGATGACCGCGGGACGGCCATAGCGGGGATCGTCAGGCGAGAGGATGGGACCTGTCGGTGCATTGCGGTCGGAGTAGACCGGCGGCGGTCCGGCAGGGCGGCCATAGCGCGGATCGTCCGGCGACATCACGGGACCGGTGGGCATGCCACGATCGGTATAGACCGGCGGAGCGCCGTAGGGCCGACCGTAGCGCGGATCGTCGGGAGACATCACCGGTCCAGGAGGCGGCAGCGCAGTCGGCGCGTCGTCGTCCTCCAGCGCGTCAAAATCGGGCTCACTCGGTCCGCGGCGATAATCGGGATAGGCCGGAGGAGCGGCCGAATAGACGGTTCCGGGAGAGACGGGATAGACCTGCTGCGCCTGCACGAGGGAAATTCCCGCCGTGCACGCAGCGACGGCCGTGCAAATCGTCAGAGTGCGTTTGATCATCATCCCTCTTGTCTATTCCCGAGGTCACCACCGTACCGCTAACCGGCAGATGGGGGAAGATAGCGGCGCATTCAAGACAAATCGGGCCAATTCGTGCCGATCTCGGCATATTGTGATTAGCGCGCATCGCCGTTGCAGGGAAGCCGCACGCACAGGGAAAATGCATCGCGGGTTGCAGACAGCGGTTTCACGCGTCTGAAATTAACAAAAGTCCATGTGGCCTTACGATATCTTCGAATCAGCCTGATTCGCAGTATTGGCCTTAGCCGATGCATCGCGATCGCGTCCAGTTTGTGATCACCGCGTTTCCAATGGCTCCAGGGCCTTCGCAGTCGTCTGCGAAGGCGGAATTTTCCGTCAATGCTCCCCGGGTTTCGTTTTCTGTTTGGCGCAATTGTATTGTGCTTTTCCATTCTGGTCTTTGGCCTCGGCGCAGCAGCCCTGTTCCGCGCGGCCCATGAAGAATTTGCCAGCAGACCGTCATGGCGAGCGACGCCTGGCACGATGCTCGCGCAGCAGAACGAGCCGTTTGCGCAGCAAAACGATTCGTCGCAGGCCGTTCTGGCCATGCTGGAGGTGGAGCCGGACGACAAGGACGCGGAAAGCGAAACATCCCGCGACAGCGCCCAGGAACCCGGCCTGCGGCCATCGGCGAGCGAGGCGACCGCCGCAGTGACGGAACCGCCCGCCGGCAGCCCGGCCGACGCGCCAAAACCCGCCGCGCTCGACGCGTCGGAGGAGCCCTCGCCCGCAGTTGCCAGCGAGACCACCAGCAATGCCCCGACCACGCCTGAGTTGGAAACGACGGCGCATCTGGAGCCCCGAATGTCTCCCGGCGATAGGTCGGCAGAGGTCGAGCGCCCTGCTCCACCGGCAGTGGCAAGCGAGCCCGAGACCCGGATCGCGCCTGTGAATGAGACAGCGACAAAGATCGCCGCGGTTTCGACAGCAGCGTCCGAACCGATCAACGCGCCCGCGGTCCGGCCGGAGCCCGCCGCTCCTGCGACCCAAGGCGCCGCGCTCGGCGGTTCGCCCGAGGCCACCGACACGCGGGCGCGGGAGAAAGAAGCAAGCAACGAGGCGCGCGCCAAGGCCTATCGCAACTTCATCAAGAATCGGCTGCGCGCGCAACGCGCCGCCAAGGCGCGCCGTCACCTGGCTCATCGTGCACGCATCGCGCGGCGCGCCGCGGTTCAGCAGCGGCCTGCGGCAGCCTTTGCCCCTGGACCGGTCACCACCAATGTACCAGTCATGACCAATGTACCGGTCGCCGAGAATCCCTACCGCTTTTGATCATGATCCGATTGCATTGAGGCGGATCACGATCGCCTCGGGTGCTTTGGCATGATCTCCGCGTCGGCGTCCTGGCGTTTGTCGCGGAGCGCAACCGGTCTCGATGTTTCCGGATCAGGCCCCAATCACGCCGGTCCGGTGGCAATCGGCGGACCATCGAGCAGGCCCCATTCGGACCACGATCCGTCATACAGCGCGATGCCACGCACGCCGAGGCGATAGAGCGCGAGCGTCAGCACCAGCGCAGACACGCCGGAGCCGCAGCTCGTCACGATCGGCCTGTCCAGGTTCACACCCGCGGCCGAAAACGCCTTTCGCAACTCCTCCGGCGGCTTCATCGCGCCGGTGCCCGGATCGAAAAGGTTGTTGTAAGGAAGACTGCGGCTGCCGGGGATGTGACCAGACCGCAGCCCCGCCCGGGGCTCGGCGACACGACCCTCGAAACGCTCTGTCGACCGCGCATCGATCACCTGTTCGGCACCTCCGGCGACGTTGTCGATCATCTGCTGGATCGTGCGGACGCGCTCCGGATCGAACGACGCCTTGAAGGTCACAGGATCAGGCGTCACCGCGCCACTCTGGACCGGCCGCCCCTCGGCACGCCACTTCTTCAGGCCGCCGTCAAGGACGCGAACCTTGTCGTGGCCATAGGACAGGAACATCCACCACGCGCGCGGACCGGCAACCCAGCCGCCTGCATCGTAGACCACAACCGTGTCGTCATTGCCGACCCCAAGCCCGCCGACGTCGCGGCCGAACTGCTCGGCACTCGGAAACATATGCGGCAGCGGATTGCCGTGATCAGAGACGGCATCGACATCGAAGAACACCGCGCCGGGAATATGCGCAGCGAGATAGTCGTCCTTCGGCAGCGGCAGGATCCCCGGCATCTTGAAGGACGCGTCGATGATTCTGACCTTGGGATCATCGAGATGAGCTGCGAGCCAGTCGGTCGAGACCAGCGGGTCGTCGGTGGTGGTCATGGGCGGTATCCTTTCGATGTTGGTCACGGCCGGGCTTGTCCCGGCCATCCACGTCCCTTCTCGCTGCAACGCTGTCAGGACGCGGATGCACGGCACGAGGCCGGGCATGACGGGCCAAGAGCTGATCGTAGGTCGATTAGCTTTTTTTCTTCGGCTCCCATTGCTCGACCGGCCCGCCGGCGTCGCGCCAGGCGGAAAAGCCGCCGCCGATATGGGCGACCGGCTTCAGCCCCATGTCCTGCGCGGTCTTGGCCGCGAGCGCCGAGCGCAAGCCGCCCGCGCAGTGGAAGATGAACTTCTTGTCCACCTGGAAGACCGGCTTGGCATAGGGGCTCGCCGGATCGATCCAGAACTCCAGCATGCCGCGCGTGCAGGCGAACGCGCCGGGTATTCTCCCCTCGCGTTCGATTTCGCGGGGATCGCGGATATCGACGATTATGACTTCGCCGCTCTGCGCTGCCGCGATGGCTTCGGAGGCACTGAGCGTCTCGATCTCGGCGTTGGCCTCGTCGACCAGGGCCTTGATGCCGCGATGGATGGTCTGGGGCATTGATGCTTCCCTCGTTCTTGTTCAACGTCATTCCGAGGCGATGCGAAGGCATCGAACCCGGAATCTCGATCGAACATACCACATCGAGATTCCGGGTTCGCGCTACGCGCGCCCCGGAATGACGGCAGCTGTTGCTACCGTACCAATTCCTTCATCGCCGCTTCCAGGCCTTCGATCGTAATCGGATACATGCGCTCGGAGAAGATACGGCGGATGATGGTGGTTGATTCCGAATAATCCCAGTGCCGCTGCGCGACCGGATTGAGCCACACCGCGTGCGGATAGGTGCGGGTGATGCGATCGAGCCAGACCGACCCGGCCTCCTCGTTGACGTGCTCGACCGAACCGCCCGGCACCATGACCTCATAGGGCGACATGGAGGCGTCGCCGACGAACACGATCTTGTAGTCGTGCGGGTATTTGTGCAGCACATCCCAGGTCGGCGTGCGGTCGGTGAAGCGACGGCGGTTCTGCTTCCAGACCCCCTCGTAGAGGCAGTTGTGGAAATAGAAATATTCCATGTGCTTGAATTCGCTCTTCGCCGCCGAGAACAGCTCCTCGACCTGCTCGACATGCGAGTCCATCGACCCGCCGATGTCGAAGAACACCAGCACCTTGACCGCGTTCCGCCGTTCGGGCCGCATGTGTACGTCGAGATAGCCGTGGTTGGCGGTCTCCTTGATCGTGGTGTCGAGGTCGAGTTCATCCGGCGCGCCGGTGCGGGCGAATTTGCGCAACCGGCGAAGCGCGATCTTGATGTTGCGAATGCCAAGCTCGACATTGCCGTCGAGATCCTTGAATTCGCGCTTGTCCCAGACCTTGACCGCACGGTAATTGCGGTTCTTTTCCTGGCCGATGCGCACGCCTTCCGGATTGTAGCCATGCGCCCCGAACGGCGACGTGCCTGCCGTGCCGATCCACTTGTTGCCGCCTTGGTGCCGCCCCTGCTGCTCCTTCAGGCGCTGGCGAAGCGTCTCCATGAGCTTGTCCCAGCCCATCGCCTCGATCTGCTTCTTCTCGTCCTCGGTCAGGTATTTCTCGGCCAGCTTCTTCAGCCATTCGGCCGGAATGTCCGCCTTCTCCATGGCGTCGAGCAGGCTCTCCAGCCCCTTGAACACGGTGCCGAACACCCGGTCGAATTTGTCGAGATTACGCTCGTCCTTCACCAGCGCGGCACGCGACAAATAGTAGAAGGTCTCCACCGACTGGTCCGCGAGATCGGCGTCGATCGCTTCCATCAGCGTCAGATATTCGCGCAAGGTCACGGGGACCTGCGCGTCGCGCAGCGATGTGAAGAATTGCAGGAACATGCCTGTGGTCCCGAACAGAGGTTGTGGCCGAGGCTTGCATTGACCGCGGGGCGAGCATCCCAAGGGCGCCAAGGTGGCAGATTGCCCGGCATGCGGTGAACGTCAAGGGCTACCGCCGGGCGGCCGGGGGCCCTGGCTTCACCACCGCACTAGACCGGGGCGCTTTTTCATCTAAAATCGAGACCTTAAGGATCTTAGCGGGGCTTTCTCCATGGGTATTCTAGCGGCTCTCGTGATCGGTGCGATCGCCGGCTGGCTGGCCGGACTGATCGTCCGCGGCGCCGGGTTCGGGCTGATCGGCAATATGGTGATCGGCATCATCGGCGCCCTGGTCGCAAGCTGGGTCTTGCCGCAGCTGCATATCCAGCTCGCCTCCGGCACGCTGGGCGCGATACTCGACGCCACCATCGGCGCGGTCATCATTCTGGTCATCCTCTCGCTGGTCAAACGCGCCTGACGAGCTCCCTTCATCCCCCTCCGGCCGCCGGGAGACATGATCCCGAACGCCCTTCCCTGTTCCGGCGCAGATCCCGCGCGCAGCACCAAACAAGGCAACGATCGAGATGAAATTTACCGGCACCAAGGACTATGTTGCGACCGATGACCTCAAGGTCGCCGTCAATGCGGCGATCGTGCTCGAGCGGCCGCTGCTCATCAAGGGCGAGCCCGGCACCGGCAAGACCGTGCTGGCGGAGGAGGTCGCCAAGGCGCTCGGTGCGCCGCTTCTGACCTGGCACATCAAGTCCACCACCAAGGCCCAGCAAGGCCTTTACGAATACGATGCGGTATCGCGACTGCGCGACAGCCAGCTCGGCGACAGCAGAGTGTCCGACATCGCAAACTACATCAGGCGCGGCAAGCTGTGGGAAGCCTTCACCGCCGATCAGCGCCCGGTGCTCCTGATCGACGAGATCGACAAGGCCGACATCGAGTTTCCCAACGACCTCCTGCTCGAACTCGATCGCATGGAATTCTTCGTCTACGAGACCGGCGAGAACATCAAGGCGAAGCTGCGCCCGATCGTGATGATCACCTCGAACAACGAGAAGGAATTGCCGGACGCCTTCCTGCGCCGCTGCTTCTTCCACTACATCAAGTTCCCCGACACCGACACCATGGAGCGGATCGTCGACGTGCATTTCCCCCGCATCAAGAAGCGCCTGGTGGAAGAGGCACTGCGCATCTTCTTCGAGGTGCGCGAGGTGCCGGGATTGAAGAAGAAGCCGTCGACCTCGGAGCTCCTGGACTGGTTGAAGCTCCTGCTCAACGAGGACATCACGCCCGAAATGCTCCGGGAGCGCGATCCGCGCAAACTGATTCCGCCGCTGCACGGCGCACTCTTGAAGAATGAGCAGGACGTGCATCTGTTCGAGCGCCTGGCGTTCCTGAGCCGGCGCGAAGTTTAACTCGACGAACACGCAAGCGAAAACCAGTCACATGACAGTTCAACCCGTCAATCTCGTCAGCCACCCGCTGGTTCAGCACAAGCTGACGCTGATGCGTCAGCGCGACCGCTCGATCAAGGGCTTTCGCGAACTCCTGAACGAGATCGGCATGCTGCTCGGCTATGAGGTCACGCGCGACCTGCCTTTGGAGATGGTCGAGATCGAAACCCCGATCGCGTCGATGCAGGCGCCGATGATCGCCGGAAAAAAACTGACCCTGGCGCCGGTGCTGCGCGCCGGCGTCGGCTTTCTCGACGGCATGATGGCACTGGTTCCGTCGGCCCGCGTCGCCCATATCGGCCTCTACCGCGATCCCGAAACCCTGCAGGCCGTCGAATACTTCTTCAAGGCGCCACACGATCTCGCCGACCGGATGGTGATCCTGATGGATCCGATGCTGGCGACGGGAAATTCGGCCTGCGCCGCTGCCTCGCTGCTCAAATCCAGGGGTGCCAGCGACATCCGCTTCGTCTGCCTTCTGGCCGCTCCCGAAGGGATCGCCCACTTCCAGGACCAGCATCCGGATGTTCCAATCTGGACCGCCGCCATCGACGAGAAGCTGAACGATCACGGCTATATCGTGCCCGGCCTCGGCGACGCCGGAGACCGGATGTTCGGGACAAGGTAGCTCACCCGTTGGCACCGACGACTGCGCTTCGACAGACGACCCACCATTCTCGTGCGACCTGAGGCTGGCAGGCGCGTCGCCCAAACATGGAAGCCGACGAGACAAAAAGCTCGCCGGCGCCGCGCGCGTCACGGCCCGTAGCGCCGGGCCGGCTCCTGATTTGAATCACGTTCGTCAGTGACGCAGGTGAAATTCGCCGCATCGTCCGTGCTCCCGCTGCCTTTGTACTTCGCGACCTTGGGGAACACGCAAAGCGGCCGCGTCATCTGCACCGTGGGCGGTGTGTCATTGATATACTTGGTGGCCAGGATGGTCTCCGGGACCGTGCCGTTCTCTACCCAGCTCACGAGCGCGGACAGCGCACTGAAGGTGTGGGGACCGGGGCCGCCGTTCCCACAATGGTACATGCCAGGAACCATGAACAGCCGGGCGTAGCTCTGCGTCCGCCGAAGCGGCGATCGCCGGCCCCTCTCATCGAAACGCACATCCTCGATGTCATGATTGCGAGGAGTGAACTCGAAATGGCGGCGATCATGCGCGACGAGCGCGTTGAAATAGTTGACGCTGGACAGGGGTGTGACGACCGGATCGGCCCAGCCGTGATACATGATGAGCTTGCCGCCATGCCTCCGAAACTCGCTGAGATCGGTGCTGGTCGCGTTTACCGTTTCGGCCAGGCTGTCGTCGATGGGCGGCAGATCGCGGTGAACGTCGAAGTTAAGATAGTTCACCGCGCTTGCAGGCTGGCCGAAGCTCGGGCCAAACACCCAGTACCACGCTCCGTCAGAGGATGGCTCCGGCAAGCGCTCGAGGAATGCAAAGCCCGTCTGAGCCACGTCGTCGGTTTCGCTACCTCGAACTCCACCGGGAAGGATGCGCTCGCCGGTGACGGGGTCGATGAGGCCGGCGTAATGGTGCCGCATCGCCGTGACCTGGTCGGCGGTCAGGCAGGCGGGCGGGACATCGCCGCCCGTGCATTGCAGGGCCCCGGGATCGAAATGGCAGTCGCGAGGATCAGTCAGGAACTGATCCGTCGCGGCGCCGCCGTCCTGGCCGACACATTGCTTAATCACCGCCTTGTTGATCAACGTCATCTGACCGGTCTGGATGAAGCTGCCAGGATTTTCATGGAGACGGCGCCACCCGTTGACGCCGCCCGCCCATAGGCGGGTGTGGTTGAACGCAGCCGCGCCGGCCACGATGCCATCATAGTCATGCGGGAAGCGTTGCGCTTCCATCAGCGCGTTGTTGCCGCCGGTGGAGCAGCCGAAGAAGTAGCTCTTGTCGGCGTTGCGCTGATAGAACGCCGTGGTGATCTCCTTGCCCCGCAGCGTCATCAGGTGGATCGCGCGATAGCCATAATCCTTGATCCGCTCCGGATATCCGAACAGGCCAACCGTCGGATTGGATGGATCGCCATACGCGATCGCCAACGGGTTGCCCATGTTGCCGGCCGAACCGCAATAGGTCGCGTTGCATCCCGCGACGCCGGTGCCGAGACCGGTGTTGGCAACCGCATATCCGGCGTTGAGCCTGAGTGCCAGAGCGCCGTAATCGAAGAAGCCGCCGTAGCCGCCGCTGCCGAGGCCGAGAAACCGGCCGCTCCACGTGGTTTCCGGCAGCCAGACCTCGATCTTGATCGAGGAGTCGACTGTGGGCACAATCGTTGCGGTGACGCGACAGAACGCCGGCAGGCCGGTGAGCTTTTGGCTGGTCCCCGGAATGGTGAAAACGCCACTCGTGATGTCGGTGGCAGACGTTATCGTGGTTTGCTCGAGCGCGAGCGTCGCCAGGTTGGTACAGGGCGTCGCCATCGCAGACGCGCTGCCTATCAAAATAGCTGCGGCGGCGGTCGCAGCGCCGACCAGATAGTCTCGATGCATGGTCTGTCCTCCCTGACCTGCCATTCGGTCTAGGCCGCGATGACAGCTGGCTTGCAACATAAGATAGTACGGTATTATGATCCTCCTTTGCAGAAGATGTCTATCCGGGATGAGTCGAAAAAATACACTCGCGTCAGTTGCACCACGAAGCAGCAACGCATTCATCGGGGCTTCATCGCACACTTCAACCAGTGGGAAATCCCCGAGTGCCGGATGATCGCACGCCTTTACGCTTGACGTGGGCGTCCCCGACACTGGACCGGCTTCAATCATCGGCCCAGAGATGCAGCTGGTTCCACCTCCGTCCCTCTCGCTTCCAAGGGACGCAGTGGACGTGCTTGAGCACCTCGGATCGCTCCAAGAAGCGCCAGCATTTAGCTCGGGGGTTTCTTAAGGCGCACCGAGATCCACTTCCAAATAGCGCCCCTCAGCTCACTGCCGCGCTCTTGCCCCGGATCAGATCGGACGCCTTGTCGGCGATCATCAGGGTCGAGGCGTTGAGGTTGGCGGAGATCATGCGGGGCATGATCGAGGCGTCGATCACGCGCAGGCCATCGAGTCCGTGCACGCGGAGCTGGTCGTCGACCACGGCCCAGGTGCTCTCGGCCGGGCCCATGCGGCAGGTGCAGCCGGGATGGAAGGTCGTGGTGGCGCGCTGGGTCGCGGCGGCCAGAAACTCGTCGTCGCTCTCGACGCCCGGTCCGGGAAAGTCTTCATACGCATAATACGGCGCGAGCGGCGCCGATTTCAGCAGCCGCCGCGCCAGCTTCATGCCGGCGACGATGACGCGGCGGTCAAGCTCGGCGGTGAGATAATTGGTCTGGATGATCGGCGGCGCGAACGGATCGGACGAACGCGCCCGCACGTAGCCGCGGCTCTCGGGCCGCTGTTGCCAGGAGGCGACCGTCATGCCCGGCTCGTCCTCGAGCTGGCCCTGCACGCCCTCCTTGTAGCTCGCGGGCGTAAAGGTGAGCTGCAGGTCGGAACTCTCGGTCGTCTCGCCGGAATGCCAGAAGCAATAGACCATGGTCGGCGACAGCGACAGCAGCCCGCCGCGTGTCGTGGCCCATTTCAGCGCCTCGACCCAGAGGCTCAATCCGCGCCGGAGCTCGTTGATGGTCCGGATGTCCTTGACCCGCGCCACCGTACGCGGCGCGTAATGGTCCTGCAGGCCCTCGCCGACGCCCGGCAAGGCATGGCGCACGCCGATGCCGAGCGATTGCAGCAACTCCGGCGCTCCGACGCCGGAGAGCTGCAGCAGCTGCGGTGAATTATAGGTGCCGCCGGACAGGATGACTTCCTTGCGCGCGCGCACCTCGACCGGCGTGCCACCGCGACCGCCCTTGATGTAGCGCACGCCGACGGCACGCTTGCCCTCGAAGATGATATTGGTGGCATGCGCATGGGTGCGCACCTCGACATTCGGCCGCGCCCGCGCCGGATTGAGGAACGCGGTCGCGGCGCTGACGCGCAAGCCGTTCTTGATGGTGCGCTGGGCGTAGGAGACACCCTCCTGGATCGCGCCGTTGTAATCGGGGTTGCGCGGAATGCCGAGGCTGACCGCGCCTTCCATGAAGGCCTCGCAGAGCTTGTCCTTCCACTCCATGGTGGTGACCGTGAGATTGCCGTCGCGGCCGCGATAGGTGTCGTCGCCTTCGCCGACGCGCCGCTCCATGCGCCTGAAATAGGGCAGCACGTCCGAATAGCTCCAGCCGCGATTGCCGAGCTGCGCCCAGGTGTCGAAATCCTGGCTCTGGCCGCGATTGTAGATGTGGCCATTGATCGATGAGGAGCCGCCAAGCGTCTTGCCGCGCGGCGCGTAAATGCTGCGGCCGGCGGTCCAGGGGCCCGGCTCCTGCTGGTAGGCCCAGTTGATGCTCTTCATGTGGAAGGTCTTGATGAAGCCCGCCGGCAGATGGATGTAGGGATGCCAATCGCGGCCGCCGGCCTCCAGCACGCAGACGCTGGTACCCGCGTCTTCGCTGAGCCGATTGGTGAGCACGCAGCCGGCGGAGCCCGCACCCACGATCACGTAGTCGAATGTGTCCATCGTGTCGGTTCCCGCCCACTGGTTTTGTTTTGACGCGTTTTCTTCACGCGAAACCGGTTCTCACGTCCCTCGAAACGCGATCAGCGCGCCTTGTCGGTCAGCTGAAAATTGAGATGCGCCTTCACCGTCGGCCATTCGGCGGCGATGATGCTATAGACGACAGTGTCGCGCAGCGTGCCATTCGGCGCAACCTGATGGCTGCGCAGGATGCCATCCTGCTTCGCGCCCAGCCGCTCGATGGCGCGCCGGCTCTGCTGATTGAAGAAATGGGTGCGGAATTCGACCGCGATGCAATTCAGCTGTTCGAACGCATGGCCGAGCAGCAGCAATTTGCACTGCGTGTTGAGCGCGCTGCGCTGCACCCATTTGGCGTACCAGGTCGAGCCGATCTCGACCCGGCGGTTGGTCGCATCGACATTCATGTAGGTGGTCATGCCCGCGATCTTGCCATCGGCATCGAACGCCGTGAACGGCAGCATCGATCCGGCCGCCTGCAGCGCGAGGCGCCGATCGATTTCCTTGGTCATCCCATCGGGGCTGGGTACCGAGGTGTACCAGAGCTTCCACAGTTCGCCGTCGCTCGCCGCCGTGACCAGCCCATCGCGATGAGTTGGCGACAGCGGTTCGAGCCGCGCATGGGGACCGCTCAGGGTGACAGGTTCAAGCCAGGGCATTGTATTCTCCTTTCGTCATTGCGAGGAGCGCTTGCGACGAAGCAATCCATCGTCTCCCGCGTGGTGGCATGGATTGCTTCGCTGCGCTCGCAATGACGTGGATAGTCCTCGTTTCCACCGGTCACTTGTTCAGAAAATTCAGCGGCAGGCCGGGGCGCGGCCAGTCCATCGCGATCAGTTCGCCCCTGCCCGACAGCGTGATGTAGGCGGTCTTCAGCTCGGGGCCGCCAAAGGCGATGTTGGTGGTGACGCGGTCGCCGGTTTCCACTTGCTCCACCAGCGTGCCATCGGGCGCGATCACGCTGATGCAGCCCGAGATCAGGGTGGCGACGCAGATATTGCCTGATGCCTCCACCGCAAGCGAATCGAACATCTGGTAACCGCCGAGCCCCGCGATCGGCTTGCCTCGCTCGCCCCGATAGATCACGTCGCGCGGCTTCACCGTGCCGGGCGCGGACAGGTCGAAGGCCCACAGCCGCGCCGTCGGCGTCTCGGCGATGTAAACCGTGGTCTCGTCCGGCGACAGCCCGATGCCGTTGGCCGGCATCATGCCGAACCCGCCTTCGACGATCTCGGTCATGCCGGGCTTGATATAATAGAACGCGCCGACATCCATGTCGCGGGCGCGGCGCTTGCCGAGGTCGGAAAACCACAGGCCGCCATGCCGGTCGAACACCAGATCATTCGGCCCCTTCAAGGGATGCTCGCCGCATCTGTCGACCACGGTCTCGACCTTGCCGGTGGTGAGATCGACACGCTGGATCGAGCCGCCGATATATTCATGCGGCTCCGGCGCGCCGGGCATCATGGTGCCGCGCGAGGGGATCCAGCTGAAGCCGCCATTGTTGCAGACATACATCTTGCCGTCGGGGCCGAGCGCTGCGCCGTTCGGACCGCCGGGAAGCTCCGCCACGACGTCCTTGCGGCCGTCGGGCCAGACCCGGGTCAGGCGCCGGCCGCGAATTTCGACCAGAACGACCGAGCCGTCCGGCATCACCACCGGGCCTTCCGGAAATTCGAGATCGGTGGCGAGAACGCGACTATTGCCCATGAATCCCCCCGCTGTTTCACCGCTGCGGGAGGATAAGAACCATCGAACCCCGCATGCGCGCCACTTGCCTTGAGGGAGCTTATGACAAAGTCGCTTGTGCTTGCCAAGCAAGCACGGGCGCAGGCCAGCGTTGCGGTACGGATTATGCGCGGACCGGCACCCAGATTTCCAACCCGCCATTGCCGGTGATCGGATCGAACCTCTCGTCATAGCGCTCGAAATTCGGTGCATCAGCGACCTTGAACCCTGACGCCGGCAGCCAGTGATTCCAGACGGTGCTGGTGCTGCGGCGAATGGTCGAAATGTGCTCGCGGTGAGTGAACACGGCATATTTCTGCTCGGGGATGCGAACGCGGCCGAACTCGCGCGGCAGGTCGGAAAAATCGGAGACCTCGACGCCGGCGATGTAGTCGAAATTGCCGGCGTCATCGCCGTTGCAGCAGACGCCGTAGGCTACCAGTCCCACCCGATTGGGAATCTCGGCGACCTCCTGGTTGAAGCGCTGCCACAGGCCGGGGATGCCGGCGCCATTGTCGTGGCTGATGCGCTCACCGAGGCCGGCGACGAGAAGCGCCTTGCCGGTTTCGAAGCGCGGTGCGGGGAGTGTGTCGAATGCGGTTGAATCCATCTGGATCGGCTCCTGAAGCTTGAGATGATCGAGGCACGCCGCCATTCGGACCGCCTCGGGGGTGACGCCGAAATGGTCGCGGAAGGCGCGGGTGAATGCTTCGTGAGAGCCATAATCCGCATCCAGCGCGAGGGTGAGAATGTCAGGCGCGCCGCGCGCCAGCGCACGCGCCGCTTCGGTCAGCCGCCGCGCCCGCACGTAACGCATGACCGAGAACCCCGTCGCCGCCGCGAAGGCGCGCACCAGATGGAACCGCGAGACGCCGGCGACATCTGCAACGTCGTCGAGCGCGAGGCTCTGGCCGAGGTGGCTCTCGATGAACCAAAGCGCTTTCTGGGCCGGATTCATCTGAGGACCCCAAGGATCACTTTTGGAATCGTGACTCTGTCGAAGCGTCCGCATGATGCCACCTCGCGGCGGCGATCGTTTGATCGCCGTTGCTCCGCTCGCGTCTGCGAGATCGATCGGACTTTCCGTTCTACGGCAAATCGGCAGCGACGCCGTCGCTGGCAACGACGCCGCGATCGTGCATACTGAGATGGCATTGATCCGACGGCTCATCAAGGCAGCCCCCAACCAGACTGTTCGAGCCATCGGCCAACACGTCAGGGAGGACGACGATGCCGAGACGCGCCTTCAGCCACGCCAAATCCATCGCGATTGCGACCTTGCTTGCCGCAGCCCTTGCGAGCAGCGCCTCCGCGCAGAAGAAATACGATCCCGGCGCCACCGACACCGAGATCAAGATCGGCAACATCATGCCCTATTCGGGGCCGGCGTCGGCCTACGCGACGATCGGCAAGACTGAAGCCGCCTATTTCAACAGGCTCAACTCGGAGGGCGGCATCAACGGGCGCAAGATCAACTTCATCTCCTATGACGACGGCTATACCCCGCCGAAGACCGTGGAACAGGCCCGCAAGCTGGTCGAAAGCGACGAGGTCCTGCTGATCTTCAATTCGCTGGGCACGCCAGGCAACACCGCGATCCAGAAATACATGAACGCCAAGAAGGTTCCGCAGCTGTTCATCTCGACCGGCGCGGCCAAATGGAACGACCCGAAGAATTTTCCGTGGACCATGGGCTGGCAACCCAACTACCAGACCGAGGCCCGCATCTACGCCGCCTACATCCTGAAGAACCACCCCGGCAAGACCATCGGCGTGCTCTATCAGAACGACGATTTCGGCAAGGATTACGTGGTCGGGTTACGCGAGGGCCTCGGCGATCAGGCCGGAAAGCTGATCGTGATCGAGTCGTCGTACGAGACATCATCGCCGACGGTGGATTCGCAGGTGGTGCAGATCAAGGGCTCCAATCCCGACATCTTCATCAACATCTCGACGCCGAAGTTCGCCGCGCAGGCGATCAAGAAGCTGGCCGAGCTGAAATGGACGCCGGTCCATTTCCTCACCAACGTCTCCGGCTCGATCGGCGGCGTCATCAAGCCCGCCGGCTATGAGAACAGCCAGGGCATCCTGTCGACCGCCTATTTGAAGGACCCCAAGGATCCGGAATGGATGACCGATCCGGCCATGAACGAATGGCGAGCCTTCATGACCAAGTGGTATCCCGAAGGCGACCAGGACGATGCCGCGACCGTGTTTGGCTATGGCGTGTCGAAAGGTCTCGAGCAGGTGTTGCGGCAATGCGGTGACGATTTGACCCGCGAGAACATCATGAAACAGGCCGCCAACCTCAATTTCGAGATCGGCATCTACCTGCCGGGAACGAAGATCAAGACCAGCCCGACCGACTATGCGCCGCTGGAGCAGTTGCAGATGATGCGCTTCAAGGGCGAGAGCTGGGAGCGGTTCGGTCCGATCATGTCGGGCGAAAAGAACAGCTGAGCAAGACGCGCCTCTCCTTCCTCGCGTCGCGGGGATCGAGACCGGTAACTTACTTACCGCTCTCCTTCGCCGGTGCGGCGTCCTTCGTGGGCGGCGCATCGGCTTTCTTTTTCGGATCCTCGGCCTGCTTCGCTTGTGCCGATCTGAGATCGTCAACGATCTTCTGCATGGCGACGACCGACGCCTTCAACGCCTCGATCTGCCGGTTTGCGGCATCCAGCTTCTGCTGATGGTCGGCCGCAAGTTTTGTGATCGTCTTGTGCAGAAAATCGATATTGCTCTGCAGACAACTGGTCCGCCGCTCCATCGTCTTTTCAACGGTGCATATCTCGATACCGGGAACATCCTGGCCAAAGGCTGCAGGAGACAAACAGACCAGGAGCGCCACAGATACGACGCGTGCGATACCGGGAATCATGAATTCTCCATGGCTTTGCCCTTGTTGTGAAATGAGCGGAAATAGTACGGGGGTGTCCTGCCCGAACATTCGGTACTCTTTGGCCGTCTCTTACGCTGAGTCAAAGACGCAAGGATCACGCGCAACCATCTGACGCCAGGGCTGCGCATCACGATCTCCAGCCTTGCTCGCGCGCGCCTTCGAAGACATGGCTCAAACCGAAACAGCGCTGGAATCAGCAATTTTTGCGTGTTCCCTCAAATCCGAATCTGGCGCAAGGAACGCTGCAAAACGCCACGGCTTTCGGCTTCGGCACCTCCTCTGGCGTTCATGGATTTGATTTGCGTTGCAACCCCGCGAATGGTGCAGTTGCGAGTCTCGAATCAATTCCACATATACCGCCTGTCGATTTCAAGGACATGAATCGAACTCGCCGCGCACGATTTCAAAATTTCAAATCGTCGGCACGTCCGAATGATACCATACTGAAACCTCATTCGCGCGGTGAGTTTAGGGGGATCACCACTGTCAGGAGATTGTGGAATGGCAACACGTGAAAAACGGCTGGCGCAGTTTGACGGCAACGGCGCACCACCTCCCGGCCAACCCGTCGAGGTGCTATGCGAGGATCATAGCGGCACTTACAAGCTGCCGTTTGTCTGCATCTACGTCGATGGCCAATGGCGTAACCAGGAATCCGGAGGCACCGTCGAGGCGACGGTTGTGGGATGGCGCCTGCCTCAAATGAAGAGCAGGCCGTTGGCCCCGGCTCGGTTCTGATTGAATTGATCCCTCGGGATTGGTTGGTTTCCAGGGAATACGGCTTTTTGATCTGAGGCGTTTCGTTTTCGCGAATCGTCATCCGTTTCGCGAAAACGCTTCAGGGACGCTTCCTGCCGAGATGCAGTTTCAAAAGCAGATTGAGCATTACGACGGGACAGGCCGCCAGCAAGGCGCCGACCGTGATTGCACCACCTGCTTTCGCGGCATCCTGCGCCACAGGTTCAGCGAGTCCGCATTCGGCAAGTACACCCGGAAGCTTCGGTCCGATGTCTGATCGGGCGACGATCCACGAAGCCGCTCAACGTACCGAAATGCGACGACGCACGGCACGGTCTTAAGGTTTGGAACGCGGGCGGAACGAATCGCGCCCGAATCACTGCTCGCCCGATGTTTCCATCTGTTCACGGCTAGATGTCGACTCGGTGCGCGAACGCGGCACGACATCCAGAAGCCACCAAGACGATCGCAGCGCGCCGCCGACGATATCAGTTAATTCCTCATTCAAGTTCGACGCCCGATCAGCGGGCGGCGCGACGGCGCGCGGGAAAAGCGTCGCCAGTCCCAAAGTGCGACGCGACTTTGCTGGCTCTTAAGGTTTGGAACGTGGGCGGAACGAATCGCGCCCGAATCACTGCCCGCGCAATGTTTCCATCTGTTCACGGCTAGATGTCGACTCGGTTCGCGAACGCGGCACGATATCCAGAAGCCATCGAGACGATCGCAGCGCGCCGTCGACGATATCAGTTAATTCCTCATTCAAGTTCGACGCCTGATCCGCGGGGTGGCTCGACAGCGCGCGGGAAAAGCGTCGCCAGTCCCAAAGTGCGACGCGACTTTGCTGGCTCTTAAGGTTTGGAACGTGGGCGGAACGAATCGCGCCCGAATCACTGCCCGCGCGATGTTTCCATCTGTTCACGGCTAGATGTCGACTCGGTTCGCGAACGCGACACGATATCCAGAAACCATCGCGACGCGCCGCAGCGCGCCGTCGACCGCAAACGTTAATTCCTCATTCAAGTTCGACGCCTGATCCGCGGGCGGCTCGACGGCGCGCGCGAAAACATCCCCTGTCCCAAAGCGCGACGAGACTGCGCAGCGTCTTAAGGTTTGGAACGCGGGCGGAACGAATCGCGCCCGAATCACTGCTCGCCCGATGTTTCCGTCTGTTCACGGCTAGATATCGACTCGACGCGCGAACGCGACACGATATCCAGAAGCCATGGAGACGAGCCGCAACGAGCGGCCGACGATATCAGTTAATTTCTCGGCAGACGACATTCAGGCGATTGCCTTGCCGAGCCACTGCTCGCCGACGAGCCGCGCGACTCGCAGGACGATTCAGACCGCGCCGTACCAGCTATTTCCAGGGCGTCACCGGCGGCACATTGTCGGTGGCCGGCGGCATGTCGACGGTCTTGAAATCAGCCGGGCTGACGATCTCGAGATATTCCATGTCCGGCGAGTAATCGAACAGGTAATGCACGATGCCGGGACGCTGATGGACGACGTCGCCGGCCTGGACCAGGGTCGGCTTGTCCTCATACATGAAGCGCGCCCACCCCTTCATCATGATCACGATCTGGAAGTCGCAGTCGTGGCGATGCCAGCCGGTGCCGTTCTCGGGCGGCATGTCGGCATTGGCCTTGACCAGATGGCAGATCACCTGCCCGCCGGTGGCGTCCGCGATGCCGAGATCGCGATACAGGAAGAAGTCACGCAGACCTCCTCCCTCGTAGTCGGTATCGCCGGGCTTGACGTGGGAGAACTTGCTGAGGACAGCGTGCTGGTTCATGACGGCCTCCACCGTGCGGTTCGTGCGATCGCAATCGAGGGCTTTCAGGGGCGTCCAATTTTTCGGCAGCGCCGGATCGCGTCAGACGGCGCGGAATGCTGCTATGCGAGAATCGCGCCAGCTCTGTTGCGTTGCACGATTTCGCGACGCCAGTCCGAAGCGACGGACGGCACGCCGGAATTTGGAAACGGATGGATCGGTCAGATCTCGACCGGCGGCGTCGGGGCCGGCGCCCCTGGCACGAAGTTATGCAGCCCGTGCTTGATGCTTGAGCGCCGCGATCGCCGCGGACTGCCTAATATTCAACCTCAAGCTCCTCGATTTCCTCGGGTTCGGCCTTCGCGGCTTCGATCCATTCGGCCATCTCCGGCATCGCCATGATCAGGTCGGCATAAGCTTGCAGCCCAGGCTCCAGCTTGACGTCGTAGGTCTTGAAGCGCGTCACCACGGGCGCATACATCGCGTCCGCCATGCCGCGTTCGCCGAACAGGAACGGCCCGCCGGATTGGGCCAGGCATTCGCGCCAGATCGCACAGACCCGGTCGATATCCGCCTGCGCGCGCGTCCAGATCTTGAAGGCGGGAAAGTGGTGCTTGAGGTTGACCGGCAGCGAGGCCCGCAGGGTCGTAAAGCCGGAGTGGATTTCTCCGCAGATCGAGCGGCAATGCGCCCGCTGGATGCGATCCGCAGGCAACAGACCGGCGTCCGGCATGGTTTCGTTGAGATATTCGGCGATCGCCAGCGTATCCCAGATGGTGGCGCCGTCGTGCCGCAAGCAGGGCACGAGGATCGACGACGACAACAGCAGGATTTCGGCCCGCGCCGACGGATCGTCGGGCGCCATCACGATCTCGTCGAACGGAAGTCCGGAAAACCGGGTCAGGAGCCAGCCCCGCAGCGACCATGACGAATAGTTCCTGCTGCTGATGGTGAGTGTCGCTTTCGCCATTGGGGCTCCCTCAAGCCTGAAAGGAATCCGACGTTTCGGCAGCTCGGCCGGCCAGCCGCGCGCCGAAATCCGCGGCCTCTTTCCGATTTGAAGCAGCAAACCACGTGCCAGTTTCCGCGGCACCCCAGCCGGCACCTTGGCTTCGATATTGCATAGGCGGAAGGCAGGGACGGTGTACAGGATGTCGATACTCTACCAAGCCTATCAAAATCACATGGACCTGATGGCGCCGTGGAGAAACGGCGCGTCTTCCGCGCTCCGGTATCTCAATCTGGCGCCGCGCGGCATGTCCAGCAATGTCCTCGCAAGGCTGTCGGCGGCGCTTGAACTGATCTCGCGCTCGACATTGACCTATGCCCGGCCCGCCTACGACATCGACCGGGTGATGGTGGGCAACCGGGAATTGGCCGTGACCGAGGAGGTGGTCTATGCGACGCCGTTCGGCTCGCTGCTGCACTTCAAGAAGCTCGACAGCCCGGAGCAGCCGAAGATGCTGCTGGTGGCGCCGATGTCCGGTCATTTCGCGACGCTCTTGCGCGGCACGGTGAAGACGCTGCTGCAGGACCACGACGTCTACATCACCGACTGGCACAACCCGCGCGACATTCCGCCTGTCCACGGCAGGTTCGGTCTGGACGACTACACCGACCACCTCATCCAGTTTCTCGGCCAGCTCGGACCACGGCCGCACATGGTGGCGATTTGCCAGCCCTCGGTCTCTGCGCTCGCCGCCACCGCGATCATGTCGGAGGACGACCATCCCTCGCGGCCCGCGACCCTGACCTTGATGGCCGGGCCGATCGACACCCGCATCCAGCCGACCAAGGTCAACGAGTTCGCGAAAAGCAAGCCGCTGAAATGGTTCGAGGACAATCTGATCCACTACGTGCCGCTGCAATGCCGGGGCGCGCTGCGGAAGGTCTATCCCGGCTTCGTGCAGCTGACCGCCTTCGTATCGATGAATCTCGAACGCCACATCAAGCAGCACATCGATCTCGCCAATCACCTGGTGAAGGGCGACGTCGAGAAGGCCAGGTCCATCAAGACATTCTACGATGAATATTTCGCGGTCATGGACCTGGACGCGGAGTTCTACATCGAGACCATCCGCGACGTGTTCCAGGAGCATCTGCTGCCAAAGGGCCAGCTGACCTTTCGCGGCCGCCCGGTCAACCCGGCGGCGATCCGGCGGATGGGCCTGATGACGGTCGAAGGCGAGAAGGACGACATCTGCTCGATCGGCCAGACCCTCGCGGCGCAGGAACTCTGCACCGGCGTGCGCGCCTATCGCCGGGTGCACCACATGCAGGCCGGCGTCGGCCATTACGGCGTGTTCAGCGGGCGGCGCTGGAACAACGAGATCTATCCGCTGTTGCGGGATTTTGTGCACGTCAATTCGTGATGTCGTCCGAACTGTCGACTCAAGTTGCACGGACCGGTCTCCCAGGTGTCGGCGGACCGCCTCTCGCGAATGCCGCCGCGGCTGGACACACTCGACGCCTCCCGGGACCGCCGGGCGATGGCGGACCGCTGCTTCGCTCGCTTCGCGAGCCCCGGCCAGGCGGCACTCGACAAAAATATCGAAAACAACCCCATGCACAGTAGCGGGATGACCAATCCGTCGTTCCCGCGAATGCATTTGACACGTCGGGCAAATCACTGGCACGATGGCAACCTCACACAATTTGCAAGACGCATCAGCCCCTGCTCGGGTGATCGTGATAACCGACGCGCTCAATTGCCAGCGCGTTAACGTCCACGCTGGACAGCCCAATCACGTTGATCCGCCTCGCGAAATGAGCCTTTGCGCCATCCGATTTTTCGGCCCCGCTGCGCTCTTTCTGCTATCAGGGCTCACGGTCGGACGACAGCCACGGAGAGGAACGTCAATGAGGAACGCCATCAGTTTCCGCACCCCTGCGCGCCCTGGCGCTCGGCTTCGTCGCTGTCCTGCTGCTGCGACCGCCCGAGCCTCGGCGACCATTTCGCTGAACGGCGAAGTCGGCGGGCCGACCATTAACCAAAATTGAATAATTTTTAATTACACGCTAATTAACTTTTGATTGAATTAAGGTTTAATATGATGTTTAAATTGTTTTAAAGTTCATCCGTTCGGCGCGTTTTTCAGCTCTCAGATTGAGGAATGTCACGCATGATCAGCAAATCCGGCGACCGCCTCCAACCCACCAGCCCAGCACGCCGTCATTTTATGGCGATCACTGCCGCTGGTGCGGGAAGACTATCCACGATCGCGGCTTCATCGGCTTTGCTCGCAACAGTCTTCAAGGTGAAAAATGCTGGTGCGCTCGGCAGTTTTCCCCGAGGCGCTCCAGGTACCAATCCCAATTGTTTCGGGCGAGGAACGCTTATTCGCACGCCCCACGGCGAAGTGCCCGTTGAAGACTTGGCGAACGGTGCTTTCGTCATGACGACCAACGGAGGGTTGCCGATCAAATGGGTCGGTCGACAAACCATTAGAAGGAATGCGTCGGCTTCGTGGCATCCACGCGTTGTGCCGATCCGGGTGTCACGCTTCGCGATTGATGATCGAACACCGGAGCGGGACTTGTATCTATCGCAGGAACATTCCCTCCTAATCGACGGGGTCTTGATCCCCGTGAAACATCTTGTCAATGGACGTTCGATCGCGTTCGACGACAATGCAAAGATGTCCGAAACCATCGAGTATTTCTGCGTAGAGCTCGACAATCATCAAGTGATCTTCGCGGAAGGCACGGCAGCCGAGTCATTTCGATACACGGGTGGTGAGATCGCCTGGGATAATCTCGCCGACTACCAAAACCTCTACAGTGAGCATAAGGTGATGCCGGCGGTTGCGCCGATTTGCCGCTACAACGGCGCCCGCGAAGAGGTGCATGGCTTGCTTCGGTTGGCAGCTTCTCGTTTCGTCGACGTGCGCGATCCCATCCAGATTGCTTATGAGCGGATCGCTGCCCGGGCAATGGCAATAGCTGCCTGAATGGGGCCGACGACTCCGTCTATCGATGATCGAGGCTCCTGCAGCGCGTCGGTCACCGAAGACGCGCGCCTCACCATCAGGGGGAGAGCTTCATGGTGAGTTGCGCATAGGCGTCTAAGAGGGGCGACCACGAGGGTCGCTCCTACGGAATCGACAGGATGTAGGGGCGCCCCTTGTGGGCGCCTCGTTTGAATTGCCACCTTGCTCCGAGGAGGCCGAAAGCGCCGTCTCGAACCATGAGGCCGTCCATGGGTCCGCTACGCCTGCGGCGCCAGCTCTTCCAGGCCGCGCCTGGCCGGCTCGATTCCCAAGGCCAGCACCGCGACGATCTGGATCATCAACAACATGACCATCAGCGTGGTGACGCCGCTGACGCCGTAGGTCTTGAACAGGCTGACGACGATGAACGGTGATACGATCGTCGCGCCACGTCCGAGCATGTTGCAGATGCCGTTGGCGCGGAGCCGCACGTCGGTCGGAAACAGCTCCGGCGTGTAGACACCATAGAGCAGCGCGACCAGTACGTAGATCGACAGCAGCAGGCAGAAGCCGATACCGACGAACGCGACGGGCTGGCTGAGCATCGGGTAGATCAGGCCGAACAGGATGGTCGAGACGGACGCCCCCACGATCGTCATGCGCCGCCCCAGCCGGTCGGCCAGATGAGAGCCCAGCCAGCACCCGATCGGCGCCGCAAGGGACATGATCAAGGTGTAGGTGAAGGATCTGGTCAGCGTCACGCCTTGCTGGACGAAGAAGGTCGGCAGCCAGGTCACGAAGCCGAAGATCAGCGTGTTGACCACGATCAGGACGATCGAGCCGAGGATGAGGCGCGGCAGCAGCACGGGACCGACCAGGTCGCCGGCCGAAAAAACCCGCGCCGGCGCGGCCGCGGGCACCGGCCATGCGCCGGCGCCGCATTCCTTTTCGATGGCGGCCATGAGTGCCTCGGCCTCCGCCATCCGCCCCTTCGATTCCAGCCAGCGCGGCGATTCCGGCAGCGCCTTGCGCAGGTACCAGACGATCAGCGCTCCTGCGCCCGCGATCACGAACATCGCGCGCCAGCCGACCATCGGAATGAGGACGGAGCCGAGCAGGATCGTCGCGGGCAGACCGCACACGACGATCATCGCCATCTGCGCCAGCCATTGTCCGCGCGAGGCCGGCGGCACGAACTCGGTCAGCGACGAATAGCCGACGACGATTTCCGCACCCAACCCGAGCCCCATCAGGAAGCGCGCGGCAATGAGCCATTCCATCGAGGGCGCGAACGCGGCCCCCAGCGACGCGATCCCGAACAGCAGCAGGTTGAACTGGTAGGTGAAGCGCCGCCCGTAGGCGTCACCGAGAAAGCCGGCCACCAGCGCGCCCACGGTCATGCCGATGAAGGTGAAGGAGACGAATTGTGCATTCTGCGCCAGGGTCGAAAATCCGCCGGCCAATGTCGCGCCCAGCACGCTGGTGCCGACATAGAGATCGTAGCCGTCGAAGAACATGCCGGCGCCGATCAGCCAGAAGATCCGCCGGTGAAAGCCTGAGATCGGCAGCCGGTCGAGCCGCGGCCCCGATCGCACCATCGTCGACGCCTGCGCCGACCCGCTCACTGTCGCTGTCATCGTCATCGTGTCTCCCCCTTTGCTTATGTCATTGTCGTTTGCAGCCATTCCAGAATGTTGTCCGGGGATACCGGATGCATGGTGATCGGCGGCGCGCTCGGCCCCAGCGCGTCCTCGATCGCCGAGATCACGCAGGCCGCAGCGGGGATCGTGCCGCCTTCGCCCGCGCCCTTGACCCCGATCGGATTGCGCGGCGACGGCGTCTGGAGGTGATGGATTTCGATATCCGGCATGTCGAATGCGGCCGGCAGCAGATAGTCGCCATAGGTCGTGGTCAGCGGCTGGCCTGATCCATCGTGCTGCATGCGCTCGAACAGCGCGTTGCCAATGCCATGCACGACCCCGCCCCTGATCTGCCCGTCGACCAGCTTCGGATTGATCAGCCGTCCGCAATCATGCGCGACCACGTAGCGGATGATCTTGGCGTCTCCGGTCTCGGGATCGATCTCGACCTCGCAGGCCTGCGAACCATAGGCGTAAGCAAGCTGGCTGGTCTCGAAGTAACCGGTGGCCGCAAGATCCGGCGCGATCCCCTTCGGCAGCGCCACGCCCGCGGCACCGGACAAGGTCCGGGCGATCGTCGCCAGCGTGACCTTCATGTCTGATACGCCGACGACGTGAACCGCGCCATCATTGATGTCGAGATCATGCTCGGCGACCTCGAGCATCTGCGCGGCAAACCTGATCGCCTTGTCGCGCACTTTTAGCGCGGCGATCGCGACTGACGAGCCGGCCGTCACGGCGATCCGGCTCGCGATCGTCGAAAGGCCGAGAGGAAACGCGCTGGTATCGCCGGATCTCACGATCACGTCACCGATCGCAACGCCAAGCGCTTCCGCGGCGATCTGGGCGAATATGGTGGCATGGCCCTGCCCCTGCCCCGCCGCCCCGGTCGCGACGATCACCTTGCCGGCAGGCGTCACGCGCACGGAGGCGCCCTCGAACGGTCCAAGCCCGGTATCTTCGACGCAGGATGCCAGGCCAAGTCCCAACAGGCGGCCGCGCTGCGCAGCTTCGGCACGTCGTCGTTCGAAGCCTCCGGCATCGATCCTGTCGAGCACCAGGTCGAGCGCTCCGGCATAGTCGCCACTGTCGTAGGCGACGGGCGAACCGTCCCGCATCTTGCCGCCGGTGACATAGGGCATCTGCTCCGCACGGACGAAGCTGCGACGCCGAACCTCGGCGCGAGGAATGGAAAGTCGTCGCGCGATGCCATCGGCGAGCCGCTCCAGCACGAACGCGGTGTTCGGCCGCCCTGCCCCGCGCACCGGCGAGGTCGGAACCAGATTGGTCAGGACCACGTCGATCGCGATGTCGAAGGCGTCCAGCGCATAGGGACCGGGAAACGACGCGAGCGCGGTCGTCGGCAGGATCAGGCCATAGGGCGCGTAGGCGCCGTTGTCGTGGATGCAGCGGCCACGCACGCCGAGCATGCGGCCGCTTCGATCGTATGCAACCTCCAGCGCCCAGAACTGGTCGCGCTGCTGCGTGGTGGCGAGGAAATGCTCCTGCCTGTCCTCGATCCACTTCACCGGCCGGCCGCATCGGATTGCCGCCAGCGCCACCGCGAATTCTTCCGGATAGACGTTGGCCTTGGGACCGAACCCGCCGCCGACATCGGGCGCGACCACGCGGATTTCGGATTCGTCGCGGCCGAGATAGGCACTCAGAAATCGCCGCACCATGTAGGGCGATTGCGACGATGTGAACAGGGTGAGATCGCCGGACGGCCCGTCGACACTGGCCACGACGCCGCGGCATTCCATGGAGTGGCAGCCGCCACGATGGGTCGCGAAGGTCTCCGTGAAGCGATGGGCAGCGCCGGCAAAGACCGCGTCGACCTTGCCGTGCGTGGCTCGCAGGGTGGCGATCAGGTTGCTCTCGCGCCCGGTGTGAACGTGTGGTGCGGTCTTTGCCGCGGCAGTGCGCGCGTCGGCCGCCGCCGGCAAATGTTCGATGTCGAGCGCGATGGCCGCGAGCGCGTCCTCGGCGCTGGCGCGGTTGTCGGCAACGACGATCGCGATCGGCTCGCCGGCATAGCGAACCTCGTCAGAGGTCAGCGGGCCGCAGGTGATCGGGGTCTTGATCAGGGGATGCGGCGCCATCGGCGGCATCGGTCCGCCGGCGATCCCGGCAAAGTCCGCCATGGTGTAGACGGCATGGATGCCGGGCAGCGCCAGCGCCGCCGATCGATCGATGCTCCTGATCCGGCCGTGGGCGACCGGCGAGCGCAGGAACGCGGCATGGAGCATGCCGGGCAAGACGATATCGTCGACGTATCGGCCGCCGCCAGTGAGCAGCCGGGGATCCTCGATCCGCGCCACGGGGGCGCCGAAATAGCGCGTGCTCATGCTGCCGCCTTGCGCGCCTGCGCGGCCTGAAGCGCGGCGTCGACGATACCCTGATAGCCGGTGCAGCGGCAGAGATTGCCCGACAGCACGTCCCTGATGTCCTCACGCGTCGGCGAGGGATGATCGCGCAGGTAAGCTTCCAGCGTCATCAGCATGCCCGGCGTGCAGAACCCGCATTGCAACGCGTGATGATCGGAGAAGGCCTGCTGCAGCGACGACAGTGCCTCACGCGTGCCGAGGCTTTCGACGGTTTCGACGTCACTGCCATCGGCCTGCACGGCCAGCATCAGGCAGGAGCGGACCGGTCGCTGGTCGACGATCAGCGTACAGGCGCCACAGACGCCATGCTCGCAACCGAGATGCGTTCCGGTCAATCCGAGCTGCCCGCGCAGGAAATCCGCAAGGCTGACGCGCACCTCGACCTCGGCCTCGACCATCAGGCCGTTGACGCGGAGATTGATCCTGCGCGCGATCATGCCGTGACCTCCGCAGCTTGGCCCGCGTCCGCGAGCGCTCGCCGCGTGACGACACCAGCGATGTGGCGCCGGTACTCCGCCGACACATGCAGGTCGCTCATGGCATCGAGGCTGCGCGCCTCTTCGGCCGCAGCCGCCAGCGCTTCATTGTCGAGCTTTCGCCCGAGCAGCGCCCTTTCGGTTCGCCCCAGGCGGCGTGGGGCTGGCTCGACGCCGAATGCGACGATGGCCGCGCGGCGGATGCTGCGGTCGGCGGCGAAGTCGAGCAGCGCCGCCGCGCCGGCAATGGCGAAATCGCCACGGCGACGGGCATATTCGTGGAAGCCATGGCCATGCCCGCGCGACCAGGGCCGCCAGCGGATCGCGCGCAGGATCTCGCGCTCGTCGAGCGCGGACTGCAGGTAACCCCGGAACCAGTCGCTGGCCGGGACGAGGCGCGCACCATGCGGTCCGATCACATCGAATTCCGTATCGAGCAATGCGCACAGGGCCGGCAATTCCGCGGCGGGATCGAGATGGCAGCAGCTGCCGCCGATCGTCCCGCGCGAACGGGTCTGGAGATGGCCGACATGGGCCAGCGCCTGGCCAAACACCGGAGCAACCGATGCGAGATCGCCGGAGGCGAGCACGTCGGCCTGCCGCGTCATGGCGCCGATCTCGACCCGTTCGGCCGACAACCTGATACCGGCGAGTTCCGGAATGCGGTTGATGTCGATCAGGTGATCGGGAGCGACCAGCCGCAGGTTGAGCATCGGCATCAGGGACTGGCCGCCTGCGAGCAGCTTGGCATTGTCGAGCTTCGCCAACAGCGCCATCAGATCGCCAGAGCTGCGCGGATCGTGATAGGCGAAGGCGGAAGGTTTCACGGCGCTCGCCTCACGGCACGATCGGTGAGCGGGAGAGTGCGGCGAGCACGCGCTTGCGCGCACGTCCGGCGTGGCGCGCGAGAATGCGGCCCGCCCGCTTGCCGTCGCGCGCCTGCAGCGCGTCGATGATGTCGCAATGCTCGGCGATCAGATCGGCATGCTGCCGGCTGGCGTCGCGGCTGATGCTGACGGTGACGAAGCGGTCGAACTGTTCGATCAGATCGACGGTCGCCTCCCGGATGCGCCTGTTGCCGCACAGGCGCGCGATCGCGAGATGAAATTCCCGATTGTACCGCACGAAGGACGCACCGGCGTCATCCGCCTGTTCAAATCCCTCCATCGATCGAAACCGGTCGAGGCTCTCGAGCTCCTCGTCACCAGCCTCGGCGGCGACGCTCACAGCGCAGGCCGGCTCGAGAATGGCGCGGAACGCGAACAGGTCGCGGGCATCGGCAATGGAGATCGGTGCCGCGCGATAACCCTTGCGCGGATTGATCAGCACCAGCCCCTCGGCTTCGAGGCGCAGCAGCGCATCGCGGACCGGCGAACGGGACACCGAGAAACGCTCCGCGAACTCCGCGTCCTTGATTTCGGAGCCCGGCGGAATGGCGCAGCTCAGGATTTCGCGTCGCAGGATCGTGTAGATATCCGCGCGCATCAGTGGGTGTGATATATCGTTCATCTGATATATTATAGAAGGCAATCAAATGGGCACAAGGCTCCAGAGAAGACCTTCCAATGTTTATCATATCGCCTAAAAGACGATGACGACGCCCGAATCTATCCTTGGTCTGATATTTCAGTGGAGCCGACATGGAGCTGACATCCACCGCCTTCGCGGATGGTCGCCTGACCGCGGTCCAGACCGGCGCTGGGCCGGATTTGCTCGTCATCCATTCCCTGCTCGCCGACCGCAGCGCGTTCGATCCGGTGCTGCCCTGGCTCGCGGCGAGGTTCCGGGTCACGCTGGTCAACCTGCCCGGCTTTCACGGCTCTGCCTGCATCACGCCGGGGATCGAAGGCTATGCGGATCATCTTACGCATGTGTTCGCGCCCGGCGGCCTCGGCCGGGACACGACCATCATCGGCAACGGATTTGGCGGCACCGTCGCACTCGCCATGGCGCTGCGGCACGGCGAGAGATTCGGCAAGCTTGTCCTGTCGGACGTCGCCGCCGGATTTCCGGCCGAGGGACGTCAAGCCTTCGCGGTGATGGCGAGCAAGGTCGAGCAGGAAGGGCTGGGATCGGTGGCGACGATTTCGGCCAACCGCGTCTTTCACCCGGCCTATCTCGCCGCCCATCCAGAGGCGATCGAGGACCGGCGCCGCGTGCTGATGGGCATCGCACCGGAGGGCTTCATCGCCGCCTGCCGCAGCCTGATGACGGCGGATCTGACGGCACAGCTCGGCATGATCCGCAACGCCACGCGGGTGATTTGCGGCGAGCTCGACGCCGCGACGCCGCCCGCGCTGTGCCGGCTGCTCGCGGAGAAGATACCCGGCGCGTCCTATGTGGAACTGCCGACATGCGGCCACTGCCCACCGCTGGAACAGCCGGAGGCATTCATCGCGGCGATCGCGGATTTTCTGAGCTGATGGGGATTGACCGCCCTACTGCGTCCGGATCGGCGCTTCCTTCAAGCCGTTATTGTCATAGGCCCCGCGCAGAGTCCCGTTGGTAACGGCCTCCATCATGAATTTCGTCACGAAGTCGAACGCCAGCGGATGGTTCAGCGGTACCGCCACGGCCGTCACCGTCTTCTTGAAAGTTTCATCGAGCACCCTTGTCCCCGGTATCTTCTTCGCCAGGGCGTTGAGCTGGTCGCGCGACAGCGCAAACGCATCGATCTCGCCAGCCTTCAGGAGATTGAAGATCTCGTCATAGCTCTGATAGCCCGTGACTTTCGCATTCTTCAGATGCGCGATCGCACCGCGCATGGTCGTGGTGTTGTTGACGGCCGCGACCTTGAGTCCAGGCTGATCCAGCGTCTTGAAATCCGAGACCGATGAGCCGGCCTTGACGATGTAGGTGGCGTCGGCAACCTCGTAAGTCGGGCCGAACGACATCCGGCCCTCGCGCTCGGGATCCTTCGGCAGGAAGGTCACGTCCCAGGTGCTCTTCGCGGCCGCGTCCGTGATCTGTCCCGAATTCTGGTGGGCGACATATTCGACTGGCACGCCGAGCCGGGCCGCCATCTCCCTGCCGAGATCGACCGGCACGCCGGCATACGAGCCGGCTTCCGTCCTGGTGCACCAGAAGGCGCCTCCGGCCGGGCTGATCGCGATCGCCACGCGAAGCTTGCCGGTCGGCGCGATGTCGTCCTTCAGGCCGTCGGCCTGCGCGAACGATGCCATCATGGCCGCCGCGACCAGAACGAGCCCCGAGATGTGCGGCAGGTGCCAGCCATTCATCAATCCCTCCCGTCGGCCCGCTTGTTTTCGAATGTCGGGCGCCTCCGCCATTCTCGTCGGATCGCGACAGGTGTTCAACGCCGAAATTATCGCGACGTCACCAGCCGCTCCGAAGCCCTTGCCGGTCGTCGGCAGATGGCCTATCGCGCCGCGAACGGTGCAAGAACCTCTTTGCAGGCCGGCGACAGCGAGCCGGCATTCTGGGCCAGGCACTGCACGATGCGGCCACCCCCGAGCTGCACGCCACCGCAGACCGAGCGCACGTCGCCGGCGCAGGCCGAGCGCAGCACGAACAATTCTTCGCGCGGGCGCATCGGCCGCAGCACGATGACCGTCGGCGCCGGCGCCGCTGCAGGCGCAGCCGCCGTGGCCGGCTCCTTTGCTGGAGCGGCAGCAGGCGCGGCACCGCCGCTGATCGCAGCGACGGCCTTCCCGCAACTCGCTGACAGTTTCGACTTGTTCTTGTCCAGACATTGCAGCGCGGCAGCACCGCCCGTCGGCACGCCTGCGCAGACCTTCGGATAGTCGGAGCGGCAGGCGCTGCGGATGGCCGACACCTGGGCAGTGCTCGGCTGGGCGGCCGGAGCCGCCGGACTGATCGTCGCGGTAGGTGCCGGGGCAGCTTCTGCGGGCTTGCTCGTCGCTGCTGCGGGCGCGGTCTCGGGTTTGTTCTCTGTCGTGTTCTCTGTCTTGGGCTCGGCCTTGGGTTCGGCCTTGGGTTCGGCCTTGTTCTCGGCCGCCGGCTCGACGGCGCGGACCGCCATCTGACAGGCCGATGACAGCGCCGACATGTTCTGCTGCAGACATTGCAGCGAGGCTGCTCCGCCAGGCGGCACGTTGGCGCAATGGGCTTGATAATCCGCGCGGCAGGCCGAACGGATGGCATCGCGCTGGGCGCTGGTCGGCTGCTGCGAAGAGGCCGGCATTGCAGCGAGCGAGAGCGAGGCCACGATTGTCCAAAGCATGATCTTGCATGGCAAATTGTCATTCATCTGAAAAATCCTGCAGCCTGCCAATTGGCGGGAGCCTATGATCGATAGGAACATACTTTGATACCCCCATTTCATGGGATGGCCGACGAGTTTCTGCGCTGCGACACTTACAACTTCGCGAAATTGTTGCTATGCAACCTTAAGCAGAGCGCACCATGTCTTGGGGCACCGCCATGAAGCTTCCGCATCCTTCCGGCCAGCGCCACGACAGATGCGCAGTGCCAATCGGTCGCGCCGCCGCGGCCGTTGTGGCGGTCGCCGTGCTCGCGGGATGCGAACAAAACAGCTTCGTTCCGCCACCACCGCCCAAGGTCGACGTCGCTGCGCCGGTGCAACGCCCCGTGACGCGCTATCTCGAGGCGACTGGAAACACTTCCCCGATCAAGAGCGTCGATCTGGTCGCGCGCGTGCAGGGTTTCCTGCAGTCGATCGATTATCAGGACGGCTCCTTCGTGAAACAGGGAGCCGCCCTGTTCGAGATCGAACCCGAGACCTACAGGCTGAAGCTTGAACAGGCCCAGGCCGCCGAGGCCGGCGCGCAGGCTTCGGCCAAGCAGACCGAAGCCGATTTCAAACGGCAGTCGGATCTCATCACGCGACAGGCGGTCTCGCAGGCGGCGCTGGATAATTCCACTTCGGCACGCGACAACGCCCAGGCCAACCTGCAGCAGGCGCAGGTCAACACCAAGATCGCCGCAGTCAACTACGGCTACACCAAGGTGACAGCGCCGTTCGACGGCATCGTCAGCGCACATCTGGCCTCGGTCGGCGAACTCGTCGGCGTCGCCTCGCCGACCCAGCTTGCGACCATCGTGACGCTCGATCCGATCTATGTGAACTTCAACGTCAACGAACAGGATGTGCTGCGAATCCGGGCTGAAGCCATGCGGCGCGGCATGACGGCGTCCGACCTGAAACAGCTCCCGATCGAGGTCGGCCTGCAGACCGAGGACGGTTATCCGCATCAGGGCAGGCTCGACTACGCGGCGCCTACGGTCAATCAGTCGACAGGGACGCTGGCGGTGCGTGGCGTCGTGCCAAATCCCGATCGCGTCCTGCTGCCCGGCTATTTCGTCCGCATTCGCGTTCCGACCGACAAGGAACAGAACGCGCTGCTCGTGCCCGACACCGCGCTCGGCAGCGATCAGGGCGGCCGTTACGTGCTGGTCGTGAACGCCGACAACGTGGTCGAACAGCGCAAGGTGCGGACCGGGCCGCTCGACGGCGGCTTGCGGGTGATCGAAGGCGGATTGAAGGGCGACGATCGCGTCGTGACCGCGGGCCTGTTGCGCGTCATTCCCGGCCAGAAGGTCGACCCGCAGGTGCAGACGGTCGAGCCGTCTTCCGCATCGTCCAAATAGGACCGATGGCATGATCTCCAAATTCTTCATCGAGCGGCCGGTGCTGTCCAACGTCATCGCCATCCTGATGATTCTGATCGGCGCCGTGGCGTTGTTCAGCCTGGCCGTCGCGCAATATCCCGACGTGGTGCCGCCGACGGTGCAGGTCACCACGCGCTATCCCGGCGCCAGCGCCAAGACCGTGATCGACACCGTGGCGCTGCCGATCGAGCAGCAGGTCAATGGCGTCGAGGACATGCTGTACATGCAGTCCTACAGTGGTGCTGACGGCACCTATTCCCTCACCGTCACCTTCAAGATCGGCACCGATCTCAACTTCGCGCAGGTGCTGGTGCAGAACCGCGTGTCGAGCGCCCTGGCGCAGCTGCCGCAGCCGGTGCAGAACCAGGGCGTCACCGTCCAGAAGAAATCCACCTCGATCCTGCTGTTCGTGACGCTGACGTCGCCCGATGCGACCTATGACAGCCTGTATTTGAGCAACTACGCCACGATCAATCTGAAGGACGAACTGTCGCGGCTGCCCGGCGTCGGCAACGTCACCGTGTTCGGCGCCGGACAATATTCAATGCGCATCTGGCTCGATCCGAGCAAGCTGCAGGTCCGCGGGCTGGTGCCGCAGGACGTCATTTCCGCTATCCAGCAGCAGAGCCAGCAGGTCGCCGCCGGCCAGGTCGGCGCGCCGCCCGCCCCGGCCGGTCAGGCCTTCCAGTACACGCTCAACATCAACGGCCGGCTCGCCGACATCACGCAATTCGAGGACATCATCGTCAAGACCGGCAGCAATGGCGACGTCACGCGGGTGCGCGACGTCGGCTCGGTCGAACTCGGCGCCCAGACCTACAGCCAGCTGTTCTCGCTCAACAAGCAGCCCGCGACCGGGATCGGCGTATTCCAGTCGCCCGGCGCCAATGCGCTGGAGGTCGAACAGGCGGTGCAGAGGAAGATGGCCGAGCTCGCGCGCGGCTTTCCCCAGGGCATCAAATACGACACGCCGTTCGACACCACCAAGTTCGTCTCGGCCTCGATCAAGGAGGTCTACAAGACGCTGATCGAGGCGGGCTTCCTCGTCCTCATCGTGATCCTGGTGTTCCTGCAGGACTGGCGCGCAATGCTGGTCCCGGCCACCACCGTTCCCGTCACCATCATCGGCGCGTTTGCGGCGATGGCGGCGCTCGGTTTCACCATCAACCTGTCGACGCTGTTTGCGATCGTGCTCGCGATCGGCATCGTGGTGGACGACGCCATCGTCGTGGTCGAAGGCGCCGCGCATCATCTCGAGCGCGGCCTATCCGGACACGATGCCGCGATCAAGGCGATGGACCAGCTGTTCGCGCCGATCGTCGGCATCACGCTGGTCCTGATCTCGGTGTTCCTGCCGGCGGCGTTCCTGCCGGGATTGACCGGGCGCATCTATGCGCAGTTCGCACTGGTGATCGCGGCCACCGCACTGCTCAGCGCCATCAACGCCGCGACGTTGAAGCCGACGCAGTGCGCGCTGTGGCTGCGTCCCCCGATCCCGCCCGCACAGCGCAACTGGTTCTACCGCGGCTTCAACAACCTCTATGAACGGCTGGAACGGCGTTACGCCGCGCTGATCGGCCATCTGGTTGCGCACAGCAACCTGTCGGTGATCGCGGCCCTGATCCTGATTACGGCCGGCGGCTACGGATTGTCCCGGGTGCCGACCGGCTTTCTGCCGATCGAGGACCAGGGTTTTCTGATCGGCGCCGTGCAGCTGCCCGACGGCGCCTCGATCGAACGCACCCAGCAGGTGCTCGACCGGGTGGCCGACATCGCAGGCAAGACCCCCGGCGTCCAGCAGGTCATCACCATCGCCGGCATTTCCGCGCTGGATAACAGCGCAAGTCTCGCCAATGCCGGCGTCGCCTATATCATCCTCAGGGATTGGGACTCGCGCGGCCCGGGCGAGGATCTGCGCTCGCTGGTGTACGGACTGAACGACAGACTGTCCCCGATCCTGGAGGCGCGCGCGCTGGTGCTGCCGCCGCCGCCGATCCAGGGCATCGGCAACGCCGCCGGCTTCGCCATGCAGGTCGAACTGCGCGACGGCAACAACGACTACGCCAAGCTGCAAGCCATCACCGGCGCGATCGTCTCCAACGCGCAGACCCAGAGCGCGCTGCAGCGCGTGCAGTCGCCGTTCCGCGCCACGGTGCCGCAATTCGACGTCGAGATCGACCGCGTCAAGACCCAGACGCTGCACGTCACCACCGACCAGGTGTTCTCGGCGCTCGGGTCGTATCTCGGCTCGTCCTACGTCAACCAGTTCAACAAGTTTGGCCGCGTGTTCCAGGTCTACACGCAGGCGGATTCGAAGTTCCGCCTGACCCCGCGCGACATCGAAAGTCTGATGGTGCGCAACCAGAACGGCGACATGATCCCGATCGGGACGCTGGCCAGGATCACGCCGACCATCGGCCCGTCGCTGATCAGCCTCTACAATCTTTATCCCTCCGCAACCGTCATCGGCCTGCCGGCGCAGGGCTACAGCTCCGGACAGTCGCTGAAATTGATGGAAGAGATCGCAGCCCGGACCCTGCCGCCCGGCACCGGCTATGAATGGACCGCGATGTCGTACCAGGAGAAGGCGGTCTCCAGCCAGATCTACGTCACCTTCGGGCTGGCCATGCTGCTGGTCTATCTCGTGCTCGCCGGGCAATATGAGAGCTGGTACGCGCCAATCTCGGTGCTGTTGGCGGTGCCGCTATCGCTGCTCGGGCCGATGGCCGTATTGACGGCGCTCAAGATCGACAACAATCTGTATGTCCAGATCGGACTGATCCTGCTGATCGCGCTGTCAGCCAAGAACGCGATCCTGATCGTCGAGGTCGGGCTCGAGCTGCACGGGCGCGACGGCAAGCCGGTGCTCGAGGCAGCTATCGAGGCCGCCCGTGCGCGCTTCCGTCCGATCCTGATGACCTCGTTTGCCTTCATCCTCGGCGTCGTGCCGCTGGTGCTGGCAACCGGCGCCGGCGCCAGCGCCCGCAAGTCGATCGGCATCACGGTGTTCTCCGGCATGCTGGCCTCGACCTGCCTTGCGGTGCTGTTCGTGCCGGCCTTCTTCGTCGTGGTGCAGCGCTTCGAGAACTGGCGCGCGGAGCGGAAGGCCAGGACGCCGGCCGCGGTCCCGCAGCCTGGATCGTAACGTTTCGGATCGTAACGACGGATCGGATCGGTGCTGGACCATCACAACAGGTCGAATGTTCCCCTGATATTGAACATGAAGTTATGCCCCGACCGATCGGCGCCCGGGACCTCGTTGTCGCGGCTCGGCCCAAGCCAGGACTTGCTGCGCGCGTGCAGGTACTGCACCTGCAAGGCTTCGCTTGGCGCTGCGGCGCCGGCCGGCGAATAGGTGTAGGTGGCGCCGAAATCGAGGTCCACGGTGTTCGACAGGCGTTTGGCGTAGCGCAGATCGACGAAGCCGAAGGCCTGGAACTGTCCGATGTTGTCCAGGTCGGGTTTCGCCAGCGCGGCACCGGTAGCCGAGAACCCCTGGGTATAGCCGTAATTGGAGTAGTGCGCACCGAGGGCGGGTACGGGGACGTCAAAGAAGACTCCCTTCGGCACCGCCTGAACGCCGAGGATGGACACCTTCCGATTGGGCAGCGAAGAGAGCTGGACCGGCAGCAACTCGTCGGTGGCGCCGATCACGGGGCGGCGCATCGGCAAGACCGAGCTCGCGCTCAGATTCATGATGGATATCGGCACGGGGCCCGCCTTCATGATGGCCTCCGCATCCAGGCTGATGCTTCCCAGCAACTGCTCGACTTCGCCCCGGGTCAGGTTCCTCTTCTTGGCGAAGCGGACGACTGCCTCGAACAGTTGGCGGTGGTCGTAGTGGAGTTGAAGCGTCAGGTTGGCGTGAAGCACCTTGGCCATGGTCGCAGAGCCGGTCACGCCGATTTGCGAGGCGCTGATGCTGGTGCTGGTGACCTTGAGATTGATCTCGGTCGGGCTATCGAACGCCGCGGGATAGTCGGTTGCGAGTTCGAGCGTCGCCTTGGCTTCGCCGGATAGCGTCAGCGTGCTGGGACTCGGAAGTATTTTGAGGTCTATCAGCCGCAGCTTCAGGCCCGGGTTCTTGAAGCCTCCGCCGACCTGGGGTTGCGGGCGCTGGACATTGCGTCGAGGCAGCCGCTCGCCAACGATGTCGGTCGCATTGCCGTCGCCATCACCCGGTCCCCCCGGCAGCTGGTAGGCGTCGGCCAGCAGCTGCAGGACATTCTCGCCGCCCTTGACGAAGTTGAACACCTGATCCGCCGCTTTGCCGATCTCGGTGATGATTGGTTTCAGGTCGCGCAGCTTCCCGACCCAGTCGCTCTCATTCTGCGGTCGCATATGCAACCCGCTCAGCCGACCGCCCATCGTGACCCCTTCTGTTGCGTTGCGCGCCCCATTGTTTGTGTCGCGGACGGCTCCGCCGGTTCGAATGCGGGTGGCAGGGCGCTGATAGGGCCGTTCAGGCGGGTTCCGTCTCAACTCCCCTCGCCGCCGGAACCCTGATCTCGCGCGGCAGGATCAGCGCCGCCGCGATCACCAGCAGGCACAGCCCCGCGAAGGCATGCAGCATGGTGACGAAGCCGCCCTGCTGGTAGAGCCAGGCTACGAGACCAACGGAGACGCCCGCCGCGGTGAAGCCGATGAAATAGCGCACCGCATAGGCCCGCGAGCGCCATTCTTCCGTGGTGTATTTGCCGATCATGGCGTCATTGACGGTGACCTGGCCGAACGCGCCCATGACGATGCCGATCGAAACCACGATCAGCGGCAGGTTGGAGAGGCCGGCGGCCAGATAGAGAAACGGCGCCAGCATGAACGACAGCGGCAGGGCCACCGTCTTCAATGAATGGCGATCGAGCAGCCGGCCGATGGTGTACTGCGTCAGCGCGCCGAACACATAGACGCCGGCCGTGATCACGCCCAGAAGGGCCGGGCTGCTGGTGAGATCGGCCAGCCGCTCGGCGAACAGTTTGGGCAGGGCCACGGTCACGGCGTTGAAGGTGGTCGAGATCGCGATCACCACGATCAGCAGCGCAAGGATCACCCGCCACATGTCGTCCCGCGCCACCCGCGACTGGGCTGCGGCCTGCCGCATCCCCTTGCGGTCCTCGTGGACCACGGTGAGCGCGAAGGCGAGACCGACCAGGACGGTGACGATGCCGGGGACGATGAAGGCGAAGCGCCAGCCGAGATACTGGCCGATCACCCCGGTCACCAGCGCCGAGGAGGCAACACCGAGATTGCCCCAGACGCCGTTCAGTCCCATCTCGCGGCCGAGTTGGTTGGCATAGGACACGATCATCGCGGTGCCGACCGGGTGATAGATCGAGGCGAACAGGCCGATCGACAGCAGCGCCGCACCGAGTTGCAAGGGCGTCTGCACCAGGCCGACTGATATCATGGACGCGCCGATGCCGGCGAAGAAGATCACCATCATGTGGCGTCGGCTCCAGCGGTCGCCGAGCCAGCCGGTCAGCAGCGAACCGGCGCCGAACGCGACGAAGCCCGGGGTCGCATAGGGCAGCAGCTCGGAATAGGCCATGCCGAGCGCCGGCCCCATGATGATGACCGCGGCTGCGAAAATCAGCATCGCGTAGTGATCGATGAAATGCGCGGCATTGACGAAGCCGATCACCCGGCTCGGGCTGTTCATGGGGAATCCTCACAGGTCTGGAAATGAGTTATAGGGTGTTGTCCTGACGGAATGGCGCCAATGACTATCGCCGAAAAGCCAATCACCGCCATTCGCGGTCACCACCGGGCGACCGGCGACGGCGTGCACATGGTGGCGCAAAACTACAGGAAGGGCGTGCGGCTCGACCCCCACATGCACCGCGAGGCACAACTGGTCTATGCGGCCAAGGGGACGATGCAGGTCACCACGCCGAAAGGGCGCTGGCTGGTGCCGCCCGACCGCGCCGTCTGGGTGCCGGCCCGGCTGGAACACGCCATCGACGTGCTGGCTGACATCGAGATGCGGACGCTGTATTTCGAGCTGCCCTGGCTGGCGCGCGAACCGCGGAGCCGGAGCCTCGACGCCGAATTCGTGGTGCGCGTCTCCCCCCTCCTGCACCAGACCATTCTGGCGCTGTTCGATCCCCGCAGCACGCCTGAGCGCACCGCGCTCCTGATCAGGCTCGCGGTGCTCGAACTGCATTTGGCGGAGGATTCCGCGACCTTCATTCCCCTGCCGCGGGAGCCGCGCTGCCGTCGCGCCGCCGATATCGTGCTGCGCGATCCGGCCCGGCCCCATGACATCGAGGACCTCGCCCGCGCGGTCGGCACCTCGACCCGGACGCTGTCGCGGCTGTTTGCCGCACAAACCGAGCTCAGCTTCAAGAGCTGGTGCCAGCGGGCGCGCATCGCCTCGGCCATCGAGCGGCTGTCGACGGGCGGCGACGTCTCGATCAAACAGCTGGCGTCCGAACTGGGTTATGCCAGCGTGCCGGCCTTCTCGCAGGCGTTCCGGCAGGTCACGGGCAGGACTCCGACCGCGTTTTCCAGGAACTGACGCAAAGACCTGACGCAAAGAGCTGACGCAAGGGCGCCATACTCGCATCGCATGACGGACGGAGAGCGCTTGATTGTGAACGGTTCTGCCACAAATCGGGTATAGAATAGTTCGACTTGAGGGGGATTCGATCGATTACATGGCCAATGCGTTCTTTTCCGACCTGCTTTCGACCATCTCCGAGCGTGGACGCACCCTGCTCTGGCGCAATGGTTCGCCACAGCCCGGCCCCAATGCCGACGGCCTGATCGAGCTCTGCCAGGCGCTGCTGTCGGGCCGCGGCGAAGCCTCCGGGACCGCGATGGCCCGCGAGGTGCTCGATCGCTATCATGATCTCGACGAAGCCGGACGGCGCGCCTTCTTCGAGGCGCTGGTCCGCGACTTCGGTCCGGACCGCGAGAAGCTGGCGGAGGCGATCGAGAGCTGGCGCACGCAGCCCAACGACGAGGATGCCAGCGACCTGCATTTTGCCTCCGAGCCGCGGCGGCAGGAACTGATCCGGCGCCTCAACCGCGCCCCCGGCGGCACCGGGGAACTGGTCGCCATGCGCGCCGACCTGTTGTCGATCATGAACGGGCACAGCGATCTCGCCGCGCTCGACCGCGACGTCGTGCATCTGCTGGGCTCATGGTTCAACAGGGGTTTTCTCGTGCTGCGCAGGATAGACTGGTCGACGCCGGCGAACATTCTCGAACAGATCATCCGCTACGAGGCGGTGCACGAGATCCACGACTGGGACGATCTGCGCCGCCGCATCGATCCCGCCGACCGCCGCTGCTATGCGTTCTTCCATCCGGCGATGCCCGATGCGCCGCTGATCTTCGTCGAGGTGGCGCTGACCGAAGCGATTCCGGGCGCGATCGCGCCGCTGCTCGCCGTGGACCGCGAAGCGGTCGCCACCGAGCGCGCCCGCACCGCCGTGTTCTACTCGATCTCCAACACCCAGCGCGGCCTCGGCGGTATTTCCTTCGGCAACTTCCTGATCAAGCAGGTGGTCGAGGAATTGCGCCGCGAATTGCCGAAGCTCGATACTTTCGTGACGCTGTCACCGGTGCCCGGCTTCATGCAATGGGTCAACAAGGCGACCGATGTGCCGATCGGCGAGGACGAGCGCGTGCTGCTCCAGCGGCTCGACGAGCCGAAATGGTTCGATGATGCCGACCTCACCGCGCAACTGCGCGCCGTGATGGAGCCGCTGGCCGCGCATTATTTCCTGAAGGCCCGCACCGCGAAGGGGCGCGCGATCGATCCGGTGGCCCGCTTCCATCTCGGCAACGGCGCGCGGCTGGAACGCATCAACTGGCTCGGCGATCTCTCGCCGAAAGGCCTGCGCGAATCCGCTGGCGTCATGGTCAACTACCTCTACCGCCTGGAAGACATCGAGAAGAACCACGAAGCCTTCGCCAATGACGGCGAGGTCGTCGCCTCCAGCGCGGTGAAGAAGCTGCTGAAGACCGAGGGCCGGCGGCTGCTGGACATGCGGCTGTCGTAGATCCGCTGCTCTCTCAGCCGTCATTGCGAGCGCAAGCGACGCAATCCACCTTGCCGCGAAAAGGAAGACTGGATTGCTTCGTCGCTGCCGCTCCTCGCAATGACGAGGCTTGCTCCGCGAGTCCTATCAACTCGTCTCGTCGTGCCGGCGAAGGCCGGGACCCATAACCACCAATGTTTGTGTTGTACAATGCTGAGACTCCACCCAGTGCCATCACGCACATTGGTGGTTATGGGTCCCGGATCTGCGCTCGCTACGCTCGCTTGTCCGGGACGACGCCCAAGATTCAAAAACTTGCTTTGCGGAAAAAGTCGCTCAACGACTCCGCAACCAGTTCAACTCGATCCAGTGGTATGGACCCCGGCCGGCATAATCATGAGGCACTCTCACCAGAGGCGGATCACGGGCCGCTTCTCGCATATCCAGATAATAATAGTCGCCGGACCCCTCAGCACAAGCACCTATGGGAATGTAACTCAAAGGCACAACTGAGATCCCCGGCTCACATTCAGTCGCCTCCGAGACAATCTGGGTCGGCGTCAGCCAGAGGACCTCGGCACCCAATTTCGAGCGATCATCATTCTCGCTCAACGAAAAGCATACGTCTGCCAACCCATTCTCTCTGATCAAAGCCACAAACCAGTCAGGCACGAGGTTTGCGTGCAGGCGTGACCTCAACAGGCGGATGTCTTCTTCCGTCGCGATTGACCCATGAAGATTCGCGGTGATCTCTTTCATGGCAAGATCAAGCATCACAACATTCTCGATAAAGATCCGGCGTGGCCGACGAACCAACGTTAATCGGCATCTCGTACCAGAAACGCAATCATCGCACACCCGCATCAGGCCGCAAGCGCAGCACCGCGTCCGGCAGGTTCGCCGCGAGCCAGGCGGCGATGGCCTGCTGCCGGCGATGATAGAATAGCCCGGCGGCGATGACGGCAATGCCGATCAGCGACAAGGCGAACGGAAACATCAGCGAGTCCTTGAACACCACGCTGGCGAGATGTCCGAGATAGAGGGTGATGCCGAACGCGCCGAACACCGCGTAGGCGCGCCGCAGCAGGATCACCGCTGCGAACAGCAGGCCGACATTGAACAGGCAGTAGATCGCCCGTCCCAATTCGGTCGCCCCTGATGTCGCGCTGACGCCGCCCCAGAACGCCATCAATCCAAACAGATGCAGCCAGAAGGCAAAGTCGCCGCTGCGGCTGCGATAGTCGACGACACAGGCAAGCCCGACGATGGCCAACCCGAACCACACCGACACCCTGCGCCGCATCTCGAAATCGAACTGGCCGACGTCGAAGATCCAGGGCGTGAGATCCATCGACATGAACCACAGGGCGACGGCGATGATCGAAACGATGAACGGCGCGCGGAAGAAGCGCAGCGCCACGACGCCGGCCATGACGGCGGCGATCTCCATGAAGATCCAGCTGCCCTTGATCCAGACATAGAAGTCGTGAACCGTGCCGGGCTTGCCGAACTTGCCCCACCAGCCAAGCTCGGCCTGGACGCCATAGACCGCGAGCGGCGCCATCGACACCGCAATCGCGATCAGCAATCCTCCGGGAATGCGCAGATCCTTGCGATACCAGAGGTGATGACCTGCTGCGGTGAAGGCAACCGCGTAGGCGATGGTGCAAGCCGTGAGCGCGCGACCGCCAAGCTGCGTGAATGCCAGGGTCGAGAACAGGCCCATGGCGGAGATGACGATCAGGGCGCCCGCGTACCAAAGCAGATGCGCGGCATCGAATGTCGCCGCCGGCGCCGCGGCGCTCGTCGGGGACCGCCTGGACAGGAACGCGAGCAGACGCTCCAGCTCCGCGGCGCCGATCACGCCGGCGCTTTCGGCAACGCGAAGATCACCTTCCGAATACGACATTGCTGTCCCCTCCCGTTTTCACGCGCCGCCACAGGCGCCAAGTGTCGCCGGCGCGCTGCTGTGCTCGCGCTCAGTTGGTCATCAATGCGCGATCATCTTGAGGATAGCTGATATTGAACAATGTTCAATATATTTTTGAGCATTGCTCACACATTTCTGTGAGGGGTTCATTGGCCTGGATCTGCCGCGACGTCCGACCGTCAAAGTCAGCAGGAAATTGACGAGAGCAATGGCGCAGGACGCTGACGCTCATGCGCCCTACGGACCCTGCACGAATGTCATGCCCCTTTTCGAATGGCGCCCGCGAACGCCGGTGTTTCACGAAAGACGGCAAACGGGATCGGCTCGCCAGGTGGCGCAGAACCTTCGGCCAGACCAAGGCGCCAGTAGCCGATGTTGCGCCAGCTTCCGAGCTTGAAGCCGACGTCGTGGTGGACACCGACAGGTTTGAACCCTGCCGTCTCGTGCAGGCGGACGCTGCCCGGATTCGGCAGAACGATCTCCGCGAAGGCCGATCGAAACCCTTGCCGTCGCAAGACTTCCAACAAGGCTCCATAAAGCGCGCGGCCGACACCATTGCCGCGCCTCGCAGCATTCACATAGACCGTGACATCGACAGTCCAGCGGTACCCGGCGCGTTCGCTATGCTTGCCCGCGTAGGCGAAGCCGACCGTCTCGCCGCCATGCTCCGCCACCAGCCAAGGGTGCGTTTCGAGCGTCGTGGTGATGCGCCGCCGCATGATGTCCGCCGTCGGCGGCTCGACCTCGAAGGAAACAGCCGTATCACGCACATACGGCGCATAGATCGCCGCGATCCCGGGCGCATCACTCTGCTCGGCTGATCGTATCGCGGGCTTGAGGACACTCATGTTGGGCATGATAGCAGCCGCTCAGCGGCGGTAAAGGCAGGTCCGCACCAGCTAAAGCGCCTCTCAGCGAGCAACGACAGGTCAGTCGGTCAACCAAATCCTTTGCACGTCGGATCCTTGCAGCAGGAACACAACTTCAATGTTCTCGTTGATCACCATGCTGAGAAGCGGCGTCTTGGACACGATTTCCTCAGGCGACCCATTGCATTCGACCAACTGCTTTCCGCAGGCGGTGACATAACGGCCGGGCGGGAGACTCTGAAGGAGGCAGATCGCAGCGGTGTCGCCGCACTCCATCAGCTCGGTCACGCGACGTCCCTGCTTCTGGGCTATGATTGCGAATGCTTTTTGCTTGTGCCCGTCCGTCGCAAGCACCGCCTGGTCCGGCTTGCCGTCGCCATCCAGATCCATGCGCACTGAAGAGCCCTTCTGCTTGGGAATGGGCCGCCAACCCGCCGGAAGTTCGGTTTGTGAAAACGCCGGCACGATCAGTGCCCACATCACGAAGAAGGCACACACGATTCTCATGAGTCAATTCCTTGCAAATCACGGACACAGGCTGGATTGCCTCGTCGCTATCGCTCCTCGCAATGACGTACGAGGTTTTCCCGTCTACCCCGCCAGCGCCTTCATCTCCGCATAGAGATCCGACTTGCCCTCGAAGCCGATGCCGGGCAGCTCCGGCATGGTGATGTGACCGTTCTCGACGCGCACGCCGTCGGGAAAACCGCCATAGGGCTGGAACAGGTCGGGATAACTCTCATTGCCGCCGAGCCCGAGACCGGCGGCGATGTTCAGCGACATCTGATGCCCGCCATGGGGAATGCAGCGGGCCTGCGACCAGCCGTGAGTCTTCAGCACGTCCAACGTACGCTGATATTCGCACAGACCGTAGGACAGCGCGCAGTCGAACTGCAGCCAGTCACGGTCGGGCCGCATCCCGCCGTAGCGAATGAGATTGCGCGCGTCCTGATGGCTGAACAGGTTCTCACCGGTCGCCATCGCGGCGGGGTAGAATTCGGCGAGCGCGGCCTGCAGCGCATAATCGAGCGGATCGCCGGCCTCTTCGTACCAGAACAGCGGATAGTCGCGCAGCATTTTTGCATACGCGATCGCGGTTTCCAGATCGAACCTTCCGTTGGCGTCGACCGCGAGCTGCGCGTCCCTGCCGATTTCTTCCAGCACAGCCTCGATCCGCTTGCGATCTTCCTCGATCGCAGCGCCGCCGATCTTCATCTTCACGACGTTGTAGCCGCGATCGAGATAGCCGCGCATTTCGCCGCGCAGCATCGACAGGCCCTTGCCGGGATAATAATAGCCGCCCGCCGCGTAGACGAAGACGCGCGGATTGGCTGTCAGCCCGTGGCGCTCGGCGAGCAGGCGGAACAGCGGCTTCCCTTCGATCTTCGCCACCGCGTCCCACACCGCCATGTCGATGGTGCCGACCGCGACCGAGCGTTCGCCATGGCCGCCCGGCTTTTCGTTCGCCATCAGGGTCGACCACACCTTGTCCGGGTCGAGATTGTCGCCGGCGTCGTTGAGCAAGGCCTTGGGATCGGCCTCCATCAGCCGCGGCGCGAAGCGCTCGCGGATCAGCCCGCCCTGCCCGTAGCGGCCGTTGGAATTGAAGCCATAGCCGACCACCGGCTTGCCGTCGCGCACCGCATCGGTGACGACGGCAACGAGGCTCGTCGTCATTTTCGTGAAGTCGATATAGGCGTTGCGGATCGGCGAGGAGATCGGTTTTGTGACTTCGCGGACGTCGACGATGCGGACGGACATGGCGTTGGGCTTTCGCAATTTGTGTAAAAGCTTCGATCACCGTCATTGCGAGCGAAGCGAAGCAATCCAGACTTTTTCTGTGGCAAGAACTGGATTGCTTCGCTTCGCTCGCAATGACGGTGGGATGGGCACCGTTTTTGCCTCATCGCCCGCAAGCATAACGATACGCTTCATGCCGGCTGACCAGCGCTCACCACCGTCGTCATCGCGCTCCTCGCAATGACGAGTCGAGGGATGAAGCTAGGATTCCGCCTCGTCGCGATAGTACGGTTCGACCGGGCCGTGCACCTTGATGGTCAGCGGATTGCCGTGACGGTCCTTGGCGTTGCCGGCGGTGACGCGCACCCAGCCCTCGCTGACGCAATATTCCTCGACATTGGTCTTCTCGGCGCCCTTGAAGCGGATGCCGACGTCCCGGGCCAGAACCGCTTCGTTGTAATAGGGGCTGCTCGGATCGACCGACAGGCGGTCGGGCAACGGCTCGCTGGCGTCGGTGGTGTTGGGGTCATTGGTCTCGTTCATAGCAGGGCCTCGATTTCTTTCTTCAGTCCGTCCGGCGTGACCGTCGGGGCAAACCGCCCCGTGATCTTGCCCGAGCGGTCCACCAGGAATTTGGTGAAATTCCATTTGATCGACGAGCCCAGCAGGCCGGATTTCTCGCTCTTCAGGTAAGTGTAGAGCGGATGCGCCTTGCTGCCGTTGACATCGATCTTGGCGAACAGTGGAAAGGTAACGTCATATTTGGTCGAGCAGAATTGTTCAATCTGCCTGGCATCGCCGGGTTCCTGGCCGCCGAACTGGTTGCAGGGAAACCCGAGCACGGAAAAGCCGCGCGGGCCATACTCGCGCTGCAAGGCCTCGAGCCCGCGATATTGCGGCGTGAACCCGCAGGCGCTCGCGGTGTTGACGATCAAGAGCACCTGTCCCTCGAAGCGCTGCAGCGGTACCTCCGCGCCGGCAAGCGATTGGGCGGTGAAATCGTAGATCCCAGGCATCGGATTCGTCTTTCTGAGTTACATGACAGGATCGATCGGCGACGGCGGGGTGCCGCCGGCTTCGATCGCTTCGCCCGCGGCGAGACAGAGGTCCTCGCGAAAACGGCCGGAGACCAGCTGCACGCCGACGGGCACGCGTCCCACCAATCCGGTGGACACGGTCAGGGCCGGCAGTCCCATCAGGGGAATGGCGATCTGCGACAGCTGCGCCCGCCAGACCCGCGCGAAAGAGGCATCGTCCTGGCGGTCGAGATGATCGGGGAACGGCAATTCGCCGGAGACCGGAATCAGCAGCACGGCGTAGCGTTCGAAGAATTGCAGCCATTCGCGCATCAGCGTCGCCCGCCGCGTCAGCGCTTTCGACAGGGCGTCCGCGTCGAACGGAAATACCTTCGGCCGGATGCCGCGCAGGCAGGCCAGCGCGCCCGGATCGCCCTCGCGTTCGGCCGCGGCCAGTTGCGCCTCATAGCCATCGCCGAGCCACAGCCGGGTATTGATCTCGGCGGGCTCGCGCAGCGGCGGCGAGGTCTCGATGGTCTCGACCGTCCACCCTGCGCGCTCCAGGCGTTTGCCGGCATCGCGGACGGCGGCATCGACCTCGGCGGTGGTGTCCTGACCATCGGGATGCAGGCACAGCGCCGCGCGCTTTTGCGTCACTGGGCCTTCCAGCGGCGCCGGCACCCACCAGGGGTCGCGCGCGTCCCTGCCCGCCATCGCGGCGAGCGCGATCCTGAGGTCGCCGATCGTGCGCGCCAGCGGCCCCGATACCGCGCAGAGCTGCGGGCCGATGGTGCGTTCGGGCAGCGCCGCATTGAACGCGGGGATGCGGCCGAAGCTCGGCCGCAGGCCATGGACGCCGCAGGCGTAGGCCGGATAGCGGATCGAGCCCGCGATATCGGTGCCATGGGCGATGTGGCCGATGCCGGCCGCAACCGCGGCTCCGGCGCCGCCGGACGACCCCCCCGGCGTTATCGAGGGATCGCGCGGATTTTTGGTATCGCCATGGATCAGGTTGGCGGTGAACCAGCGGTAGGAAAAGGCCGGGCAGTTGGTGCGCCCGAGAACGACCGCGCCGGCCCGGCGCAGATTGTCGATCACGGGACTGTTACTCCTGGCGACGGCGTCGCGCTGCAGCGTCAGGCCGTTGGTGGTGGCAAAGCCGGCCTGATCGATATTCACCTTCACCGTCACGGGGACACCCGCAAGCGGACCGGCATCCGCGCCCCTCGCGATCGCCGCATCGACAGCATCGGCCTCGCGCAGCACTTCCTCGGCACGATGCTCGATCACCGCGTTGATCGCGGGATTGACCGCATCGAGCCGCGCCAGAGCAGCCACAGCGGCTTCCCTGGCGGACACCTGTCTCGATCGAATGAGGGTGGCGAGATCGGCGGCCGACAGGCGCCAGAGGTCTTGCATGGGTAGCTCCGTTGCGTCGGCGTCTTGTAGCGCCCTCGCCGGCGCATGGCCAGCGACCGCCGCGGTGGCTCCGCATCAGCGCAGGCGCGCCAGGAAATAGGCCAGATCGGCGATCTGCTCGGGGCTGACCGACCCCATCACATCGGCCATGGTGCCGTCATAGCCGTGGCGGCTGTTGTCCTTGTATTCTGCAAGCGTCTTGGCGAGATAGTCCTCGCGCTGGTTGGCAATGCGCGGGACGTTGTCGCCGCCGGAAAAGTCCGGCCGGTGGCAGGAATTGCAGCGAAACTGCGTCGCCAGGGTTTTCGCACGCGCCATGCGCGCTGGCTCGCCGGCATCGTCCGGCGGAGCCGGCTTCGGAAGCCTGGCGAGAAAATCGGAAAAGCTGCGAAGGTCGTCGTCGCTGAGCGTCTTCGCCATGTCGTTCATGGGTTCGAACACGCGCAGCTTCTCGCGAAACATGAACAGCTGGATCAGCGCGTAGGCCGCCTGCTGCGCCCCGAGCGAGGGGGTCAGGTCGATGACCGATTGCCCGCGCTCGCCATGACAGCCGAGGCAGGGCGCGGCACGCTGCTCGATGGTTTCGGCGGATGCCGATGATGCGAGAAAGGCCAATGCCAGCGCTATTGTTGTTTTTCGCATCGGCCTGTCCTGAGATGGCTGATCATATCACGAAGTCATTCCGGGGCGGTCCGAAGGACCGAACCCGGAATCTCGAGATTCCCCGATGCGCAATTGCGCATCTGAGGTTCGATGCTGCGCATCGCCCCGGAATGACGGTGAGTTGCTTCGCCGCCTTGCGCTCCGCGCAACGACATCAGCCGCGCTACTTCGCGGCGACCTTCTGCTTGCCGTAGCTGATGCGATAGACCGCGCCGTTCCAGTCGTCGGAGACCAGGAGCGAGCCGTCCTTCATCTGCAGCACGTCGACCGGACGGCCGACATAGTGGTTGTCCTCCAGGAAGCCGGTGATGAGCGGCTCGATGGAATTGACCGTGCCGTCCTTGTTGAGCCGGGCGACCACCACGTCGCCGCCCATCTTCTTCGACCGGTTCCAGGAGCCGTGCCGGGCCATGATGATGGCGTTCCTGTAGCTCTTCGGGAACATGCTGCCGGTGTAGAACCGCATCCCGAGCGCGGCCGCATGCGGGCCCATCAAACCGACTGGGGCTGTGTAGTCGCTGCAGGACCGGCCCCAGCCGAATTCGGGATCCGGGATGTTGCCCTGGTAGCAATAGGGCGCGCCGAAGTGCTCTCCGACCTTGGTGACACGGTTGAGTTCGTCCTGGGGCACGTCCTCCGACATCCAGTCGCGGCCGTTATCGGTGAAATAAAGCTGCTTGGTCTCCGGATTCCAGTCGAAGCCGACCGTGTTGCGGACGCCGACCGCCACCACTTCCGCACCGCTGCCGTCGAGATTGATGCGCCGGATCTGGCCGTGCGCGTCGTCATGCAGGACGTTGTTGCCGGGCTGGCCGACCGGAACATAGAGCTTCTTGTCCGGACCGATCGCGATGAACTTCCAGCCGTGCGCCTCGTCCTTGGGCAGGTTGTCGTAGATCACGACGGGCTTCGGCGGATTGTCGAGCACATCCTCGACCTTCTCGATCTTCGAAATCTTCGACAGTTCGGCGATGTAGAGCGTGCCGTCGACGAAGGCGACGCCGTTCGGCCGATAGAGGCCAGATGCGAGCACCTTCACGCTGTGCTGGCCATCCTTGTTGACGATCGCATGGACCTTGTCGACCAGGCGGCTACCGACGAACACCGTGCCCTTGTCGCCCAGCGCCAGCGAGCGGGCATTGGCGATGCCGGACGCATAGACCTCGATGTTGAAGCCGGGCGGCAGCTTCAGTTTTGCCGTCGGCAGCTTGTCGGCGGCGGCCGGAATTGGCGGCGGCGCGACCGGCGCAAGCTTGGCCGCGGCCTCATTGTCCGGCCGTCCGATCATGGGCGAGCCGGGTGGCAGCGGCTGTTGCTGCGCGGTGGCAGCCAGCGTGAAAGCGCCAAAAAAAACGCCGGCAAGCCCAAGGCTGCGCGGCGACATCAAGCCGATCATGACGTCCTCCCTTTGCGTGGCTTTTTGTTTCCCGCGCGGACAACTGTGTCCGCTCCGGGCAGCCTTGCAGGGAAAAAGTCTCCTATATTCCGGCCAAGTTGCGCAAGTCCATTGCCACAATACTGCCGTGCAACCGCCTCAGTGTCGCGTGGCCGATCGGTTGAGCGAACCGAACATCGCCTCGGCGAACGGGAACACCAGCACGATCTCGCCTTGCTCGTCGGTGATCTCGATGATCGCCGTCAACAGCGCCGCGTGCGTTCCCTCGGTGCGCAGCAATTCCTCGATCATCGAACGCGCCACTTCCCATGCACGGTCGGCGTTGCGCAGTTCCTCCCCTTCGGGATCTGCGACCAGTTCATCGCCAATTCGGGTATTAAAATAATATCGCGGCACGGCCCATCCAGTGGCGTCGAAAGCGGGCAATTGAAAGTCTCGTCGAATTCACAAATTATTTATTCGGGTGACTCCGGGCTTTTTACCGCCGGTATCGGCATGGGTCCATTGCAAAGAACAGCGATGTCATTGATCCGGTTTTGCTTTGGCGGAACCGTCCTGCTGTCCCGGCGTCGAGTTTGCACCGCAGCAAGGCCCGCCGGATTGACCGCAAAGATTTCGCTGGCGAACTTTTCGTTCCGCGCTACCTTATTGGCAAGGGTGGAATTCGTCCCGCTTTTGAAGGAGAGCCAAAATGGCCTGGAAAACCCCGAAGATCGTCGAAGTGCCGGTCGGCATGGAAATCAACATGTATGCCTGCGCCGCCCGCAAGTAAGCGATCGGCGACAGGCTCATACTAGCAGGTCTGACGCAGGCGATCACCCGACATCATGCGCCCATCAAGGGGTGGCGGGTGTTTCGAGCTGAAGTGTTGCGTCTGAGTATCTAGGCTGACCAGGGGACGGATCATGCTGCGCATCGTCGTCCTGGGCGCCGCGGCCGGCGGCGGTGTTCCACAATGGAACTGCGGTTGTCCGGTCTGTCGTGCTGCGAGAGGCGAACATCCCGAACTCAGGAGCACCCAGGCCTCGATCGCGATCAGCGTGGACGACGCCCACTGGTTCCTGATCAACGCCTCGCCTGATCTGCGCCAGCAATTGACCGCGACGAAACAGCTGCATCCGAAGCCCGGAGCGCTGCGTCACAGCCCGATCGCCGGCGTCATCCTGACCAACGGCGAGATCGACGCCGTCACCGGGCTGCTGTCGATGCGCGAGGGCTCGCCGTTCACGATCTATGCCCACGCCAGGGTGCTGGCGATCCTGAAATCCAACAGCATCTTCAACGTGCTGAACGAGACGACCGTCGGGCGCGAGCCGATCGAGGTGGACCAGCCGTTCGAGCCGCGTCTTCCCGACGGCGCGCCATCGGGCCTGGAAGTCGTGCCCTTCGCGGTATCCGGCAAGGGCGCCTGGTACCTGGACGGCAGGCCGCACCCGGGCGGCGTCGACGGAACCGGCGACACGCTGGGCTTGCGTATCGAAGACAAGGCGACGGGGAAGCATTTCTATTTCCTCGCCGCCTGCGCTGAGGTCAGCGACGAGCTCAAATCCCGCATTGCCGGCTCCCCGCTGGTGTTCTTCGATGGTACGGTGTGGCGCGACGACGAACTGATCACCGCCGGTCTCGGCCGCAAGACCGGCAAGGCCATGGGACATATCGCGATGTCGGGCGACGATGGCGCCATCGCAAGCCTCGCCGGCATCGATATCGACAGGAAGATATTTCTGCATATCAACAACTCGAACCCGGCGCTGCTGCATGCCTCGCCGGAGCGTCAAATCGCTGAAAGCGCGGGCTGGCAGATTCCCGCCGACGGAACGGAGATCGTGCTGTGAATGTGAATGCGAGTGCTCTCAGCGGCATGACCGCCTTGTCGATCGGCAAGGATGTGTCGATCAACAGCGCCGAGGAGCTGGAAGCTGCGCTGCGCCAGATCGGGGCTGCGCGTTACCACAATCTGCACCCGTTCCATCGACTGTTGCACGGCGGCAAGCTCAACAAAGGCCAGGTGCAGGCCTGGGCGCTCAACCGCTACTACTATCAGAGCACGATCCCGATCAAGGACGCGGTGGTGATCTCGCGCTTCCGCGACCGCGCCACGCGGATGGAATGGCGGCACCGGATCGAGGATCATGACGGCGATGTCGGCAGCGAGGGCGGCATCGAGCGCTGGCTCAAGCTCACCGACGGCCTCGGGCTCGACACGGCTTACGTCGAATCCACCGAGGGCATCCTGCCTGCGACCCGCTTTGCGGTGGAGGCCTATGTGCACTTCGTCCGCGACAAAAGCCCGCTGGAAGCGATTGCATCCTCGCTCACCGAGCTGTTCGCGCCGAACCTGCATGAAGAGCGCATCTCGGGGATGCTGCAGCATTACGACTTCGTCAATCCGGACATCATGAGCTATTTCAAGCGGCGCCTGACCCAGGCCCCGCGCGATGCCGGCTTCGCGCTCGACTACGTCAAGGCCCACGCCACCACGCCGGACCAGCGCGCGGCGGTGTGCAATGCGCTGATCTTCAAGACCAACGTGTTGTGGGTTCAGCTCGACGCGCTATATCACGCCTACGTCGAGGGCCACATCCCACCGGGCGCGTTCGTGCCCAAAACCAGCTGAGGCGAGAAAAGCAATCATGGCAGGGCCGCGCAACATCAGCGTCAGCGAAGCGAGCCGACCGGTCCTGCCCCGGCACACCAAGCTGAAATTCGACGAGACCCGGCAGGTCTGGGTGATCCTCGCGCCGGAGCGCGTGCTGGCGCCGGACGAGATCGCCGTCGAGGTGCTGCAGCTCTGCGATGGCGCCCGCAGCGTCGGCGAGATTGCCGACCAGCTGGCAGCGAAATACGCCGCCGACCGCGACACCATCCTGACCGACGTGATCGGCATGCTGCAGGATCTCGCCGACAAGGCCTTCCTGACCGAAGCGCGCGAGAGGACATCATGAGCGTCGACAGCAATGATGGCCTCGCCGTGCTGGAGAGCCGCGGCTCGATCGCGGAGAGTTTTGGCATTCCGCTCGCGGTGCTGGCCGAACTGACGCATCGCTGCCCGCTGTCGTGCCCCTATTGCTCCAATCCGCTGGAGCTGGAGCGCGCCAGCGGCGAGCTGACCACCGCGGAATGGAAGAAGATCCTCACCGAACTCGCCGAGATCGGCGTGCTGCAGATTCACTTCTCCGGCGGCGAGCCGACCGCGCGCAGGGATCTCGTCGAGCTGGTCCAGCACGCCAGCGATGCCGGTCTCTACACCAACCTGATCACTTCGGCGGTGCTGCTGACGCGCGAGAAGCTCGCCGATCTCGCCAATGCCGGGCTGTGTCACGTCCAGATCAGCTTCCAGGGCAGCGAGGCCGGAATCGCCGACCGGGTCGCAGGGCTGAAGGAGTCGCATCGCAAGAAGATCGAGGCGGCGAAATGGACGCGGGAGCTCGACCTGCCGCTGACGGTGAACGCGGTCATGCATCGGCAGAACCTGCATCAGCTTGCGGACATCATCCAGATGGCGGTCGATCTCGACGCCGACCGGCTGGAAGTGGCCAATGTGCAATATTACGGCTGGGCGCTGAAGAACCGCGCGGCGCTGATGCCGAGCTTCGCCCAGCTCGAGGAGACCGACCGCACCGTCGAGGAGGCGCGCACGCGCCTGAAGGGTACGCTCACCATCGATTACGTCGTGCCGGACTACTACGCGCTGCGGCCGAAGAAATGCATGGGCGGCTGGGGCCGGCAGTTCTTCAACATCTCGCCGACGGGCAAGATCCTGCCCTGCCATGCGGCGGAGACCATCACCGGAATGGAATTCGAGTCGGTCCGCTCGAACCATTCGATCGCCTGGATCTGGCAGAACTCCGAGGCGCTGAACCGCTATCGCGGCACCGGCTGGATGAAGGAGCCGTGCAGGAGCTGCGAGTTGCGGGAGGTCGATTTCGGCGGCTGCCGCTGCCAGGCCTTCGCGCTGACGGGGGATGCCGCCAATACCGACCCGGCCTGCGCGTTGTCGCCGATGCATGAGCCGATCTTCCGGCAGGCGGAGCAGGAAGCCGCCGAACACCAGGACCGTTTTCTCTACCGCAATTTCGCTGGCGGCACGCCGGAGACGGGCGACCATGGCGCCTGACGCCGACGCCGGCAGGACCGTCCACAAGAGGTCAGATCCGTTCGCGCCGCTGACGTCGGACTATCTGCCGGTCAGCGACGGCCACGAGATCTATGTCGAAACCGTCGGCCGCAGCGACGGCATCGCGGCGGTGTACCTGCATGGCGGACCGGGCTCGGGCTGCCAGCCCGATCACCGCCGGCTGTTCGACCCCGAGCGCTTCCACACCGTGCTGTTCGACCAGCGCGGCTGCGGCCGCAGCCGTCCCAAGGGCAGCCGCGAGCACAACACCCTGCCGCATCTGATCGCCGACATGGAGATGATCCGTGCCAAATTCGGCTTCGAGCGCTGGATGGTGGTCGGCGGCTCCTGGGGCGCGACCCTGGCGCTGGCCTATGCGCAGGCGCATCCCGACCGCGTTTCGGGCCTGGTGCTGCGCGCGACCTTTCTCGGCACCAAAGCCGAGGTCGAAACCGCCTTTACCGAGACGCTGCAACGCTTCTATCCCGGTCTCTCCGAGGATTTCCTGGCGGTGCTGCCGCCGGACGAGCGCGCGCGGCCGGTCGAAGCCTATTGGCGGCGCATTCTCGATCCCGATCCGGCCATACACGGCCCGGCGGCGCGGGCCTGGAACGACACCGAACGCATCTTGTCCGAGCATGCCTCCGCGCGCAGCCGGCTCGACATGACCTCGCTGCAAGGCTCGCGTCCGCTGCCCGCGACGCCTTTCATGGAAGCGCATTACTTCATCAGCGACAGCTTCATGCGACCGAACCAGCTGCTCGATGAGGCCGCAGGGCTTACGGGCATCCCCGGCATCATCGTGCAGGGCCGTTACGATCTGCTGTGTCCGCCGGCGACGTCGCATGCGCTTGGCGCCACCTGGCGTGAGGCAGAGATTCGCATCATCGAAGGCGCCGGCCACATGCTGTACGATCCCGGCATCAGGGACGCCGTGATGAAGGCGATTGCCGACATGGCGTCCAAGATTGACTTATGAACTTTCGCCGGACGGCCAGCATGTCCCCTCGTCCTGAGGAGCTTGCGCAAGCAAGCGTCTCCGGACGATGCTTTGCATCGCCTTGAGAAGGATGAGGCCCTGCAAGTGACCGTCGGGCCTCATGGTTCGAGACGGCGCTGACGCGCCTCCTCACCACGAGGGGTTGGCAATGGGCAAGACGAAGGAGATCCGACATGCCGCTCGCCGGACAAGGCATGCTGCTGACCTCGATGGATATCGCCAGCGAGTACGAGGCCGATTTCAACCGCTGGTACGATCGCGAACATTTGCAGGAGCGCGTCGCGATCGACGGATTTCTGGAGGCGCGGCGCTACGTCGCACGTGAGGCCAGCCCGAAATATCTCTGTCTCTATTCGACCCGGACATTGGAGGTGCTCAGCAGCGATGCCTATCGCGCGCGGCTCGCCAGCCCGACCGACTGGTCACGCGCAACCATGGCGCGCTTTGAGAACATGACCCGGGCGGTGGCGCGCGTCACGGTGAGCCGCGGCGTCGGCCGCGGCGCGGTGCTCGGCATCGTCCGCCTGCGCCCGCAGGCAGGGCTCGAAGAGAATTTGCGAACTGAGTTAACGGCAAGGCTCGATCCTACCTGCCTCGACGGCATCATCTCGATGCATCTGATCGAGAGCGACGCCGCATTGTCCGGCCCAACCGCTGAAATCCCCGCGGCAGCCGGTGCCAGCGACTGGTTCGTGCTGATCGACGGCACCGAGGCGAACGCGATCTCCGCCGTGATGGCCGCGCGCTTCACCGGCAGAGCGATACCCACGGCTCCGAACGCGGTCGCGTCGGGGCTCTACATGTTGATGTGGGATCTGGCGCAGGCGGACATTGCACCGCGCTGATATCAGCGTTCGCACGCGCGATGTTGCGCCGCGTCATAACACGAGAATGAGAACGACAATGCGGCGCCGCACTGACGAAACATTGCAGACCCGCGAAAAATTGCCTTTGTGCACAATCTTGAATAGCTCTAATAAGATAACCGCATGACCCCATTTGGAAACAACAAGAGCGTCATCGGAACCTGAACGGGTTGAGTCCCGATCTGGCTCAAGCTCCGGCAAGGCGCTCTACAGGATAAAAGGCCGCTCCGTATTTTCCTGGCGCGGACAAGGTAGGAATGAAACCGACTGATATCGCGGCCCCCGACTATTTCCACAAAGTGGTCGATTGCCAATGGGCCTGTCCCGCGCATACGCCCGTCCCTGAATATATCCGACTGATCGCCGAAGGCCGCTACAGCGACGCCTACATGATCAATTGGAAGTCGAACGTGTTTCCAGGAATTCTGGGACGCACTTGCGATCGCCCCTGCGAGCCCGCCTGTCGCCGCGGCCGTGTCGAGGAAACCCCGGTCGCGATCTGTCGCCTGAAGCGCGTCGCCGCCGACTTCAAGGATGACGTCAAGCATCGCATGCCGCGCCCCGTGGCCAAGAACGGCAAGCGCATCGCGCTGGTCGGCGGTGGCCCCGCCTCGCTCGCGGTGGCGCGCGACCTCGCCCCGCTCGGCTATCACTGCACCGTGTTCGACGGCGACCCGAAGGCCGGCGGCATGATGCGGACACAGATCCCGAAGTTCCGGCTGCCGGATTCGGTGGTCGACGAGGAAACCGACTACGTCCTCAATCTCGGCATCGAGTTCAAGGGCGGACATCGCATCGAGAGCATGAAGACACTGCTCGCCGAGAATTTTGATGCGATCTTCGTCGGCTCCGGCGCGCCGCGCGGCCGCGAACTGGACATTCCCGGCCGCAAGGAAGCCGCCGCCAATGTTCATATCGGCATCGACTGGTTGTCGAGCGTGTCGTTCGGCCACACCGACAAGATCGGCAAGCGCGTCATCGTGCTCGGCGGCGGCAACACTGCGATGGATTGCTGCCGGACCGCGCGCCGGCTCGGCGGCGAAGAGGTCAAGGTCATCGTCCGCTCCGGCTTCGAGGAGATGAAGGCCTCGCCGTGGGAGAAGGACGACGCCATCCACGAGGATATTCCGATCCTCAACTTCATGGTGCCGGTCGCCTTCACCCATGACGGCGGCAAGCTCACCGGTGTCACCTTCCAGAAGGTCAAGGCCGAGTACGACGCCAAGGGCCGGCGCAATCTGGTGCCCTCGGGCGAGCCCGACCAGACCATCGACTGCGACGACGTGCTGGTCGCGGTCGGCCAGGAGAACGCCTTTCCCTGGATCGAGCGGGACTGCGGCATCGAGTTCGACAAATGGAACATGCCCAAGGTCGATCCCCAGACCCTGGGGTCGACCAATCCGAAGGTGTTTTTCGGCGGCGACGCCGCGTTCGGGCCGAAGAACATCATCTGGGCGGTGGCGCATGGCCACGACGCCGCGCTGTCAATCCACCAGATGCTGTCCGGCGAGGACGTCCATGAACGTCCGCTCCCGGAGGTGCACGTCACCTCGCAGAAGATGGGCATCCACGAGTGGAGCTATGACAACGATATCTCCGCCGACCAGCGCTACAAGGTGCCGCATCGCGACAAGGTGGTGGCGCTGAAGGACATCCGCACCGAGGTCGAGCTCGGCTACGACGTCAAGCTCGCACTCGGCGAGGCGCATCGCTGCCTGAACTGCGACGTGCAGACGGTGTTCGCCGCGCCGCTCTGCATCGAATGCGATGCCTGCGTCGACATCTGCCCGATGGACTGCATCACCTTCACCGAGAACGGCGAGGAGGAAGACCTCCGGGCGCGGCTGAAGGCCCCCTCGGTGCATCCCGACCAGGACCTCTATGTCGCCGACGGCCTCAAGACCGGCCGCGTCATGGTGAAGGACGAAGACGTCTGTCTGCACTGCGGGCTGTGCGCCGAACGCTGTCCCACCGGCGCGTGGGACATGCAGAAATACCTCATCGACATGACTCACGCGGGAACAACATGCCAGTCCAAAGCCCGATCAGCAGCGTAAACGACTTCGTCGTCCGCTTCGCCAATGTCAACGGCTCGGGCTCGGCGAGTGCCAACGAGCTGTTCGCCCGTTCGGTGCTGCGCCACGGCGTGCCGGTGAGCCCACGCAACATCTTCCCCTCCAACATCCAGGGCCTGCCGACCTGGTACGAGGTGCGGGTGACGGAGGCGGGCCATCTCGGCGCCCGCGGCGGCGTCGACATGATGGTGGCGATGAACCCGCAGACCTGGGACAAGGACGTCGCCTCGATCGAACCCGGCGGCTATCTGTTCTACGATTCGACCAAGCCGATGCCGTCCTCGAAATTCCGCGAGGACATCAGCGTCATCGGCGTGCCGCTGACCGCGATCACCAACTCGACCTACAACGATCCGCGCCAGCGCCAGCTGTTCAAGAACATCATCTATCTCGGCGCGCTCTGCGCGCTGCTCGACATGGACCCGAAGCTGGTCGAGCAGCTGATTGCCGAACAGTACAAGGGCAAGGAAAAGCTGCTGTCATCCAACGTCCACGCGCTGCATCTCGGCCGCGACTGGGCCCTGCAGAACCTGAAATGCCCGATCGGGCTCCGGGTCAAGAAGGCCGACAAGGTCGGCGACCGCATCTTCATCGAAGGCAACAACGCCGCGGCGCTTGGCGCGGTCTATGGCGGCGCCACCGTGTGCGCCTGGTATCCGATCACGCCGTCGTCGTCGCTGGCGGATGCCTTCGGCAGCCACTGCAAGAAGCTGCGTCACGACCCCAAGACCGGGAAGGCCAAATACGCCATCGTCCAGGGCGAGGATGAGCTGGCCTCGATCGGCATCGTGATCGGCGCGTCCTGGAATGGCGCCCGCGCCTTCACCGCGACCTCCGGCCCCGGCATCTCGCTGATGACGGAGTTCATCGGGCTGTCCTATTTCGCCGAGATTCCCGCCGTCATCATGAACGTGCAGCGCGCCGGTCCCTCGACCGGCATGCCGACACGCACCCAGCAATGCGACATCATCGCCTGCGCCTATGCCTCGCACGGCGACACCAAGCATGTGCTGCTGTTTCCGGAGGACCCGGCGGAAGCCTTCGAGTTCGCGGCCGCGGCTTTCGATCTCGCCGAGCGGCTGCAGACCACGATCTTCGTGATGCTCGATCTCGACATCGGCATGAACCACCGGCTGTGCCGCCCGCTGAGGTGGGACGATTCGCGCCAGTATGACCGCGGCAAGATCATGACCGCCGAAATGCTGGATGAGGGCCGCGACTTCGGCCGCTATCTCGACGTCGACGGCGACGGCATTCCGTTCCGTACCTATCCCGGCACCCACCCGACCAAGGGCTCGTACTTCACCCGCGGCACCTCGCGCGACCATTATGCGCGCTATTCCGAGGAAGGCGCCGTCTATGCCGACAACATGCAGCGGCTGGTGCGCAAGTTCGAAACCGCGCAGGACATGGTGCCGCGGCCGCTACAGGCCAACGCGGCGAAACCGACCAAATACGGCATCATCTATTTCGGCTCGACCGCGCCTGCCATGGACGAAGCCATCGGTCTGCTGGAAGCGCGCGGCCATCAGCTCGACCGGCTGCGCATTCGCGCTTTCCCGTTCCATTCCAGCGTTGCCAGCTTTCTTGCCGACCACGACTTCGTCTACGTGGTCGAACAGAACCGCGACGGCCAGCTTCGCCAATTGATCGTCAACGAGAACGGCATCGATCCGGTTCGCCTGGTGCCGATCCTGCATTACGACGGCACACCGATCACCGCCCGCTTCATCGCAGGCGCGATCGACAGCCATCAGGATCAGCTTCGGGTCACCCCGCTCCGCAAGGTAAAGTCATGACCTATATCGCCAAGCCGAAATTCCATCATCCCGGGCTGCCGAAGAACGAACTCGGCTTCACCCATCGTGACTACGAGGGCAAGATCTCCACGCTGTGCGCCGGTTGCGGCCACGACTCGATCACGGCCTCGATCATCGAGGCCTGTTTCGAGCTGTCGATCGAGCCGCATCGCGTCGCCAAGATCTCGGGCATCGGCTGCTCCTCGAAGACGCCGGATTATTTCCTCGGCAACTCGCACGGCTTCAACACGGTCCATGGCCGCATGCCGTCGGTCCTGACCGGCGCCAACCTCGCCAACCGCGACCTGATCTATCTCGGCGTCTCCGGCGACGGCGATTCCGCCTCGATCGGCTTCGGCCAGTTCGCGCATTCGATCCGGCGCGGCGTCAACATGACCTATATTGTCGAGAACAACGGCGTCTACGGCCTTACCAAGGGCCAGTTCTCGGCCACCGCCGATCGCGGCTCGAAGTCCAAGAAGGGCGTGACCAACACCGACAACGCCATCGACCTCGTTGGAATCGCGCTGCAGCTCGGCGCGACCTATGTCGCGCGCAGCTTTTCCGGCGACAAGAGCCAGCTGGTGCCGCTGATCGCCGGCGCGATCCAGCACAAGGGCGCGGCCTTCATCGACGTCGTCAGCCCCTGCATTGCCTTCAACAATCACGCCGGCTCGACCAAGAGCTTCGACTACGTGCGCGAGCACAATGACGCGGTGAATCGGCTCGACGTGCTGACCGGGCGCGACCCGATCACCGTCGACTATGAGCCCGGCACGGTGCAGATCGTCGAGCAGCACGACGGCTCCAAGCTGGCGCTGCGCAAGATCGACGCCGACTACGATCCGCATGACCGCCTGGGCGCGATGACGTTCCTGCAGAAGCATGCGGCCAAGGGCCAGATCGTCACCGGCCTGCTCTATGTCGATCCCGACTCGGAAGACCTGCACAACCACCTCAACACGGTCGCGACGCCGCTGAACACGCTCGAGGCCAACGATCTCTGCCCGGGCTCCGCAGCGCTGGACAAGATCAACGCCAGTTTGCGGTAGTGTAAACCTATCGTTTCCAACCACGAGCGTTGTCGTCTCGCTGCCTCTCCCGCTCTTGCGGGGGAGAGTGGGGTGGGGGCGCCACTCGGGACTGTCGACTTGTCCGCCACCTCATCTGCTGAAGCCTCAGTGAAGGCGGAAGCCTCTGGCGACGGCGTATGCGGCCTTCCCCCACCCCAACCCTCCCCCGCAAGAGCGGGAGAGGGAGCGCAGCAGCGCAAGCGTCAATATGCTTCGAACCAAGGAAGTACTGACCAAGGGCGCATTGCGAGATCAGCATGCGCTTGCGCGATCTTGCATCGACGACCGCGCGTGCGGCTGTTCATTCTGCGTGGTTGCGGGCCAACCTTCCCTCGCCCTCCCCGTAATGGTAATCTGCTCTGGATCCCTTAGGCATCCGGAGAGTTCCGATGGTTGCAAGTATCGACAGCGACATTGCGCCCGAAGTCCGCGCCGAATCGCTCGCAGTGATTCCAACCGGCGCTGCGCTGGGCGCCGAGATCCGCGGCGTCGACCTCAGACATCTCGATGCGGCCCAGTTCGCGGCGATCAAGCGCGCCTGGCACGAACACCAGGTCGTTCTGCTGCGCAACCAGACCCTCAGCGACCATGACCTGATCGCGTTCAGCCGGCGCTTCGGCGACCTCGACTGGGCTCCGATCCAGGAGACCGGCCGGCGCTTCGTCGAGGGATTGCCGGAAATCTACATCGTCTCGAACGTGATGGTGAACGGTGAGCCGATCGGCAGCCTCGGTGCCGGCGAAGCGGTCTGGCACACCGACATGTCGTATCTCGACGTGCCGCCGATGGCGAGCATGCTCTACGCGCTCGAAGTGCCGCCCGCCGGCGGCAACACCTCCTTCTGCAGCATGTATTCGGTCTACGAGGCGCTGCCGGAGGCGTTGAAGCAGCGCATCGCGAACCTGAAGATCAAGCACGACGGCACCTACAACAGCGGCGGCTATCTGCGCCAGGGCGTCACCGCAACCGATGATCCGCGGACCTCGCCGGGCGCGGTCCACCCGCTGGTCTGCACCCATCCCGACACGGGCAGGCCGATGCTCTATCTCGGCCGCCGCCGCAACGCTTATCTGATGGGACTCGATGTTGCGGAATCGGAGGCGCTGCTCGACGAACTCTGGGATGTCGTGACGCGGCCGGAATTCGCCTGGGAGCACGTCTGGCAGGTCAGCGATCTCGTGCTGTGGGACAACCGCTGCACCATGCACCGGCGCGACCCGTTCGACGCCACGTCACGCCGCATCATGCACCGAACCCAGATCAAGGGCAGCGCGGCGCCGGCCTGATGCACCGATTCAGCGTTTCCAACACGATTCTGCTGATCATCTGCCTGATGTACCTGATCCTCTATGTGGATCGGGTCAACATTTCCACGGCCGCGCCTCTGATCAAGGCGGACCTCAGCTTGAGCAACACCGAGCTCGGCCTGGTCTTTTCGGCGTTCGCCTATCCCTATGCGTTGTTCCAGCTGATCGGCGGGTATATCGGGGACAAATTCGGTGCGCGCCGGACACTGTTCGTGAGCGGTCTGATCGTGTGCGCGGCGACGGCGGCAACCGGGGCGGTGGGCGGATTGGTCAGTCTGTTCGCCGCCCGACTCGCACTCGGGATCGGCGAAGGCGCGACGTTCCCCACCGCGACGCGCGCGATGGCGGCATGGGTACCGGAGCGCAATTGGGGTTTCGCCCAAGGCATCACGCACTCGTCGGCGCGGATCGGAAACGCGCTCACGCCACCCCTGATCGCGTTGCTGGTCGGACTGGTCACGTGGCGCGGCGCGTTCCTCGTGCTTGCGCTCTTGAGCCTCGTCTGGGTGCTGGTCTGGCTGCAATACTTTCGCGATGTCCCGACATCGCCGCCCTTGACCGCGGATGAACTCGCGGGACTACCGGTCCATGGCCCACGCCAAGCCACCGAGGCGGTGCCGTGGTTCAAGCTGTTCCGCCGGATGCTGCCGGTGACCGCGGTCGATTTTTGCTACGGCTGGACACTGTGGCTGTTTCTCAGCTGGATCCCATCGTTCTTCTATCAGAACTATCACCAGAACCTGACCCAATCGGCGTTCTATTCGGCCGGCGTCTTCCTTGCTGGTGTGATCGGCGACACGCTGGGCGGCGTCCTGAGCGACCGCATCCTCAAGCGCACGGGCAATCGCACCGCGGCCCGGCGCAACGTCATCGTCGCCGGCATGCTCGGCGGCTTCCTGTTCCTGATTCCCGTGATGCTGGTCGACGACGTCAACGTTGCTGCCGTCTCGCTCGCCGCGGCCTTTTTCGCCGTCGAACTGGTGGTTGCGCCGATCTGGGCCGTGCCGATGGATATCGCACCCGGATATTCCGGGTCCGCGAGCGGCATGATGAATTTCGGATTCGGCGTGGCCGGCATCATTTCGCCGCTGGTGTTCGGCTATCTGATCGATCGGACCGGAAGCTGGACCCTGCCGTTTGCCGGCTCGATTGGTCTGTTGCTGCTCGGCGCGGCACTGGCGTTTCGCATGCATCCGGACCAGCCATTTGAGCCCCGAGGCGATCGCAACATTTGATCGCCCGCCGGCGCACGCTCTATCTCGGCCGCCGCACCGGCGCGACCCGTTCGACGCCACGTCACGCCGCATCATGCACCGAACCCAGATCAAGGGCAGCGCCGCGCCGGTCTGAACTCTCGCTCCGCAGGCCGTTGTTCCCGCGACCCAATGGCGCGGGTTTCGACCCTTTCGCGCTCGCGATGGCGTACTACCTCAGGCGCTCCGTTGAACACGCGAGCCCAGGTTGCCTGATGTACACGAGCGCCAAGCCGATCCCCCCGCCGCCGCAGTGGAAGACCAATCTGCGTCCTCTGCCGCAGCTCATCTTCAGTTCACGCTGGCTGCAGCTTCCGCTCTATCTGGGCCTGATCGTGGCCCAGGGCGTCTACGTCGTGCTGTTCCTCAAGGAACTCTGGCATCTCGTTCACGGCGCGATGCGGTTCACCGAGCAGGAAATTATGCTGGTGGTGCTCGGCCTGATCGACGTGGTGATGATCTCGAACCTGCTGATCATGGTGATCGTGGGCGGCTACGAAACCTTCGTGTCCCGGCTCGAACTGGAACGGCATCCGGACCAGCCGGAATGGCTCAGCCATGTCAACGCCAGCGTGCTGAAGATCAAGCTCGCGATGGCGATCATCGGCATCTCGTCGATCCACCTGCTGCGGACCTTCATCTACGCCGGCTCGCTCGGCAAGGAGGGATCGCCCTTCACCGAAACCGGCGTGATGTGGCAGGCGATCATCCACGGCCTGTTCGTGGTGTCGGCCATCGGCATCGCGCTGGTCGAGCGCTTGAGCAATCCGGTCGCGGCGAAGCACTGACCGCGAGGGTCGTCGGAGGATTTGAATGCAGACCCGGATGCCGCCTCACTGAGCCGCAGTCGCAGGGTCATCGCTATTGCGGCCCTGCGCGCCGCCATCATCGCCCTGCGCCGCGAAGAACTCCTGCCACTCCCGCTGGAGCCGGGCCAGCGCATCCGGCAACGGCAGCACCGAGAGCAGGCCGCTGGACTCGCTGACGAGATCGAGGCCTTTCAGCCGCGCCAGCGCGGTGTCGATCTCGAAATCGGCCGTGACGCCGAACAGGCGCGCCAGCAGCGCCTCGACCCGCGCCTCCAGCGCCTCGCGCGCGAGCGGCGCGGGAGCCGTCAGCAGGCCATGATAGGCCAGCAGCGCCTCCTTCCAGTCCTGATCCTCCGCCTCGCCGATGAGGTAGCTGAAGATGCCGGAATTGTTGTTGACGTTGCGGTAGTAGACGTTGTCGGTGAGCTGCTTCTGGTGGATCAGCGACTGCCGATGGAAATTGCCCCACTGCCGCAGCAGGAAGGCGCCGAGCGCGAACAGCCCGCTCAGCGCGGCCAGGGCCTGCTCCGTGTCGTTGTCGCGAATCGTGCCGGACAGGCCGAGATAGAAGCCGGCGACGACGAACAGCACCGTCAGGGTCGAGGCGAGCTTGAGCAGGATAGGCACGCCACCGACGAGCGCGGGCACGCCGAGCGTCAGTTGATCGAACAGGCTCATCACCACGCGCACATTGGGAAACAGCGCCTCGAGATCGCCGCGGGCGATGTGGCGGAAATATTTGAACAGCACCGCCCCGCTGCGAATCTTCTGTCCATCGCGGCGCGACCTGGAAAGCCTGCGCGCGTCCGACGGCGTGACCCCGCCAGGCCGGGTCGCAACCATCAGGACGACATCATCGTAGACGACGACATCGAGCTTGCGCTTGCGCAGGCCGAACCAGATCGGGACCTCGATGGTCTCTGCGTGATGGCCGCGGCGGAACATGCGGACGTCGCGATAATCCTCGACCGACACCTTGATCTTGACGCGGACCCGCGCGTGCTCGCTGAACGCGCGCATGATCTCCTCATGCGCGATCTCGACGAAATTGGCCTCGGTCAGGACGCGAACGAATTCCTCGCTGAGGCTGCGGTACGCCGCTTCGAGATCCGGCGCCGGCCCGCTGGCTTGCGGATCGATCTCAGGGTCGAAGTGAAAATACACCTCGCGCAGCCGATCGAGTTCCTCGAAATACTGATAATGGAAGACGGCCCCGAGCCGCCGGGCCAACTGCCTGAAACCCGCCTGCCCGGCCTCGTCGAGGCCGCCCTCGGCGACGAGACCGCCGATCAGGTCCGCCTTCCGCAGCGGGATGACGCGGTCACGCTGCACCGGCACGGTCGCCTCGCGCGCCGATCGAACCGCCCCGTCGTTCACGAGATCCTCGCCAGCACCACGATCACCGCCAGGTTCTCTCCTGAAATCCCAATTCCGACCGGATGACGTGACAATCGCGAAAACATAACTTTATTTCGACCATGACGCGAATCGGGGCCGGAGCGGCCACGGCCGGGACCGCCCGCTCGTCCCCGTTCCCTGCGGAAACCGATATGTTGCGAGCGGCGTTATGCTAAAAGGTTGCATATATTTCGGTGGCGCACCCGCCGCACCAAGGAAGAGAACGTCTGAGCCGATCAACTCGCACGTACAACGCAGCGTCCCCCCCGGAACAGCAGCAGCCCCCTGGTCAGGGACCAAACGAACAGAAAACAGGCATTATGAACCCGGTCAAAGCACTCGAAACACATGGTCAAGCGGTCTGGCTGGATTTCCTGGCTCGCGGCTTCATCGCAAGGGGCGACCTGAAGGCCCTGATCGAGACCGATGGCGTCAAGGGCGTCACCTCCAACCCGTCGATCTTCGAGAAGGCGATCGGCAGTTCGGACGAATATGACGCCCCGATCGGCAAGGCGCTGGACAAGGGCGACCTGCCGGTCGCCGATCTGTTCGAGCGCTTGGCGATCGAGGACATCCAGCACGCCGCCGACGTGCTGCGTCCGGTTTATGACAGCCATCACGGCGAGGATGGGTTCGTCAGCCTCGAAGTGTCGCCGTATCTGGCGCTGGATACCAAGGGTACCATCACTGAGGCCGAGCGGCTGTGGAAGCACGTCCATCGCAAGAATTTGATGATCAAGGTGCCTGCGACGGCGGAGGGCCTGCCCGCGATCGAGCACCTGATCGGCCGGGGCATCAGCGTCAACATCACGCTGCTGTTCTCGCAGGCCGTCTATCTGGAGGTCGCGGAGGCCTATCTTGCGGGGCTGGAAACGTACGTCGCGGGCGGCGGCGATCCATCCCATGTCGGCAGCGTCGCCAGCTTCTTCGTCAGCCGCATCGATAGCGTGGTCGACAAGGAACTCGACGCGAAGATCGCCCAGGCCAACGACCCGACCGAAAAGGAGCGGCTTGCCGCGCTGAAGGGCAAAATCGCGATCGCCAACGCCAAGCTCGCCTATCAGGACTACAAGCGGCTGTTCGCCGGTGCGCGCTGGGACGCGCTCGCGGCCAGGGGCGCCAAGCCGCAACGCCTGCTGTGGGCCTCGACCGGCACCAAGAACAAGGCCTATCGCGACGTGCTCTATGTCGAAGAGCTGATCGGGCCAAACACCATCAACACGGTGCCGCCCGCCACGCTTGACGCCTTCCGCGATCACGGTACGCCGCGCGACAGCCTGGAGGAGAACATCGAGGACGCACGACGCGCGCTCGAGGAACTGGCGCAGTCCGGCATCTCGCTCGACGCGATCACAGCCGACCTGGTCAAGGATGGGGTCAAGCAGTTCGCCGACGCCGCCGACAAACTCTACGGCGCGGTGGCGCACAAGCGCGCCGCCGTGCTCGGCGCAGGTCTTGACCGGCAGATCATGTCGGTCGGCGATGGCCTCGGCCAGGCGATCGGAAAGGCCACCGAGGAGTGGCGTACCTCGGCCAAGATCAGGCGGTTGTGGCAACGGGACGCATCGGTCTGGACCGGCAGCGACGAAGACAAATGGCTGGGCTGGCTGACGAGCCCGGCGCAGGCCGACATCGCCGACTACGAGGACTATGCGCAGCGCGTGAAGGGCCAGAAGTTCAGCGATGCCGTGGTGCTGGGCATGGGCGGCTCGAGCTTGGGTCCGGAAGTGCTGGCGAAGACCTTCCCGAAAACGACCGGCTTTCCCAGATTGCACGTGCTGGATTCGACCGACCCTGCGCAGGTGCGCGCGATGGAGGCTGGGATCGACATCGCAAGAACCGTCTTCATCGTATCGAGCAAGTCCGGCGGCACCACTGAGCCCAACGCGATGAAGGACTATTTCTTCGATCGCGTCGTCAAGGCCATCGGTGCCGACAAGGCCGGTCATCGCTTCATCGCGATCACCGATCCCGGCTCGTCGCTGGAAAAGGTGGCGATCAAACAGGGCTTCGCCCGCATCTTCCACGGCGAGCCGAGCATCGGCGGACGCTACTCGGTGCTGTCGCCGTTCGGACTGGTACCGGCCGCCACGGCCGGGATCGACGTCCGCAGCCTGATCATGCACAGCCTGGTGATGGCGCGCTCCTGCGGCCCCGACGTCCCGCCGAACGAAAATCCCGCCGTGCAGCTTGGACTGGTGATGGGCCTCGCCGGCCTCGAAGGCCGCGACAAGGTGACGATCCTGTCATCACCGAAGATCGCCGATTTCGGCGCCTGGGCCGAACAGCTGATCGCGGAATCCACCGGCAAGCACGGCAAGGGCCTGATCCCGATCGACGGCGAGCCGCTCACCGAGGCCTCGCTGTACGGCCACGACCGCTTCTTCATCGACATCCGGACCGAAGGCGAGAGCGACACCGACCATGACGAAAGGCTCGCGGCAGTCGAGGAGGCCGGGCATCCCGTGGTGCGGATCGTATTGAAATCGATCGACCATATCGGACAGGAATTCGTCCGCTTCGAGCTGGCCACCGCGGTCGCCGGCAGCGTGCTCGGCATCAATCCGTTCGATCAGCCCGACGTGGAATCCGCCAAGATCAAGACCCGCGAACTGACCGCGGCCTTCGAACGGACCGGAGCTTTGCCCGGGGAAACGCCGGTGCTGTCGTCGGACGAACTCGACCTCTACACCGACGAAAACAACGCGCGAGACTTGCGCGAAATGGCGGCCGACGACACCGTCGCGTCATGGCTGCAAGCTCATTTTGGCCGCGCCGCCAGCGGGGATTATCTCGCGCTGCTGGCCTATATCGCCCACGACGAGAACAACATCGACACCTTGCAAGGCATTCGCCTCGTGCTTCGCGACAAATTCCAGCTGGCCACATGCGCGCAGTTCGGCCCGCGCTTCCTGCATTCGACCGGCCAGGCCTACAAGGGCGGCCCGGACAGCGGCGTGTTTCTGCAGATCACCGCGGACGACGTCAAGGACTTGCAGGTGCCCGGACAGCGGGCGAGTTTCGGCGTGATCAAGGCAGCACAGGCGCGCGGCGATTTCGATGTTCTGACCGAGCGCGGCCGCCGGGCACTGCGCGTGCACCTGAAGGGCGGGTTGAAGGCGGGGCTGAAGAGTCTGGATGTCGCGCTCTCCGAAGCGCTCGGTTAGGAGATTGCGGGAATGCAGCTCGGCATGATCGGCCTGGGGCGGATGGGCGGCAACATCGTCCGCCGCCTGATGAAGCAGGGACACACAGCCGTCGTCTACGACAAGGACCCCAAGGCAGTCGCGGCCCTCGTCGCCGAAGGCGCCACCGGCGCGACCACGTTGGACGATTTCGTCGCAAAACTGACGGCGCCGCGCACCGCCTGGGTGATGCTGCCGGCCGGCCACATCACCGAAGCTGCGATCGACACGCTGGCGAGCCTGATGCTGTCAGACGACGTCGTCATCGACGGCGGCAACGCCTTCTGGCAGGACGACGTGCGTCGCGGCAAGGCCCTGAAGGATCGCGGCATCCACTATCTCGACGTCGGCACCTCAGGCGGCGTGTGGGGTCTCGACCGCGGCTATTGCATGATGATCGGCGGCGACAAGGCCGTGGTCGACCGTCTCGATCCCATCTTCGCCGCGCTGGCGCCTGGCCCCGGCGACGTTCCGCGGACGCCCGCGCGCGAGGGCCGCGATCCGCGCGTGGAAAACGGCTACATCCACGCGGGGCCCGTCGGATCAGGACATTTCGTCAAGATGATCCACAACGGCATCGAATATGGCCTGATGCAGGCCTATGCCGAAGGCTTCGACATCCTGAAGAATGCCGACAGCGACGTGCTGCCAGCGGAGCACCGTTTCGATTTCGACCTCGCCGACATCGCCGAGGTGTGGCGGCGCGGCAGCGTGATCCCGTCCTGGCTGCTCGATCTCACCGCATCAGCGCTGGCGCGTCAGCCCACGCTCGAAACCTATTCGGGCTTCGTCGAGGATTCCGGCGAAGGCCGCTGGACGGTCAACGCGGCGATCGACGAGGCCGTGCCGGCCGAGGTGCTGACCGCAGCCCTGTTCGCGCGGTTCCGATCCCGCCGGGAGCATACCTTCGCGGAGAAGGTCCTCTCGGCGATGCGCGACGGTTTCGGCGGCCACAAGGAACCGCAGCAGCAGGCCGATCCGGCGCGACAGGCCGCACCCGATCCGGTTAAACCGAAAGCCGAGCATTCGTGACATCAGCCGCTCCCACAGAGATCAAGCCTGCGTCCTGCGCCTTCGTGATCTTCGGCGCCACCGGCGACCTCACCCATCGCCTCGTCATCCCCTCGCTCTACAATCTCGCCGCCGCCGGGCTTCTGCCGGACCGATTCTGCGTGGTCGGGATCGTGCGCAGGGGCATGTCGAACGACGCCCTGCGCGACAGCCTGATGCAGGGCCTGAAGCGGTTCGCCACCCGTCCGGTGGAGGATGCCATCGCCGAGCGTCTGCTCGAGTGCGTCACCGCGATCGAGGCCGATCCGAAGCAGCCGGAGTCCTTCGACGGACTGAAGGACAAACTGGAGCGGCTGGAGTCCACGCGCAACACCGGCGGCAACCGGCTGTTCTATCTGGCGACCCCGCCCGATGCCTTCGCACCGATCGCCCGCGAGCTCGGGCGCGTCGGCCTGTTGCAGGAACAGGACGGCGCATGGCGACGGATGGTGGTGGAGAAGCCGTTCGGCACTGATCTCGCCTCGGCGAAGGCCTTGAATGAAGAGCTGCTGAAGCTCCTCACCGAGCACCAGATCTACCGGATCGATCACTATCTCGGCAAGGAGACGGTGCAGAACATCCTGGTGTTGCGCTTTGCCAACGGCATCTTCGAGCCGATCTGGAATCGCAATCATATCGATCACGTCCAGATCACCGTCGACGAAAAGCTCGGCGTCGGCCATCGCGGCAGCTTCTATGACAAGACCGGCGCGCTGCGCGACATGGTGCCGAACCATCTGTTCCAGCTGCTCTCGCTGGTGGCGATGGAGCCTCCGATCCGGTTCGACGCGCATTCGGTCCGCTCGGAGAAAGCCGATGTGCTGTCGGCGATCCAGATCCAGAGCGAGGCGGATGCGCTGAAGAATTCGGTGCGCGGCCAATACACCGGCGGCAGGATCGGCGACGCCGAGATCGTGGACTACCGCAGCACCGAAGAGGTCAGCCCCGACAGCACCACCGAGACCTATGCCGCGCTGAAGCTCGCCATCGACAACTGGCGCTGGGCCGGCGTCCCCTTCTATCTGCGCACCGGCAAGGCACTCGGCGCCAAGCGCACCGAGGTCGCGATCAAATTCAAGCAGGCGCCGTTCGCGATGTTTGCCTGCACCGCCGTCACGCGGCTCTCGCAGAACTATCTCGTCATCGGCATCGAGCCGACGCAAGGGATCACGCTGCAGTTCAACACCAAGGTGCCGGGGCCGGCGATCACGATCGACGGCGTCGAGATGAAGTTCCAGTACAAGGACTATTTCAACGCCGAACCCTCGACCGGCTATGAGACGCTGATCTATGACTGCATGATCGGCGACAACATCCTGTTCCAGCGCGCCGATGGCGTGGAAGCGGGCTGGAAGGCGGTCGAGCCCTTTCTCGATGCCTGGAAGAACGCGGGCGCGACCGGGCTCGAGCACTACCAGGCCGGCAGCGAGGGCCCGCAAGCCGCGGTGGACCTGCTGAAACGCGACGGCCGCAGCTGGCGGAAGTTCTGACGAGATGACGTCGCGCGACCATCGCCAGGTGATCGTGGTTGATGACCCGGCCACGCTCGGCAAAACCGCCGCCGATCGCCTGATGGCGAGGATCGACGCGAACGGCGAACGCATCGCGATCTGTCTCACTGGCGGGTCGAGTCCGAAACGGCTGTACCAATTGCTCGCAACAGCCGCCTATCGAAACCGGATTCCATGGGACCGCGTGCACTGGTTCATCGGCGACGAGCGTTTCGTGCCGATCGATGATCCCCGCAACAACATGGCCATCGCGCGCGAGGTTTTCCTGGAGGCGTGCGCGCCATCCACCAACATTCATCTGATTCCGACAGGCAGCGGTAATCCCGACGAAAGCGCAGGGCGTTACGCGGACGAACTGAAGTTATTCCATGGCGCGGACGAGTTGAGTCCCGACCGGCCCTTGTTCGATCTGGTGCTGATGGGCGTCGGCCCCGATGGCCATACCGCGTCGCTTTTTCCCGGCTATCCGGCGCTGGACGAGACCGGACCCTGGGTGGTCGGCGTCCCCCAAGCGCATGTCGAACCCTTTGTGCCGCGCGTCACCCTCACCCTGCCCGCGCTCGGCTCTTGCCGCGAAATGCTGTTCGAGGTTGCTGGGCACGAAAAGCGCGCGATCTTGACGCGACTGTTCAATGGCGAGAACCTGCCGGCCAACCGGGCGCGCTCGATCGGCGGCCAGACCGTCTGGCTGGTCGACAAGGCCGCACTCCCGGAGGATTTTCGTGGCCAGTGATGTGAACAGTGCCGCACCTCACGCCCTCATCGTGATGGGCGTGTCGGGCGCGGGCAAGAGCACGATCGCGGAAGCACTGGCAAGACGGCTGCGTTGGCGCTACGAGGACGGCGACAGGTTTCATCCGGCAAGCAATGTGGCCAAAATGAAGGCCGGGCATCCCTTGAGCGACGAGGATCGCTGGCCATGGCTGCAGGCCATCGCAAACGAGATCGACCGGCTCGGCAGCGTTGGCGAGCGGGCGGTCATCGCCTGCTCCGCGCTCAAGCGCGCCTATCGCGATGTTCTCGTGCATGGACGACGTGATGTCCGTATCGTTTTTCTCAACGGCACGCAGCCATTGGTCGCGAGCCGTCTCGCCAGCCGGAAAGGCCATTTCATGCCGCCCGACCTTCTGGCAAGCCAGTTCAGGACCCTGGAGCCGCCGGGCAATGATGAGCATCCCATTACCATCTCGATTGAGGCAACGGTCGACTCTATTGTCGACAATATCGTCCAGCATCTGAACCCCGGTGCGGCCGATCACGGCGCATCGACGGGAGACCGCCCATGACCCGAATCCTGCTTGTCGTCTCCGACGTCGACGGAACGCTTCTGACCAAGGACAAGACCCTGACCGACGCCGCCCGGGACGCGGTCCACCGGCTCCGCGACGCCGGCATCGGCTTCACCATCACCTCGAGCCGGCCGACCATCGGCATGCGTTTTCTGGTTGAGCCGCTCGGGATCACGCTGCCGATCGGACCCTTCAACGGCAGCGCGATCGTCGACCCGCAGATGAACCCGATCGAACAGCACCTGATCCCTGCCGCCGCTGCCCAGCGCTGCATCGAGGTGCTGAATGATTTCGGCGTCGATGTCTGGCTGTTCACCCACGACACGTGGTTCGCGGCCAACCCCGACGGCGCCTATGTGCCGAACGAACAGCGCGCCATCCGCGCCGATCCAAGTGTGATTTCAGATTTCACGCCCTATCTCTCCCACGCCTGCAAGATCGTCGGCGCGAGCCCCGATCCCGCTTTGCTGATACGCTGCGAGGACGCGATGCGGCAGGCGCTGGGCACGCGGGCGACCGCGGTGCGCTCACAAACCTACTATCTCGACGTCACGCCGCCGGGCTGCGACAAGGGAACGTTCGTCGAGACCATCGCGCGATATCTGGAGATACCGACCACGGCCATCGCCACCATCGGCGACATGCAGAACGACCTCGCGATGTTCAGGGCGAGCGGCCTGTCGATCGCCATGGGCAACGCGACCGACGACGTCAAGTCCCATGCGACCCACGTCACGAGGTCGAACGAACAAGATGGATTTGCAAGAGCCGTGGAAATGATCCTGGCCGGCAATGAAACCGCCTGAGATCGCATCTAGCGGCATCATTAGAGCAGATAAAATCAGGTTGATCTGGCGCAGCACGGTAGGTGGACTCCCTCGCCCCGCTCTTGCGGGGAGAGGGTTGGGGCGAGGGGCTGCTTCCACAAACACCGACTGCGCGGTGAGTCCCCCTCACCCGAAACTCGCCAGCGCGAATTTCGACCTCTCCCCGCAAGCGGCAGGGCAATCGCACTTGGAAGGAAAGCAAGCGCACAGTCTTTCTGCGGCCATCCTTCGAGACGCCCGCCTTGAGGCGGGCTCCTCAGGATGAGGCCTTGTTTCGCGGCGAAATCCTAGACCCTCGTGGTGAGGAGCCCGCGAAAGCGGGCGTCTCGAACCATGAAGGCCGAGCACTCTCGCAACCTTCCAAAACGACATATGCGATTGCCCTCCCGCAAGCGGGGCGAGGTGGACCGAGCCAGCCGACGGACCGATCTAAATAAGAGTCATCCCGCTCTAGTGTTAATGCCGTCTGTTTCTCGCCAGGATTCTGTGCGCGCGAGGTACGATCATCCAAGCATCGGCCGATGTCGTATTGGATCAGTTGACGTAGCTGTGACTGCCTCGAAAGTCCCCGGTTGATCCACATCAACGATCAACCGCCGGCGCGGTGGTTCATCACCGGAATGCGGCCCTGCCGCATCAACGCGCGGCCCTGAATCACAGGCCCCTTCATGTCGCTCGCGGCATCATTTTCGGATGCGGCCGGAACAGCGACGTCCCACCAACGCCAGTATGTAGAGTCATCACCGTGATCAGCAGAGACATCAAAGCCTATCTCGTCGGCGGCGGCATCGGCTCGCTCGCCGCAGCCGCATTCATGATCCGGGACGGCCGTGTGCCGGGCCGCAACATCACCATCTACGAGGCCTCGAATGTCCTCGGCGGAAGCCTCGATGCGGCCGGGAATGCCGAGAGCGGATACCATCTGCGTGGCGGCCGCATGCTCACGACAGACAATTACGAGTGCACCTGGGGCTTGTTCAAATCCATTCCCTCGCTGACCAATCCCGCCAAGTCGGTGTTCGACGAGACGGTAGAGTTCAACCAGGTGATGAAGGCGCACTCCCAGGCCCGCCTCGTGGACGCCAACCGCGCCATTCTCGACGTCACCTCGATGGGCTTTTCGATGACCGACCGGATCGAGCTCACCGAACTCATGCTGGCCAGCGAAGACAAGCTCGGCGCCGATCGTATCACCGACTGGCTGTCTCCGGAATTCTTCAAGACCAGATTCTGGTACATGTGGGCCACGACCTTTGCGTTCCAGCCCTGGCACAGCGCCGTCGAGTTCAAGCGCTACCTGCACCGCTTCATCAAGGAGTTCAGCCGCATCGAAACGCTCGCGGGCGTGAAACGAACGGTCTACAATCAGTATGACTCGATGGTCCGCCCGCTTCAGGCCTGGCTGCAGGACAGCGGCGTGAATTTTCAGGGCGGCTGCACCGTCACCGATTTCGATCTGAAGTCCGAGGGCGGCAAGCTGGTCGTTCGCGCGATCGAACTCAAGCGTGCCGACAAGGTGGAGACCGTCGCAGTCGGCGCAGACGATCTGGTGTTCTTCCAGAATGGCTCGATGACCGACGCATCAAGCTTCGGCTCGATGACCGAGGCCCCCGCCCGGCTGACCAGGGACGACAGCGGCGGCTGGCGCCTGTGGGAGAAGCTGGCGAAAGGTCGCCCCGAATTTGGCAACCCAGCCGCCTTCAACGCCAGCATCCCCGAATCCTATTGGGAATCGTTCACGGTCACGCTGCGCGATACGACGTTCTTCGACGCGATGGAGGCCTTCTCCGGCAACAAGGCCGGGACCGGCGGCCTCGTCACGTTCAAGGATTCCAACTGGCTGATGTCGGTCGTGCTCTATCATCAGCCGCATTTCGCCAGCCAGCCCGCCGGCATCCAGGTGTTCTGGGGCTATGCGCTGCATCCTGATCGCATCGGCAACTTCGTGGCGAAGCCGATGTCGGACTGCAGCGGCGCCGAGATTCTGCGAGAATTGTGCGGCCATCTCAATTTCGATCCCGCGACCTTCGCGGCAGCGACCTGCATCCCCTGCCGACTCCCCTACATCACCAGCATGTTCATGCCGCGCGCCCCCGGAGATCGGCCGGCGCCGGTTCCGAAATCATCGAAGAACCTGGCCTTCGTCAGCCAGTTCGTCGAGATCCCGGAAGACGTGGTGTTCACCGTCGAATATTCGGTTCGCGTCGCCCAGATGGCGGTCTACCAGCTCCTCAACATCGATCGCGAGATTCCGCCCATCCTCCACCATGACAAATCCCTCGTGGTGAACTACGAGGCGGTGATCAAGGCGTTCAAGTGACGCGCATCATGTCGAGCGCTGCAGCACCGGCTTTTCGTTCGCCGCCTTGACACCGCTCAGATTGTGAGCGGTGTTGATCAGGGCAATATGCGTCAGCGCCTGCGGAAAATTGCCGGCCTGACGGCACTGCTCGCTGTCATACTCCTCGGCGAGCAGCCCGAGATCGTTGGCGACGCCGGCGACGCGCTCGAACAGCGCCTGCGCCTTGTCGGTCTGTCCTGCCAGCACGTAGGCATCCGCAAGCCAGAAGCTGCAAGCCAGGAACGCGCCCTCGATCGGCTCTTCCTCTTCCGCTGATACGGCGCGGGGATCGTGCCGCAGCACGAAGCCGTCACGCATCAGATGTCGTTCGATCGCCGCGATCGTGCCGCCGACACGCGGATCGGATGCCGGCAGGAAGCCCAGCGATGGCATCAGCAGAATGCTGGCGTCGAGCAGCTGCGATCCGTAGGACTCGACGAAGGCGTTCAGCCCGGCATCAAACCCCCTCGCGCAGACATCGCGATGTATTGTGTCGCGCAGCCCGAGCCATCGCTGCAGCGGCGCGTCAAGGCCGAATGTCGTCGCACTCTTGATGGCGCGATCGAACGCGACCCAGGTCATTACCTTGGAGAAAACGTAGTGCCGCGGTTCGCCGCGGCGTTCCCAGATGCCATGATCGGGCTGGTTCCAGACATCGGCCAGGTGATCGAGTATGGCGCGTTCGAGGTCCCAGGTGCCTTCGTCGAGCTTCAGATTCTGCATCCGCGCCTGATGGAAGGCGTCGATCAATTCGCCGTAGACGTCGAGCTGCAGCTGGGCGTGCGCGGCATTGCCGATCCGAACCGGCTTCGCGCCCTCATAGCCGCGCAGCCAGCCGGCCTCCCATTCGAGAAGACGGCGCTGGCCCATGATCCCGTACATGATCTGCATGTCGGCCGGCGCGCCCGCCACCGCACGCAGCAGCCAGCTGTGCCAGGCCGAGGCCTCCCCGGTGTAGCCGGAATTCATCAGCGCCAGCAGTGTGAAGGTCGCGTCGCGCAGCCAGCAGAAGCGGTAGTCCCAATTTCTGGCGCCGCCGAATTTCTCCGGCAGCGACGTGGTCGGAGCCGCGACGATGCCGCCCGTCGGATCAAAGGTCAGCGCCTTCAAGGTGATCAGCGACCGCATCACAAGATCGCGATATGGGCCCTGATCGTCGCAGAGACTGGACCACTGGATCCAGAAATCTTCGGTGTCCTGCAGCGCCCGCCGCGGATCGATCGGCGCGGGCGCCGGTAGATGCGATGGCCCGTAGCTGAAGACGAAGGGCACGGTCTGCCCGGCCTCGACCTCGAACTCGGCGATCGTCGTCAGATTCTCGCCGCGGGTCTCGATCGGCGTACGCAGCACCGTCATGTCCGGCCCGCAGATGGCCAGCAGCGCCGAGCGATCTTCGCTGCGCTTCACCCATGGAATGCCCGTGCCGAAGCCGAAGCGGATCACCAGCTCCATGCGCATCCTGACGCGTCCGCTGACGCCGCGCACGAGGCGAACGAGATCGGAGGCATTGCTGTCGGAGGCCGTGCCGCGCACGGGCATGAAATCAATCAGGTCGACCGCGCCGACGCCGGTCTCGAACCGCGTTTCGAGGATCAGCGAATTGTCCCGGTAGCGCCGCGAGGTGCTCGCGGGCGGGTCTGCGGGCGCAATCAGCCATCGCCCATTCTCGTTGGTGCCGAGCAGCGCGGCGAAACAAGCCTCGGAGTCGAAGGCAGGCCAGCACAGCCAGTCGATCGATCCGTCGCGCCCGACCAGCGCCGCCGCCTCGCAATCGCCGATCAGTCCGTAGTCTTCGATTCTGCAGGTCACGTCTACTCTACGCCGAAATGCCGGGTTCCGTTCCTGCTCCCGCGCGCCGCCGCTCCCTGGTGGCAGCCTCGAGCGCGGGCATGTCGACTGCGGCCGCCAAGTCTTCCAATGTCACGGGCAGCCGCTGCCGCCAGTTCGGGTGCTCGTTCACGGTGCCAGGGATGTTGGGCTGGTCGATCACCCCGAGCAGATCCTCCAGAGAGACCGTCAGCAGCCGCGATCGCGTCCGCGCCAGGAAGCCCATGACCGCGTACAGATCGTGCTGATCGATCGCATGATGGTGCAATACATCGTCGAGCATGGCGAGCGCATGCCAGCGCGCATCGTCGCTCTCGCCGGGATCGATGCCGAGCGAACGCTTCAACTTCAGGTCGCTGAACGATCGCCATCCGGCATAGGTCGACAGATCATGCGTATTGAATGTGATGAGCGCATTGCCGGGATAGTAATCGGTGCCCTGGAACCGGCCTTCATCGTCGCGCTCGAACATCATCACCTTGTAGGACCAGATGCCCCACTCGGCCATCTGCTCGCGAAAGCCTTCCGGCACGGTGCCGAGATCTTCACCGATCACGACGCAATGATGCGCGGCGCTCTCCTGCGCGATCACGGCGACCAGCGCATCGAACGGCATCTGCACATAGGCGCCGTCGCGCGCCGGAAAGCCGTGTGGAACCAGGTAAAGCCGCCGCAGGCCGAGCACGTGATCGAGCCGGATCGCGCCGGCATGGCGCATCGAGGCCCTGAGCATGTCACGGAACGGCTCGAACAGGCGGATTTCGAGGCCGGCCGCGTTGAAGCCCGCCAGCCCCCAGTTCTGTCCCACCGTGTTCAAGGGATCCGGCGGCGCCCCGACGGCGAGATGGCGCGAGATCGCAGACTGCTCGTTCCAGGCATCAAACCCATCCGACTGCACCCCCACTGCGACATCGAGATAGAGGCCGACCTTCATGCCGATTCTGTCGGCAAGCGCCTTGCAGGATTGCAGCTGCCGATCGGCCGTCCATTGCACGAATTGGATGAACTCGACCTCGCGCCGGTCTGGTCCCTGGCGCAGCTGCTCGCACGTCGCCTGGTCCGGCTGCCGCCATGGCTCCGGCCACTCCCACCATGGTGTCTGAAAACGGTGCCGCAGCACCTCAAAGCAGGCGAAGCGAAGCAGCAGCGTGCCGCGCTCGGCGCGGAAGCTGTCAAAATCCCGACGGCGCGCGGGGTCAGCGGAGGCGCAGAACGCTGCATGGGCTTCGCGCAACGCGCGCCATTTCAACTCGGCCACGCCGACATAGTCCACCGCGGAACCGGCTCTCAGCCGTTGCAGCGCGTCAGCGGGGGCGTGCGGGCAATACTCCGGAATCTGTCCCAGATCCACATAGAGCGGGTTCAGGAACAGACGGCTATTGGGAGAATAGGGACTGCAGTCGCCGGGCCGGTCGTCGAACAACGCGTGCAGCGGATTGAGGCCGACGCCGTCGGCGCCGAGTTGCCCGGCAAGTTCGATCAATCCTTCGAGATCGGAGAAATCGCCGATCCCCCAGTTGCGCGCCGAGCGGACCCCGTAGAGCTGGACCGCCAACAGCCATCCCCGGTCGAAATCGCCGTCGAACGCGCTTGGCGGCGCCACGATCAAGGGCACCGTCTCCTCGGCCTGCGAGCTGTCCGCCAGCAGCAATCGATACGCGCCGACCGGCAGATCGTCCGGCCAGTCGATCTTGTCGTCGCGGCTCTCGCCCTTGGCGACCGTTTCGTCACCGGCAACGATCCGCCAGCGCAACGGCGCCTTGACGGCAGCACTGAGGCTGGTCCGCGCCGGCCGACCCGACCGGACCACCACCGTCCCTTCGACGAACCGCCATGACGATCCCGCGGGCAGGGCATCCACGATGATCCGGAGCGCGGCCTCACTGGTGACACGCCGATGTCCCTGGCCGTCGACGAATTCGGTCAGGATTCCAAGGTTCTGGGCTTCAGTAAAAAGGTCCATTCGGCACGCCGTTTGCACGCAGCAAGTTCAAGGAGCTGTGGAATTCTTGTGGTGCGGGAACACGATAGCCGTGATTAAGTCGCAGGCGACCATCATGGTTCCCGTGGAACTATCGGCCGGCGAGTGGCATTCTGTAGGGTTGTGCAACGCATCCATCCCGTCACCGAAGCGGGCCACCGTCTCCTTGTCAATGGCGTCACCGTGCATGAAAAACCCCAGTCTGGCGGACGCGGCCTGAACAGCGCCGCAGCTTAGGCGAGGCTGTGTCACCGGTGGGTGTCCGACGAAAATTCAAATTGATCCGGCCTCGTGCTGCCAGCGCTAAGGTGTATCGTGAACCTGATGTCCTCCATTGATACCGACGATATGTCATCCATCGAGTCCGACGACCGGCAGCTCACCGCATTCGATGGCGACGAGCTGTGGTACAAGGACGCCATTATCTACCAGCTTCACGTCAAGGCGTTCGCCGACAGCAACAACGACGGGATTGGCGATTTCGCCGGGCTGACCGACAAGCTCGGCTATCTGCAGGAGCTCGGCGTCACCACGCTGTGGCTTTTGCCATTCTATCCCTCGCCCGGGCGGGATGACGGTTACGACATCTCCGACTATGGCACCATCAATCCCGATTTCGGGACGTTGAAGGACTTCAAGCGCTTCATCCAGGAGGCGAAGAGGCGCGGCCTCAAGGTCATCACCGAGCTGGTCATCAACCATACCTCCGACCAGCATGACTGGTTCAAACGTGCCCGCCGCAGCGATCCGAAGTCGAGCGCGCGCAACTGGTATGTGTGGAGCGACACCGACCAGAAATACACCGGCACGCGGATCATCTTCACGGATACGGAAAAATCGAACTGGACCTGGGATCCGGAAGCCGGCCAGTTCTACTGGCACCGCTTTTTCTCACACCAGCCGGACCTCAATTTCGACAATCCGCGCGTGGTCAGCGCGCTGATCCAGGTGATGAAGCGCTGGCTCGACGCCGGCGTCGACGGCTTTCGCCTCGATGCGATTCCGTATCTGTGTGAGCGTGACGGCACCAACAACGAGAACCTCCCCGAGACCCACGCCATCATCAAGAAACTGCGCGCCGAGCTCGACTCTCACGCCAAGGGCAAGGTGTTGCTGGCCGAGGCCAACCAATGGCCGGAGGACGTGCAGGAATATTTCGGCAGCGGCGACGAATGCCACATGGCCTATCATTTTCCGCTGATGCCGCGCATCTACATGGCCATCGCCCAGGAGGACCGCTTTCCCATCGCCGACATCCTGCGGCAGACGCCGGACATCCCGGCCAATTGCCAATGGGCGCTGTTCCTGCGCAACCACGACGAACTGACGCTCGAAATGGTCACCGACGTCGAGCGCGATTATCTGTGGTCGACCTACGCCAACGATCCCCGCGCCCGCATCAATGTCGGCATTCGACGGCGCCTCGCGCCGCTGATGGACAATGATCGGCGCAAGATCGAGCTGATGAATTCGCTGCTGCTGTCGTTTCCCGGCACGCCGATCATCTATTACGGCGACGAAATCGGCATGGGCGACAATATCTATCTCGGCGACCGTAACGGCGTGCGGACACCGATGCAGTGGACGTCGGACCGCAATGGCGGCTTCTCCCGCGCCGACCCCGCGCGCCTCTACGCGCCGCTCATCATGGACCCGGTCTATGGTTACGAGGCGGTCAATGTCGAGGCGCAGTCGCGCAGCCTGTCGTCGCTGTTGAACGCCACCAAACGACTGATCGCGGTGCGCAAATCCACGCTGGCGTTCGGCCGCGGCAGCATGGCGTTCATCCGTCCCGCCAACCGGTCGGTGCTTGCCTATGTCAGGCAGTATGAGGGCGAGGTCATTCTTTGCGTCGCCAATCTGTCGCGCTCGGCGCAGGCGACCGAGCTCGACCTTGCCGCGTTCAGGGATCGTGTTCCGGTCGAAATGGTCGGACGCACGCGTTTTCCCGCGATCGGCGAATTGCCCTACATGATCATGCTTTCGCCTTACGGCTTCTACTGGTTCAAGCTCGAGGACAGCAAGACGCCGGAGCCGGCGGATTCCCGCGCGGTGCCCGAGTTCGAAACACTGGTGGTTCCGGTCGGCTCGACATGGGTGTCGCTGGCACGCACCCGCGGGGTGTTCGAACGCGACGTTCTGCCCGCCCATCTGGCGCGCACGCGCTGGTACCCGGATCGGTCACCCTCGACAATCCAGCCGAAGCTGATATCGGCGATTCCCTTCTGCGACATCGGCGACAACCGGCCTTGGCTGGCCTTCTTCGAGGCGGCGCGGCACGGTGCGACCGAGCGCTATATGCTGCCGCTGCGGATCGAATGGGTGCGCTTCGATCGCGAGCGCTATAATCCGAACGCGCTGGCGGCGGTGCGTCAGGGTGCCCGCGAGGGAACGCTGCTGGATGTCGCGAGCGATAATATCTTCATCGGGTTGCTGCTGCGAAACCTGAGCCAATCGTTGACGACCGAAGAAAGCGGACTGCGGCTGGCGTTCCGGCCAACCGCCAGGTTCCCGAACGGGCCGATCCGGCAGCCGGAGCGTATTCGCATCCTGGACAGCGACGTCTGTTGCATCATGGCGCTGGTCGATTCCGACTACGTGGTCAGGATCTATCGCAGGATGGAAACCGGCATCGATCCCGAAGCGGAGATCGGCAGATACCTCACTGAGGTCGCGGATTTCGGCAATGCACCGCCGTTCCTCGGCAGCGTGGAGCTGATCGAAGCCACCGGGAACAGCGCCATTGCCAACGTGCACGCGTGCGTCGAACATCAGGGCGACGCCTGGACGGTGACGTCGGCCTATCTCGATCGCTATATCGATTCCCACCGCGTGCTCACAGATGACAACGGTACGGCCGATCATGAGGAAGAGATTCCGTATTTGCGCTATCTGGCGCAGGCCGGAAGGCGCGTCGCCGAATTGCACTCGGCCCTCGCGAACACCCTTGACCTGCCGGATTTCGCGCCCGAGCCACTCAACCCAGCCGATGTCAGCGCTCTGGTCGACGACCTTATGAGGCGTGCGGACGCCGTTTTTGCCGCTCTGGCAACCGGACGGGAGTTGATAAGAGACTCCGATCTGCCTTCCGGAGATCGCCTGCTGGCACTGCGTCCAACGCTGCGCGAGCGTCTCCGCGGCCTGCTCCCCGACGACATCGACGCTGTCGGCATCCGTCACCACGGCGATCTCCATCTCAGCCGGATGCTGATCGTCAAGGATGATATCGTCATCACCGGTTTCGGCGGCGACCCGTCCCGAACACTCGGCGAACGCCGAAGCAAGGCGCCGGCCGCGCGCGATATCGCCGCGCTGATGAACTCCATCGACCGCTCGGTGGTGGCCGCCGAAGAGCGCGCGCTGAAAGGTGGCCCTGACGAGCAGGGCAGACTTGCCGCGGCGCTCTCGCTGTGGCGGGAGCATTCGACAGCGGCATTTCTTTCGGGCTATCACGATAACCTCGCAAACCGCCGGCTGTGGCCGGCCAGCCGGGCCACGGCCGATGCCATGCTGAGCTTCTTTCTGCTGGAGAAAGCCTTGTGTGATCTGGAACATGAGCTGGCGCACCGGCCGGACCGCCTGCGCGTCCCGCTTGCCGCGGTCTTTCGCATCCTCACCGAGATCACCGGCGAGGCCGCATGAGCGATCTCTCCGCCGAGGCCTATGCCATCGTCGAAGGCCGTCATGCCGACCCCTTCCATTATCTCGGCCTCCACGACGAAGGCGGCAGGACGGTGGTCCGGGCCTTTCTTCCGGAAGCGTCGCAGGTCGCGGCGATCGACGAGCACGGCGATGTGGCCGCGCTCTCGAAGCTCCATGAGGCTGGCCTGTTTGCGGGCCCGCTGACGAGCGGATCCAGCCGCTATCGGCTGCGCGCCCGGTTCGGCGCCTCGGTCGTCGATCTCGATGATCCCTATCGCTTTGCGCCGATTCTCAGCGACTACGACCTCTATCTGCTCGGCGAAGGGAAACTTCAGGGACTCTATGACCGGCTCGGCGCACATCCGATGACGCTGGAGGGGGTGGAGGGCATCGCCTTCATCGTGCTGGCTCCGAACGCGCGCCGGGTCAGCGTAGCAGGCGATTTCAATTTCTGGAATGCGCGCCGGCATCCGATGCGACGGCGCGGCGTCGGCTATTGGGAAATCTTCATCCCGCGCGCTCGCGCCGGCGACCACTACAAGTTCGACATGGTCGGCCCGCGCGGCGAACAGCTGCCGCAGAAGTCCGACCCGCTGGCCTTTGCCGCGGAAATGCGACCGAAGACCGCGTCCATCGTCTTCGACGAGACCAGGCTGCCCCATCCGCGCCCCGCGCCGTCCGGCATCAACGCGCTGGACGCGCCGATATCGATCTACGAGGTGCATCTCGGCTCCTGGCGCCGCAAGGGCCACAATCAATGGCTGACCTACCGGGAACTCGCCGAACAGCTTCCAGCCTATGCGCGCGACCTCGGCTTCACCCATATCGAGTTCCTGCCGGTCAGCGAGCACCCGTTCGACGGCTCCTGGGGCTATCAGCCGACCGGCCTGTTCGCGCCCACCAGCCGCTTCGGCTCGCCTGAGGATTTCGCAGGCCTTGTCGATGCCTGCCACCGCGAAGGTCTTGCTGTCATGCTGGACTGGGTGCCCGGCCATTTTCCCGACGATCCGCACGGGCTTGGACATTTCGACGGCACCGCGCTCTACGAGCATGCCAACCCGATGCAGGGCCGCCATCTCGACTGGGGCACGCTGATCTACAATTTCGGCCGCACCGAAGTCGTCAACTTCCTGGTCTCCAATGCGCTGTTCTGGCTCGAGCGTTACGGCATCGACGGCCTGCGGGTCGATGCCGTCGCCTCGATGCTGTATCTGGATTACAGCCGCCCCGCGGGCGGTTGGATTCCGAACCGGCATGGCGGGCGGGAAAACCTCGAGGCGGTTGATTTCCTGCGTCGCTTCAACACCGAGGTCTTCGGTCGGTTTCCGCAGGCGACCACCGCGGCGGAGGAATCGACCTCGTGGCCGCAGGTGTCGCGCCCGGTCGAATTCGGCGGGCTGGGCTTCGGCTACAAGTGGAACATGGGCTGGATGAACGACACGCTGCGCTATGTCGGCAAGGATCCGATCCACCGCAAGCATCATCATGGCGATATCCTGTTCGGCTTGCACTACGCCTTTTCCGAGAATTTCATCCTGCCGCTGTCCCACGACGAAGTCGTGCACGGCAAACGCTCGATCCTGGGACGGATGCCCGGCGACGACTGGCAGCGCTTTGCAAACCTGCGCGCCTATTACGGCTTCATGTTCGGACATCCGGGCAAGAAGCTGATGTTCATGGGCTGCGAGTTCGGCCAGGAGCGCGAATGGAATCACGATCAGTCGCTCGACTGGCATCTGCTCGATCAGACCAGGCATGCCGGCATCCAGTCCCTGATCCGCGATCTCAATCGGCTCTATCGCACGATCCCCGCGCTGCACGAGCTGGATTGCGACCCGGCCGGTTTCGAGTGGGTCATCACCGATGACGCCAACCACAACGTGTTCGCCTGGGTGCGCAAGGGTCGCGATGCGCGCGCGAGGTGCCTCGTTGTCGTGAATTTTTCGCCGAACGTGCATTATAATTATCGCGTGCGCGTGCCTTGCGCCGGCAAATGGCGCGAGGTTCTCAATTCCGACTCCGCGCATTACGGTGGCAGCAATGTGGGGAATACCGGCGAAGTCCAGACGATCGAAGGCCTCGCGCCCGAACTCAATCTCACCGTCCCGCCCCTGGCAGCGATATTTCTCATTCCAGAAAGCTGACCCCATGCGATTGACCGCCGGAAGCGCCTCGCGTCTCGGCGCGTGCTGGGACGGCAGGGGGACCAATTTCGCACTGTTCTCGGCCCATGCGGAGAAGGTCGAGTTGTGCCTGTTCGACAGCCAGGGTCGCCGCGAGCTCGAGCGCATCGAATTGCCCGAGCGCACCGAGGACGTCTGGCACGGCTATCTGAACGACGTCTCACCGGGACAGCTCTATGGCTATCGTGTCCACGGTCCCTACGAGCCCGAGCATGGCCACCGCTTCAATTCCAACAAGCTGCTGATCGATCCCTATGCGCGCCGCCTCGCGGGGCGGCTGGTCTGGAGCGACGCCCATTTCGGCTTCCGCATCGGCAGCTCGCGCGAGGATCTCTCGTTCGACCGTCGCGACAATGCCCGCGGCATGCCGAAATCGGTCGTGGTCGACGAAACCTTCAACTGGGGCCGCCGCGAGACACGTCCCAACCTCCCCTGGGAAGACACCATCATCTACGAGGCCCACGTCAAGGGGCTGACGCAATTGCGCGAGGACGTGCCGCCACACCTGCGCGGCACCTATGGCGGCCTGTCGTCACCCGCCATGATCGAGCATCTGAAACGCATCGGCGTCACCACCATCGAGCTGCTGCCGATCCATGGTTTCGTCGACGATCGCAATCTGATCGAGAAGAAGCTGGCGAATTACTGGGGCTACAATACGATCTGCTTTTTCGCGCCGGAAGCGCGCTATGCGCTGGACAATCCGCTCGACGCGTTCCGCACCACGGTCGCGCGCCTGCATGATGCCGGCATCGAGGTGATCCTCGACGTGGTCTACAATCACACCGCCGAGGGCAATCAGATGGGCCCGACGCTGTCGTTTCGCGGCATAGACAATGCATCCTATTACTGGCTGAACCGGGACAACCCGCGCTATTACGACGACTTCACCGGCTGCGGTAGTTCGGTCAACCTCACCCACCCGCGCGTGCTGCAGATGGCGATGGACTCGCTGCGCTATTGGGTGGAGGTCTGTCATGTCGACGGCTTCCGCTTCGACCTCGCCACCACGCTTGCGCGCGGGCCCAACGGCTACGACCGCAACGCGCCCTTTCTCACCGCGATCCGGCAGGACCCGGTGCTGTCGGCCGCGAAGCTCGTCGCCGAGCCCTGGGATCTCGGACTCGGCGGCTATCAGGTCGGTGCGTTTCCGTCGCAATGGTCGGAATGGAACGACCGCTACCGCAGCGCCATGCGGCGCTACTGGAGCGGCGAAGGCAGCCTGATCGGCGAGGTGTCCGGGCGCATGACCGGCTCCTCCGACCTGTTCAACCACGACCGGCGCAAGCCGCGCGCCAGCGTCAATCACATCACGGTCCATGACGGTTTCACGCTCGCCGATCTCTTCAGCTATGATCAGAAGCACAACGAAGCGAACGGCGAGGACAACCGCGACGGGTCGAGCGACAACCACAGCAACAACTGCGGCCACGAAGGACCGACCGACGACGCTGATATCAACACGCTGCGCCGCCGGCTGCGCAAGAACCAGCTCGCCTGTCTGCTGCTCGCGCAGGGCCTGCCGCTGCTTCTCGCCGGCGATGAGGTCGGCAATTCGCAACGCGGCAACAACAACGCCTATTGCCAGGATAACGAGGTCGGCTGGGTCGAGTGGACGGCGCTTGGCCACAATGGCGACGACCTCTCCGATTTCGTCAGTCACCTGACGGCCCTGCGCAGGCGCTTCGCACAGATCCGCGCCACCCGCTGGCTCGATGGCCGCCGCGCCGACGGCTCCTACGGCGTGCTGTGGCTGACGCCTTCGGGAGCCGACATGACGGACGAGGACTGGAAGTTCCCCGAGGGGCGGTTTTTGTCCTATGTGCTGGGCCCGGTGGAACAAGGTCAGCCGCCGATCTTTATCGTCCTGAACGCAGCCCCCGAGGAAATCCCTTTCAAGCTTCCCGCGATGCCCGAATACAAGAGCTGGCAGCAGGTGCTGAATACGAAAGATGTCGTGCAGACGACCGCCGAGTTTGTCCCTGGCGCCGAGACCAAGGCTCCGCCGCGCTCGGTGCTGGCCTTTGCGGGGCAGTCATGACCGATCGCCATTTCGGCGCCCGGCCGACCTCTGACGGCGTCTCGTTCCGGCTGTGGGCGCCGGCGGCCAAACGCGTCGATCTCGTGCTCGAACAGCGCCACGCCATGCAACGCCGCGCGGATGGCTGGTTTACGGCTGATGTCCCGGGTCTTGCCGCGGGCGCGCGCTATAAATTCCGGATCGATGATGAGATCGACGTGCCCGATCCCGCATCCGCCTTCCAACCCGACGATGTCTTCGGCGCCAGCGAGGTGATCGACCACACGCATTATGCGTGGCGCGCGAGCGACTGGCGCGGACGGCCCTGGGCAGAGACCGTGTTGATCGAGGCCCATGTCGGGACCTTCACGGAGCAAGGCACCTACCGTGCCGCCATCGACAAGCTCGATCACCTCACGCAGAGCGGCATCACCGCGCTCGAACTGCTGCCGCTTGCCGATTTCGCTGGCCAACGCAACTGGGGCTATGACGGCGTGCTGTGGTACGCGCCCGACAGCGCCTATGGCCGCCCGGACGATCTCAAGGCCCTGATCGATGCGGCGCATCTGCGCGGGCTGATGGTGTTCCTCGACGTCGTCTACAATCACTTCGGGCCGGAGGGCAATTTTCTCGGCCGCTACGCGCCCTCGTTCTTCACCGACGCGCAGACCCCATGGGGCAGCGTGATCGACTATCGCCTGCCGGAGGTACGCAGCTTTGCCATCGAGAATGCGGTGTCGTGGCTGCGCGACTATCGCTTCGACGGGCTGCGACTCGACGCGGTCAACGCCATCATCGAGCCCGGCGAAATCTCCATGCTTCATGATCTGAGCGCGGCGGTCGGACAACTCGCGGCGGAAACCGGCCGGCACATTCACCTGGTGCTCGAAAACGGTGACAACCGTGCCAGCCTTCTGGATGCGAAGCAGGACCCGCCGCAGGGCAAGTTTCGCGCGCAGTGGAACGACGATTATCACCATTGCTGGCACGTGCTGCTGACTGGCGAGCGCAACGGCTATTATGAGGACTACGGGACGCCGCTGCAGGATCTTGCGCGCGCGCTCGGTTCGGGGTTTGTCTATCAGGGCGAGGCGTCCGCGTTTCGGGGCGGACAGTTGCGCGGCGAAGCCAGCGGCGGACTTTCTCCCACGGCCTTCATCAATTTCCTGCAAAACCACGATCAGGTCGGCAACCGTGCGCTCGGCGACCGGCTGGAAGGCACGGCCGACGCAAGGGCGATCGAGGCGGCCCTCGCCATCACCCTGCTCGCACCGATGGTGCCGATGCTGTTCATGGGCGAGGAATGGGGCTCGCGCCGGCCGTTCCCGTTCTTCTGCGATTTCAAGGGCGATCTCGCCACCGCCGTCCGCAGCGGACGTCGGCGCGAATATGCCTGGGCCTATGCCCGATACGGCGATCAAGTTCCCGATCCCCTCGATGCTGCGACGTTCCGGTCCGCGGTGCTCGACTGGTCCGAGCGCGACACCAAGGTCGGGCAGGATCGTCTCGCCTTGGTGCGCCGCCTGCTCGCGGTCCGCGCGCGCAAGATCGTCCCCCGACTCGCGGGTTCGGCGTTCGGCGAGGCGCAGGCTTCGGAAGGCGGCCTGCTCACCGGCAACTGGCGCATGGGCGATGGCACCCATCTGCGGCTGATGGCCAATCTGTCGGCGAAGAACGTCGCGATGGCATCGCGCGAACGCGCCGGCACTCCGATCTGGGGCGGCGTCAGCGGTGGCCATATGCCACCCTGGTCGGTGAACTGGCTGCTTGGAGAATAGCCATGCCTCCCGCCGTTCCGACCGCAACCTACCGGCTGCAGTTGACGGCGGATTTCAGCTTCGACCATGCGGTCAAGCTCGTTCCCTATCTGAGATCGCTCGGCATCACCCATGTCTACGCCTCGCCCTTCATGAAGGCCCGCAAGGGCTCAACCCACGGCTACGACATCGTCGATCACACCGCCCTCAATCCCGAGCTTGGCGGCGAAGCCGGCTTCGAACGGCTGAGTGCCGCGCTGAAACAGCATGACCTCGGGCTCATCCTCGACTTCGTTCCCAATCATGTCGGCGTGCATTTTGCCGACAACCCGTGGTGGCTCGACGTGCTGGAATGGGGACCTGCGTCACCGCATGCGGTCTCGTTCGACATCGATTGGGAACAGTTGCCCTACCGCAGGCGCGGCGGCGTCCTGCTGCCGATCCTCGGATTCGCCTATGGCGAGGCACTCGAGCGCGGCGAGATCGAACTGCGCTACGACGCCGGCGAAGGCAGCCTGTCGGCATGGTACTTCGATCATCGCCTGCCGATCGCGCCGGAGCGCTATGGCGAGATCCTGCGGATCGCGGTCAGGGAAGCCGGTGCCGAACAGAGTGACGCCGGGCAACGCATCCTCGATCTCGGCTCGCGCCACGCCGGATTGCGTCGTCCCAACCGCAAGCAGGCCCCCGCCTTCAAGGCGGACCTTGCGGCGATCCCGGGCGCCGCCGGGATCATTGCGCAGGGATTGGCAGCCTATCGGGCGGGGCCGGATCGCCCGGCGCAGACGCTGGCGCTGCATCATCTCCTCGAGCGCCAGCATTACAGGCTGGCACAGTGGCGCCTGGCCTCGAGCAACATCAATTATCGCCGCTTCTTCGACATCAACACGCTGGCGGGCCTGCGGGTGGAGGATGCCGGCACGTTCGCCGCCATCCATCGCCTGGTCAAGCGGCTGATCGCGGCGGGACAGCTTCAGGGCCTGCGGCTCGATCACATCGACGGATTGCGCGATCCGGCCCAGTATTTCCAGCGTCTGCGCCGCCTGGTGCGGGAGGCTCAAGGGGCAGCGCCGTTCTACGTGGTGGTCGAGAAGATCCTCGGCGAACATGAAACGCTTGCCGCCTTTGCCGGCGTGCATGGCACGACCGGCTATGAGTGGATGAACGTCATCAGCCGCCTCTTGATCGACGGCCGCGGTCTCGATCCGCTTGACGAGACCTGGCGCCAGTTGTCCAGCCGTCCACCGCGGCTCGATCCGGTTCTGATCGAATCCAAGCGGCGCGTGCTCGAGACCATGCTGACCTCCGAGTTCACCGTGTTGACACGGCTGCTGGTGCGGATCGCCAACGGCCATTATTCCACCCGTGACTATTCCGAAGACAGCCTGCGGCAGGCGCTCGAACTCTACGTCCTGCACTTTCCCGTCTATCGCACCTATCTGGCAACGACGGGGCCGACCGTGCACGATCGCGCGCTGATCACGGAGACGATCGCTCGGGCGCGGGCCGAGTGGTTCGCCGCCGACGACGGCATCTTCGATTTCCTCCGTGACGTGCTGACGATGGATCTGACGCGGACAGACAGATCCGCCCCCAGCGCTCCGCGGGTGCGCCGCTTCGCCCTGAAGGTGCAGCAGTTCACCGGGCCGATGATGGCGAAATCGCTGGAGGACACCGCCTTCTACCGCTACCCGCGCCTGCTCGCACTGAACGAGGTCGGCGGCGACCCGGCTGGCGGCGGCTTGTCGATCCCGGCCTTCCACGACCTGATGCGGGCGCGCGCCCGCGACTGGCCGCACGGCATGACCGCGACCGCGACCCACGACACCAAGCGCGGCGAGGATGCCCGCGCGCGCCTGATGGCGCTGAGCGAAATTCCCGGAGAATGGACCAGCGCCGTGGCGCGCTGGAAGGTCCTCAATGCGCCCCATCTCGCCACCGGCGGAGCAATGCGCGCGCCGTCGGCGACCTTCGAATATCTGTTGTACCAGAGCCTGCTCGGCGTCTGGCCGCAGGGCGCGCGCGACCAAACCCTGGTCGACCGCCTGCAAACCTATGCGTTGAAGGCGGCGCGCGAGGGCAAGCAGGAAACCAGCTGGCTCAATCCGAACGCGGCCTATGAGGCCGGACTGATGACCTTCATCGCGCGTATCCTCGACGACACGCAGGCGGCGGAGTTCCTGGGTTCGCTCGATGCCTTCGCCAGGCGGCTGTCGCTGCTCGGCGCCTTGAATTCGCTGAGCCAGCTCACGCTGAAGGCGACCATGCCCGGCGTGCCGGATTTCTATCAGGGGACGGAATTCTGGGAGCTCTCGCTGGTCGACCCCGACAACCGCCGTCCGGTCGATTTCGCCGCGCGGGCGAAGGCGCTGGCCCAGTTGGGCGCGCCGAACTGGGACGCCCTCGCCGGCGACTGGGCCAATGGTCACGTGAAACTGGCCTGGACGGCCCACCTCCTCAAAATGCGCACCGAACACGCCGATGTCTTCACGGATGGCGACTATCAGCCGATCGAGGTCACCGGACCGCACCGGGACCATGTCATCGCCTTCGCGCGACGGCGGGGCCGCGACGCCGTGATCACGGTAGCCACTCGTTGGTTTGCGCCGCTGACGGATGTCGGGCGGCATTGGCCGCGCGCGGATGCGTTCGACGCAAGGCTCGTCCTTCGCGACTACGTTGCTGACGACATCGACGGCCGCAGCGAGCAGGTGCCTGTTTCGCAATTGTTCAAGCAGCTGCCGGCCGCGGTGTTGAGCGCGCGGTTCGAAGGGGCCGTGCAGCGGTTGCGAAAGCGCAAAGCCGCCTAACGTGCGATCCTTGTGACGAACGCCAACGGCGCTTGAGCGGAAATCACGCTCAAACAAGACGTAACCCCCGCCCTCATTTGTCCTTGGTCAGTAACAGCCGGCCGCGCTCGCGGATCGCGGTCTGCGCCATCTGGGCGAAGCTGTGCAGCAGCCAGGGCAGCGTGATCTCCACCTGGACATGATCGTCGGCAACGTCGAGATGCCCGAACACCGCCTGCCCCATCGCGTGGACGCGGAACGCCATGTGGTCGCCGTCCCATCGCTCCTCGTCGACCTTGAGCACGGGGAGGCTGGCGGCCGCCCGCGTCAGCCCGGCCTGAAGGCGTCGCGTCGCCTCCTCGCGACCCAGATGGTGGGGAATGGAAACAATCAGGGGCGCGGACATCGGTGTGATCCCTTCAGACAATCCCACCCGATGTAATCGCCCGCGCCTGGAAAAGAAGGCGGAGTGCGCATGGACTGCCGGAACTTTCGTGGTTCCGGCAGGTTTCTTCGGCTGGAACGTTGCGTGCGACAACTTGCCCGCACCTCGATTGTGGCGGAGCGGTCGCGGTCGCATGAATTGGCAGAGCAAACAGGGCCTTGCTGCCGGGCCGAGGAGAGAGCGAATGTCTATTGGAACAATCATCCTCATCATTCTCGTCATCGCGCTGCTCGGCGGCTTTTCGGGTATCGGCGGCGGGCCGTTCTACGGGACCGGCTATTATGGTGGCGGTGGCCTTGGGCTGATCATCGTCATCCTGCTGATCCTGCTCTTGCTGGGACGGATATAGCTCGCAGGGCCACAACCCGACCCGCTCGTCATTCCGGGGCGCGCGAAAGCGCGAACCCGGAATCTCGCATCGTGATGATCTCCCACGGTCCTGGATCCCGTTGCGCCAAATCGCGCATTTCGCGTTGTGCTCTCCACGCGTCAACGTCGTCGTGACGAAAGCGCGAGTTGACTTCAATCCAGAAGTACAACGCTTGGAGCCGATCGCATTCAGCGCTTCCTACGCCTTCGCCAGCTTCCTGATCGCCGCCTTGATCGGTGACGCGGCATCATCATAGCCGTCCCAGGCCTTGGTTTTCGCCAGCAGCGCCGGCACCGTGCGCAGCGTGTAGCGGCGGGGATCGAGAGCCGTCTTGAGCTGCGCCCAGGTCAGCGGCATCGAGACCGTGGCGCCCACGCGCGCGCGCGGTGACAGCACCGCGACCGCGGTCGCCATGCGATCATTGCGCAGGTAGTCGAGGAAGATCTTTCCGTCGCGCAGCTTCTTCGACATGTTGAGCAGATAACGTTCGGGATCGTCATTGGCCATGGCCTGGCAAACGCCTTGCGCAAAGGCTTTCGCCTCCTTCCACGTCACCTTGTCCTTCGCGCCGTAACGCAATGGCGCCACCACGTGCAGCCCCTTGCCGCCGGTGGTCTTGCAGAAGCTTTCGAGACCGACGTCGGCCAGGCGTTGCCGCATCTCCTTGGCTGCCGCGACGACATTGGAAAACTCCACATCGGGCGCCGGATCGAGATCGAACACCAGCCGCCCCGGCGTGTCGTAGTCGCCGGGCGCGCAGTTCCAGGGATGCAGTTCGAGCCCGCCGATCTGGGCCACCGCCGCGAGCCCCTCGACCCGGTCGATCTGCAGATATGGCTTGCGGTCGCCGGAGACCTTGACCAGTTCGAGCAGCTTCGACGTGCCCGGCATGGCGTGGCGCTGGAAGAATTGTTCGCCCTTGATGCCATCCGGCGCGCGCAGAATCGAACAGGGCCGCCCCTTCAAATGGCCGATCATCCATTCGCCGACCGCTTCGAAATAGCGCGCGAGATCGAGCTTGGTCACCGGTTCGCCGTCGCCGCCGTCCGGCCACAGCGCCTTGTCGGGTTTCGAAATCACGACGCCCATGACCTCGGCGCCCTTGCCTTCGGCGGGCCGCGACCGTGTCGCAACCGAACTTGCGGATCTCGCTGCCGCCCGCATCACCGGCTGCGCAACCTCGACCTTGGCGGGCTTTTCCGCCCTGATCTCGCGCGCCGGCTTGTCCGCGCGCAAGCCCTTGAACGCAGCCTGGCGGATGTTGCCGTCAGCAGTCCAGCCCGCGAATTCGATTTCGGCGACGAGATCGGGCTTCAGCCAGTGCACGTCGCGTGTCTTGCGCGGTGCCGTCGTGCCGCCGAACGGACTGGTGTTGGACGCCGCGGCCTTCAGGGCCGGCATGATGCGGTTGACCGTCGTCTGCCCGAAACCGGTGCCGACGATGCCGACATAGGCGAGATGATCATCGCGATAGACGCCGGCCATCAGCGAGCGGAATTTGCCCTGGGTGGTTTTCCAGCCGCCGATCACGACCTCCTGGCCGGCACGAATCTTGGCCTTGGTCCAGGCCGTCGAGCGACCGGAATGATAGGGCGCTTCGAGTTTCTTCGAGACGATGCCTTCGAGCGCGAGCTGTCGCGCCGACTCGAACACCTCGTCGCCATCGCTCTCGAAATGCGCCACGAAGCGGATCCGTTTGCCCTTGCCCGTCCGCGCCTCCAGGACCTGCTGCAGCCGCGCCTTGCGCTCGCGCAGCGGCAGCCGGCGCAGGTCGAGGCCATCGGCGAACAGCAGGTCGAAGGCGAAGAAGACGAGATCGTCGGTCTTGCCGTCTGCAATCGCCGCTTGCAGCGTCGAGAAGTCCGGCACACCGGCATGATCGAGCGCAACGATCTCGCCATCGATCAGCAGATCCGGGAGTACACCGCCCTCCCTGGCAATGGCCGCGAATTGACCGGTCCAGTCCAGGCCCTTGCGGGTCTTCAAGGTGGCCTCGCCATGCTCGACCCGCAGCTGCACCCGGTAACCGTCGAACTTGATCTCATGGCCCCAGCCCGCGCCATTGGGTGGCCGGTCGACCGCCGTGCAAAGCTCCGGGCTGACGAAATCAGGAATGGTCGCGACCTCGCGCGGCTTGACCGCCGCGGCCTTTGCTGAGGTGCGCTTGCCTTCGGCACGGGCCTCCGCGGCATCGCCGCGATTGGACTGCCAGACCGCATCGGCATTCATACGGCGCGACATCCCGGTCATGAACGGCTTCGGCGCCTTGCCCTTCCCCGCCGCGATCTGTTCCATCGACCGCCCCGAAGCGACCGACTTGCCCTGGTCCAGGATGCTTTCGCCCTCGCCGTCCCTGGCGAATTCGTCGCGGTGCTTGATCAGGAGCCAGTTGGTGCGCTTAGTCCCGTCGCGGTCGTGGCGCATCCGCACCAGCACCCAGCTGCCGTGCAGCTTGTCGCCTTCGAGCGTGAACTTCAGGTCGCCCTTCCTGAAGCCGGCCTCGGGATCGTCCGAATCCCAATAGCCGCGATCCCAGAGCTGCACCGTGCCGCCGCCATACTGGTCCTTCGGGATGGTGCCTTCGAAATCGCCGTAGTCGAGCGGATGGTCCTCCACCTCGACCGCCAGCCGCTTGTCCTGCGGATCGAGCGACGGGCCACGCGTCACCGCCCAAGACTTGAAGACGCCGTCAAATTCCAGCCGGAGATCGTAATGCAGGCGCGTTGCCGCGTGCTTCTGAATCACGAAGCGGCGACGCTTCGAGGGCGCGACCTTGGCGGTGCCGCTCGGCTCCGCGGTCTTCTCGAAATCCCGCTTCTTGCGGTAGGTGGAGAGCTTTCTGGAAGGCACGGCGATCCGCCCCTGTTGACCCGATCCTATCATGGGCCAAAAGCTGCCCGGAACCAAAACCCGCAGCGCCGGTCGGGGTTCCGACCCAGCAGGCGAGGACAATCGCGATGCACATTTGCGGCCTCGCGGCACGACGCCCCCGAGCTTTGGCCTTGATACGTTCGCCCCTTGAAAACAGAGGACGCGGGGAGTGCCGCCTCACGAGATCGGATTTGCGCGCACGCGGATTCTCCCCCTTGAGACCCCCGTGCGAGCCGGCGTCGGCAAAATCGAACAGATCTTGCCCGACGGGCGAATCGAATTTGTACGGCCGAGATTAGATTTTGCTCGAGCCCGAGCATGTCGTGCCGCTGCGTGTTCCGTATCCTCCGGAAAGTGAGTTGAGGTAGTCGCCGATTGGGCCTGCCCAGAGATCGGGATAATGAAAAACGTTGTGGCCGACGTCGCTGGGCACATCGAACGCGATGAACCTCCCTTGGCCTCCGGCTTTTTCGAAGGCCGCAAAATTGTTTCTGCTGTGAGCGATCGAGTAAAAGATGTCACCCTGGCCGTAGAGCCAGATCGTTGGCCGACCGTAGCACGCACCACGCTCAAACAGTGCTTGATTGACTTGTTCGGCGACGGGAGAGCTTTCGCCAAGCCAACCTCCCGCAAAGTTGATGACACCCAGAGTTTGCTCGGGATACTTGCCCGCATAGGCGACCGACATCACACCGCCGCGTGACTGTCCGCCGATCAGAACAGGACCGGGAGCAACGTCGTGCCGGCGACGAAGCACGGCAATGGCCGCGTCGATATCGGTCAATGCGCGGTCCGCATTGCGCAGCTCCCTTTCGGTATCGCCGAACCTGCTACGCTCTTCTTCATAGCGCCCATCGGATTTTCCGCGCCCCCGACGCTGCGGAAAAGCAACGAGCCATCCTTGCTTGTTGAGAAAATCAGCAACTTCGAGCGAGACCCACGTTTGCTTGGCAACGCCGGGCGTCGCATTTCTGCCGGTTGAGCCGTGATTGAACACCGCGAGAGGAAACGGCCCGGGTCCGGGAGGCTTGAAAATGACTGTTTCCAGCCTGATTGAATGGCCATCTTCGAGCAAATCCGTTTCGAGCATTTCGGATGCACCGCGGGACCAGGCGACAACAGCATCGGGTCGGGTCAGGGCGGCGAGGTCGGTTCTGCTCATCGTCGCACGTGCTATTCTGCTACCTCTGAAAAAGGCGTTCAACTGCCCCTCGTCATCAATATCGTAGGTCGCGGTGAACATCGGTGCCTTAACGGTAAGAGTTCGTCCAGATACTGCCGCATCCAATCGCAACCACCTCGCGCGCATTCCGGTGTAGGGATCGTCCGCCAACGCATAAATAATTCCGGCTGCACCATCCTCGCCGATACGTTCGACCAGCAGAATATGCTTGATGTTACCATTCCATGCACCGGTCCACACGCCGATCCAGCGCTGCTGCGGCTCTGTCGCGTATTCCTGAACGGCGGCGACGCTGACGTCCAAGGGAAGCGGCACGCCATCAACGACGAGATCAGCATTTCCCGTGGCCCGCACAGCCAACGGCCAAGCTACCGCTGCGCCGCCCAGCATCGCAATAAACTCGCGCCGCCGCATGCAAGTCTCCCAAGAGATCAGAGCGAGTTGTACCTTAACCTCTCGAATGTACTTATGGGAAGCCAGGGGCGAATAGGCATGTCGGGCCGTCACCGATGACGTCCGGGCGAGCCAGCAACAGGTCGAGCCATGTGCCGGTGACCAGAGAGCGGAAGCGCGCTCGCGGCTTCCGGAACCAAAAACCCGCAGCGCCGGTTGGGGTTCCGAACCGACAGGCGAGAAAACCCGAGACGCACACAGGCCCGCGGCGCGACGCGCCCGATGTGCCAGCGGCCGACATCAAGTCACGATGTACTGCCTGGCACATTCGTTGACTTTCAATGCGCCATCGCGACTTCACCCGACAACTGCTCGCGCCTTGCATCGATTCGCAGCAGCGTGACGACGACGGCGCCCACCAGCGCAAAACCCGCCAGCAAAAGAAGACCAGCCGTAAAACTGCCGGTCAAATCCTTCAGGTACCCCATCGCGTAAGGACCGGCGAACCCGGAGAGATTCCCCAGCGAATTGATCGCCGCGATGCCGGCTGCTGCCGATGCTCCCGTGAGGAAACTTGCCGGCAGCGGCCAAAACATCGGGGGCACAGCGGAGACGCCAATCTGCGCAAAACACAGCAACGCCATCACGATGACGGGATTGGAAACGAGACCTGCCAATCCGATCCCCAGCGCTGCCATCAGAAGTGCCACGGCGACGTGACCTTTTCGTTCCATGGTCCGATCGGAATGACGACCAAGCAGCACCATGCCCACCGCTCCGAAAACAAAGGGCAGTGCCGCGAGCAATCCGGTCTGGGTATCGCTGACGCCAAAGTTCTTGATGATGGTCGGCAGGAAGAACGCCACACCGTAACTGGCGGCATTCAGACAGAAATACACCAGCGCGCATAGGAGAATGCGGAGATCCGTCAGCGCCTGTCCCAATGATAATCGTTCGACCTTCTCCTTGTTTTGCTTCTCGGTGGCCTGCACGTTCTCCAGCCACGCGATCTCATCTCGTTGCAGCCAGCGGGCCTGGCGCGGGTAATCGGTCAGGTAGATCAGGACGCCGAACCCCACCAGAACCGACGGCAATGCCTCGAGAATGAACAACCACTGCCAGCCATCCAATCCCCAACCCGTCACGCCGAGCAGCATTCCGGAGATCGGCGATCCGATGATCGACGAAATCGGGATTGCCAGCATGAACAGGCTGATGACCCGAGCGCGGTATGCCACCGGGAACCACAAGGTCAGATAGAAAATGATACCGGGAAAGAAGCCCGCCTCGCAGGCGCCAAGCAGCAGGCGGAGAGCATAGAACACACCCGTCGTCGAAATTCCGGTAACCGCCGATATCGACGGGATGAATGCGAAAGCCGCAGAAACGATCCCCCAGGTAATCATGATGCGGGCGATCCAGACGCGGGCGCCGACCCGTTCCAGAAAGATGTTGGAGGGGACTTCAAACAGAAAGTACCCGACGAAGAACAATCCCGCTCCCAGTCCGAAGGCTGCTTCACTCAAGCCAAGCGCCTGGTTCATATGCAACTTGGCAAAGCCGACATTGACGCGATCGAGATAGGCCACGAAATAGCACACGATCAGAAACGGAATCAGCCGCCACATGATCTTGCTGATAACGCGCCTCTCCAGGTCTTTCATGGTGAAGCCTCCGTCAGGTTTTCAACGCCACGGTCAGAGGTTCTGAGCCGCTTTTTTTCAACCCATGGCCGTCCTGGACAGCAGGTGCCAGCGACATTCCAGTTTCAAATCTCGCGAGTTTCGAATCTCGCGAGTTTCAAATCTCGATGATGCACTGCGGTGCAACAATCCGCCCCGCGACGAGCCATGATTGACCGCGGGCGGATAAGGCTCCGGAACCAAAACGCGAAACGCCGGTTGGGGTTCCGACCCCCGATGAAATGCCGGAGATCATCATCATGGCGCGCGCCTATTGGAAAGGCTCCCTCAAACTGTCGCTCGTGAGCTGCCCGGTGCTGCTCTATCCGGCCTCGACCGCGGTCGAGAAAACCCGCTTCCACCTGATCAACAGGGAGACCGGCAACCGGTTGAAGCAGCAGATGGTCGATGCCGAGACCGGCGACATCGTCGAAGGCGAGCAGAAGGGGCGCGGCTATGAACTGCAGAAGGGCAGATATGTCGAGGTCGAGCCGGACGAGCTGGACGCGGTCCGGATCGAGAGCAACCACAGCATCGACATCGACAGCTTCGTGCCGCGCGAGGAGATCGACCGGCGCTATCTCAACCATCCCTATTACATCGCGCCCGACGGCAAGGCCGCGCTCGACGCCTTCGCGGTGATCCGCGACGCCATGAAGGACCAGGACCGCGTCGCGCTGGCGCGCATCGTGCTGACCAATCGCGAGCATGTCATGGCGATCGAGCCGCTCGGCAAGGGACTGCTCGGCACCACCTTGCGCTATCCTTACGAGCTGCGTGACGAAAGCGATTTTTTCGACGACATCAAGAGCCCGAAAATATCGAAGGACATGGTCGAACTCGCCGGCCACATCCTCGATACCAAGGCCGCGCATTTCGATCCGTCGAAGTTCAAGGACGACTACGAGACCGCGCTGAAGGCGCTGGTGCGCCGCAAGGCGGCCGGCAAGCCGATCAGGGCGGCGGAGCCCGAAGAGCGGCCGAGCAACGTCGTGAGCCTGATGGACGCGCTGAAGGCGAGCCTGAAAAAGCCTGGGGCGAAGCGAAACGCCAGCGCACCGGCGCGGCAGTCAACTCCGCATCGCCGCTCGGCGAAGACGGCGCGGCGCTCGGCTGCGCGGCGCCGCAGGGCGGGATAGGCAAAGGCTATCTGCCGCTCCACTCGGGCCTCATCCTTGAGACGCATCGCGACATGCGATGCTCTTCAGAGCCTGACTCAAAAGTCCAAGAAATGAGCTGTATCCCCGTCATTGCGAGGAGCGCTTGCGACGAAGCAATCCATTTAGCCCCGTACACCGGCATGGATTGCTTCGCTGCGCTCGCAATGACGTGTTCAAACAGCTCATTTCACGGGTTGCTTGTCGGTCAGGCTCCCAGGACGAGGACGAAATCCCTCGTGGTGAGGAGCGCGGAACGCGCGTCTCGAACCATGAGGCCATCGCTCTTGATCAAACGTGTCAGGAGCGCTTGGACGCGCGCTTCTTCGCCGACTTCTTTGCGCTCTTTCGCGTCTTCGCAGCCGACTTCTTCGAAGACGATCGCGAGGCGGCCTTCTTCGGCACCTTGGCGCCTTCCCGTCGCGCCTCCGACAGGCCGATGGCAATTGCCTGCTTGCGACTCTTGACCTTGCGGCCCGAGCGGCCGCTTTTCAAGGTGCCGGCCTTGCGCTTCTTCATCGCGCGCTCGACGTCTGCGGACGCCTTCTTGGAATATTTTCGTGCCATGCATGCTCTCCCGGTTGCGCCAAGAAAATCCGCGCAGGGGAGGAAAGTTCCGTGCTTGCAACTAATCGCCCGCCCGCAACCGATAGCCGATCCCGGTCTCGGTCAGCACGAATTGCGGACGTTCCGGATCGGCCTCGATCTTCTGCCGGAGTTGCCGCACATAGACCCGCAGGTATTGCGCGTCGGTCAGTTCGTCCCACAATTCCTTCAGCAGGAAGCGGTGGGTGAGAACCTTGCCGGCGTGCTGCACCAGCACCCGCAGCAGGTCATATTCCTTCGGCGACAGCTTCACCTCGCGCTCGCCGACCTTGACGATGCGGCGCACCAGGTCGACCGAGAGATCGCCTGTGCGAAACACCGGGCGTTCCCCCTGCACCTGCAGTTGGTGCCGCAGCGCCGCGCGCAGCCGCGCCAGCAACTCGTCCATGCCGAACGGCTTGGTGATGTAGTCGTCGGCGCCGAGATCCAGCGCCTGGACCTTGCCGGCTTCGTCGCCGCGACTCGACAGCACCACGATCGGCACGCTCTCGTTGCGGCTGCGGATGGTGCGCAGCAACTCGTGCCCCTGGATATCCGGCAGGCCGAGATCGAGAATGACCAGCGCGGGATTTTGCGCGAGAAGTTCCAGCGCCACTTTGCCGCTCGGTGCTTCCAGCATCTCATAGCCCTGGGTCGAAAGCCCCATCCGCAACAATTTGCGGATCGGCGGTTCGTCGTCGATGACCAGCACCTTGATCGGCGGGGCATTCATGCGGCGGTATCCAGCTTGTTCGCGCCAGTCGGCACCGGCATGCGGATGGTGAGCACGGCGCCACTGCGATCGCCGCGGTTGGCGGCGGTGATGCCGCCATGCATTGCCTCGATGAAGCCGCGCGAAATGGCCAGCCCAAGACCGGTGCCCGGCCGGACATGATCGCCCTTCTGCGCCCGATAGAACTTGTCGAAGATGGTTTCGACCTCGTCCGGTGGAATCCCCTCGCCCTCGTCGGCGACCGCGAGCGTGACCTGATTGCCATCCCGATAACTGCGGATCGAAATCGCAGTCTCGGCGGGCGAATACTTCGCCGCATTGTCGAGCAGGTTGAACAGCACCTGCTCGAACAGCACCGCGTCGATCGCCAGCATTGGCAGGTCCGCCGCGAGTTCGAGCGAGACCTTGTGCTGCGCGAGGATCTTGCCACCACGCCGCAGCGCGCTGCCGACGACCTCGCTGACATCGTGCAGCGCCAGGTTCGGCACGATGGCGCCGGATTCGAGCTTGGTCATGTCGAGCAGATTGGCAATGAAGCGGTTGAGCCGCTCGGACTCGTCGATCACCGTTGCCAGCAAGTCGCGCTTCTGCGGCTCAGTCAGGCCGCTGGCGAGATCGCGCATGGTCGATGCGGCGCCCAGCACCGAGGCTAGCGGGGTCTTGAGATCGTGCGAGATCGAGGTCAGCAGCGCCGAACGCAACCGTTCCGACTCGACCGTGCGCTTGACGCGATCCATGTCCTCGACCAGCAGCACCCGCTCGATCGCGAGCGCACCCTGGTCGACCAGAGCATCCAGCAGCCGGCGCTGATCCGGGGTCAGCAGCGGTCCGGTGCGGTCGTTGTCGATGCCGATGACGCCGATCGGCCCGCGCCCGGTCCGCATCGGCAGGAACAGCCGCTTGGCGCCCGGCAGCGTATCGGAGCCGCGCCCGGCCGGCCGGTCATTGCTCCACGCCCAGTTGGCCGCGGCGAGATCGGCCTGATCGAGCTGGTCTTCCGGCGGGTAGCCCGCCTTGACCGTCAACACGCCGTCTTCGGGCAACAGCAGCACCACGCGCACCTTCAGCATCAGCGCGGTCTGATAGGCGGTGGCCCACAGCACGTCGTCGAGCGTCGCCGTGCTCGCGAGCTTCCTGCTGAAGGCGTAGAGCTGTTCCGTGCTCCTGATTCGCCCGATCGCAGCGTCGGCCTGGGTGCGGACGCGCGCCGCGACGTTCGACACCAGAATCGCGACCAGCATGAAAAGCAGGAACGCCGCGATGTTGGTCGGATCGGTAATGGTGAAGGTATAGATCGGCGGCAGAAAGAAGAAATTATAGCAGAGCGACGCCGCGACCGTGGCCAACAGCGAAGGCCACAGGCCGAAACGGACGGCAACCGCGACCACCGCGGTCAGCAGCACGAGGTCGACGTTTTCGATGCCGAACCATGGCTGGATCAGTTCGGCCGCGCCGAGCCCGACGGTCACGATCAGGAGCGCCTTCAGATAGGGCTTGGGATCGAAGGGTTCGGACCGCGCCGCCGTCTGCACCGCGGACTTGGCAGCGGGCCCACCGCGCTGTTCGTCGCCGGGGACCACGTGGACGCTGATATTGCCGGCTCGCCGCACCAGGTCGTGCACCACCGAGCCGCGCGTGAGTTCGAACCACCAGGAGCGGGTCGACTTGCCGACGATGATCTGGGTGACGTTATTGGCGTGCGCGAAGTTGACGATGTCGTCGGCGATGCGGCGTCCGACGCCGGGAATGGTGAGCGCCTCGCCTCCCAGCGCCTCGGCCAGCCGCAACGTATCGGCAAGCCGATCGCGCTGCTCGTCGGTCAATCGCAGGCTGCGCCGCGTCTCGATCGAGATCGCCGTCCACGGCGCGTGCAGGCGGTCCGCCAGCCGCTTGGCGTAGCGCACGAGGCCCGCGGCGCGCAGGTCCTCGCTGACGCTGACCAGCACCCGCTCGCCCGCGGCCCAGGGGCCGGCGATGGCATTGGCCTGCATGTGAGTGAGGAGCTGCTCGTCGACGCGCTCGGCGGTGCGGCGCAGCGCCAGTTCGCGCAGCGCGGTCAGATTGCCCGGCGAGAAATAGTGCTCGAGCGCCCGCTCGGCCTGCTTGGGCACATAGACCTTGCCCTCCTTCAGACGCTGGATCAGATCATCGGGCGTCAGGTCGATCAGTTCGATCGCGTCGGCGCGATCGAAGATCTTGTCCGGCACGGTCTCGCGCACCCGGACATGCGTGATCTGCGCGACCACGTCGTTGAGGCTTTCGATGTGCTGGATGTTGACCGCAGTATAGACGTCAATCCCGTGCGAGAGCAATTCCTCGACGTCGAGATAACGCTTGGGATGGCGGCTGCCGGGCGCGTTGGTGTGGGCCAGCTCATCGACCAGCGCGATCTGCGGATGACGTGCGATCAGCGCATCGAGATCCATTTCCTCGAGAACCTGATCCTTGTATGCGAGCCGCTTGCGCGGGAGGATGTCCAGGCCATGCAGCAGCGCCTCCGTCTCCGCCCGCCCGTGGGTCTCGACCACGCCAACCACGACATCGGCGCCGGCCTTGCGTTTGGCGTGCGCGCTCTGCAGCATCTCGTAGGTCTTGCCGACGCCGGGAGCAGCGCCGACGAAGATCTTGAGCCGGCCGGCGCGGCTGTCCTCGCGCCGGGCGGCTTCCAGCAGAGCTTCCGGGAGGGGGCGTTGTTCGGGATCGCGGCGCTGTTGGGCCATTGCCGCATTATAGCTGCGGCGTGATGACGGGCCTAGTCACCATCATTTCTTCACAGACCCATCGAGTGCCAGATTGAGCGCCAGCACGTTGATACGGGGCTCACCGATCAACCCGCCGAGCCGGCCTTCGGTGTGCTGGGCTACCAGCTGGCGCACCTGCTCGACCGGCAGACTCCGCGCCTTCGCAACGCGCGGTACCTGAAAAAGCGCCGCCTCCGGCGAAATATCGGGATCGAGCCCCGAGGCCGAGGTGGTGACGAGATCGACCGGAACGGACGCGTCCGGATTCTCCGCCTTGAGCTTCTCCACATCGTCCTTGATGCGGTCGTTGAGGGCCTTGCTGGTCGGGCCGAGATTGGAGCCGCCGGAATTGGCGGCGTTATAGGGGGCTGACACGGTCCTGGTGGAATCGGCCGGGTCCGGCGCCGTCGTCGCCGAGGGCCGGCCGTGGAAATATCTGTCGTTCTTGAACTCCTGGCCGATCAGGGCCGAGCCCATGACCTTGCCATCTCTCTCAATCAGGCTGCCTTCCGCCTGTTTCGGGAAGATGGTACCGGCAAGCACGGTCATGGCGAGCGGATAGGCCAGCCCGGTAATCAGCGTGAGCGCGAGCAGAAGAACGATGGCCGGACGGATTTCGCGAAGCATGTGTGTCTCCTAAGAGTTCTCCGTCATTGCGAGGAGCGAAGCGACGAAGCAATCCAGTCTTTCTGTGGTTCTCTGGATTGCTTCGCGGCGCTCGCAATGACGGCTAATGTCAAGCCAGGTGCAAAGCGGCAACGACGAGGTCGATGACCTTGATGCCGATGAAGGGAATGATGATGCCGCCCAGACCATAGATCATCAGGTTACGGCGCAGCAGGGCGCCGGCGCCGACCGCGCGATAGGCGACGCCTTTCAGGGCCAGCGGGATCAGCGCGATGATGATCAGCGCGTTGAAGATGATCGCCGACAGGATCGCGCTCTGCGGGCTCGCCAGATGCATGACGTTGAGCACGTCGAGCTGCGGATAGAAGGCGAGGAACATCGCCGGGATGATCGCGAAATACTTCGCGACGTCGTTGGCGATCGAGAACGTCGTCAGCGCGCCGCGCGTCATCAACAGCTGCTTGCCGATCTCGACCACCTCGATCAGCTTGGTCGGGTTGGAGTCGAGGTCGACCATGTTGCCGGCCTCGCGCGCGGCCTGCGTGCCGGTGTTCATGGCAACGCCGACATCGGCTTGCGCGAGCGCCGGCGCGTCATTGGTGCCGTCGCCGCACATCGCCACCAGCTTGCCCTTGGCCTGCTCGTCACGGATCAGCTTGAGCTTGTCCTCGGGCGTCGCCTGCGCCAGGAAGTCGTCGACGCCGGCCTCCGCGGCAATCGCCGCCGCCGCCATCGGGTTGTCGCCCGTGATCATCACGGTGCGAATGCCCATGCGGCGCAGTTCGGCGAAGCGCTCGCGGATACCGCCCTTGACGATGTCCTTGAGCTGCACCACGCCGAGCAGGCGGCCGTCCCTGGCGACCGCCAGCGGCGTGCCGCCGGCTTTCGCAATCTCATCGGAGATCGCCTGGATCTCGCGCGCCACCTCGCTGGTCGGCGCGGGCTGCATGGCGCGGGCGACCGCCCCGGTCGAGACAGGGTACGACGCGCCGCCGACGTAATTAAGCATGGCGTCGACCGCGCCCTTGCGCACCGAGGAGCCGCCGGCATCGACGCCGCTCATGCGGGTCTGCGCCGTGAAGGGAATGAAGGTGGCGCCAAGCTCGGCCATGTCGCGGCCGCGGATGCCGTATTTCTCCTTGGCCAGCACGACGATGGAGCGGCCTTCCGGCGTTTCGTCGGCGAGCGACGCCAGTTGCGCTGCGTCCGCGAGGTCCTGTTCGGTGACGCCGCGCACCGGACGGAACGCGGTCGCTTGACGGTTGCCAAGCGTGATGGTGCCGGTCTTGTCCAGCAGCAGGGTATCGACGTCGCCGGCGGCCTCGACCGCGCGGCCCGACATCGCCAGCACGTTGAAGCGCACCAGGCGGTCCATGCCGGCGATACCGATCGCCGACAATAGCGCGCCGATCGTGGTCGGAATGAGCGTCACGAACAATGCGACCAGCACCACCACCGAGATCGAGCCGCCGGCATAGGCGGCATAGCTCGGGATGGTCACGGTCGCGAACACGAAGATGATCGTGAGGCCGGCGAGCAGAATGTTGAGCGCGATCTCGTTCGGCGTCTTCTGCCGCTCGGCGCCTTCCACCAGCTTGATCATGCGGTCGATGAAGGTCGAACCCTGCGCCGCCGTGATACGGACCCGGATCCAGTCGGACAGCACCTGGGTGCCGCCGGTCACCGCCGAGCGGTCGCCGCCGGATTCGCGAATGACCGGCGCGGACTCGCCGGTGATCGCCGCCTCGTTGACCGAGGCCACGCCCTCGATCACCTCGCCGTCGGAGGGAATGTTGTCGCCGGCTTCGACCAGAACGACATCGCCGACCACGAGATTGGTGCCCGACACCAGCCGATAGGTCTTGTCGGAGCCGATCAGCAGCTTGGCCTGGCTCTCGGTCCGGGTCTTGCGCAGCGATTCCGCTTGCGCCTTACCGCGGCCTTCAGCGACCGCTTCGGCGAAATTAGCGAACAGCACCGTGAACCACAGCCACAGGATGATCTGGAAGGTGAAGGCGAGCCCCGCGCCACCGGTCACGAGATCGCGCAGGAAGATCACCGTGGTCAGCGCGGCCACCACTTCGACCACGAACATCACGGGGTTCCTGATCATCAGCCGCGGATCGAGCTTGGCGAAGGAGGCCCGGATCGCAGGCACGACGATCTTCGGATCGAGCATCGCCGACACCGGCTGCCGCTTGTTCAGTTTTTCGACGACTTCCATGGACGTGTCTCCGAGATGAACTCGATCAGAACAGGGTGTTGGCGGTCATGGCGAGGTGCTCGACGATCGGCCCGAGCGCCAGCGCCGGGAAGAAGGTCAGTCCGCCGATGATCAGGATCACGCCGACGACGAGGCCGACGAACAGGCCTCCGGTCGTCGGCAGCGTGCCGGCCGACGGCGGGATCGATTTCTTGGCCGCCAGCGAACCTGCCATCGCCATCGCCGGCACGATCATGAAGAAGCGGCCCACGAACATCGAACTCGCCAAAGTCAGATTGTAGAAGAAGGTATTGCCGCTGAGGCCGGCGAAGGCCGAGCCGTTATTGCCGGTCGCCGAGGTGAAGGCATAGAGCACCTCGGTGAACCCGTGCGGACCGGCGTTCGCCATCGACGCGAGCGCGGACGGCAGCACCACCGCGACCGAGGTCCAGCCGAGATACATCAAGGGCAGCACCAGGATCGCGAGCATCGCCATCTTGACCTCGCGCGCCTCGATCTTCTTGCCGACATATTCCGGCGTGCGGCCGACCATGAGTCCCGCCACGAAGATCGTGAGCACGACGAATAGGAGCATGCCATAGAGTCCGGCGCCGACGCCGCCGACGATGATCTCGCCTAGTTGCATGTTGATCAGCGGGATCATGCCGCCGAGCGCGGTGAACGAGTCATGCATGGCGTTGACCGCGCCGCAGGAGGCCGCCGTGGTAATGACGGCGAACAGCGAAGAGGCGACGATGCCGAAGCGCACTTCCTTGCCCTCCATGTTACCGCCCGTAAGCCCCAGCGCCTGCAGCGCGGTGGTCCCGTTCGCCTCCGCCCAATAGGTGACGGCGACGCCGGCCAGGAACAGCACGCCCATCACCGCCAGGATCGCCCAGCCCTGCTTCTGGTTGCCGACCATGCGGCCGAACACGTTGGTGAGCGCCGCGCCGAGCGCGAAGATCGAGATCATCTGCACGAAGTTCGACAACGCGGTGGGATTCTCGAACGGATGCGCGGCGTTGGCGTTGAAGAAACCGCCGCCATTGGTGCCCAGCATCTTGATCGCGACCTGCGAGGCGACCGGACCGACCGCGATGGTCTGCTTGGCGCCCTCGAGCGTGGTGGCCTCGACATAGGCGCCAAGCGTCTGCGGGATGCCCTGCCATACCAGGAACAGGGTATAGACGATGCAGATCGGCAGCAGGACGTAGAGCGTGCAGCGCGTGACGTCGACCCAGAAATTGCCGATGGTGCGCATCGAGGCGCGGGAAAAGCCACGGATCAGCGCGACCGCGAGCGCGATGCCGGTCGCGGCCGACAGGAAGTTCTGATGCGTCAGGCCGAGCATCTGCACCAGATACGAGACCGTGCTCTCGCCGCCGTAGTTCTGCCAGTTGGTGTTGGTGATGAAGCTGATCGCCGTGTTGAAGGACAGGTCCTCAGACACCGCTGACTGCCCGGCCGGGTTGAACGGCAGCACCGCCTGCAGTCGCATCACGGCATAGATGATGAGGAAGCCGCCGACATGAAACAGCAGCATGGCGACCGTGTAGGTGAGCCAGTGCTGCTCGCGCTTCTCATCAACGCCGCTGATCCAGTACAGCCCGGCCTCGACCGGGCGCAACACCGGCGACAGGAACGTGCGCTCGCCGTTGAAGACGCGCGTCATGTACCAGCCGAGCGGCTTGGCCAGCGCGACGATGATGGCACAATACAGAATGATTTGAATCCAGCCGATGGCGGTCATATCAGTGAACCTTGGCAGTGAACCTGTGGAATGTGCGATGAAGTGCGCAGGGTCGGCGGTCAGAACCGCTCGGGCCGCAGCAGCGCGTAGGTCAGGTAGAACAGCAGGCCAAGCGACACGAGGCCGGCGAGCGAGTAGTCGAAGATCATGACGCGTCCTCCTCAGAGCCGTTCGCAGGCGTAGGCATAGCCTATGCCCGCAGCGAAGAAGCCGAGGCCGAGGGCCAGCATGACGACATCCCACATGAGAATTCTCCAGTCGCGTTCGTTGCCGGCAACGTCATCCGCGCGTTGGCGATAAGACCGGTTACGGTGGATCAACCGGGACTCGGATCGCAGGTCCGGCCTTGCCCGTATCGGTGGCCGTGACATGCCACTCGGCGCATAGGTTTTCGAGATCATCCCGACGGCGACGTTATAGGAATCTCATAAAGGCGCCCGGCCCTGACGAGACCAGCGCCGTGGCATTTATGACGTTCCTATATTTGCGCTGCGGTCCCCGTCTCGTTTTCAAATGTGTCCCGATCCATGTTGCGGGGCATCTGCCAGACGCGGCTCGGCCCACGCGAGAGATCACCATGCGACTTCAAATCCTCCAACTTGACCCAGCAGGTTTCAGTGAGCGGCTCAGCGACGCGACTGCCGTCACGCCGAAGCTGATGTCGGACCTCATTGCCACGGCGTGCCGCCGTTTCCCGTCGCTCGGAGCGAGCGAAACCACGGCACGAATCAAGGATCTGATCCAGCTTCGCGCCTGGACCGATGCGGCGCTGGCGCTGGTCGACCTCGAGTTGCCCTTCTGGAAGGTCCGTCGGATCGCCTATGACGAGGGTGAATGGTATTGTGCGTTGTCACGCGAGCGCGAATTGCCCGACTGGCTCGACCGCTCGGTTGAAGCCCGGCACGCAGACCTCGCACTCGCGATACTGAGCGCGTTCATCGAGGCGCTGCAGATCAGTTCTCCGTCAATCCAGACCAGCGTCCCTGTGGTGGTGCCGCATTGCGACGAGCTTTACGAAAGCGTCAATCCAGATCGCTTCGGGTAAGGCCATCGTGATCGAGTGTCCCGGTCGGAAGCATCGAGACTAAACTCTTAGAACGATTCTAACGGATTGTTATTGTTCCATTTTCCATTCCGGGATTTACCTGAGCTGAGATCGATATGGTTCGAAACAGGCGGCGGCCTCGGAGCCCGCGCCGCTGATATCGGGAATAGATATGAAGCTCAAACTTATGACTTTGTTTCTTTTCGCAGCAACCTTTGGAAGCCCGAGGACGGCATGGGGCGGTCATTCCGCTTGCGGCTGGATTTCCACCGCGGATGTTGATCCGCAGGCTTTCCTTGCCGGACCGGCATGATGCGACCGGGACATTCCAGTGACAGCCGCGCGGCCTCCTCGGTTGCGGTTGGTGACGATCGATAACAGGGACGAGGCTTCGACCGTCCACCACAGCTGCATCCTTGGCGAACGGCGCCCGGCATGACGTCATGTCCCGGCTCGGCCCGCTTTTTGGAAAGCAAATGAATGGTGGGGTCCTTCAAGCCCGCAACGGAAATTGCAGGGCCGCGAGGCCCATCAAGGATGAAGTGGAAAACCGATGAAATGGACCCCCTTTCTGGCCGCGCCTGCAGCCATCATGCTGATCGCTCCCGCCGGCGCAAAGGTCTATCTCACTGTCGAACAGACGCAGCAGGCGGTCTTTCCAGGCGCCGCCTTCTCGCCGGCCGGACCACCCGGAGTGTTCCGCGCATCCACCGGCGGATACCTCATCATCGATCGTGTCATCGGCAAGCACGAGTACATCAAATTTGCCGTGGGCATCAACGCGAACGGAACGATCAAGCAGATCGAGATTCTCGAATACAGCGAGTCGTACGGCTATGAGGTGCGGGAGGCGGACTGGCGCGCGCAATTTGCCGGGAAGAGCGCAACGTCGGCCCTGCAGTTGAACGCCGATATCAACAACATCAGTGGCGCGACGCTGTCGTCGAGGCATCTGACCGAGGGCGTCAAGCGCATCATGATGATGTACCAGAGCAGCCTGAAGGGTCGATGATCATGCGGCGCGTACGTCCCCTGCTTGGCACCTATGTCGACATCGCAGCGAACGGTGGTGCCGATCCGGTCCTCGCACGAGCGGTCAATGCCGCGTTCGAGGCGGTTGCGCGCGTGCATCGCCTGATGAGCTTCCATGATCCGGACAGCGATGTCGCGCGGCTCAACCGTCGCGCCGCTGACGAGCCGGTCACGGTGGATCGCTGGACCGCGACGGTCTTGCGCCAGGCTCGGCGACTATTTGAAGCAACCGACGGCCTGTTCGACTGCGCGGTCGGCCATGAATTGATGCAGCGCGGCCTGTTGCCGTCGCAAGACCTCGACCATGTCGAGAGCGGGAGATTTTCGGCGGTGGAATTGCTGCCGGACAACCGGGTCAGGTTTTCGGCAAGGATCGCGATCGATCTCGGCGGCATCGCGAAGGGTTTCGCGGTCGACCGCGCCATCGCCACCTTGCGCGGCTATGGCGTGCGCGACGCCGTAGTGAATGCCGGCGGCGACATGCGGGTGATGGGGGAAACGGCACGGCCGATTCACATTCGCTGTCCGGCCGACTATCCTTTCCTCGTCCCCGCAGGCCTGCTGCAGAATGGTGCGGTGGCAACGTCGAGTGCGATGGCAACGGTCGCCAGGAACTCCGCGCGACCAACTGCGAGCTCCGCGTCGACGCGATCCGGGGCGACAGGCATCGATCGCAAGGCCTATTCGGTGGTCGCTCCGACCTGCCTGATCGCCGATGCGCTGACCAAAGTCCTGGTTCAGGTCGGCGATATTGATGCCGGTTATTTCGGGCATTTCGGTGCCAGCGCCTTCATCACGTCCGCAGTCGCGGCCGATGACAGGGCGGCCTGAGCCATGCGTCTGGGATTCTGGCAAAGAACTGCGGTGTTCGTGGCGACGGCAGTCGTCGGGGTGAGCGGCCTGCTCTGGCTTATCCTGCACGACATGATCGACGGGGAGTCCGGAGACGCCACGCACGTCTTGCTGATCCTGCACGGCGTCTCATCCTACGCCATCCTCGTCGTCATCGGCTCGTTGCTGCCGCGTCATGTCCGGTCAGGATGGGTGCGTCGGCGCAACATGGTGACCGGGCTCACGGTCACGGTGGTAATGGCCGTTCTCGCCGCCACCGGGCTTGGGCTCTATTACGGCGGCGAGGATCTGCACGCCCCGGTCAAGTGGCTGCACGTGGTCTTCGGACTCGGCTGTTTCGCGCTGTTTCCGGTGCATGCGTTCATCGCCGCCAGATCACAGCGGTCAAGCGAATCCGCCACCGCCGACCAAGGCGCGGCACCGCCACCCGAATTGGCCGCGGGCCCGGGCTGACGACAAACGTCCAGCCCTCACATGTCCCGCAGGCCGGCGAACAGCGGTGCGAATGTAGAATCCGAATCGTAGAAAACCGGAGGCTGACCCACCGGCGCGGCGACGGTGATGTCGCGGCCTCCCGCGAACGTCTGCCCGGTCCAGGCATGAACCCAGGTCGTGCCTTGCGGCAGATAGAGTTGTCGCTCGATCTGCGCAGCCTGCCAGACCGGCGCCACCAGCACATCAGGGCCATGGAGATAACTGTCCTGGATGGCATAGGTCCGCCTGTCGGCCTCGTGATGTAGGAACAGCGGGCGCTGCACCGGCAGCCCGCGGCGCACGGCCTCGTCTGACAACGACTTCAGATAGGGCGCGAGGTGGACATAGATCCGCGTCATCCGGGCGAAATGCGACAGCACCGCCGCGTCGTCGTCGAACTGCACATTGTCGCGCGGCCGGTTGCCTTCATGGCTGCGCATCACGGGCGTGAACGCTGCCATCTCCGCCCAGCGCATCAGGAGTTCCGCCGTGCGCACATTGCCGAACAGGCTGGTGTAGCCGCCGATGTCGGAATGGTGATAGGCGTTGCCGAGTAAACCCGACGACAGCGCGGCGCAGATCACCGTCACCAATCCGTCGTGGCGCGAGAAATCGACCGACTGATCGCCCGCCCACAGCAGCGGGCAATGCTTCTGCACGCCGGTGAAGCCGGAGCGCATGAAAAACAATGTGTCGCCGGTCTTGCCGCGGCTTGCCACCGCGCGGGCGTTGACCTCGGCCCACAGCGTCGGCCAGAGATTGTGCATGAGCTTCGCATCGACACCGTTGGCCAGATGCACGTCGGTCGGCAGATACTCGCCGAAATCGGCCATCCAGCCGGATAGCCCGTAATCGAGCATGTTGACGCCAATGATCTGCTCGGCGAACCATGCGGCCGCGTCAGCATTGGTGAAGTCGACCGTCCCGCATCGAAACTCGCCGAAATCGACCAGCGCGACTGCTCCGGATGCATCGGTGACGAAATATCCCGCCGCCTCCGCCACCTTGAACAGCGATCCGTCGTTGCAGAGATAGGGATTGACATAGCCGAGGAAGCGGATGCCATCGCGGTTGAGTTCGGCGATGCGCTGGCGAAGGCCTGGATAACGGGATTCGCTGGCGCGCCAGTCCCAGAACAGCCGTGCCCCGAATGTGGTCTGACGAATGCCGACCCAATCCTCGCACCAGAGGCCCGACACCCTGACGCCGGCCTCACGCATTCTCTCGAGGCGCGTGAACGAATTCGCGCCATCCTTGAGACCGATGATGGCGCCGTTATAGACCCATTCCGGCAACGGCGGCTGGCGCCCGAAGCGGCTGGACAGGATTTCGACCAGTTCGACGAAGGACGGCGCCGCGAACAGTTCGATCCGCTCCGGAATCGCCCAGACCTCGATTTCGTGGTAGGCGCGCTCGCGAAAATCGAACACGGCATAGGCCGATGTCTCGACATGCAGCGCGTAGCGGGTCGACGAGAGATAGGTCGGCTGCGGATAGTAGGTGGTGTGGTAGTCACCGCCGGCCTTGCCGACGACATCCGCCTTGAAGGTGATCTCGGTGGTCTTGTCGCGACCGACGCCGGGCTCGGAGCTCCACAGCGGAAAGCGCCGGCCGCGCAGGTCGAAATAGGAAAACTGCTCGCCGCCGCCCCAGACATGTTCGTCCGGATCGGCCGCGATACGGATCCAGACCCGGTTGATCGATGCGTCCGGAGTCTCGATCGCGAGCGACGCGGCATCCGCATCGACAGTCAGGATCAGGCGAGGCTCGAGTCCTTCGCCGGCAGCGAGCAGGATGCGCTGTCCGTCGACCACGGCATGAGCGAGCGGGCAGCGCTCGACGAGGCGGTCCTCGATCTCGAAATGACCAAGATGCATCTCGATGCGATCCTGTCCACGCCCGACGAAGACGCAAGGCGCTGTTGTGTCGTGTCTCAGGATCGTCCGACCGCCGAGCGACAGCGTGAAGCCGCTGGTGTTCGCCTCAAGCTTCATCAAATTCATCGTCCTGGTACTGCGTTTCCGAGGTTCTAATCTCTGAATGCGTCATTGCGAGGAGCCCTTGCGACGAAGCAATCCAGCTCTGCGCACGGGGCTAAATGGATTGCTTCGTCGCAAGGGCTCCTCGCAATGACGTGGGAAACAGCTCTATCTCATGGGCTACATTTCAAGTCGGCCTCTGAGGAGCATCGCGCAAGCGATTCGTCTCGAAGGATGAGATCGGAGAGCCTGGAAACATCAGGTTTCATGGACGCGATCAACTAGCTTATCCCGGCATCGACGATGAAGTTCGCGGCGGTGCAGCCAGCGCTTTCGTCGGAGCCGAGGAAAAGCGCCATGCGCGCCACGTGACCGGCATCAAGCCGAAACTTCAGCGCCTGCCGCTCGAGGTACAGCTGGCTCTGCTCCGGCGTGGCCCAGAGCCGGGTTTGTCGTTCGGTGACGATCGCGCCGGGCACGATACAATTGACGCGGATCCCGGACGGCCCGAGTTCGCGGGCGAGCGTCCTGGTCATGCCGTTGATCGCGGCCTTGGCCGCGGTGTAGCCGACCATGCCGGGTACGCCGCGCATCCACGAACTCGACCCGAACATGATGATCGACCCGCACTTGGCTGCGATCATCCGCGGGCTCACGGCCTGGGTCGCGAAGAACTGATGGTCGAGGTTGAGCGCCAGGGTGCGGCGCCATGCCTCCGGCTCGACATCGGCCATCGCATGCCGATCGTCCTTGGCGGCATTGTTGACCAGCACGGCGATCGCCCCGTGCCGGTCTTCGATCTTGGCGATTGCAGCCCGCAGCGCCGCAATGTCGGTGGCGTCGCAGGCGACAAACTCGGCACCGGTCGCAGCTGCCGTCGCCGCACCGGCCGCCTCGTCGATATCGATGAAGGACACGATGGACCCCTGCGCCGCAAAGGCCTTGACCATCTCGGCTCCAATGCCGGAGGCGCCGCCGGTAATCAGCACATTGCGCCGCTCCAGCGAGGCGTAGCGAACCGTATGATAGGCCGTGGATGCTTCAGGTGTTTGGGCCATGACGATTGCTCTTGTTTTGCGGGATCAAAGCGATCCATGTGATTTGGCGTGACACTCGGGATTGCGCGGGCACAGAGCCTCCGTCATCACCCCGCAGCGGGGCGTGTCAACCACGGCTCCGCGCCCGGATCGATTGCAGGCTGGCCACCGATGGCCTCGATCCTGACCTGACCATAGGGTGGACAATAGTGTCCGGCTGAGGTCGCCGACAGTTGCGAGCGACCTTGCGCGTCGGTCGTCAGCGTGACGCTCAGCAGTCGTCCGGCGCCCTGATGCCAATCGGGCGTAACGCCGTCATCGTCGTAAAGTTCGGCGACTGAGACGGCCGCCTGCCGGTGCGCGAACACGCGCAGGCGGCGGACCACGTCCTGCCGCGGATCGATCGCGTCCAGCTTGTCCGACACCGCGATCATGCTGCCGCCGGCCGCAAACAGCGGGATGTGCCCAAGCGGGGCATCCGTCGTGATCTCCTGACCGCCGGCAAACCACTGGCCGGAATGGAAATCGTACCAGCCATGCGGATGCTCCGGCAGGTAGACAGAGCGGGCCGTCGCGCCCTGGTCGAGCACCGGCGCAACCAGCAGGCCTTCGCCGAGCAGTAACGAATCCTGGTCGGCCCTCGCCCGCGCATCATCCGGAAAATCCATGCCCAAGGGGCGCACCGGCGGCACATGCGCGACCGCAGCGCGGTGCATGGCCGCGTAGATGTGCGGCATCAGCCGATAGCGCAGCGCGTAGGCCTCGTGCACCTGGGGCAGGGAATCGGGATACATCCAGGGCAGCGTCACGATGCCGGTGGTCTTCCAGGAATTCATCACGAAGCGCGGCCACAGCGCGCAGAACTCGACGAAGCGGCAGAGCAGCTCCGGCTCAGGCGTCGGCCCATGGAAGCCGCCGACGTCGTGGCCGATGTTGAACAGGCCCGACAGGCTCATGCCGAGACCCTGACGCAAATTCCAGCGCAGCGTCTTCCAGTCGGTAAGGTTATCACCGGACCAGGTCTGGCCGTAGCGGCCAATGCCCGGTCCGCCGGCGCGGCTGATGACGTAGGGGCGTTCATTCGGCCGCTGCGCGATCTGGGTCTCGCGCGAGAGCTTGCTCATCAGTTGCGCCTGCACCGGACGGGCCAGCGCCTGCGGAAACGGACGACCGAAGCCGTGGCAGACGGCATCCTCGTCCCAGATCTCGAACTCGTTGTTGTCGTTCCACGCGGTGACGATGCCGAAATCCAGCAACGTCGTCTTCAGCCCGTTGCGCCACCAGTCCAGTCCCGCCGGGTTGGTGAAATCGAGGTGAAAGCCGAGGCCGTCCCAGAATTGCGCCAGGGCCGGCGCGCCGGTCGAGGCATCCTTCACCAGGATGCCCTTGTCCATGGCATCGGCGAGTTTGGGATGATCGTCGAGCAGGCAGGGTTTCAGGTTGGCGACCGGGCGCATGCCCGCATCGCTCAGGCGCTTCATGGTCGCGGCCGGATCCGGAAACTTGTCGTGGTTCCAGTTGAAGCAATAGCGCCGCGCGCCGATCGACGAATAGCCCGAACCGAAGTGAAAACTGTCGCAGGGAATGGCGTGCCGCCGGCATTCGGTAATGAAGGCCGTGACCCGCGCGTCGGCGTCGGGTGCATCCGCGATGCTCATCGAGGTGATGCCGAAGCCGAGCGACCATTGCGGCGGGAAGTGCTGCCCGCCGGTCATCCAGGTGTAGCGCGCCACCACATCGCGCATGCTGGGACCTGCAATGAAATAGTAATCGAGGTCGCCGTCATCGGCCCGGTAGCTGCGGAACAGGCCGTGATAATTGTCGATGGTCGCGCCGAAATCGACCTCGCCGGTCGCCAGATTGTCGTAGAACAGGCCGTAGCTCGGCCCGCCCTGACGATCGACGACATAGAACGGGATGATCTTGTAGAGCGGATCGCTGGTCTCCGCGTCGAAACCACAGGGGTCGACGGCGTCGAGCCGGTAGCGATGGCCGGTGCGATCGTAGGGACCGGCCTTGTCGCCGAGCCCGTGATGGCTTTCAGCCCCGTCGCGCGCCATGAAATGCGCGATCTGTCCGGTCTTGCGCGAAACCATATAGGCCTGCGTCGGCCGGTCCCGGGCAAAGGCTGTGGAACGTCCCACCTCATGCCAATCGATCCCGAACGGCGCCAGCCGTACCACCGCGACCAGCGCTGCGGTCGCGATCACGACCCTGCCCTCGTCCTCGCTGAGAGTGAAATCCGGGCACGAGAAGCCGGTGAGGTCGGCCCGCGCGCGCCCCTCGAACGGAGGCTCGAGTCCTTCAGGCGCAAGCGACCAGGTGCGGTCGAGCTTCCAGCCGTCCTTGCGCAACATCGTGACGCGAATGATCGCAGGCTCCAGCACGGTCAGGGTGATGGACGTGTCGACATCGCCCGCAAAATCGACCCGTGAGCCGTCGCGTCCGATCAGACGCGCGGTGGTGACAGCCTTCATGAACAAACTCCGGTGTTAGGCAAACAGATCGACGTCAGGGCCTGACCGATGAAGTAGCCATCGAAGTCAGGTGTTTGAATGCGTCATTGCGAGCGCAGCGAAGCAATCCAGCTCTACGCACGGGGCTAGATGGATTGCTTCGTCGCAAGGGCTCCTCGCAATGACGGGGAAACAGCACGATGTCATGGCCTACATTTCGAGTCAGGACCGCTGCGCGGCGTCGTGGCCATGGCGCAGCGCAAGTCCCTGGGCGTCGAACAGGTGCAGACGCTCTTGCGGAAAACTCAGCCTGACGCGATCGCCACGCGTTTTCATGTGCTGGCCCGCCTGACGCACCGTGAGCTGCTCGAGCTTCGCAGCCGAGCAATACAGGTAGGTCTCGCCGCCGAGTTGTTCGGCGAACTCGACCACGGCCTCGCAATCGGCGGGACCGTCAGATGCGAGTTCGCAATGCTCAGGCCGGATGCCAATGGTCACGGTATCGCCGGCGGCAACACCTCCGATCGCGCCGTCGAGCACGAGGGTGTTGCCCTCGCCGAAGGCAAGCCTGGTGCCGCCCGCATCCATCGCGATGACTTCGGCCGGGAGCGCGTTCATCTTTGGCGAACCAATGAAGGTGGCGACGAACAGATTGTTAGGCCGGTTATAGAGATCGAGCGGTGCGCCGACCTGCTCGATGCGCCCCGATCGCAACACGACGATGCGGCTCGCCAGCGTCATCGCCTCGACCTGGTCATGGGTCACATAGATCATGGTGCCGCCGATCTCGGCATGCAGGCCCGCGAGCTCCTTGCGCATGGCGACGCGCAGTTCGGCGTCGAGATTGGACAACGGCTCGTCGAACAGGAAGATCTTCGGGTCGCGGACGATGGCCCGACCGATGGCGACGCGCTGGCGCTGACCGCCGGACAGCGCCTTCGGCTTGCGGTCGAGATAGTCGTCAAGCCGCAGCATCGCCGCCGCGCGGGTCACCCGCTGTTCGATTTCGGCGCGCGGCAGCCCGGCATTCTCGAGCCCGAACGCCATGTTCTTGTAGACGCTCATATGCGGGTACAGCGCGTAGGACTGGAACACCATCGCAAGACCCCGGTCCGAGGCCGGCACGCCCGTGACGTTCTTGCCGTCCATGACGATCTCGCCCGACGTCGGCTGCTCCAGGCCGGCGATCAGCCGCAGCAGGGTCGACTTGCCGCAGCCGGAAGGGCCGACGAACACCACGAACTCGCGATCGCCGACCTCGAGATCGATGCCGTGGATGATCTGCAGCGAACCGAACGACTTGGTGACTGATTGCAGGGCGAGATGCGCCATGGTGCGGTGGTCCGTCTATTTCACGCCGGTATTGGCGATGCCGGCGACGATGAAGCGCTGCAGGAACACGAACACGACCGCGATCGGCAGCAGCGTGATCACGGTCATCGCCAGCAGATAGTTCCATTGCGTCTGCAGTTCGCCCTGGAAGGCGTTCAGTCCAATCTGCAGCGTGTAGCTCTCGCTCTTCGACAGCACCGCCAGCGGCCAGAGAAACTCGTTCCAGCGCCACATCACCGAGAAGATCGCGAGCACGGCCAGCGCCGGCAGCGACAGCGGCAGCACGATGCGGGCGTAGATCTGCCATTCCGAGGCCTTGTCCATCCGCGCCGCCTCGATCAGGTCACGCGGCAAGGTCAGCATGTATTGCCGCAGCAGGAACACCCCCGTTGGCGTCGCGGCGCCCGGCAGGATCACCGCCCAGAGATTGTTGACGAGGCCGAGCCAGGTGATCACCAGATAGACCGGCACCAGGATGATGGTGATCGGGATCATCAGCGTGCCGATGATGCCGACCATCGCAGCGTTGCGGCCCGGAAACTCGTAGATCGACAGCGCATAGGCCGCCATCGAATTGATCAACAGCGTGATCAGCGTGGCGACCACGGTGACGAACACCGAATTGCCGAGATAGCGCATGAAGTCGAATTGCCTCAGCGGTTCGGTATAGTTGGACCAGGCGAACGCCGTCTCGCGCAGCGGGATTCGCTTGTCGAGGGCGACCCTTATGATCTTCGTCGGCTCCGCCGGATCGATCATCTGCGCCTGCAGCCCGATCCGGCGCGCCTGCGCCAGGACCCGGGTCGATCCGTCCTCCAGGGTGACGTTGAACAGCGGCAGCGGCTTGTCGTAGCCTGATACGCTGACTTCCTTCTGGCTGGTCGGCAGCAGGCTCGGCGGAAATTCGAGCAGGCCTGCCTGGGTCTTGAACGACGACAGGCCGAGCCACAGCACCGGGCCGAACATCAGCACCACGCCGAGCAGCAGATAGGCGTAGGATGCAAGGTCGGTCCAATGCAGCCGGCCGCGGCCGCGCCGCAACGTCAACGCGGTGGCGATGCTCATGCGCCCGCCTTTCTGCGGCTGAAGCCGAGTTGCAGCAGGGTCAGCACGAACAGCACCACGCCCAGCACCACGGACGCAGCCGCGGCAAGTCCGAAATTCTGCGACTGGTTGGCGAAGGCGGTCTCATAGATGTATTGCACCACCATCAAGGTCGCGGTGCCCGGGCCGCCGCCGGTCAGCACGAACACCTCGTCGAAGGTCTGCACACCGCGGATCAGCGCCAGCACGATGACGACGATCATGTTGGGCCACAGCAGCGGCAACGTGATCCGCAGCAGCACCCGCATCGGCCGGGTGCCGTCGATCGCGGCTGCTTCATAGAGATCCCTGGGAATCGCCTGCAGGCCCGCCAGCAGGATCAGCGTGTAGAAGCCCATATGCGCCCAGATCGAGACGAAGATCGCCCAGAACATGGCCCAACTCGGGTCGACGAAGAAAATGATCTTCTGGCCGCCCAGCATGGTCACCGCGGCGTTGAGCACGCCGTCGCGCTGCAGGATCCACTTCCAGATCAGCGCCACCACGACCGGCGACAGCAGCACCGGGAAGAAATAGACGGCGCGGAAGAAGCCGCGGCCGCGGATCGGGCGGTTCAGGACCAGTGCCGTGACCAGCGAGAACAGCACCATCAAGGTGACCTGGATCACGACGAAGAACAGCGTGTTGTGGACGCCGCGCCAGAAATGATCCTCGCGGCAGGTCGAGGCGTCCAGCACGCTGCCGCAATCGAACAGAAAGCTGTATTGCGACAGGCCGACATAGGGCCGCTGCGAGGGAAACAGCGCCGCCCCGCCGGTCAGCGAGTACCAGAGATTGAGGCCGAGCGGCACGAACACGAACAGCGTGAAGAACGCCAGATTCGGCAGCAGGAACACATAGGGCATGCGACGCTCGCCGAGCACGCGCTGAACTGCGCGCATCGGCCCGTCGGTCAGTCGCACCACGACGCCCCAGATGTCGGGGCGGTCCATGGGCCGCCCCGTCGCGGCGTGGGGTGTGTCGACGGCCATGACTCCGGCTACTTCTTGCGTTCGGCGATCTGCTGCGCAATGTCGGCGTCGATACGCTTGTAGGCCTCGTCGAGCGATGTTTCGCCTGAAACCGCCTGGCCGAGCCGGCTGATCACCGCGGTGAACATCGGGCGGTTATAGCGATAGGCCTGCACCTGGTAAGCCAGCGGCGCGACGTCGGCGACGCCCTTGGTGAAGACCGTCAGCGCCTCCCTGGCGAGCGGGCTTGCCGCGGGATAGTCCACTCCCTTCGCAGACAGGCCGAGGTGGCCCGGCACGAACAGCGTACGGCCATAGAATTCGCGCAGCACGTCCTCGCCGGCGAGATAGTCCATCACGCGACCCACCGCCTTCGGGTCCTTGGTGGTCTTGATGGCGATCAGGCCGGCGCCGCCGGGCATGCCGGTGCATCCTCCGGGACCACAAGGGTTCGGCACGGCAACCCAGTCGAACGCGTTGCCGACGGTCTTGTCGAACTGGGCGATCTGCCAGGAGCCCGACATATAGAGCACCACCTGGCCGTTCTTGAACTCGTCATTGGCGCCGCGATAGGTCGCGCCGGATACCGAGCCCCACAACTCACGGCTCATGACGCCCGACTTGTGCCAGTCGTAAAGCTTCTGCGACGTCGCCTTGAAGCCGGCGTCGGTGACGGCAGGTTCGCCCTTGTCATTGAACACCTTGCCGCCCTGCGAGATCACCATCCCGAACACGCGATGGCCGGAGCGGTCGATCGCGATCGGGAACGGCGCGCCGACCTTGTCGGCGACGGCCTTGGTAGCCTTCGCCCAGTCGTCCCAGGTCGCCTTCGCCCCCGGCATGGCGATACCGGCCTGTTCGAACAGCGTCTTGTTGACGAACGGGCCGGTGACGGTGAGTTGGGTCATGAAACCGGGGATCGACTGGGTGTCGCCGTCAGGACGCATCCAGGTCAGGAACGGCCCGAAATTCTTCTCCCAATAGGCGGGGTCCTTCAGATAGGGCCGCAGATCCAGCGTATAGCGCGACATGCCGCCGAGATCGACGACACGGGCGATATCCGGGCCCTGCCCGGAGGCGACCTGCACCGGCAGCGTTTCGTTGATGGCCTTGAACGGCATCTGGTCGACGACGACCTTGATGTCCGAATTGCTGGCCTCGAACCGCTTCAGGAGGTCAAGCAGCACCTCGCCCTCGTTGCCGTCGGAATACCAGGCAATACGAACCGTGGTTTCGGAAAAGGCCGGCCCGGCAAATCCCAGTCCGCAGAACATCAAGGCTGCCGCCAGCGTGCGTCCCAACCGCATTCAGTTTCCTCCGTATCGCGCTTTTGGCCACAACTTGTCACAGCCAGCCGGGTTTGCCTACCCGCGCCGCCTGTCATTAGAACGTCGCCGCCGGATCGACAACGTCCCTCAGGAAGGCATCGACGGTCCGCCCTGATCTGTCCGCCCGCCATATTCGCGTCGCAGAGCCTGCGGCCGGACAACCACGCGTAAGCCCGGCCTCTGCGGGCAACTCAGAGATTGGCGAGGAGGTCGGCCTTGATGGCGCGGATACGCTTCTCGTCGCGCCGGTAGAACGTCCACTGCCTGATCCGCTTCGGCACCACCAGGCCAGCCTGAACCAGGACACGCATGTGCTCGCTGAGAGTTGCCTGGGTAATCTCCAGCTTCTCGGCCAGCAGCAGCGCGCACACGCCGTCCTTCACCAGATCGCCATCGACCTGCGGCGGAAAATGGGCGCGCGGATTCTTGAGCCATTCAAGGATCCGGAGCCGCCGCTCATTGGCCAAGGCCTTGATGATATCGGCCTTGATGAAATCGGTTGTCTCCATTTCGTTACTTTGCTAACTACCTAATTGATTGTCAATCTGGCCCGGACCATGGAACATGCAGCTCGACGCGTTGATCACACCGGACCGCATCGCCGAAACCGAGCGGCTGATCAGGCCGCATATCCGTCACACACCGGTGCTCGGCGTTGATCTCGGGGATTTCGGCCTCAAGCCGAAACCGCTGGCGCTGAAACTCGAATTCCTGCAGCACACCGGTTCGTTCAAGGTCCGCGGCGCATTCGCCAGCCTGCTCACGCAGCCAATTCCACCCGCTGGCGTGGTCGCGGCATCCGGGGGCAACCACGGCGCGGCGGTCGCCTATGCCGCGATGCGGCTTGGCGTGCCGGCGACTATCTTCCTCCCGAGCGTCACCTCGCCATCGAAAGTCGAACGTATCAGGAATTATGCGGCGAACCTGATCGTCGAAGGCGATCGCTATGCCGACGCGCTGGCGGCGAGCGAACGCTACGCCGCGGAGCGCGGCACGCTCGCTGTGCACGCTTTCGACCAGCCGCAGACGCTGCTGGGACAGGGCAGCGTCGGCTGCGAGATCGACAAGGACCTGCCCGACATCGACACGCTGCTGGTGGCGGTCGGCGGCGGCGGATTGATCGGCGGCATCGCCGCGTGGTTTCGCGGCCGGGTCAAGATCATCGCGGTCGAGCCGGAGGGCGCCCCGACGCTGTACCGCGCATTGGCGGCCGGCCATCCCGTCGATGCCGAGACCGACGGCATCGCGGCGGATTCGCTGGCGCCCCGGCGCGTCGGCACGATCATGTTTCCGATCGCGCAGGCGTTCGTCGATCGAGCGGTGCTGATCTCCGATGACGACATCCGCGCGGCCCAGATCGCGCTGTGGGACAAGACCCGGATCGTGACCGAGCCGGGCGGCGCGGCCGCCTTCGGCGCCTTGCTGTCGAGAAAATACGCGCCCGAGCCGGACGAGCGCGTTGCCGTGCTGGTCTGCGGCGCCAACACCACCGCGGTCCGGTTCGACTGACCGGTTGCCGACGGCTTCGGCGTCGCGACGGAGCAGCGCGACGATGGCGCACATTTCAACCTCATGTTAGAGTTTCCCCGTGTTGCGCCAGCGCCCGCTTGATGTTCGCGGATGGCTCGCGCGTTGCCAATTGGCCCCTGTCCGGCATCGGTCGTGTGATGGCATTTCGCATTTCATCCTGGCGCTACGCGTTTTCGATTGCTGCCGTGATTGCGCTGGCGCTGCCGGGATGGCTGATATGGAGCTTGTCGCAACCGTCGGATAGCGACGTCCGCGCCTGCAGGCCACCTGGCGAACAGAACCTGAAATCCCCTGCCGACGACGAACGCCGCGGTCGTCAGGCGGCCGGGCCGATGGACGGCGGCGCGGCGGTGGATGCAGCGTTCAGGTTTCTCGATGCGCAGATGGATCTCGATCATCGTTCGATGACCATCTATTCCGGATCGAGCGTTCCCGCCTATTACCCCGGCGGCCCGATCGGCGATGTCGGCGATATCGGCATCGACGAGGAATTTCGGGCCGCCTCCCACTCCGGCCGCTCCTCGCTCAGGATAGGTTATCGGCCCGCCCCGTCCGGCGGACAGGGCTGGGCCGGCGTCTATTTGTTATATCCTGATCACAATTGGGGACAGCTTCCCGGACGGAATCTGGCCGGCGCGACAAAACTCTCATTCTGGGTGTGCGCCGATCAGGACACGCGCGCCGAATTTCTCGTTGGCGGCATCGGGCAAAATGATCTGCGTTATTCTGACAGTTTGTCGAAGACATCGACAGGCATGATTGCGGTTAGTACCAGATGGCAGCGCCATGACATCGATTTGAAGGGCCGCGATCTTTCGTCGGTCATCGGCGGCTTCGCCGTGGTGATGAGCCGCGCCCAGGGCTCGCAATCCCGGGCGCTATACGTCGATGATGTCGAGATTGACCTGCAAAGCCTCGACCAGCCTCGTTTCGTCCCAAGCTATGTTGCGCAGGACTGCCCGGAAGGGGGCTTGCCCGGCACCGCGCAGGTCTATGATCAGGCGCTGGTGTTGTTGGCCTATCTCGCGCGTGGGCAGCCCGATGATCTCAGACGGGCCGAACTGATCGCCCGCGCGCTGGTGGAGGCGCAGCACAGGGATCGGACCTTCCATGATGGGCGATTGCGCAATGCCTATGCCAGCGGCGACCTGATCGACCCTGGTCTCGGCACCGCGCGGATTCCGGGCACCTACGATCAGAAGGCCCGACAATTTTTCGAGGACGAGAATGCCGTCGGCACCGACACCGGCAATATGGCCTGGGCGGCGTTGGCGCTGGCGCAGGCGCATGCGCTGTTGCCGCAGCGCGCCGGACAGCCCTATCTCGAGGCCGCGTTGTCGCTGGCCAGATGGGTCACAGCAAACACGGAGGTGGACGACGCGCTCGGAGGCTTTACGGCCGGTCTGCAGGGCTTTGAGCGCGCGGCCGGAGACCCGGCGGGCCAGCAGCCGAGGACCTATCGCGCCACCGAGCACAACATCGATCTCGCTGCGCTGTTCGGACATCTGGCGAAAGCCGCGGGCCCTGCAACACCTTTCGGCCAATATTGGCGCACAAAGGCCGCTCACGCCGACGCCTTCGTCGACAAGATGCGCAATGATGCAGCTGAAGCCCCCTACTTCTGGACCGGGACCGGAGTTGGCACGACCGTCAACAAGAGTGTCGTTCCGCTCGACGCGCAGACCTGGGCCGTGCTGCGCACCCGGAATCCGTCGAACTACGCCGGGGCGCTCGATTGGGCATTGAAGAATTGCACCGAGAAGGACAGCCGCGACGCGTTCGATTTCAACTGCAGGGATGGTGACGGTGCGTGGTGGGAAGGCAGCGCTCAAGTCGCCGCCGCGCTGCGCTGGCTCAAGCGCGACCAGGACGCGGCGCCGATCCTGACGCGGCTACGGAACGCGCAACTGAAGGCAAATACCGCGTTCGGGGCTTTACCGGCGGCCTCCCGCTGCGGACTCACCACGGGCTTCGACCAGACGTTCCAGTCAGGCAAGACGGTGCCCTGGCTTTATCCGGACTGGCCGCATATCGGCGCCACCGCGTGGTTCATCTTCGCGGCGCTCGGCGTCAATCCCTATTTCATTGAGCCCGCGGCATCGCGTCCGCGGTAGCTATCGGCCCGCCGGCTTCGATACGAGATGATCGGTCGCCGAACCGCTTGCTCAGCCCGCAGTCACTCCGCCGCGGTCCTGATCTCGGTCCGCTCGGCCCGCGCCGCGCAGAACTTGAATTCGGGAATCTTGCCGAATGGATCGAGCGCCGGGTTGGTCAGGAGATTGGCGGCCGCTTCCGCGTAGCAGAACGGCATGAACACCATGTTCTCCGGCACGTCGCGATCGGAGCGGACCTTGACCTCGACCGCACCGCGCCGCGTCTCCAGCCGGATGAAATCGCCGGGATTGAGCTTCATTCGCCGCATGTCCTTCGGCGACATGAAGGCAACCGCTTCCGGCTCGATCTGGTCGAGTACGTTCGAGCGCCGCGTCATCGAGCCGGTGTGCCAGTGCTCGAGCACGCGTCCGGTGGACAGGACCATTGGATATTCGTCGTCCGGCAGTTCGTCCGGCGGGATCACGTGCGCCGGCACGATCTTGCCGCGGCCGCTCTGCGTCGGGAAACCGGTGGTGAAGATGATCTCATTGCCGGGCTTGTCCGGACCGTCGACCGGATAGGTTACCGCGCCCTCGCGCACCAGCCGCTCCCAGGTGATGTTCTTCAGGGACGGCATTACTTCCGTCATCTCGGTGAACACGTCGGCCGGGCCGGCGTAAGTCCAGGGCAGCCCCATGCGCTTGCCGATCTCCTGGATGATCCAGAGATCCTGACGGGCGTCGCCCGGCGGCTTGATCACCTCGCGCGCCAGCTGCACCCGGCGATCGGTGTTGGTGAAGGTGCCAGATTTTTCCGCGAACGCCGAGGCCGGCAGAATGACGTCGGCATGGAACGCGGTTTCGGTGACGAACAGATCCTGCACCACAAGATGGTCGAGCTTCGCCAGCGCCTGGCGCGCGTGCTGGAGATCGGGATCCGACATCGCGGGATTTTCGCCCTCGATATACATGCCGGTGATGTCGCCGGCGTGGATCGCGTTCATGATCTCGACCACGGTGAGACCGCGCACCGGATCCAGTTCCTGGTGCCAGAGCTTCTCGAACGGTTCGCGCAGATCGGTGCGCCCGACCGGCTGGTAGTCCGGCAGGAACATCGGGATCAGGCCGGCGTCGGAGGCGCCCTGCACGTTGTTCTGGCCGCGCAGCGGATGCAGGCCGGTGCCGGGCCGGCCGACCTGGCCGGTGATCAGCGCCAACGCGATCAGGCAGCGGGCATTATCGGTGCCGTGGACGTGCTGGCTGATGCCCATGCCCCAGAAGATGAGGGAGGCCCGCGAGCGCGCATACGTCCGCGCCACCTCGCGCAGCGTCTCCGCCGGGATGCCGCAGATCGGCTCCATCTTCTCGGGCGTGAAGTCCTTGATGCGCGCCTTCAGGTCGTCGAAGCCTTCGGTATAGCCGGCGATATATTGCTCGTCGGTCAGGCCTTCGGTGATGATGGTGTTGATCATCGCATTCAGCATCGCGACGTCGCTGCCGGGCTTGAAGGCGAGATGCGCGGTGGCATGGCGCGACAGGGACTGCCGGCGCGGATCCATCACGATCAGCTTGGCGCCGTTCTTCACGGCGTTCTTGATGTAGGTCGCCGCGACCGGATGGTTCACGGTCGGATTGGCGCCGATGACGATGATGACCTCGGCGTCCATGGCGGCCGCGAACGGCGCCGACACCGCGCCGGAATTCAGGCCTTCCATCAGCGCCGCCACCGAGGAGGCGTGGCACAGACGGGTGCAGTGATCGACATTGTTGGAGCCGAAACCGGTGCGCACCAGCTTCTGGAACAGATAGGCCTCTTCGTTCGAGCCCTTGGCCGACCCGAAACCGGCGAGAGCCTTGACGCCCTTCTCATCGCGGATCTTGACGAGGCCTTTCGCCGCGATATCCAGCGCCTCGTCCCAGGAGGCCTCACGGAAATGCGTGAACGGATTGGCCGGATCGACCTGATCGTTGGCGTCCTTCGCAGCGTTCGGCAGCCGCACCAGCGGCTTGGTCAGGCGGTGGGGATGGTGGATATAGTCGAAACCGAAGCGGCCCTTGACGCAGAGCCGGTTGTGATTGGCCGGACCGTCGCGGCCCTCGGCATAAATCACCTTGTCGTCCTTGACCTGGTAGGTGACCTGGCAGCCGACGCCGCAGAACGGGCACAGCGAGTCGACCTTCTTGTCCGCATAGACGACGCGGGTCTGCTTCTCGTCCAGCATCACCGACGGCATCAAGGCGCCGGTCGGGCAGGCCTGGACACATTCGCCGCAGGCCACGCAGGTCGATTCCCCCATCGGGTCGTCGAAATCGAATACGATCTTGGAATCGTGGTTGCGGTAGGCCATGCCGATCACGTCGTTGACTTGAACCTCGCGGCAGGCGCGCACGCATAGGCCGCACTGGATACAGGCGTCGAGATTGACGCTCATCGCGGGATGGCTGGTGTCGGCATGCCAGCGCTCGGCCGAGGGAAAGCGGCTCTCGGTGACGCCGACCTTGTCGGCCCAATGCCAGAATTTGGAATCCGGATCATGCGAGGTCTGGCGCGCCGGCTGGTCGGCGACCAGAAGCTCCATCACCATCTTTTGCGCAGCCGTGGCGCGCGGGCTCGCCGTCTTCACCTTCATGCCGACGCTGGGCGTCCGCTTGCACGACGCTGCAAGCACCCGCTCGCCCTCGATCTCGACCATGCAGGCCCGGCAATTGCCGTCGGGCCGATAATCCGGCTCCGGCGAATAGCACAGATGCGGGATCTCCCGGCCCTGGCGTTTCGCCACCTGCCAGATGCTCTCGCCAGACTTGGCTTCGACCTGCTTGCCGTCGAGTTCGAACTGGATCTTGGTCATTCTGCAGCGTCCCTGAACTCGTCTGGGAAATACTTGATCACGGAGGTGAGCGGATTCGACGCCGCCTGGCCGAGACCGCAGATCGATGCATCGCGCATGGCCTGGCCCAATTCGTCGAGCAGCGCCCGGTTCCAGACCGGCTGTTGCATCAACACCGCCGCCTTCTCGGTGCCGACCCGGCACGGCGTGCACTGGCCGCAGCTCTCATCCTCGAAAAAACGCATCAGGTTGAGCGCCGCATCCTTGACGCTGTCATGGTCGGACAGGATCACCACCGCGGCCGAGCCGATGAAGCAGCCGTATTTTTCCAGCGTGCCGAAATCGAGCGGAATGTCGTCCATCGATGCCGGCAGGATGCCGCCCGACGCGCCGCCCGGCAGGTAGGCCCGAAAGGCGTGACCATCGGCCATGCCGCCGCAATATTCGTCGATCAGTTCGCGCACCGTGAGGCCCGCGGGCGCGAGCTTGACACCGGGGTTCTTGACGCGGCCCGACACGGAATAGCTGCGCAGACCTTGACGGCCATTGCGGCCATGGCTCTGCCACCAGCCCGCGCCCTTCTCGACGATATCGCGCACCCAGAACAGCGTTTCGAGATTGTTGATCAGGGTCGGTAACCCGAACAACCCGACCTGGAACGGATAAGGCGGCTTGTGCCGCGGCAGGCCGCGCTTGCCCTCGATGCTTTCCAGCAGCGAGGATTCCTCGCCGCAGATATAGGCGCCGGCGCCGCGGCGCAGATGCAGGGTCGGACCACCCGGCGGCAGCTTCGCCATTTCGATGGGAAGCAGCTTGCGGGCCGCGGGATATTCGTCGCGCAGATAGATATAGACGTCCGCCGCGTCGATGATATGCGCGGCGATCAGTGTGCCTTCGAGGAAGCGATGCACGTCGCGGAGCAGATAGAAACGGTCCTTGAAAGTCCCTGGCTCGCCCTCGTCGGCGTTGACCGCCATCAGCCGCGGACCGGGCTCGGCGAGCACGGCGCGCCACTTGCGCCCGGTGGGAAATCCCGCGCCCCCAAGCCCGCGCAGACTCGAATCGTCCAGGACCTTCAGAATGTCTTCCTTCGAGACGCGCCCCGCGCGCAAATCGCCGAGCAGCTTATAGCCGCCGTCCTTCACGTAGGAGTCGTAGTCGACATAGTCCGGAATGATGGGATCGGTCTCGCCGCGTGCCGCGGTGGCGAGAACGTCCGGTGCGGTCGCCTTGAGAACATAGCGGTGGCCGACTTCGGCGACCGGGGCACTGTCGCAGAAGCCGACACAGGGCGCCCGCACCACGCGAATGCCAGGACCGGCCTCGTTCCGCAATTCCTGCAGCAGCTTCTCGGCACCCAGCATGGCGCAGGTCAGGGAATCGCAGACGCGGATGGTCAGCGGCGGAATGTCGGCTTCGCCTTCCTTCACCACATCGAAATGCGCGTAGAAGGTCGCGGTCTCGAAGACTTCGGCAAAGGACAGCTTCATCTCGTCGGCGAGCGCCGCGAGGTGGGCCGCGGAAATCTGATGATAGGTGTCCTGGATCAGGTGCAGGTGCTCGATCAGCAGATCGCGCCGCCGCGGCCGATCGCCTAGCAGCGTCTCGATCTCGTGCGCAGCCGTCGGGTCGATCTGGCGCCCCTTGGGGGTCGATTTCGCCCGCTTGCGTCCCACGCCCGGATGTTCGAACGAGCGAACCTGATGCACGTCATGACTCATTGGCGCGTCCTGCTCTCCCTTGATCACGCAGTTCTAAAGGCTGGCATGCCAGATGCCAAGAAAAAACGTACCCTCCAGCGGACCGTTCCCGCTGCGCGTGCAGCGTCCCCTATGGGGACCCTACGCCTCATAAGCAAGAGATTGAGCAAAAAGAAGGGGCAAGCAGGGATGCTGCATGCCCCTCGGTCAGTCGCTGGCGGTACGCCGCGACCTCAGGTCTTGTTCATGCAGTCTTCGATATAGAACCAGCGATCGTCGCCGGTCAGCCCCTTGGCCTTCACCTCCAGGCGACAAGCCTTCAGCTTCGGCTTGTTGGCACTCCATTTGGCACGCATCTCGCTCAGCCTTTCGATCGTCAGCCTGACTTTCGACGGCTTCGCCGTGGTCTGGGCGAGGGCTGTTTGGAGGGTTCCGGCGATAAGCAACACGGCAAGGAAACAGGCACTGAGGCGATGCATAAAACCCCCGGATCCAATGTCATTGATTGATCAAAAAGCAGACTGCGGGCGCGACCGATCGCCCCCGCAGCGCAACAACCAGTGTCAGAATATCTTGATGGCGCTTTCGACGGTCTTCCAGACGCCCCAGGCCAGCGGAAGACCGACGAACAGCCAGAACAGCGCCGCCTTGCCGTCGAGCCCGCCCCTGCCGATCCCGAACGAGCCATGCTGAATCGCCGCCTCGGCCTTGGCACTGGCCGCCTGCAGCTTCGCAACATCGTCCGCGCTCATATGCCATTTGTGGTCGACGGGCTTGATCATGTAGTTGCAGATCAGGCCCGCGATCAGCATGGCGCAGAGCACGTACATGGTGCTGTTGTAGAGCTGGTCGCGGGGAACGCCCGCGGCGAGTTGGAATTCGCGGAGATAATTGACGACCACCGGACCGACAATGCCGGCGGTCGACCAGGCCGTCAGCAGCCGGCCGTGAATGGCGCCCACGAACTGGGTCCCGAACATATCTGCGAGATAGGCCGGCACCGTGGCGAAACCGCCGCCATACATCGACAGGATGACGCAGAAGGCCCCGACGAACAGCAACTTCGAGCCCATGCCGGCAAAGGTCGGCACCGATGCGTAGAGCGCGATGCCGAGCAGGAAGAAACAGAAATAAGTGTTCTTCCGGCCGATATAGTCAGACAGCGACGCCCAGAACACGCGTCCGCCAATATTGAAGAGCGAGATCAAGCCGGCAAAACCGGCCGCGATGCCCGCAATAGCCGCCTTCTGGGTCGCGTCGAGCTGGTTGAAGCCGACATCCGGCAGGCCGATCAGCTTGCCTGCAAAGATCTCCTGCAACATCGGCGAGGCCATGCCGATCACGCCGATCCCGGCCGACACGTTCAGGCACAGCACCCACCAGATCAGCCAGAACTGCGGCGTCTTGTGTGCGTCGTTGAGATGAACGTTGTTCTGCGAGATCATCGCATTGGCCTTGACCGGCGCGGTCCAGCCATCCGGCTGCCAGCCGACCGGCGACACCCGATAGGAGAAGGCGCCGATGATCATGAAGGTGAAATAGATCACCCCCATCGTGGCGAAGGTCTCCCAGACTCCGACGGAGGTCGGTGTCTTGAATGAGTTGATCAGCAGGTTCGCCAGGGGCGCGCCAATCATGGCGCCGCCGCCGAAACCGGCGATCGCGAATCCGGTGGCCATGCCACGGTGATCCGGGAACCACTTGATCAGCGTCGACACCGGGGAAATATATCCGAGCCCGAGCCCGATGCCACCGATCACGCCGGCGCCGAGCCACATGATCCAGAGTTGATGCACGTAGACGCCAAACGCGCCGATCAACAGGCCGCCGCCCCAGCAGAACGCCGCGACGACGCCGGCCTTGCGCGGGCCGACCCGCTCGAGCCAGCCGCCCCAGATCGCCGCCGAAACGCCGAGCAGCACGAAGAACAGCGTGTACATCCAGCCCATGCTGGCGACCTTCCAGTCGCAGGTGGTGGTGAACAGTTCGTCCCACAGCGACATGTCGGCGCAGACTTTCGGCGCCGTCAGCCCGATCGAACGGGACAGCGGCAACCAGAACACACTGAACCCATAGGCCATGCCTATGCACAGATGGATACAAAGCGCGGCAGGCGGCACCAGCCAGCGATTGAAGCCAGCTTTTGCTACCGTATGTTCACGATCAAGAATTCCCTCACGCGTGCCCACGATCGTGCGGGCACCTTCAACTGTAGCCATTCATCCCTCCCTGCAGCCTCCCTCGCCGGGCGCACCGCGAAGACAACACCTTCCCCAAGATCCCACGCAGCGCCCCGGCAAATTGCTGCTTCATGACATAGTACGAGATGCGCCAGGACCGAAAAGCGCACCCGCATAACACCTCATCCTGAGCCTTCTGCCCAGTCCGCTCGCGCGGTCAGGTTGCAAAATCCTGGTTCCCGACCAGGATGCAAGCTGATGACACACCGATGTTCTTATCCCATCCAGTTGTGACTCAAGCACAACTTGATATCGATACGCAAAAGGTAGCACAGTAGTTTCATCAGATTCTTGGGGACGAGCCACGCCCAAGTGTGATGTGTCCCAATCAGCACGCGTTTTGATCGTTTTTTTGCTAAAATCAGATGGTCGCTTTTTGCGGATCCACAACCGCGTCTCCATCGCCTCGCGCTGACGTTGTCGCGACAGCATTTTGTTCAGCCAGACGCTGCGTGCTGATTCGAGTCGCAGCGTGCTGCCGCTGCTGAATGGTCCATCGGCTTCGCGCACTTGGAGCCAGAGCTTGGAACCAGAGCTAAGGGCTGCCGATCTTCGCCGACGGATGGCTCGACCGCTTTTCAATCAGAAACACGATGCGCTGATCGGTCCGTTCGGTGATCTCGATGCGGTCGCCGGTCTCACCGATCAAGGCCGGGATATCGATCACCGACAACGGATCGGTGCAGTGGACCTCCAGCACATCGCCCGGCTGCAGCGACTTCAGCGCCTTTCGCGTCTTCAGCGCCGGCAGCGGACATTTCAATCCAGTGAGATCCAGTTTCGTCATCATGCTGAAGGATCGCCAGTGCCCGACAGACCGTCAATCGCCATCGCCATTACATTTTTTTTCGTCGCCATGACATTTTCTTATATGAGACTCGCATAGCCGAGGAACCCAACGATTTGGCCGGGCTCGACCTGCGTCACGGCCTCGCCGAGTTCGACCAGCCCGTCCGTCTCCACCAGCGAGGAGAGCAACCCGGCCCCCTCGCGCGGAAATTTCACCGCTTCGAACATGCCATCCGCCGCCCGGCGCAAGCTGATCCGGACATATTCGCGGCGTCCGACTTTCTTGTTGTAGGTAAAGGCGGCGCGAACCGGCATTGGAACCGGACGCGCCTGGGTCGCGCCCGACAGCGCCAGGATGGCGGGACGCACCACATGGACGAAGGTGACGAAGCTCGCCACCGGGTTTCCTGGCAGGCCGATGAAGGCGGTGCCGTCGATAATGCCCATCGCGACCGGACGGCCGGGTTTGATCGCCATCCGCCACAGCACCAGCGAGCCAGCGCTCTGGACTCCGGCCTTGACGTGATCCTCCTCGCCGGTCGAGACGCCTCCGGTAGTGAGGATCAGGTCATGGTCGCCCGCCGCGCGCTTGAGCGCCTGCGCCAGCGGGGCCGGCTCGTCGCGCAGGACCCCGAGATCGCTGACCGCGCAACCCAACCGCGCCAGCATCGCCAACAGCATGAAACGGTTGGAATCGAAGGTTTGCGCGGCCGCGCGCGGCGTTCCGGGCGACACCAGCTCGTTGCCGGTCGAAAATACCGCCACGCGGATGCGCCTGACGACGTCGAGCTCGGTCAGCCCGAACGCCGCGGCGAGCGCCACATCCTGCGGACGCAGGCGGTGTCCGGCCTTTAGCGCGACGTGGCCGGCGGGCACGTCCTCACCGGCGGGACGCACATTCGCCCCCCGCCTGAGGCCGGCAGGAAGCACCACCTGCCCCGCGTCATCAAGCCGCACGTCCTCCTGCATGAACACGGTGTCGGCGCCCTCCGGCATCGGCGCACCGGTGAAAATCCTGACCGCGTGCCCCGGCCCGATCGGCGCGTGCGCCGCAGCACCGGCCTGAACCCGGTCGCTCACCGGAACCGCCCGCTCGCCTGTCGTCGGCAGGTCGTCGCCACGCACGGCATAGCCATCGACGGCGGAATTGGTGAAAGGCGGCAGCGGCAGCGGCGCCGCAATGTCGTGTGCAAGAACCCGCCCGTCAGCCTCCCTCAAGGCGACGGTCTCGACGTCCTGAACCGCCGTGACCCTGGCCGTAATGATGTCGACAGCCTCGTCGACGGACATCATCGGTCCTCCGAAGGCGAAGCAATCGTCGGACAACTGCACCATTTGGCTTTCTCAGGCTACGGATGCGCCGCCCGCGAGGACGTCTTCGATCGCGATCGCGAGGTGCTGCATCATGGTTGCGACCGCCGGGATGTCATCGAGATGGGCGGTCGGCAGCGCGGTTGCAACCGTGATGTCGGTGACGATCCCGACGATGGCGGCGTCCTCGGGAAACAACAGCGGCTTGCCGTTGGCGGCGCGATGCACCTCGATCTTGCGGTGGGAGTCCGTCTTGTAACCCTCGATCACGACGAGATCGACGCGAGACATCTTTTTGAGCAATTCCAGAACCGGCGGTTCCGGCGCGTCGCGCAGCTCATGCATCAGCGCCCATCGCTTGCCCGACGAGACCAGCACCTCCTCGGCGCCTGCCTCGCGGTGCAGCCAGGAATCCTTGCCGGGCACGTCCACGTCGAACTTGTGATGGGCGTGCTTGATCACGGACACCCGCAAGCCCCCGGCAATCAAGTGAGGGATCGCGCGGGTCAACAGCGTTGTCTTGCCGGCGCCGCTCCACCCCGCCAGCCCGATGACTTTCATTGCAATCTCCGCGGCTCCGGTGGAACCGGGCCTGTCTTCTGTCCAGACGTGCTTTATATCGGCCCATCGGGAATGTCATGATAACCTCTCCAATATGATGAAAACCGAAACGGCCACGGCGCCTCGCATCCTCCCCGATCCGCACGATCCGCGGCTGACCGAGCGCGTCACCGGCACCGACCAGACCGGCGCGACCGTGGAGATCAACGTCCCGGTGGAGCGGCCGCTGACGCTTTACCTGAACGCGCAGGAGATCGTCACCATGATGACGATCGGCGACTATCCGGAATATCTCGCGCTCGGCTATCTGCTCAACCAGAACATGCTGAAATACGACGATGTCGTCACCGAGGTCGAATATGACGACGACCTCCAGGTCGTCGTGGTGCGCACCGCCCATCACACCAATTTCGAACAGAAACTGAAGAAGCGCACGCAGACCTCCGGCTGCGCGCAAGGGACCGCGTTCGGCGATCTGCTCGAGGCGGTCGAGAGCGTGGTGCTGCCGCAAGGCGAACTGCGTACCTCGTGGCTCTACCAGATGACCCACACCATCAACACCATGCCCTCGCTCTATCTCGAGGCCGGCGCCATCCATGGCTGCGTGCTGTGCAAGGAAGGCGAGCCGCTGTGCTACACCGAGGATGTCGGCCGTCACAATGCAGTCGACAAGATCGCGGGCTGGATCTACCGCCACGGCGTCGATCCCGGCGACAAGATTCTCTACACCACGGGACGGCTGACCTCGGAGATGGTGATCAAGACGGTGCGGATGGGCATCCCGATCCTGGTGTCGCGCTCCGGGTTCACGGCGTGGGGCGTCGACCTGGCGCGGCAGGTCGGCCTGACGCTGGTCGGCCGCGCCCGCGGCAAGCGCTTCATCGCGCTCGCCGGCGAGGGGCGCATCGTCTACGACCAGAACCTCGCCTTCGTCGAGGAGGAATCCGCGCGGCACAAGCGCAAGGGCGACTCCGGTGACGATTGACGCAACCAAGGCATCGCATATCCCCGGCGTGCTGCTCGCCGGCGGGCTGGCGCGGCGGATGGGCGGCGGCGACAAGCCGATGCGGCAGATTGCCGGGCGCACCATCCTG